>Ga0315279_10003425_pt1 | contig 22109 bp, 16 predicted proteins | sample YL17G06_20_MG_FD_203694 | JGI IMG/M metagenome (GOLD analysis project Ga0315279, IMG submission 203694) | Sediment microbial communities from Yellowstone Lake, YNP, Wyoming, USA - YL17G06_20 | ecosystem: Environmental > Aquatic > Freshwater > Lake > Sediment | place: USA: Wyoming | collected... | reverse complement strand
CGCGAGCGTAAGCGAGCGGGCGCCCCGCGAGGCCAACGCGGCGCTGCACGGGCACCCGCTCGCTTACGCTCGCGGCTCTGTTCGCGAAGGCCACGACCGCAAGCAACGACAAGAAGCACATCCAACGTTTCATCCAAACCTCGCCCTATTTCCCCCGGAGGACCTGCAGGTTCTCCTTGACCTCTTCCATATTCCCCATGGCCACGGCCGCCGCCTGGACATAATCGTGGCGCAGGACCCACTGGATGGCGGCTCTCAGCGACGGCTTCGCCTCCTCGGGCGGCTTGTAAGGACCGCCGGAACACGTCTTCATGGCCACAACCCCGAAGCCGGCCTTCCCGGCCTTCTCCAGTTCCGCGTCCAGAGCGCCCTTGTCCCACTCCCCATGGCGTCCGGAGTTGGAATGGTCGTAGGCGCCCCGGTGGTTGTAAGCAATCATGGCCACGTCGTAGAACCGGCCGGCCACGGCTGCCCGGATCAGTTCCGCCTGGTTGGAGTGCGCCGAAAATCCGCAGGCCCGAATGCGCCCGCTCTTTTTGGCCTTTTCCAGGAACGACATGACTTCCTCATGACCCAGGATGGCGGGCGATGTCACTCCGTGGAGCAGCAGGATATCGACATAATCGGAATCGAGCGCCTTCAGGCTCTGACTGAGCGAGGTGTTCAGCGTCTCGCTCACGCGCTGCAGGGTCTGGGAAGTCGCGGGCCCATCGTCGCCTCTGCCTCGAGTGACCCGGGCTTTGGTCTGAACCACTATGTTCTTTCGGATTCCTTTGATCAGCTCCCCGACCATCACTTCGTTCCGTCCGTTGAAGTAGCCGCGGCCGGTATCGATAAAGTTGACGCCGGCGTCCAGAGCTGTCTTCAGCAGAGCCTGTTCCATGGTCCGCGATGCTCCGAAGCCAAGCCCGCTCACCTTGATTCCGGTTTTGCCCAGGATGCGGAGTTCCGCGCTTCTCCCCTCCCCTCCCGGAATTGCCATGAGGGAGCAACCAAGGAAACCGGCCGTTGACCTCTTTAGAAACTCCTTCCGCGTGATCCTGTTGTTCTCGCCCAAGATCGCCTCCTGATGTCTGTGCAGGTGGATTCTATATCACTTCGGGCGGCGAATTGTGGCCGCGGGCCGCGCCATCAGCGCAACCAGCGCTCAAACCACGCGGCCATTTCGCGCTTCATCTCCGGAGTGTAGGTGTGATCCGTGTTCGGATATATGATGCTGCGAAACTTCTCCCCGGCTCCATACAGGCCGTAAATCGTGTCCAGCTTCTTTTCCAGAATGCGGATGCCGTCGGGCGGCGAGGTGGGGTCGCTGTCGCCCGTCAAGGCCAGAAACGGCCGCGGGGCCAACAGGCCCAGCACGGCTTCCGTATCGAAGTGTTTCAGGATTCCAGGAACGAAGTAGTAGATGGCGTGGGCACGAAGCTGGCCGTGGGCGATCAGTTCCCGATACCGGGTCAAACATGCGACGCCCACGACCGCCTTCACCCGCTCATCCAGGGCGGCGAGCCACCAGGCGCCGGTGCTGCCCATGCTCATGCCCGTAGCGCCGATGCGGTTCCCATCGACCTCGGGCCGGGACACCAGGTAGTCCACCGCGATCATGTCCTCGCGCAGCATCATTCCCCAGAGCGTCCGGCCGAACCAGAGGTTGAGCTTGAACAAGCTGTCGCGCTGGTTGTCGATATTCTCCTCCGCCGCTCCCGCTGGGCCTTTGCCCAGCCGCTGGCCGTTGAACGCGCAGTCGATGGAGAGCAGGATGAAGCCGCGCTGGAGCAGCGGCGCCGAAACGTTCTGGACTTCCGAAGAGAACAGCGGACCTTCCTTATCGCCGCTGTGCCAATGCAGGAGCAGGATGGCGGGCGCGGGCCGTGTGAGCCCGTCGGGGATGACAAGGTATGCAGGGATTAGCGAGTCGAAGCCGTTGTCGATTTCCACCTTCTCCACGCGAAATCCCTGGCGCTTCTCAGTGGAAAGCGTGCGGGCGCGCACGGGCTTGGGCCGCGGCGGCATTTCGCCCAGACACTCGCCCAGGATCTTGCGTATCCGGGGGCGCTCCTTCTCCCACTCGGCGCGCGAACCCGGCAGCTTCATCTCCGGGTACGGCAGGTTGCGGTACGGCTCGGGCACACTTTCCCACGCCGGACCGTACGTCACGCGGCCTTCCCACTTCTGCCGCGGTTTCTGCGCGAAAAGAAGCCCGGCACACAGAATCGCTGCTATGCAGTATCGCCACATTTTGAAACCGGCTTCGCTGCCACCTTCGCGCTCCTTCGTGTCCTTTGGCCTTTGTGGTTCACTCCCTGGCGGCCCGGAAAGCTTTCTGCACTTCGTACCAGGAGCGCTTCCGCTGGCGGTCCTGCGTAACCAGTCCCTTGGCATTCGTAAAGCTGATGACCGGAGGATGCAGGCGGCCGAAGGAACTGGGGTTCGGAAAATCGTTATAGAGCCAGATGATGGCCCCGGCCATGAAACCGCGCCGCGACGGCGCGAAAATCTGCTCCAGGTGGCTGGTCAGCAGCTTCACCTGGTAATCCTCGCTGTAGTCCGAGGTCCCGGAATCGCCGGGCGAGGGGTTGCGCCAGCCGGGGATGGCCTCCGAGCCGAATTCAGCGACCACGATGGGCTTGTCCGGCCACTTGGCGTGCAGCTTGTCGAGCACCGGCCCCAGATCATCGAGCTTGCCGTAATACCAGCCGTAGTATTCGTTGATGGCCAGGAAATCGACGGGAGCGAAGGAAATGTCCCGGTCGTGCTTGTCGGAGGCGAAGGTCACCAGGCGGCTGGGGTCCAGCTTGCGCACCAGCGCGCAACCCCGCTCGACGTACTTCGCCACCGGTTCCTTTTCCGACGGAAACTCGTTGCCCACCGACCAGATCACGATGCTGGTATAGCCACGGTAGCCCTCGACCATCTCGCGAAGCTGCGGCTCGCCGTACTGTTTCCAGACGTTTTCGTCTTCCAGCGTTTCGGCGCGGGTCTGCCAGGCGGGAATCTCGGTCCACACCAGCAGGCCCATTTCGTCGGCCAGCTCATAGAAGCTGGTGTCCTGCGTGTAGTGTGTGGTGCGCACCATGTTGCAGCCCAGCGCCTTGATGTCCTCCAGGTCCTTGCGGGTCTGCTCGCGGGAAACCGTCATGCCCTCCCCCGGGAACATTTCGTGCCGGTTGACACCCTTCAGGAAAACCGGCTTGCCGTTGAGCAGGATCTGGTTGCCCTTGGCCTCGATTTGCCGCAGGCCGAAGCGCATGGTTTTTTCGTGCGTCTGGCTGGGTGTCACGGTGCGCAGCTTCAGCACGTGAAGCGCCGGCGACTCGGGCGACCAGGCGGCGGCCTGTTTCAGCGTCGTGGTCATCAGCGTCTCGGTGACACCCGACGCGAAGCTGCGGCGTTCGACCGCGGACCACAGCGCGCGGCCCCGCGAATCCTCGACGCGCGCTTCGATGGAGCCGTCCACGGCGGCGGAGTGATTCCGGGTGCGCAGTTGCAGCCGCAGCTCCCAAGCGCCGGAGCCGGCGGCAGCACCGGCCAGGCGCGTGGTGACAGCAACGTCCTCGGTGTAAACCGGCGGGCGGCTCTCGACCGACACGCCGCGGTTGATGCCGCCATAGTTCCACCATCCCCGCCAGCCCTTGTCGGGAATCGCCCGTTCCAGGATGGCGTTGTCTACCAGCACGGCGAGCAGGTTGGGCGAATCCCGCCGCACGGCGTCGCTGATGTCCATTTCAAAGCGCGTGTACGGAAACAGGTGCTTCCCGATGAGCTGGCCGTTCACCCATACCTTCGAGCGGATAGTGACGCCTTCAAATTTCAGGAACACGCGGCCGTTGGCGTTGGCGGGCGGCGCCTGGAAGGTGGTGCGGTACCAGGCCCGTCCCTGGTACAGCAGATTGTTGAATCGCGACTGGTCGTAGGAACCGGGCACCTGGATCTTGACCCAGCCGCGACTGTCGGCGGACTTGTGCCAGCCTTGCTCCTCGCCGCGCGAATCAGGGTCAAAGCGGAAGTCCCACATGCCAGCCAGGTCCACCCGCGAGGAATCTGCCGCGGCCCAAGCGGGCTGGACGGCAGCCAAGGCAAGCAAAACAGCAGCAAGCATCACGGTCATAGCCGCTAATCCTACCGCATCTTTGGCCCTGCGGATGTAGCACCCGCATCTTGCCCGATGCCACCCACTGCGATTTACCCCGTGGACGCCGTAAAGCCCGCTTTGCCGGTCGAGAGGAGGCTCAGCCCGTACGATTCATGAGGCGGGCGGCTTGGCCGCTTCGATGTGCGGAATGGCTCCGAAGCTGTGAAAAAATTGAAAAATCGGCCACTTCACGCCCGCTAACTTCTTGAAACAAAACGATGGTGAAATGTTGAAATTCAATTCTTTCACACCTTCTCCCCAGGCTCCGTCGTGGTACACGACAGCACGCTTCGATGGAGCGGGATCGATGCCGACGACGTGCCAGGGACTCATGGATACCTCACTTCAGGTCCATCCGCTTCACGTGGATGAGCCTATGTCCGAACGTGTCAACCGCTGCTTGAGACTGTTCAAGGACGATGTACCCAATCAAGGGCTCGTAGTCGCCGTCTGCAGGTTCCATCTGGATGAAAACCACTTCTGTGAAGATAGGCGGGAAGCCCTCGATTCGGAGACGGACGGGGCCGCAAACGACGCCCTCGGTCGTCGTCTGGGCTGCAGTCTCGAATTCCATCCTTCGGACCTCCTCCAGTGGACCGAGGCGTTCTCTCCAAGCCGCCGGGAGGATCATATGGGAAGCGCCGGTATCAACGAGAGCATCACAATGAATCTTCTTCTCAGGCGCCGAAGCATTCTCGACAACCACTGAAGCGACGATTCTCCCCATCTGAAAGCACCTCCTAACCTGGTTCCAGGCCACTATACACCGAGTTTGAGGCCCTTGGGGTGCTTGAACTTGCGCGAGGCCAGCCTCTTATGGAGCGCTGGCATCTTGCCGGCCCCCGGGCGGGATCAGCCTTCGGAAAAACCCCGGGGGCCGGCGGGACGCCAGCGCTCCATAGGTCCGCGTCATTTTACAATCCTTTACGTAAGCACCCGAAACCTGCCCGGCACTAGACGAGTCATCCATATCAAGGTAGCGCCACCGGCGCGCCTGGGCCCCAGCATCGGCAACCGGCTGGAGAGTGTGATGAAGCAAGCGGGACTTCTGTTCCTTCTTTTGGCATTGGTTTTGACCACCTCCCCCCTGGAATCGGCGGAAAGAATAACGGGCCGCTATGCCCTGATCCTGAGCGACCCGGCGCCGGCGGAGCGTTTTGCGTCCCGGCACGAGCTGCGGGCCGCCGCCGGCATGAGTTACCGCCAGCAGATCGACCAGGCGCAGAAATCGGTGCGCGACGAGTTGAGCCGGCGGCGGATTGGCGTGCTCTCTTCCGCCAACCTGCTGCTGAACGCGGTGTTCGTGCAGGCTTCCCAGGACCAGGAGGCGGAGCTGCGCAGCATTCCCGGCGTCCAGCGGGTGGTGCCGGTGGCTCGGCTGCGGTTGAAGCTGGACCGGGCCGTGCAATTGGTCAATGCGCCGGCCGCCTGGAACCGCCTGGGCGGCGTGGGGAACGCCGGCGCAGGGATCAAGATCGGGATCATCGACACCGGCATCGAGCAGACCCACCCCGCCTTCCAGGACAACTCGCTGGCGGTTCCCGCCGGGTTCCCGAAATGCCAGGGGAATGATTGCGCGTTCACCAACAACAAGGTGATCGTGGCCCGGAGCTACGTCCGGCAGCTTGCGGCCGGAAGCCCCCCGAATCCGGCGGTCGATTCGCACCCGGATGATTATTCGCCGCGGGACCGCGTGGGCCACGGCACGGCCCTGGCCATGATTGCCGCCGGGGAGACAAACTCCGGCCCCCTCGCCACCATCACCGGCATGGCGCCCAAGGCCTACCTGGGCAATTACAAGATCTTCGGCTCCCCCGGCGTGATCGACTACACCGGCGGCGACGTGATGATTGCGGCGCTGGAAGATGCGCTGAACGACGGCATGGACATCGTGGTGCTGTCGCTGGGCAGCCCGGCGTTTTCGGGGCCGCTGGACGCGGGCGCGGCCTGCGGTGTCAGCTCCTCCACACCCTGCGATCCGGAAGCGCTGGCGGTGGAGAACGCGGTGCGCGCGGGAATGCTGGTGGTGGCGGCGGCGGGCAACGAGGGCGATACCGGCCTGGTCCTGCCCACGCTGAATACCATCGACTCGCCCGGTGACGCACCCTCGGCCATTGCCGTCGGCGCCACCACCAACTCGCATACCTTCGTCTCCAGCGTGTACGTCAACGGCAACAACGTGCCCTCCAGGCTGCAAAGACTGAACACCGGCTTCAGCGACGGGCCCTTGCCGTCCGCGCCCCTGGCCGCCCCGCTCGGCGACGTCACCACGCTGGGCAACGACGGCCTGCTGTGCACGCCGGTGTTGCCGACCTCGCTGGCCGGTTTGATCGCCCTGGTCCAGCGAGGAACGTGCGCCTTCCTCCAGAAGGTGACTAACGCCCAGAACGCAGGGGCGGTGGGCGTGGTGATTTACAACTCCGGCGGCTCGCAGGGAATCATCGTGCCTGGCGGCCTGGCCGGCACCGCCATTCCCACGGCGGGCCTGTCCAATGCGGACGGCGTGGCGTTGAAGAGCTTCCTTTCCTCAAACCCGGGCATTTCGGTGACGCTGGATCCTTCCCCGTTCGCGCTCGACGTTTCAGTGTTCAATACCGTGGCGGACTTCTCTTCGCAAGGGCCGGCGGTCGGCTTGGGGGCCATCAAGCCGGACATGGTGGCGGTAGGAACCGATCTCTACCTGGCGGCCCAGCGCTTCGATCCCAATGGAGTGCTGTACAGCCCCAGCGGATATATCGTCTCGCAGGGCACCAGCTTTTCGGCCCCCATGGTGGCGGGGGCCGCCGCGCTGGTCAAGCAAAGCAAGCCGGCGCTGACCGCCAGCCAATTGAAATCCATGCTGGTGAATACGGCCTCGCCGCAGGTCACCGACGACTTCGGCGTAACCGCCACCGTCGCCGCCATGGGAGCGGGCAAACTGGATGCCGGCAGCGCCGTCACCAGCAACGTGACCGTCGAGCCGGCCACGATTTCTTTCGGCATCCTCACTTCGACCACGGTCCAGCCCCAGGCGCTGCAGATCAAGAACACCGGAAGCAGCGCGGTGAGCCTGACGTTCAGCGCAGCGCCGCGCGTCACCGACCAGAATGCGCAAGTGCGGCTTGACAAAACCAGCCTCTCGCTGGGCCCGGGCGCCTCCGGCACCCTGACCGCCACCCTGAGCGGGCGCTTCCCGAACCCCGGCTTTTATGAAGGTGTGGTGAGCATCCAGGGGGGCGCGGTCCCGCTCCGTATTCCCTATCTCTACATCGCGGGAGATGGCCTTTCCGCCAATATCATTCCGATCATGGGTGACGGCTTTGCCGGCACCGTGAACGAACTGACACCGGACGGCGCCGTGGTCCTCAAGGTGATTGACCGCTACGGCGCGCCGGTGCCGGGGGTTCCGGTTCTGTGGACCGTAACGCAGGGCGGAGGAAGGCTCACCAACGCCGACTCCCGCACCGACACCTATGGACTCGCCGGAGCCAACGCGTACCTCGGCCCGCAGCTAGGCGCGCAGCAATTCGCAGCACGCGCCGCAGGCATGACCATCACCTTCAGCGGCGCGGCCCGCTTGAAACCAGCCATCTCCGCCAACGGCGCGGTGAACGCCGCCAGTTTCCAGGCCGGTCCGGCGGCCCCGGGTTCGTACATCTCCCTGTTCGGAACCGGCCTGAGTGACGACACCCGCGCGGCCACCACCGCTTCCCTGCCCCTCTCGCTGGATTCCGTCAGCGTCAGCTTCGATGTGCCGGCGGCCAACCTCAGCCTGCCGGGACGCCTTGTCTACGTCAGCCCCGGCCAGGTCAATCTCCAGGTGCCGTGGGAGCTCCAGGGCCGGAGTTCCGCGCACATCAAGGTGTCGGTGGAATTCTCGTCGGGCGTGGTGTATACGCTGCCGCTGGCGGCTTACTCGCCGGCCGTTTTCGAGTACACCGAAGCGTCCAGCGGCACGCGGCTGGCGGCGGCTCAGGATGCCAACTTCGGGCTGATCGGCTCCGCCAACCCTGCCCAACGCGGGCAGACCATTGTGCTCTACGCCAATGGGCTGGGCCCGGTGGACAATCCGCCCGCTACAGGCGAGCCCGCGCCGGCGCAGCCTCTGGCCAACACCCTGGCCACGCCCGTGGTGACGATCAGCGGCCAGCGAGCCACCGTGACCTTCAGCGGGCTGGCGCCCGGCTTCCCGGCTCTCTACCAGATCAACGCGGTGGTTCCGCCCAGTGTGGCGACTGGCGTCCAGCCGGTTGTCGTCTCCATTGGCGGAACTGATTCCAAGTCAGTGAGTATTCCAATCCAATGATTAGTACCGCTGGCGGCTGCGGGAGATCCTAACACGCATTATTCATGAGCGAAGCGGCTTGGCCGCCCTGCTGTGCGGAATGCCTTCGGCTTTCCGACGATTGCCTTCTTATTGTCGAAGGCTGCGCCTTCGACGCACTGTCGAGGCGCAGCATCAACAAAGAAAGCATCGCCCACGGAAAGGCAAAGCCATTCCGCACAGCACAGCGGCAGAGCCGCCGGCGAGCTACCGTTTCGCGACTAACCCGGTCTAAGCGCCGGGCGACAGCCGGTAGCCGCCGGCCGCCTATTTAAGCGGCACAGGTATCGAATCAAAAACCCGCCAAGCCGTCCCCCGCCCGGGTGTGCTACCCTGAGGGTCTGCGTTACGCTGATAAAAAACTCGATTCGCGAGGGGTCTTGATATGCGCATTCTGATGGCTGCGTCCGAAGGCGTTCCCTTTTCCAAAACCGGAGGCTTGGCCGACGTGGTCGGCGCGTTGCCGCAGGCGATCGCGCGCCTGGGACACGAGGTGGCCGTCGTTCTGCCGCGCTACCGCATGACGAAGTTGCCCGAAGCGCGCACGGCGCTGGCCAGCCTGACCATCCCCGTGGGCCAGAAGCTGCATTTCCCCGCGGTGCTGGAGGGGCCGCCGCTGGACGGCGCCCGCACCTTCTTTATCGACTATCCGCCGTACTTCGATCGCGACGCGCTCTATGGAACGCCGGAGGCCGGCGATCACCCCGACAACCCCGAGCGGTTTACCCTGTTTTCCCGGGCCGTGCTGGAGACCGCCAAGGCCCTGTTCCCGCCCGACGTCATACACTGCCACGATTGGCAGAGCGCCATGGTCCCGGTCCTGCTCAACACCCTCTACGCCGGCGATCCGGCATTCGAAAGCGTGGGCACGCTGTTCACCATTCACAACCTCGGCTACCAGGGACTTTTTCCGCCCGATGTCCTGGCCCGCCTGGGACTCGGCTGGGACCTGTTCCAGACCGAACGCCTGGAGTTCTGGGGCAAGGTGAACTTCCTGAAGGGCGCCCTCGTCTATTCCAACTACATCAACACGGTGAGCAAAAAATACGCCCAGGAGATTCAGACCGAGGAATACGGCTTCGGGCTGCAGGGCCTGCTTCTCCGGCGCGCCGACGTGGTGACGGGAATCCTCAATGGAGTGGACTACGCCCAATGGAATCCGGGGAACGACCGCTTCCTGGCCGCTCATTTTACGCCCGAAACACTGGAAGGGAAGCGGGCCTGCAAGAAGGACCTGCTCACCCAGTTCAAGCTGCCCGCCAAGAACCTGGATCGGCCTTTGGTCGGGATCGTTTCCCGGTTTACGGCACAGAAGGGCGCCGACCTGATCGCGCAGGTGGCCGACCAGTTGACGCAGGAGGATTTCTACCTGGTGGCCCTGGGCACCGGCGACGCCGAGTACGAACAGTTGTTCCGGCGGCTGGCGCAGGAGTATCCGGAGAAGATTGCCGTGCGCATCGCCTACGACAACATGCTGGCCCACAAGATCGAGGGCGGCGCCGACATGTTCCTGATGCCCTCGCGATACGAGCCGTGCGGGCTGAACCAGATCTACAGCCTGAAATACGGGACGATTCCGGTGGTGCGCGCCACCGGCGGCCTCGACGACACCATCGAGCCCTATGACCCGGCTACCGGCGCCGGCACCGGCTTCAAGTTCTACGACTACACCGGCCAGGCGTTGCTCGATACCCTGCGCGCCGCGCTCCACGCCTACAAGAACCGCGAGGGCTGGACGCGCCTGATGCGCAACGCCATGGCCAAGGATTTTTCCTGGGATGCTTCGGCGCGCGAGTACGCCGGCCTGTATCAGAGAATCCTGGGCATGGGCCGGGCCGCGGGAGCTTGAAGAGGCTGGAGGCCGGAGGCTATCGGCTGGCGGTTCCTACAGCCTACGGCCTACAGCCTACAGCCTGGGTTTCTGCGCCTTTTGCCGCGGCATGCTAATCTATTGTCTGTACCCACAAGACAACGGAGGAATAATGGCAGGCAACGTTCTGGAAGTGAGCGACAGCAATTTTGACACCGAGGTGTTGCAGTCTCAGGTGCCCGTCCTGGTGGATTTCTGGGCGGAATGGTGCGGGCCCTGCAAGATGCTCGCTCCCACCGTGGAAGCCCTGGCTCGCGAATACGAGGGCAAGGTGAAGGTCGCCAAGGTCAACGTGGACGAGAACATCGCCACCGCTTCCCGCTTCCGCATTCAGGGGATTCCGACGCTGCTGCTCTTCAAGGGCGGCCAGGTGCGCGAACAGTTGGTCGGCACGCAGCCGAAATCGGTCGTGGAGAAGGCGCTGGCCAAGCACCTCGGCACCTGATTTCTTTTCCGGCAACTCGAATCAATCACAAAGGCAGGAAGGCACAAAGGCACGAAGAACAAAGTTCTTCTTTGTGTCTTCGTGCCTTTGTGCCTTTGTGATGGGAATCACTCACCTTACTTGGGGGAATAGCGGGGCGCGGAGAACAGCAACCGGAAGGCCTGAACGGGGCGCGACAGCGCCTCCATGTGCTCCTGCAACAATGAAAGGAAGCCCGTGTAGTAATACCCGAGCACGAACAGCAACAGGAAGGGGACGGTGGCGAAATTGCGGCTGTCGATGGCGTAGTAGACGGTGGCGGCGAAATAGGTGCCGATGCCGACCTCGATGAACGGAATCCACCCGGCCCGCCGGCGGTACTGGCTGGCTCTTACCCGCCGGCCGCCGGCTTCGATGCGGTACTTGGCGGTGCGCGCGAATGGCGACTTGATGCCCAACAGCGCCTCCAGCACCGCCCGCGTGTTGGTGATGGTCAACCCGATGCCCACCGCCATCAGGAACGGCAGAAAGCAAAACGTCCGCTTCCAATTATTCGGGTACAGCTCCCGCTGGCTGGTCAGGTAGAACGAGGAAACCGAGAGGAACGCGGCCAGGAACAGGGGCAGGTCGATGTACAGCATCTGGAACCACCCCTGGTAGAAGCGGACGATCATGGCCGGCAACAACAGCGCCGACAGCACGATCATCAGCGGATAGCTGAGGTTGGCCGTCAGGTGGAACCAGGCTTCGATCTTCCGGTGCAGCGAAACGGGAGATGCCCAGATCCTCCACATCAGTTTCTTGGCTGTCTGGATCAGGCCCTTGGCCCAGCGCGCCTGCTGCACCTTGAAGGCCGTCATTTCCACGGGCAGTTCCGAGGGGCATTCAATCTCGGGCACGTAAATGAAGCGCCAGCCGCGGAGCTGAGCGCGGTAGCTCAGGTCGGTGTCTTCGGTGAGGGTGTCGTGCTGCCAGCCGCCGGCTTCCTCAATGGCCCGGCGCCGCCACACCCCCGCCGTGCCGTTGAAATTGAAGAAGCAGCCGGAACGGTAGCGCGCGCCGTGCTCCAGGACGAAATGGCCGTCCAGCAGGATGGCCTGCACCTGGGTCAGGAATGAGTAGTTGCGGTTCAGGAAGGTCCACCGCCCCTGCACCATGCCCACGCCCGGATCGGTGAAGTAGTGGATGGTGCGGTGCAGGAAGTCGGGCGGCGGCACGAAGTCGGCGTCGAAAATGGCGATGAACTCGCCGCGCGCCTGCTCCAACCCGGCGGCCAGCGCCCCCGCTTTGAACCCCTGGCGGTTGTCGCGATGGTGATAGCTGACCGGATGGCCGAGCGCCGCGCAGCGCTCCACCACCCCGCGCGCCACCGCCACCGTTTCGTCGGTGGAATCGTCCAGCACTTGGATATCCAGCAGGTCGCGCGGGTACTCGATCCGGCAGGCTGCTTCTACCAGGCGCTCCACAACGAACCGCTCGTTGTAAATCGGAAGCTGGACGGTGACTCGCGGAAGCTGCCGGAAGCGCTCCAGGGGCGGCCGCGCCGCATGCCGCCTGTTCCGGAAGTACTTGAAGACCAGCCAGTAGCGGTGCAGCCCGTAAGCCGAGAGCACGATCAGCACCAGGAAGTACGGCGTCAGCAAAGCAACGTCAAAGGCGTTGGGCCGGTAGACCTTCTCGAAGCTGCGATCGAACACGAATTGACGCACCACTTTCCACAGCGCCGGCCGCGACGCAAACAACAGGAACGTGGATACGAGAGCGGTCATTCGTGTGATATCGTGCCAGAGGGTCCGCTGCCGCGGAGGCCGCAATCGGGCGGCCTGAAGGCCGCCGCTACAATCATTCACCCTGGAAACCGTGCAGATCCCAACTCCGAGAATCGGCCGATTGCTGGCGCCCGCCCTGGCGCTGGAAGCCGTCTATGCCATCATGCTCGGCACCGGCGACTTGAAGGCCCAGGTGGAGCGCTTCATCCCGCTGGCCCTCGGAGCAGGAATATTATACCTCATCAGCGCCTGGCTGGTGTGCACAAGTCCAAGGTCCAAGGTCCAAGGTCCAAGGTCCGGGGAAGCCGAAGAAAGTGCGCCCCGGGCCGGTTCCCGCCGTCTGCTCTGGTTCATTTTGGGCGCGGGCCTGCTGTTCCGGGCCACGCTGTTTCCGCTTTATCCCTCGCTCTCCGACGACCTGTTCCGGTATCGCTGGGATGGCAAGATGCAGGCGGCCGGGTACAACCCCTATTCGCTGACCCCGGCCGACCCCGCTCTGAGGCATCTGCGTGACCAGACGTATCCGGGCGTGAACGGCAAGGGCTACGTCGCGGCGTACGGCCCGGTGACCGAGTCGCTGTTTCGCTGGTGGTACCCGGTCACGATGCTGCCGGGCAACGTCAAGGCCTCGGTGCTGCTGATGAAGCTGCCGATGCTGGCCTTCGACCTGGGCGCGGCGCTGTTGCTCATCCGCCTGTTGGGCGTGCTCGGATTGCCGGCGGCACGGGTGTTGATCTACTGGTGGTCGCCGGTGACCGTGATCGAATTCGCCGCCAGCGGCCATAACGACTCCGTCGCCGTCTTCTTCCTGGTACTGGCTCTGCTTGGACTGGCCGTTCCTGAATGCGGAATGCGGAATGCGGAATGCGGAGTAAACGGCCGGCGGGATTCCGCACTCCGCACTCCGCACCCCACACTCCTGCCCCCCTGGTGGACGCTTCCCGCGCTGTCGCTGTCGATGCTCTCGAAGCTGTTCGCGGCCTTCCTGTGGCCGGTGGTGCTGCCTCGCTGGCTGGAGCGCGAGCGCTGGCGGCAGCTTGCCTGGCCGCTGGTCTGCGCTGTTGTCGTCTACTGGCCGTTCCGCAGCGGCCTGTTCAATATCGTGCCGGGCGTTGCGGTCTACGCCGGGAACTGGCGCAACAACGACAGCCTGTTCGGCCTCTTCTTCGCTTTCACCGGATCGCAACTGGGTGCCAGCGCCGCCTACGGGGCCGTGGTGGCCGGCGTGGCCGGCTTCCTGGCGGGGCGCGGCTTCCCTGCCCTGCGCAGCGCCTTCCTCATTCTGGGAACACTGCTCTGCTGCGCCTCCAACGTGTTCCCGTGGTATTTGAGCTGGATTCTGCCGCTGCTGGCGGTCTTCCCCAACGCCGCGTGGCTGCTCTTCTCGGTGCTGGTGTTTTTATCCTACAACGTGCTGATCGGCTACGGCGCTCTGGGCGTCTGGCGGGACAACACCACATTCTTGCTGCTCGAATACGTGCCGTTCTATCTCCTGCTGGTCGGCGGCTGGATCGCCGGGCAACAGAGGGTCCAAGGTCCAAGGTCCAAAGTCCAAGGTCAGGGCCTCGACGAAGCCACCGTTACCCACTCGTAGTCTTCGGTGCTTTGTACCCGCCCCGCTTCAAAGCTCTGAAACCTGGGGCCGCTGGACCCCGGACCCTTGCACCCGCCTAATACCACTCGCGCAGGCGCACTTCAACCGGCTGGCCTTTTAAGGCGCTCTCGAAGGCCTTCAAATCGGAACCGCGGTAGTGGTACGGATACACGATCTTGGGCTGGAAGACCTTCACGCAGGCCGCGGCCTCGTCCACCGGCATGGTATAGGGCAGGTTCATGGGAAGGAATGCCACGTCGATGCCCTTCAACGACTTCATCTCCGGGGTGCATTCCGTATGGCTGGCGCGCTGCTGCGCCCACACGGCGCCCGCCAACAGAACAAAAACAGGCAACATTCGGTTCATAGTGCTTCCTCCAACAGGCACATGTAGGGGCGACCCCATGTGGTCGCCCACCCGAGAATCAATTCCCGCCTCGGTGCAGGGCAACCACGTGGGGTCGCCCCTACTGCGCCAGCGTGCGGGCCACGGTCAGCGCGCAAACGCTCTTGGCCCCGGCCTGGTGAAGCACGCGGATGCAGGCGCTGAGCGTGGCGCCGGTGGTGAACACGTCATCGATGAGGAGGATCCGGCGGGCGTCCAGCAGCGCCGCCCGCGGCCCGGACGCGAACGCCCCGCGCAGATTCTCCAGGCGCTGCGCCCGCGTGAGCCCGGTCTGCGGCGGAGTGGCACGGACGCGCCGGCAGACGTTCTCCAGCACCGGCAGGCCGCATTGCCGGCCCAGTTCCCGGGCCAGCAGCGCCGCCTGGTTGTAGCCCCGCTCCCGTTCCCGGCCGCGAGCCAGCGGCACGGCCACCAGCGCGTCAAACCGGCCCGGGGCCCACTCGCGCTTCAGAACCTCGGCCATGCGCGCCGCCAGCGGCGCGGCCAGCGGGGTCATGCCCCGGTATTTGAACAGGTGCAGGACTTCCCGCAACGCTCCGTCGTAAGCGCCGAACGACCGCGCCTGCTCGAATTCGTAGTCGCCCTGCTGGCATTGACGGCAGGGCCCGCCGGCCGCGGCCAGCGGCAGGCCGCAACCCTCACAGATTCCGGCGCGGGCCTGCAGGCCGCGCAGGCCATCCAGGCAGGCCCGGCACACCGGCGCCCGCGTGAACCTCTCCAGAGGCTCCTTGCAGACCCGGCAGGTGTCGGGGAAGAAAAGCGAAAACAGCGAGTGAAGAAAATGGGAGAGCCCGTGACGAGGGGTCAGAGAAACATCGGCTGACTCGGTTTCCGCAAGCATCAACAATCAGGCTCCAGGCTGCAGCCTACAGGCTACAGGCTGCAGCCTCCGGCCTCCAGCCTCCAGCCTCCGGTCTCCAGCCTGACTACAGCACGCCCTTCTCTTGCTTCTCCTGGCAAGGCATGCAATGCCGCGCCCAGGGCACGGCCTCCAGGCGCTTCTGTTGCATCTCGCCGCCGCACACCACGCACTCGCCGAAGGTGCCCTGCTCGACCCGGCTCAGCGCCTCGGTGACAAGCTGGAGCAAGAACCGGTCCTGATTGCTCTGGCTGAAGAGGAACTCCTTGTTATAGGAGGTGGCGGCCTTGTCCGCCAAATCCTGCGGCGTTTCCTCGTCCGCCACACGCCCATCATGCTCGGCGCGGCTGACGATGCCTTCCAGCTCGGCCTGCTTGGTCTCCAACCGCTTCTTGTAGTACTCCAGCTTTTTCTTGTCCATGGGCCCTGTGCTCTCCGGGGCACATCAATCGCGGCTCTTCCAGGGTGCCAAACTAAAAATTCTAGGGGCAATTTCGAGAAGCTGTCAATGCCCTGAAACAGGTCCAAGGGTCCAAAGTCCAAGGTCCTCTGCGGTCCATCTTGACCCTTTGGACCCTTAGACCCTTGGACCCTTGGACCTTTTCATTGCGGCCGGGTCTGGGAAGGCGCGTAGCCGGTCATCTCCAGGTAGCCGCTGGCAACCGTGGTCTGGCCCCCTTTCTGACCCGTGGCCCGGGCCGCTCCCTCCCAGTAGGTGGCGCCGGCCGTTTCGTTGGTGATCAATTCCTGTTTTGCCATGGCGGCAGCCACGTCCAGTTCGATCTCCAGGACAGGGATTTGCACTTGCCACTGGAGCGGGTAGCGCCCGCCGCTCTGTGGGCTCTCCCATGTGCTTCCCGGGCGCGGCCGGAGGCGGAAGTGGGCCGGCTCCAGCGTGAGGGGCGGGCCCTCCGGGGGTTGGTAGGCGCCGGCCGAGTAGGGATCGGTGGTGCCGTCCGGCCGCCTCAACTGGTAGAGCATCAGCTCCGACCCGTCGTCGAACTGCAGATAGAACCAATCCCAACCCCTCTGCTTAGGGCCCAGCACGTTACTGGTGAACTCGTGATCCATCCAGGCCAGGCCCGTGACCGCATAGTCCCTGCCCTGGGATCGAATCGTGCCCGCGGCCTGCAACCGGGTGAAGGAATAGTAATGCGAGGCCTTGCCGACGCCGGGCCCCGTGGGGCTGACGCCACCACGCCCGTGGATGACCGGCGGTTTCAGCGGCAGCAGGTCGAGCCGCACGGCGATGTCTTTCGCCGGCGCGTTCAAGCGGTGGCCCGCGGCGGCGATGGACGCGCTCCAGTCGCCGATCCACACCCGCATTGCGGATTGCGGATTGTGGATTTCGGATTTCGATTCCTCAGCCGCCCGGCCCGACTGATACCCCGGCACGGCCGTCGCCCCGGCCAGATCCAGCGCCCCGCGGCGCATTCGCTGCGCGTATGCGAAGCGGTCGTCGCGCAGGTCCGTAACCGCCAGATGGGCAATGTAGAGTTGTTCCGTTTTCCAGCGCGAAGGGTTGCCGTACGGATTCGGGACCGCTTCGCGAAAAAAGGCCAGCTCAAAGCCGAATGCCGCGCCATCAGCGGCCCGCAGATTTCCCGTGTAGTACCACCATTCGGTTTTGAATTCGGGGTGGGAGAAGTGATCGCGAGGAAACTCGAACTGGTACCCCGACAGCGCCGGCCGGAACAGCGTGTCCTGGCTGGGCGCCAGGCCGGCCAGGAAAGCAACGAAGATGGTCAGCCGCAGCCACATTCCAAAGTCCAAAGTCCAGGTTCCAAGTTCCAGATTCCAAGTTCGGTTGTCGTTGCGGCGCAACCTGGAACCTGAAACCTGAAACCTGGAACCTGCTTAGAGGCGGATGCTCACGTCGGAGCGGCGGTCCACGTTTTCGCCGCCGCGATGGCCGCCTCCTCCACCACGCGCACAAACCACAGCGAAAGCTCTCCTTCCATCATGCTCCTTCCATTACAGCACAGTAATGCCGGGACCGGAAATGATCCGCGGATTACGCGGATTCGCGCGGACGGAGCTGCGGCAGATTGGCGGCGATGGCCGGCACTTGTCATTCGCGGGCGGGACATCCATAATCCTTCGTCATGAAGATGCTGCTCCTGGTCCTCTGCTGTTTCTCTGCCACCGCGTTCGCGCAGTCGCTGGAGTTGGCGCGCGATGGGAAAGCGCTGGCCGATATCGCGGTCGGCGGCAGCGGCGCGGGGCGCGCCGCCGGGCAGGCGGCCGCCGACCTCGCCTCCTACCTCAAGCGCATCACCGGCGCGGACTTCGCGGTCATTAAAGAGGCCCAGGTGAAGGAGCCGCCGCGGGCGCTGATCGTGGTGGGGGCAGGCAAGCTGGCGGCGGCCGCCGGCATCGATCCGGCCAGTTTGCCGCCCGAAGGCTTCCTGCTCCGGGCGGCGCCCGGCCGGCTCTACATCGTCGGCGCCGACCGCGGCAGCCTGGACGGCGGCACGTGGTATGGCGTCGCTGACTTGCTGGAGCGCGACCTGGGAGTGCGCTGGCTGTGGCCCGGCGAACTGGGAACGGTGGTGCCGCGCAAGACCAGTCTGAGCCTGGGCCGCATCGACCGCACCGGCGCGCCCGCCCTGCACCTGCGCCACATCCGCGACGGCATCGCCAACCTCAATCCCCAAAAGCTGGGGCGCGGCATGACCGAGCTGGAGATGGATACGGCCCGGCACGCGGCCATGCGCCAGGCCTCCGACGAGTGGACCTCGCACCTGCGGCTGGGCGGCAATTTCCGGGCCAACTACGGCCACGGCTTCACCACCTGGTGGGAGAAGCACCACGACAGCCATCCCGAGTACTTTGCCATGATGCCGGATGGATCCCGGACCTGGCCCTGGTCCAACTACGACCGCGTGAAGATCTGCGTCAGCAACCAAGCCGTGGCCCGGCAGTGGATGGAGAACGCGCGCGAGTTCTTCCGCCGCAGCCCGGAGTTTCTGTCCTTCTCCGCCTCGCCCAACGACAACGTCTTCCAGGGCAACTGCGTCTGCCCGGAGTGCGAGAAATGGGACGATCCCAACGGCGAGAAATACACGATGAACTGGCGCGCCGGCGGGAAAGACGTGGCCCGCGAACACGTCTCGCTCACCGACCGCTACGTGCGCTTCTACAACCGCGTCGCCGAAATGCTGGCCCAGGAGTTCCCCGACAAGCTGGTTGGCGGCTACGCCTACGGCTCGTGGAAGAACCCGCCGCTGCGGGAGCGGAACCTGCGGCCCAACGTCCTCGTGGGCTACGTCGGCTTCAACGATCTGTACGTAGCCGGGGCCTCGCGCCGCAAAGACCTGGAGCAATGGGACGAATGGGCCACGCTGGCCCGCAACCTGTTCTACCGGCCCAACCTGCTGCACACCGGCCACGGCCTGCCCCTGGTCTTCATCCACAAGCTGGCCGCCGACATCCAGCACCGCGCCGAACGCAACATGATGGGCTGCGACTTCGACTCGCTGGTCCACCACTGGAGTACGCAGGGCATCAACTACTACGTGCTGGCCAAGCTGCTGTGGAATCCGCGGCTGGACGTGGACGCGCTGCTCGACGACTATTGCCGCACGGGCTTCGGAGCGGCGGCGGGCGAGGTGCGGAAGTATTACCTGGCGGTGGAGAAGGCCACCGACGAGCTGGCCGCCGGGCTGCATGGCGGCGAGCGGCGGAGCGATGCATTTCTGCGCGCGGCGCCTGACGTGTACTCGCCTGCGGTTCTCGGGCAGTGGCGCGCTTTGCTGGCTGCCGCTGCCAGGCAGGTGCCGGCCGATTCCGTCTATGCCCGGCGCATTGCCTGGCTGCAATTGGGGCTTGATTACGCGTCGCTGCAATCGAAGACGCTGGCGCTGACCCGCAGTCCGGAACTCAGCAAGGAGCAGCGGGAGCAGGTGGGGCGGCTGGCCGCCGAGCGCGATGCCTGGTATCGCGCTCATCTCTACGACTGGAGCGTATTTCCCCCGCTGTTGAAATGGCAGGAGCCCGCGGCGCAGTTCGGCCGCGCCCGCTGAAGAACTTCACCACCAAGACACGAAGACGCCAAAAACCAGGAAGTCTTAATGCCCTGGCGCCTTGGCGGTTCGAGCGCCCTGTGGTATCTTGCCGCTACCGTGAAACGGGCGCTTCAAGCGGCGTTGATATTGCTGCTGGCGGTGTGGCCGGCGGCGGCCGGCCAGGAGCCGGACGCCCTTCCCTGCGGCACCGGCCCGGCCACCGAGGCGCAGGTCGAGGAACTGCACCGCTGGGTGCTGGCCCGCGAGGCCCAGCGGCTGGCGCCCATGGCGCAAACGCGCCCGCACGCCATCCGCCTGGTCAACGGCGTCTATCTGCTGGAGACGGATTCCACCAACGCCCCCTTCGATCGGCCGTTCGACCTGCAGAACAGCTCGCTGCTGTTCACGCGCAACCCCGACGATACCTTCACCGTCGCCAAGCAGCCGCTGAACTATGATTCGAGTCCGGGCACGCTCTACTACACGTTCCCATCGTCCGGCAGCACTGCGGATGACCAATACCGCGCCTACACACTCACGGCCTTCAGTTTTCCGTTCCTTGGACAGAACATTAGCCGCATCTATCTCTCGACCTATCGCGGGATTTTCCTGTCGCCGCCCGTGATTTCGGTGGTCACCACCGTCGGCACCGTCTATGAATATGACGCAGCCGACCTGTTTGGCTTGCAGGGCGTGATTGCGCCGCTGCTGCACACCACCCGCGGCCAGCGCTCCCGTTACCTGTTTGTGAAGGAGGGCAGCGATTCGCTGCTGATTACCTGGCGCTCGGCGCAAAACGGCGACGACCTGACCAACGAGCTCGGCACCGACATCCAGGCGCGGCTGTATCGAAACGGGAACATCTTGTTCTCCTACAAGCGGGCCCCGGTGTTCGGCGACATTGCGGTCAGTTCCGGGCAGGAAACCCGACGCCAATCGGTATCGCAATCGGCCACGCTCGCTGATGCGTCCGGCGACGTGTCCGGCACCACGGCCGATCCGGCGCTCCGCGACCTGCTCGACATCCAGTCGGTGCGTGCCGTGCGGGTGGCCGGCACCGATCTGCTGGAATTCCAGGTGACGGTAAAGGGCACGCTCACCGCCGCCGCCTCTCTTCCCGTAGACGACATCACGTACTCGCTCACGTTGACGGACACGGTGACGCGGGTGGCCAGGTCGTTTTCGCTGGCCATCAATCGGAGCGGATACCGGTGGCTGTCGATCCCCAACCGGCCGTCAGCGGTGATCGAAGAGCACGGGTTTACCGTGCGGATCATGGAAAGCGCGGTCCCGCTCTCTTCCGCTTCCATCAGCGTGCGGCTCACTTCCGCATATTCCGGCGCGAGCGACAGCGTGTCGGGGACCGTGAACCTGGGCACTCACACTGCCGACCTGGAGACGGCTTTCAGCTCCCTGCCCGGTTCGGCGGTGCTCTCGGCGCCGCTGCTCGGCGCCTACACGCTGCCGGTCGTCGACGTCGTCCGCGTGTGGCAGCAGATGCGGGAGGCCTACGGGCTAAAGGACGGAGACATTGACGGCATCGCGATTTTCCAGAGCTTCTATACGAACACAATCATCTCCGGCGCCAGCGCCTATTCGACGGGCGGGCGGGCCAGCGCCGACGGCGTTTTCCCCACCTCGTACCTCAGCCGGCCGAAATCGACCAACGTGACGCAGATGAATCGGATCAGCGCCACCAACGACAACGGCCACACGCTGATCCACGAGTTCTCGCACTACTGGCTTTACAACCTGCGCATCATGGAAAATGGCGTCAGCAGCCGCGTGCTGAACCCCCTGACCGCCCACCCGGCCCAGTATGTACACATGCCGGCCGCCTTCCCCGTCCTGAGCACGGGCGATTCCTCCGTCATGGGAGGGACGCGCTTCAAGGACAACGGGGACGGGAGCTTTGCGGCGCCGAGCCCCGCGCCCTACTACGGCCTCACCTGGCACGAGCTGTACCTGATGGGGTTGGCCGCGCCGCAGGAAGTTGAGCCCTGGTTTTATATCGACAACTCGAATCCGGCCCTGGGCCCCGAGTACTACACCCCGGCGGGCACGTACCGAGGCACGCGGAAGAACGTGGTGATCCAGCAGGTGATCGACGCGCTGGGGCCGCGGGTCCCTGCATACAAGGACAGTCCCAAGAGCTTCAAGGTGATGTTCGTGCTGATGGAGCGGAGCACGCGGCGGGCCACCGACGAGGAGATCGGCTGGGTGAACACCAGGCGCCAGCAGATGGAGCGCAACTTCGCGCTGGCCACCGGCAACCGTGCACAGCTCACCGCCACACTCGATCTGGCCGCGCGTCCGGTGTTCGCCGCCAACGGCGTGGTGAACGGCGCCAGCTTCGCCGGGCCCCTGGCGCCGGGCATGATCGCCTCGCTGTTCGGCGCCGGTCTGGCATCGAGCACCGCCCTAGCAAGCGGTACGCCTCTGCCCGTCACGCTGGCGGGCGCCAGCCTGCAGATGGAGGGATTCTCCGCACCCCTCTTTTTCGCTTCTCCGACGCAGATCAATTTCCAGGTGCCGTGGGAAGTGCAGGGCCGGACGTCGGCCGCGCTCACCTTGACTGCCGGCGGGACGTCGGTGACGGCAACTGTGCCCATCAGCTCGTTTGCTGCCGCCATCTTCTCCACGGATTCGACGGGGCGCGGGCAGGGCGCGATTCTAACGTCTACCCAGGAGATCGCGGCCGCCCGCGGCGCCATCAGCGGCCGGATCACGCGCCCGGCACTCCGCAGC
>Ga0315279_10003423_pt1 | contig 22123 bp, 36 predicted proteins | sample YL17G06_20_MG_FD_203694 | JGI IMG/M metagenome (GOLD analysis project Ga0315279, IMG submission 203694) | Sediment microbial communities from Yellowstone Lake, YNP, Wyoming, USA - YL17G06_20 | ecosystem: Environmental > Aquatic > Freshwater > Lake > Sediment | place: USA: Wyoming | collected... | reverse complement strand
CTAAATATGGCGCAGAGCCTCAACCTTAACCCATGGGCACGCGAGGTTTATCTAATCAAGTATTCCCTGGAGGAGCCCGCGAGCTATGTTGTTGCAGAGGAATCTTACTTAAAGGCTGCCGAGCAATGCAAGGAATATGAGGGGCATGAGGCTGGCATTATTGTTAAAGATGCTGCCGGCAATATAACACAGCCAGAGGGGACGCTCTTTCTCGGGGGTGATAACGCCGAGCTAGTTGGTGGGTGGGCTAAGGTATACCGCAAGGACCGTAAGTATCCTTTCTATATTGCTGTCAATTTCAAAGAATGTGCCAAATTCACCAGGAAAGGCGAGCTGACTCACTTCTGGGCAGATATGCCGGCGACAATGATACGCAAGGTGGCTCTCTCAAGAGCCCTTCGTGAGGCGTTTCCATCAAGGCTTGGAAATATGGTCACTGATGCTGAATGGGAAGAGGTATCCACCGATGGCAAGCCGCCGATGCTGGAGAAGGATGGGAAGCCCGCCTGGAGGCATTTTTATGCCAAGATAGAATCAGACTTGGGATTAACGGCCGACCAAGCTCATAAGCTGGCAAGCATGGAATCCTTTCAGGAAGCCCTAGATAAAGGCTGGACAATGGAGGGGATCTGGGACCTGTTAATAGCGGCTCTAAAGGAGCAGGCCGCTGCCATGCAGACAACTAGCCCGAAGACAGACGCCACTATTGAAGAGGAGCTCTTCGGTAAGGATAAGGTAGTGGCCAGCGAGGGTGCCGAGCTCACTAAACCCCCGGCTCCTGCTAAGCCGCAGCGAGATCCTGAATCAATCAAAACGATAAGCGAGCTCCTCCGGGCATGTTTCGAGGATTTCAAACTACAGCCACAGGATGTCTATAAGGAGCTGGGATTTAGCTCAGCACAGGACATAAGCAAAAAGCCAGCCGATTGTTATCGTGAGATAGCAGCGGTGAGGAAGCAGCAATAACTTGTGAAAGCAGAAGATTTAGTTAAGCTAATAAGGCAACGATACCCGCTCGACAGGCCGAATGGCTTTCAGACACACGTGGTATTAGAGCAAGTGCCTGATGGGACCGGCATGTACGCCGGCCACCATATAGATGTGGCGGTATTCGACCTGTGGCCCTCAAAGGGGCTGTTAAGGTCAGCCTTTGAAATAAAGGTGTCCCGGTCGGACTTCATCCGTGAGCTGCAGCACCCAAACAAATACAAATGGGTGCTCGAGTGCTTTCATGAGTTCTGGTTTGTGGCGCCCAAAGATGTAATTCAAGTTGACGAGCTGCCGGTCAACGTCGGATGGATGTGCCCGCGGGGAAATAAGCTGGTGATCAAAAGACACGCCGTGCAAAACCCCAACCCTAAATTGGACGATGTACTACTGGCTGCTTTTATGCGGGCAGCCGCTAAGGAAATTAGCCGGGTAAACTCCACTGTAGCCAAAGACATACTAGATAATAGTGAAGAGTACAGGGTCGCCAAACTTTACCAGGCAGCAGTCAGAACCTTCATCAAGCAGCGGGGCGTAATAAAATTTGAACCTGCGACTCCAACCATCGAAGAGGTGCTGAGTTGGTTGGATGAGGCCACTATGGATAAACAGTTGAAGCAAGATAGGGACCATCTGCTAGAAATTGCGGCCCGCTTCCAGAGAGAAGCCATGTCTCTCCTCGACATTTTCCTAGTAATTGCCAACAAAAGCCTGTTTGCTCGAGACCAATTAGGTAAATATATCGTCAATGCTTATGGCGGCGAGGACGAAGAAAGTATTGAGACGCTCAAGGAATACGTCAAAGATGCAAAACACCTTGATAGACAGAAGCGATACGCCCAGATGGTTGAGCTGGTACTAAATTGGGAGAGAGAGTTCCCAACGTAAGATCCTATGGACTTAATAGATAAAAGCCAGCAGCAGGATATAAGAGAGGTATTCATAAAGGCTCAGATGGAACCACTCTGCGGCTGGCCGTGGCTTGACGAAAACAGACATAAAGAATATTCAGAGCAAGGCATTACTGTCTTTTTTAATGGCAAAGCTCTCTTAGCCGTGCCGTCGACTTCGACCAAGCGTGGCCTTATCAAAGCAGCAATGACAATGGCGATAAGGAGGCAGTAATGGCTCGGCCCAAAAAACAGACAGTAGATTATTTCTCCCATGATACGGATGCCAGCCAGGGCAGGACATTAAGTGTCCTCCAAAATAAATATGGCAATGAGGGTTATGCCTTTTGGTTCCAGCTTTTAGAGCTATTAGGAAGATCCCCCGGGCATTATTATAATTTCAAAGAGGCAACAGATTGGGAGTTTCTGTTAGCAAAAACCCATATTTCTCGCCCAGAAACCGCCAGAAGTATGCTGGAAACCCTGGCCACCCTCAATGCCATTGACCTCGAATTGTATGAGCAAGGCATTATCTGGTCACAAAATTTTGTGGACCGCCTTATGGATGTTTATGTGAGAAGGAGAGAAAATAAACCTGTGAGACCAGTTTCCGCTGCAGAAACCCCCTTAAAACCTACTGTAACCGAGTTATTGTTGACGGAAACACCACAAAGTAAACTAAAGGAAACTATAGTAAAGGAAAGTATAGTAATAACCCCTAAAGGGGGACAGCACAAAGTGCCGTCCACACAAAAAGAAAAAGACCCAGTAATTCTTGAGATTTTTTCCGTAATGAGACAGTTTCTAGGATATCCAGAGGATGGAGTATTCCGGGGAGAAGGCAACTCCTCGGCTGCGGCAGGCGGCCGCCAAGGTGAAATAAAAAAGGCCAAAGACCCTATCCCAAATTATGGGAAGGAAGGCAAAGCCATTAAACGAATGTTGACCCGCAGCTTTACCCGTGAGGAGATATTGGCTTGCTGGAAGGGCAAGGTATCCCAGCGTGGCGGGGAATTTGTAAGCATGACGTGGGTCAATGAGGACATCGGCAAGCCTGAAAAGCGAAAACAAGGGTCAAGGGAACCATCCTCAGAGGCGGAGATTGCCGAGAGTATTAGGGGGTTGGTATGACATGGAAGCAGATAATTTCCGGCGTGTATGAGGGCACACCGGGCGAACAGAAAGAGGAAAAGCCAGAAACCGAATGGGCTGCCTCAAAGCTGCACGTAAAATTATCAAATATCCCACTTGGGACGGTGAAAACACATCGTCTTGAAACCTGGCAGCACAAAGGCGATGAACCTTGGTGGGATAAAGTAAAGCAATATGCTGACGGCACCTATGGCCACCCCTTCCTCACTCTCTTGGGGACCGTGGGCACCGGGAAAACGCACCTGGCCTTTGGCATAGGCTGGGCGTGGCTGGAGAATGGGCGGAGTGTGCTTTATTATCAGGTCGAAAATCTCCTTGATGCTTTAAGGCAAGGCTATTCCACTTGGCAGAAGGGCGAGCCCGGGGGTTATGATTTAATTCTGAAGTTTACCGAGAACGTCCATTTGTTGATTTTGGATGACTTCGGGGCGCAGCATGAGACCGAATGGGCTGCCTCAAAGCTGGATCGGATTGTTGATTATCGCTATATCCACAAGAAGCCCCTTATAGCCACTACCAATATTGCACTAAATCGGCTGTCGGCTAGAATTGCGGATAGGTTAGCTGAGGGGGTGCTTGTTCAATTAACCGGTGAGAGCTTTAGGAAACGAGGAAAAACAAAAGAGGAATGAGCTGGTCAGGAGGATACTGCAGCTCTGCGGCGCCTGTTCCCATGGCCAGGGGAAAGGCAGGGGCTTAATTTGCGATCGCAAGAAGAGCCAATGCCACAGTAAGCGCGTAAGAAAATGGTTGGAAGAGATAGATTTCTTGGAGGTGAAACAACATGAAGACAAGCGTAAAGGCAAAAGCAAAGGGCGAGACAAGGACAGCTGAGCTCATCAAAGATATCGCGCTCGAGGATTTGCTCCCGAATCCTTATCAGCCGGAGAGCAGGATAGAGGTAGGTCCAGAGGTGGCAAAGCAGTTTGCCCTCTCTATCCAGGAGCATGGCCTAATTCAGACGCCGGTGGCCCGCCCGGGTAAAGATGGCAAATACGAGATAGGGGATGGCTGGCTTAGAAGGGCGGGCTTTCTTTACTTAGCTGGCAACCTGAAGGATTCCCCATACGGCAAAATGCCGTGTGTGGTCCGCGAGCTCACTGATCAACAGATGGCCGACATGGTGATGGAAGCCAATACTGTCCGCAAGGATTTGAACCCCATCGAGCTGGCCAAGTTTTATAAGCGGTACCTGGAGGACTTCAAAGTACCACAGGTGGAACTAGCTAGAAGGCATAATTGCTCTCAGGGTGAGATTGCCAACACCATCCGCTTATTGGAACTGCCGGCCGATATCCAGGAGAAGATTATTTCTCAAGAAATAACTGAAACCCATGGACGCCAATTACTGAGGCTCAATTACAATACCGAGCTACAGCAATCGATATTGAAGGAAACTGTCGAGAAAGGGATCTCCGTTAATGAGCTCTCAAACCGAATTGCTAGCCAGATGTACTGGAACTCTGAGAACCTGGATCCAGCTGACTGGCGCAAACCAACATTTGATACCAAGGAATGCGAGAGTTGCCCCAATCGTCAAAAGATAGGCGATCCTCACTCCAATGCGAAAAAGACATGGCGCTGCTTAGACAAGACCTGCTTCAAGCAGAAGACAGACCAAGTAGAGAAGGAGCGAGTTGATAAACTGGCTGTTGAGATTGCGGCAGCCAGGGCAGAGGCAGATAAAGGCAAGGGTAAAGGCAAAAAGGCTGTCGTTGATTGCACCAGCAACAAGCTAACCTGGCGTGATTACCAGGAGCTGGGTGTTGAACATCACAAGATTGATAATCCCGAACAATGCAAAACCTGTATCCAGCGCACCTTGGGTAAATTCTATGGTGACAGGACCGCGGCGATCTGCGTCAATGTGAAGTGCTTCAAGGAAAAAGAAAAGGCTTATGCGGCTAAAGAGATAGTCAAAACCAGGGAGGCCGAGCACCAGCTCACCGAGCAAGTCAAGGCAGTCTGCGGCAAGGTGAACGATGAAACTATTCTTTTCAAAGTCATTACTGATTATTTGCTTGCCCATTGCCGGAAGGATACCCGGGAGAGGTTCGCCAAGATGTATGGCATAACCGATATCAAGCTCTTTTTAGCTGAGTATTTCGCTTCCAGTGACAGGGCAAATGTACTTCAGAAGCTGGCTGCCCTGGTGGTGCAGATGGAGCGATATGAGGGCGAGAAGGGTATGTTTAAGAAGATGCTGGCGTACCTGGATGGAACCGGTGCCGAGGTAGAGAAGCAGATCGCCGCTTTCCGTGAGGCTCATTGCAAGGGTTGCCGAAATGACAAGGATGATGGGGGATGTAGGGTTCTGATGCGAGTCTATACGGAGGGAAAATGCTATGCTTATTGGAAGTCTAAAGAAACAGAGAAAAAGGAAACAGGCGATGATACTTCTAAGCAAGCAGAGCAGCAAGCCGGTAAGTCTGAGGATGAAGTGCTCAAGGGCTCTCTTCCATGTAAGGATTGCCAGAATGGTCCCACCTGCGATCGCACTTTCTTTTATGCGGATGACCAGGGTGGTCTTACTTGCGACAATAAAGTGAGCGCCGGCGCTCGAGAGGAGGTGCCAAGTGAAGTTTAGTGGCTTTTATTATTGCTTGATGGCTCCTTGGAGAGAGTGTGAGATGTGTTTTCTTGGACCAGGTGTGCTCTATTCAGGAAACGAAATCAAAATAGGTCTTGGGTTATTCTTTATTGAATTTGGTATTGTACTGAAGAGGAGGGCAAATGTGCCCAATCGCTAATTACAGCACAACAGTCACAACGCTGAAATCAATTGGGGAGATCCAGGGGATGCTAGTCGCTCATGGAGCCAAGCATATTTTGATAGATTATGAAAACGAGGAGCCTGTGGGTCTAGCATTTATCGTCGGCACGTCTTATGGCGATGTACCGTTCAGGCTGCCGGCGAATATCGGTAGAGTACAAGCAGTGTTGAATAAGCAGCGGGTAAGGACCCAGGTGAGTAAAGAATTAGCATCCCGCGTTGCCTGGCGCATACTCAAGGATTGGATAAGAGCGCAAATGGCAATACTGGAAACCGAGATGGTAAGCATAGATCAGGTGTTCCTTCCATATATGCAGGTAGGTAAAGATAAGAAGACGCTTTATGAAGCCATGCGCGATCATCGCTTTCAGTTGACGGAAGGTGGCGAAGCATGAATAGAGCTAAAATCGAGTGGTGCGATTACACAGTCAACCCAGTCAAAGGCAAATGCCCAATGGACTGCGAATACTGCTATATGTGGGGGAAACGTGGCATTGGGGTGCGCTTTCACTTTGACCAACGATTACGATATGACCCTAGCACTTGGCTGGGCGTAGGCAGTCTGCGAAAGCCAAGCCGAATCTTTGTCGGTTCTACTATCGAGTTATTTCATCCCAAGACTGAGAAGTATCTGAAATATATATTCCTCGAGGTTAAGCAGTCATTAAGGGAAACGCCGCAGCATACATTCCTATTTCTGACAAAATGCCCCCAGAACTTACCTAGGGAATGGCCCGAGAATTGCTGGGTCGGGGTAACGGCTACTGATACATATATGGCAGTGAAGGGATTGCAGCACCTTGATAGTATAAAGGCTGGTAAGAAGTTCGTGTCGTTTGAGCCATTGCTTTCACAAACCTGTATGACTGAGGCTTCCTTATCAGGTATTGACTGGGTCATCATCGGCGCTCAGACCAATCCCTACAAGCCACCTGAGATTGCATGGGTGAGGGAGATTATCGAGGCTGCGGACAGAGCGGGGATCAGGGTTTTCCTGAAGGATAATTTGAGACCTCTATTGATACCAGAAGATTGTAGCAAACCAAACTATCTTACAGAAGACATATTTTGGGCTTCTGAGAAAGCTCAATTAAGACAAGAGATGCCAGAGATAAAGTGAGGAGAAGATGATCAAGACACCAGAAGAAATAAAAGAAGTTCGAGATATGGCCTCTCAACTGCAGCAGCTCGGGCTGCCTCAAAAGCTGGTAGATAGAATACGCATATGGGCAAGAGAAGAGGCGAGGCGGCTCCGAGATGAGGCCCGTGAAAGCTCTCATTAGTAAGGAAGGTAGCTATGGAAGGACCAAATATGCCCAAATCTCAACCCTGTCCCTGGGGCCATGGTTTGAAGAAGCGCAAACGTAGAACACTGGGTGGGGCGTATTACCACTGCGAGAAATGTGGCGATTTCTTTGTGAAAGCAGTAAGCTAATGGCAGGATGGCAGCCCATAAAAAACCGGTAATTCCCAAAAGCTGCCAGAAATGTGGCAAGCTGTTCAATAGTTCTCTTCGCTCTCAAGCCCTATGTAAGAAATGTGAATCTGCTCTTCCTAAATGCGGTATCTGTCATACAGTAATGGCACGCCAGTATGGGTATATGGAAGGGTTTGCCCGGAAAGTAGGGAAATATAAAATATGTACCTCTTGTGACACCGAGCTCATAGTAAAAGGAGCCCTGCGCATATCGGCGAGCCAACTTTTGCTCCCTAGCGGACGTGTGAGGACCAGGGATGTGCCGGCAGAGGATAAAGTCTAGTTAGAACCATGCCGGCTCCGTCAATGGATGATTAGGATGCTCCGTTTCTATATGAACTAGGAGCTGTCTTACCAAAGATAACTTGTAGGGATATAGTTGCTCGTGAGAAAGACCTGAACCGTGCTCTTGCCCCTCAAATTCCTGGTTACAGTAAGGACAGTAAACATATTCTCTCCAATGAGCTAGGGTAGTTTGGACAGCCTTGTACCCTATTCCTTTAACCCAATCTCTTAGTCCGCTATTTAAGTTAATTGTGGTTCCATATGGTACCCAGCCAGCAAGGGGTTGGACAAGAGTTAGGTGTTGCACCATCATATCAGCAAGCTCGGCTTTGGAATCCCAATAGCCGTTGCAGGTGTACTCGGTTGCCATAACTAAGAAGGAAGCAGACAAACCACTGGAGTATTGCGTAACCCACTTTGTAACACTGGCACTAGACGGATTCCAGGTTATCGGACGTGCTTTTGAAAGCTGTGTTTTAAGTGCTTGGTATGCAGTAAAGCTAATCCCCTTAAAAACTGCATGGCTGGGCAGCTTGAAATAACTGGCGTCATAACCATAATTTATGAAACTAGGAAGTATGCTGCTCCATAAGAGGTCACCGCCTGGGTGTGAAAAATAACTTGGCTTAATTATTACAAACGGTGGCATGTCAGGAATCAATATGTCGGAACACACGGGTATCCTAATTCCGCCAATTGGTGGATAATATGTTCCCGCCACATCTTGAACAACAGTGAGAGTGACTCCTCCTGGGCTAACTGTAAAAGTGCCTGGTGTCGTTGGAGTATACTCGAATACGAGCGTAGGATTACGAAATGTAATTCTAAAATCCTCGTGTAACTCCACACCATTAATTAGCACAACCCCATGAATATCTGCTGGTACTGACGCTGAACAGTCACACGCATATAGAATACCAACCTGAATGCGAACCGTTTCCCCTAGATATGCAACCGAAGGCAATACCCTTACCTTTTGAATAGTTACTCCTTCCGTCCATCCTGTGCTAGGGGCAGATACTGGCTGTAGCGCTGCGTCGAGTCTATTTAATCCCTCTGTTAAGTTTACTGTCATCTCAACCTCCTTAGATTGTCACTGTCTGGTAGCCAGTGGCCGAAATTTGAATACTGTAGGTTCCCGGCGGAATACTAGAAATAGTGTACTTGCCATCATTATCAGTATATCCAGATGCCACATCACCAACTTGAACTAATGCGCCGGCAATAGGCTGATTTGTATTTTTGTCAGTTACATAGCCCCAGAGCGTGGAAGGTACTGGTATCGTGGAAGGTACTGGTATCAGTGAGACATCAAATCTATTCAGTCCTGGCGTTAAAGTTACTGGCATATCAAGCCTCCTTCATTTCATACCGGCCTAGGGGATCGGTGAATGTCACTGCGTAGTCTCCCGGGGGAATGCTTTCTATTCTGTACTGCCCATCCGCTTCTGTCACACCGGCGTAGCTATCGCAGCTCACCTGAATACCCTCAATTGCCGCGCCGCTTTGAGCATCAGTCACCTGGCCATAAAGAACCGCTGTGTCTGGAGGTGCAGCGCAAGTGGGTGAGTTCTTCACACTGACCGCCCATTGTCCCGCGGCGCTGCATACACAAAGGTCACTGCCTATGCACTTTGTCTCACCAGGAGTACAAACTGGTTCTACTGGCGCCTTCTTCCTCGTTAAGAGGTAAATAAGGCCGGCACCGCTAAGGATTCCTGCCCCAGCTATGATTTTCTTTTTGTCCTTTTCCATCTTACCCTCCTGGCTTATCCCGATATAGCTCTTTCATATTGATGCAGCCGATACTAGGCTTACCATTCTGTTTAAGCTCTTCCATGTGCTCCTTGATTGCCTTGTCTACTTTACGGTTGTCAAGCCCACCAAGCTCGAGTAACAAATCCAATTTCGTCGTAACTACAATTAGACCGTTATGGGTTTTATTACACTTGTTGCTCACATCGGTAAGAACTTTGGCGGCTATTCCTATTAAAGCTACTACTATTACGAGTAAAACATAGGCTGAGTCCATAGGGACCTCCTTTAATTTATTTTTGTCATTTTTCTATCTGTCCAATCCCAACGCATCTATGACGTTGGCGATCTTATTTACTATTGTTAGAGTGTCGCTACCAGCGAATAACAGCCCGATTACCTCATTGTTCGCATTCAGGACCACGCTCCCTGAGTCTCCGCCCTGGGCGATCGCTGTTGTGAAGATCTGGTCCTCAAATACTGCGGATTTATCGCCATAGTTGACTGTGGCTACACCTTCAGAACCAATGACAGTACCCTGGTTGAGTCCGCTAGTACGTCCCGATTTCTTGACCGCATCGCCAGTGTTAACCTCGTTGGTATTAAAACCAGCCGGCTTTCCTATTTCAAGTATTTCTTGAGAAATATCCTCATCAAGAAGCGGCCTGGAGATAGCGCAGTCCACTTTGTTTACTACATCTACAAGAGTGCGAATCCGTGATTTACGACCAAAGAGCTTTGCAAGGAAGTTAAATACACGAGCAACGGTATTCGTTACCGGGCAGGTGCTTTCATCTCCCTCAAAGTTAATTTTGACAAAATCGGATAGATGACCTATGGTGTCAAGGGATCCTCCCCCGTCATACTTACCGGGCTGCCAAGTTTCGTCGTTAATATTAGCGGCATTGGAATTGGCTAGGACATGGTTATTGCTTAGGATATAGCGCACACCATCTTTTTTGACAGCCATCCCCAGAGTGCCCGCGGTGACTTGGAAATGGCCAATGCTAATCCCTCCAGGTGCCGGGCGCCACTTTGATGTTCTATCAAATGACAATGCCCGGATTTCCCCGGTTATTTGCACATCGCTCTCGAGCCCATTGATTACCTCTGGAACTATGTCCTCTGCACTGAGCTCATCCAGGGGCACTTTTTGGGTCACATACACGACTATTGCAGTTCTTCCGGTGTCGACGCCACCGACAACCTTATGACCCGGGATGGCCGCCACCACGTTTCTCTTTTTAAGTAATTCTCTCATTTTAACTTTAAGGCCTCCTTTATCTGTTTAATCGTCTTTGCACTCTGCTGCTCTCTAAAGAAGAAAAGAATGGCAGCTGTCGCTATCGGCCCGAAAACTTCGAGAGGTATTTTCCCCATCCCGAAGTATACTATCACCGCTAGAGCGAATGCTACTCCGATGATTGAGGTAGCCCATTCTTTCATAGCTTATTCCTTTTTAGGGCAGGGTGCCATTTCCCAATTACGCTCAAAGCCAAGCCCATGGGACGGGGAGATGGATGGGTGAAAAAATAAGGCCCCAAGCCTTGATTTCCCGCCAACATAGCTGGTAGCACCCTGCCCTTAGTTTTCATTTCTCCTTCTTCTTTCGCCGGCCTGAAATAATCAATATGGTGCCTGCAATAGCAGCGCCAGCAATACCCAACGCTGCCCAAGGGAATCCCGCTTCTTTCTTAATACATACGCCATCCATGCATAGATAGCCTTCAGGGCAATCGGCATCAATTGAGCAAGTAATTGTTGGTATGATCAGAGTGATAGTCTTGGTATCAACTAATTTCCACTGGGCAACTTCTCCAGTACCTGGCGCTAAGGTGACTGTAATTGTGCGCAGGAGAGCCCACCCAGCGACTTCCTCTTCGCCGGGTATTAAGGTTATCGTGAGTGTAGCGACATTCTTCCACCCAGCGACTTCCTCTTCACCGGGTATTAAGGTTATCGTGAGTGTGGCTACTAACGCCCAACTATCAACTGCCATTTCCGTTTACCAATAATTTGATGCTGGGGGCACTGCCCCATCATTTTGGTTTGCCCAGAGTTTGATTCTGAATGTAATGGGTCTGGTTATGACCCCAACGTTTTGCTGTGCATTTCCACCACCTGAACCACCATCAGCCTGGGCTGTGATTGCCTTAACGGGTGCGTTATCAGTTACATTGAATATTGTCGTGCATGTTCTCCACACGCCAATCGGGTCTCCCAAGCTGCGCGGGTCAGCGTTTAGCACACTATGTGCGAGCTTCAATACATGAGAGGTTTCGGGGTCAACCTCTAGGGTTTCTCCACTTGCGACGGGTGCATTGTCCAGAAAAAGATTAGCGTAGTCTAGGGAGAAGTCCTCTGGGCCTGAACCTATTTTTTGGTTTATCATTTTGAAGTACCTCCTTTCATATTTATTTATGTCAACTTTTCCCCGTTCTCATACTTTTAACTAGATAGGTAATTCCAAATGCTCCCGCACCTATTCCTACACCTACTAGCCCGATGCCAAGCCATGGCGTATTTTGAATATCATGCAGTATCCAAGCAATTATGGCAAGCCCTACCACCACTAGCGCTGTAATAATAATCGGGGTCCATGCCAAAGGCGAACCATGACCTACTGTAACAACTCGGTAATGACAATCATACCAAGCTCCCGGGTCAAAATAGACCTTGGTATCCAAAATTGTCCCCTCACCCCTAGCTGCTTCTATAAGGGCACCATTAACCCTGTCTGCAAACCAACTCATGCCAGGTAATTCTTCAGGTAGCAGTGTAACATCAAAGGTGGCCCGCTCTGCCTGTCCCACATAGAACAATCCTGACGGGGTTGTAGTATGCTTAATTAACTCATAAGCCATTTTCTTCTTCTCTCCTATCTTTACACATTCTCTTTAGAATGTCATATTCACTTTTAACCTCTCCAAAGCTGGAAGGCTGATGTGGAGCGGTAGATATGCCCTGCATCATCCCCTAGGATAGCGATACCGTTGCCAAGGTAGGCCATGGCCCAAATAGCGGCAGAGGTAATTACTCCTAAGTCTGTCCAGGTAAGGCCATAGTTTGTGGAGCGCCAGACATGGTTGTCAAAACTCCCCAGTATAGCAATGCCATTACCAAGATAGATTATGACAAGAATGTTGACAGTGGAAATTATTCCCAGATCATTCCATGTAATACCATAATCCGTAGAGCGAAAAATATGCCCGAAACTATCTCCTAGGACAGCAATCCCATTACCCAGATAAGCTATGTCCCAAATATCAATAGTGCTAACTGCCCCTAAATTTAACCATGTAGCTCCATAATCTGTGGAGCGCCAGACCTGACCAGCCCCGTCACCAAGGACAGTGATCCCATTGCCCAAATAGGCCATGGCCCAAATGGAAGGAATACCAAATGCCCCTAAATTTAACCATGTAGCTCCATAATCTGTGGAGCGCCAGACCTGACCAGCCCCGTTACTAAGGACAGTGATCCCATTGCCCAAATAGGCCATGGCATCAAGGCCAGGAACACCAAATGCCCCTAAATTTAACCATGTAGCTCCATAATCTGTGGAGCGCCAGACCTGACTGGCACCATCCCCCAGGACAACTATGCCATTGCCCAAATAGGCCATGGAATAGATACCACCAAAGGCGTGTACTCCCAGGTCAGTCCAGTTAAGGCCGTAATCTGTGGATCTCCAGACATGACTAGCAAGATCTCCCAGTATGATAATGCCATTGCCGAGGTATGCCATGGCCCAAATGGTAGAAGTGCTAAATGCCCCCAAATCCACCCAGTTAAGGCCATAATCACAGCCATAAATATCTGGCAGCCCCCTGGCGAGTACTGCCTTGCCCGCGGGTGGAGCTCCGATATTCTGAATGGAATGTCTGTCCCAGTTCTTGGCGCAGTCTATTGTCAGCTGGCTCAGATTGCGAATGCCTTTTATCAATAAAGTCATCTCTATCTTCTCCAGAGCTGAAAGGCTGAGGTTGAACGAAATACATGACCAACATCATCTCCCGCAATGGCGATGCCATTGTCTAAATAGGCCATGTCATAGAAGTCATGTCCGGGCGAAATCACACCCAGGTCAACCCAGGTAGCGCCGTAGTCTATGGAGCGGAAGACGTGGCCAATCCCATTACCCAGGATAGTGATACCATTACCTAAATAAGCCATAGAATCGATAAGAATAGCGGAAATCGCACCCAGGTCAGCCCAGGTAGCGCCATAGTCTGTGGAGCGGAAGACATGGCCATTGTCATCAGCGAAGATGGCAATGCCATTGCCCAAGTAGGCCATGCACCAAAGGCCACCAGTTCCTTGTACTCCCAAGTCCACCCAGTTCAGCCCGTAGTCTGTGGAGCGAAAGACATGGCCGTTGTCATCACCGAAGATGGCAATGCCGTTGCCCAGATAGGCCATGCCGTGGGTAAGTGCAGTAGCTATCACACCTAGATCGGCCCAGTTAAGGCCGTAATCTGTCGAGCGGAAGATATGGCTGTTGTCCTCACCGAAGATGGCAATGCCATTGCCCAAGTAGGCCATAGAACGGATATGATTAGCGGAAATCGCACCCAGGTCTGCCCAGTTAAGGCCATGGTCTGTGGATCGGAAGATATGGCCGTTGATCTCACCGAAGATGGCAATGCCATTGCCCAAGTAGACCATGGTTTGAACACCATCAGTGGCAATTACTCCCAGGTCGGCCCAGGTAGCGCCATAGTCTGTGGAGCGCCAGACATGCCGGTCTGCACCAAAGACGGCAATGCCGTTGCCCAGATAGGCCATGCCATGGATTGTAACAGCGGCAATCGCCCCCAGGTCGGCCCAATTAAGTCCGTAATCACAAGAGTAAATATCCGGCAGCCCTCTGGCGAGCACGTCTTTGTCCGCAGGCGGAACACCAATATTCAAGATAGGGTATTCCTGCCAGTCTTTGTCGATGTCTATGGTTAACTCTGACAGATTTCTAATGCTTTTTAATAGTAAGCTCATCGTCAAACCTTCTCAAAATAGTGTATCCACACCTTTTGTGTTGGAGTAGAGTCTCTTTGCATCATCTTCCATCTTTCCACCCAATCAGAATAACTGTTATAGCCAGCCTCAGCCCAAAGGCGTTGCAAGGTTTCCTCAAGGATTCCTTCCTCTACTTTTGTAATTCTAAATTGGGCACCGAATACTTCAAAAATATCACTTTTCTTTAACAATTGTTGGCACCGGACAAAGCAAGTCATACGCCCACCAAGCATCTTCTCCATATGCCTTCGAGGTATTCTAGGCCAATTAGTAGATTTTATGAGTACTGGCATCCGTTTTATCTCCTCCATAACTGAAAGGCTGATGTAGAGCGGCAAATACCTGCTAGGCGATCTCCTAGAATAGTGGTACCATTGCCTAGATATGTCATACGTGTCACTTTAGGGCTAATCACTCCTAGGTTAGCCCAAGTGGCCCCGTAGTCTATGGACCTCCAGATATACCCATTATCATCCCCCAGGACGGCTATGCCGTTACCCAAGTAGGACATGGCATAGATGGGGCCACCAATGCCAAATCCCACTATAGTCCAAGTAGCGCCATAATCTATGGAGCGCTGAATAACACCGTTAAAATCTCCCATAATAGCGATGCCATTGCCCAAGTAAGCCATGGAGTAGACGCTAAGAAAGGCAATCTCTCCTAGGTCAGCCCAGTTGAGGCCATAGTCTATGGAGCGGAAGACATGCCCATTATCATCCCCCAGGATGGCAATACCGTTGCCCAAGTAGGCCATGGCATAGATAGAATCGGAGGCATGCACTCCCAGGTCAGCCCAGTTAAGACCGTAGTCTGTGGAGCGCCAGACATTTCCAACAGAAGTTCCAAGGATAGCAACACCATTACCTAGGTAAGCCATGGCAGTGATGGCATCAATGGTAATTACTCCCAAATCAGTCCAGTTGGCACCGTAATCTGTGGAGCGAAAGACATGCTGGGCAGCATCCCCCAGGACAACTATGCCATTCCCCAGATACGCCATGGCAGTGATGGCACCAATGGTAATTACTCCCAGGTCAGCCCAGTTTAGGCCGTAATCACAAGAGTAAATATTCGGCAGCCCTCTGGCGAGTACGTCTTTGTCCGATGGTGGCACGCCGATATTCGAGATGGGGTATTCCTGCCAGTCTTTGTCGATATCTATTGTCAGCTGCGACAATCTTCTAACAGGTTTAATCAATAGGGAGCCGCCAACTCCAGCCATTCCCATTATGTACCCCCTAGTATGTACTCCCAGCCTATTGGTTGGCCATTGTCGGCAATAGCGTCGCTCTGCGCAGTGACAATCAATGTTCCGTTTATGGCCCAGGTTCCATTGATTATTGGTAGCCCGGGACCGTCGACAGCCGCGGAGAAAGTCTGGGTAAGGGGCTGAGGATAGATTTGCTGCACCACCCCGTTTATATTCGTGTAAAGTCTGATTGTAATATTCCCAGCCAGAGCGCTGATGTTTAATAAAAGAGAGTGTATTTTGTTGATAACACCAACACTGCCGATGGTGGTTATAAGCTGTTCCCCTACCTGCCAGTCGTCCGTTGTACTCCCAGGCGTGCTGGTAAGGGGAACCTGGCGTGCTATTACTCCTACACCTGATGCCATTTATCTCCTTTTGCTACTATTCCTGTTCAGCGCTAAATATCACTACTGAGCCGGCCGCAGTTGAACTCACATATATATTGTGGGCATCCTGAAGCTGATATAGCACAACTTCACTGGGTTGCAAGGGATAAGCTGTGGCAGGAGTTATGGCCTCAGCAGCATTGGTTGCCACATAAATCAGTGATCCTACAGCATTAAAGGGATGGGACCTGATAAGTAGGCTCATACCATCAGGCACAAGAAGATAATCAGACTGATATGCCCTGTTGGCAATAAGGCAGGTCGCGATAATTGTTCTGGTGCGCTGGGTATTGCTGGGCCATCCCTTGACTGTGAGAGAAGATGGGAAACTGAGCTTCAATACTTGTTCAAGTATTGACTGAACGGCTGAGTTAGTTGCATCCGCATTGATGGCAATGGCGGCAATAGCATCTAATAGCTCCGGGGGAATAACAAATTGTCCCCCGGGTCCTGCTCTAGCTTTTGCCGCCTCAATAGCTGCAATAACAGCCGCTATAGTAGCAGAGACCCCTCCAGCTGCAGCTAACTTAGAAGACTGGTCATTTCCGGCCATATTCCTCCTTTAGCTGGGTTATGAGCCGAGCTCGTCCACTTCTATTGAAACCATTACTCCCGCTGCCGATGCGAAGAGGTAAATGTTCCCTTCCCTGTTGTTGATCGCTACTGATGGAACGGTCAGGACGACTGAAAACTCGACTGCGGGAATCTCGTCCTCAGTCCATTCGCTATCTACCCCACTTAACACCAGAAGGGGAGGCAAGTATGCGACAAATAAAGGCACTGGTGCGGTAGTATCCTGGGTTCCGAACTGTATCGTTTGATTTACTCCAGTGAGATTGTTGGCCATTATCTTGCGAATAATGGCTGTTCTACGCACTCCTGAACGGTTTGTGCCCAGAGTATGGACCAGGTCATTACCCCCGGTAGATATTATAAACCCCGCCGAGTTCGCCTTTCTTATAAATAAGTTCGCCATGTTTTATTTCCTCCTTTTATCGACCCTGTGCGGGCAAGTACCTTGCGTTGGGATTGAGTTGTGCGTCCGGTGTCAAGATATACCTGAAGCCAAAAAATCCCAGTCTGGCTTGGGGAAGCGCCGCGCCACTGATATTAGTGCAGCCTATCCTGGCATCCTTGTCACCCGGCCCACCCAATACCCAGAAAGTAGTAGATGCAAGCCAGGGGTCGTACACGGAACTCAAAAGGTTTACGCCGGCTTGCCCACCGCGGGGATTAAATCTTGCCATATTCGCAAGCTCCCAGAGCTGCCCCTCGATATCGTCAATGGCAAACCAGCGGTAGTGTGCAAGTTCATTAGCATTGACCTGGAGAGCTGTCACCAGCCGTCCAGCGATTGTGAGGTTAGGTGCGAGGGGACCGGTGCCCTGAAGGGCAACTAGGTCAATAATGAAAGCGCTGGATCGCGGTATAGGCTCAATCCAATCGACCTGGAAACCTTTATAGATGGTTTCTGTCCAGATTGCCAGATGTTCCTTAATCTGGCACACGGGCGACATTGGCCCTTGTGAGTAAAGGTTATCAATTATGTTCATAGCCCTCCTTTCGTTCGCTTTAGAGAAGCTATCTTCTCCGTATTCAATTTACGCTAAAACAATTCTTGCTGCAGTAGTCAGGCGCTGGTAAATGACATAGAAAGCTATGCCATCGATTTTGAATGCACCAACATCTATTGTGATGGTGCCAGGACTTGCTATAACATGGCAAGTCGGTGTCGCCGGGGTTACAATACTCGCCGGTATGCCTCCACTCAGCAAGCAGGCAGTAGCACCGTCAAGATAGCATAGAACCTGATCATCGATGACAGCAGCAGCCATACCACCACATGCACCACCACTGACTCCAGCACCGTTGATGTCGAAGTCAAGGGTGGCAGCACCCGTTGCCTCATTTACCGTCAATATGCCCACGAGGTATTTAATCAGCACTGGGCCACCGACGATATTGAAGATCGGGACTCCTGCGGCAACTCCATAATCATCGCCAGGTCTGGTAAGACAATAATCCAAAAGAACTTGCGGATTCGCCATTTTTAACCTCCCTCGAGTCCGAGGGGGGCTAAACCCCCCTCGACCCGATTATTTTTACGCTAATACTATTTCAGATGCCGGGTTTAGCTTCTGCCAGACGATGGAGAACCCTATACCATCGATTTGGAAAGCACCAACGGTTATCGTGACAGCGCCTGGGCTTGCCATAACGTAACAAGTCGGTGTTGCTGGGGTTACAATATTTCCTCCAACAGTCAGCAAGCAGGCCGTAGCACCGTCAAGATAGCATAGAACCTGATCATCGATGACAGCGGCGGCCATACCACCGCACGCACCGCCGGTAACTCCGATAGCATTGATATCGAAGTCAAGAGTGGCAGCGCCCGCTGCCTCATCTGCCGTCAATATGCCCATCAAGAATTTAATCAACACTGGGCCACCGACGATATTGAAGATCGGGGTTCCTACGGCAACTCCATAAATAGCACCTGGTCTCCACAACACCCGGTCCGAGTTTAACCAGAGCTGTTTTACTATTCCATTAGCCATCTTTTACCTCCTTCCTCCATAGATGGACTTTGGGGGAGAGGGCTCTTTAATTACCCTCTCCCATCACTACTACTGTTATTCACTTGCCAAACCGTTAAATCACGGTTTGCTGTATAGGTTCGGCGATAAGGGTTGCCAGTCTGACCCTGGCACCGGCACCGGTGGCGACACGAGCCCGTATCAGCACGGTGACAGTTTCCTGCGGGTCATAATAAACTGGCTGTGAGAAATATCCTGATGCTGTCTGGCCTGCGTAGAGACATTCCACGTCGAACTGTGCTCGGCGGTTGGCAGCGGCACCCACGCCAAACCGGATGTGGGAAACCGATTCAAGAGCGGCATCGTTCAGAAGCACGTCAATCCCGTAGAATATCCATGCTTGGTTATTCGGAACCACTGGAAAGAGCGGTACTCCAAGGTTAGTGGCAAATAGGGAATACAACCCGGCTACTGCAGCCAAAGGTACGGATAACCAGCCTGCCAAACCTACGCTGTTAGCCGCGGGTATGAAATCCACCACATAATCCGCATCACGGACTATGAGTGCTGGATTTACGGGATCAAGGGCCTGCGCCTCGGGAATAGCCAACTTCTTGGCAAGGCGCTTACGGGCCATTATGTCCGCACCGTTGCGGAATCTCTCTTGCGAAGCCAGTGCGACTCTATCAGCCTGAATTAAATATGACATGGGATATACCTCCTTGGGGTAGTTACCCCTGTTTTACTTTTCGACTATTTTGGGCCGGCTTAACTCAGCCTGACCCCCTCGTACTCCGGAACAACGGTCTGGCGGATGGGGCTAGGGCTGGACCTGAATGCGTAATGGCTTGCACCCACTGGTCTAGCCGCTGCGCCGCCCTTCACGCGATCACGGATATGGCGAGCGGTCAATGGCAAGGATGAAACACCAAGATTTGTCACGAAGTCACCCATGCCTCCCTTAACTAGATTTAGCCCACCGACGATATATCCGAGAGCCGTTAGTCCGTAGCACAATCCCTCATTCCAGGTTGGTTTATACTCCAGAGTAAGCAGGTCAACGGCAGTTACCACACCCGGAGCTACGACATCCGGAACCACTTTAATCATAGCTTACCTCCATATAGGTTAAGGGGAGCACCCTCAAACACAAAAGGGACAGGGGAGCCCCAGCTCTGCGTCGAGGTTGCTCCCCTGTCCCCTCTAGGTAACTTATTAACTCCTGACGACCACTAGGCGTTCTCGCTCGCTCATGCCCAGGAGTTTTTTACTATATTACAATTAAAATACTATAATGATAATTTGTCAAGAGGCTGCCTCTGTTTTTATCCCCTCCGCTGGCTATTGATGTAAGCCCAATTCAAATAATCCGACAGCCACTTTGAATAGGCCACGGCATACGGAACCAATTGAGTTCTGCCAGCTATTGCCAGAACCTCCTTATCGTTAAAATAATGGACAGCCTCATAACGTGTCGCCGTACCCTCGGGAACCAGCGGCGGGACTTTTGGTGTCGTAGCCTCCATAATAAAATCGTCCCCGTCCAGGGAAACCTTCACCCAAGCGTGCCCTCCTGGCTGCTGGCTATGGAGATTGCCCAATACGCAATATGCCTGCTGCGGCGGCAATTCATTTCTGACTAAGGAGGCGAGCAGCATAGCGGAATTAGCACAATTGCCTATTTTGGTGTGAATAGTGATTGACGGATCCTGCCACAGGTCATTTTGGGCAAAGCATTTACCATCTATGCAGAGTTTGCCTCTCACAGAGTGGACATACCTGATTTGGGAAGTAACCCATCCCCAGCAAGCCGTTATCCTGTCCCGGGTGCTAGTAATATTCTCAGTCAAATGCCGGAATAGCTCCTGTACCTCAAGCGCTCCCGGAGTAATCCAATCGGTGAGCCGCCGCACCTCTCCAAAAAAGGTTGCGTCAATAGGCTGATCATCAATTTCAATTATATTGGGCATTGTGTTAAACTCCAAGTTCTTAATTTTAAGATATCGGCGATTGTTCTTCTCGATACGCCAAATTGATGAGCTAATTTGCGTTGTGTAATTGAGCGACTATATCGTGCACCTTTATGGGTATAAATTTCTCTGATTTTATTAACTTGGATAGCTGTTAAAATTGCACGACCATTATTTTCTCCAGTCGGCTGGCAACAATGTTTAGGGTTTAATCTTCCCTTGATTATGGCATCTTGTATATTGTCTTTTTGGGTCCCTTGAAATAAGTGATCAGGTCGAACACAGGATGGGTTATCGCAATGATGACATATTTCCATACCCCGAGGTATTGGACCATAGGTCAACTCCCAAGCAACTCTATGGGCTCGATATTGCACACCTCGTAACCTAAATAATCCATATCCATCTGACTGCTTACTACCTTCCCATAGCCAGTAGTTGCTAGTCTTATTGACTTTTAGCCAAAACCGTTGGCTGATTAAGCCAATGAGGATTATACCTTCCATGATGCCTCTATTTGGTATATCGCGCCTTGGCTTGCTTCTCCAGCCACTCTTGACCAGCTTTCGTGGAAACCAGAAATGCCGGGCCGATCAGAACGCCAAGCACAAAAGTGCCAATTGCAATAAGAGCGGTCGTAGAGGTAGGCACTTGAGCTATGGCTTCATTGATGGCGCCGCAATAGGGGCATTTCACCAGCTCGCCTGCATGAGTGGCTGTAAGTGGGTAGTGACAAACTGTGCATAAGCTACTTTCTGATGTTGCTAGCGGCATTTTTCCCTCCTTAAAACAAAAGAGGCGCTTTGCGCCCCTGTCCATCTAGAATTTAAGCATAGGGAAGAAAGATTGTCAATATCAGGTTCTGAAATGAGCATGGGTGGCTGTCTATGCTTCTTCACTGACATCACTTAGGTCAATTCTCAGGTTTGTTATTAGTTTAGTTAAATCTTTTCTCATAGTATCCTCCTATGCTATCTTCGCAAATGATGCTCCTGTCAGACCTACAGTTTTCCAAATATCTCTTGCTCCTCCGATGTCCGCATGATAAGCCCATATCTCAAGATAATGAGTTGCAGCAACTGCTAATACATGAGCTATACCAACAGTTGGATTGAGACCAGCTGCTCCTGTAATAGCTGACCAAGAAGCTACCTTTGCACCATCTAGATAGATACCAACAACATATACTTTCCCATCACCCAATGCAGCAAAGGTTAAGTAAGCTGTAACTATGTAAACTCCTGATTCCTTTGCTACAAATCGGTAATTTGTAGTTGAGTCAAACTCACCTTGTATATCAGTAACTTCCCCATCCATAACAACCTTTGTCCAAGTATTATATGCAATACTTTGGTCAGCAGCAGATTTGTACACTACTGCCAATGATTGCTTAGCTAGTGTAACAATACCGACATCACTAAGCAGAAATGCCTCTACTCCCTTAACATCCATATGGATTTTATCTTCATCTGCTGATTCCTCAACTTGTATCTGAGTATCAGCATCAGCGTCCTTTATTACTTTGTCAGTATTTTGAGTGTGCTTCTTTGAAACAGCATCGGCTACATCAGCATCTGTGTTAGTAGCATCCACTGGCAAACCATTGGCATCTGCCTTTAACATTTTCCCTGGGGTGGCTG
>Ga0315279_10003421_pt1 | contig 22132 bp, 37 predicted proteins | sample YL17G06_20_MG_FD_203694 | JGI IMG/M metagenome (GOLD analysis project Ga0315279, IMG submission 203694) | Sediment microbial communities from Yellowstone Lake, YNP, Wyoming, USA - YL17G06_20 | ecosystem: Environmental > Aquatic > Freshwater > Lake > Sediment | place: USA: Wyoming | collected... | reverse complement strand
TGACAAAGGCGGGGACTGCCAGGGTAACCCCGGTTTCAAGCTCAACCATCTTCGATTGAGCAGTGACGGTATCGGTCTTGGTGCTGGCAGCACCCTTCACCACCGCCAGTTCGACGAACTTCGGTATGATCACCTCAAGGATCTTGCCCTCCATGACTGAGACGGTAGCTACAATGCCTTCCTTGAGGAACTGGCTCTTCGCCCCGAGCATCTCTTTGGGCACGTGGTGCTGCTCAAAGTTCTCGTTGTCCATGAATACGTAGTTGTCACCCTCTCTATATAGATACTGCATATCGTGGCTAGTTACGCTAACCTCATCAACCTTGTCTCCCGAATGGTAGTTCTGGTCTCGAGTGCCGCCATCGAAAAGGTTGCGGAGCTTGAGGTAATACATTCCGCGGCCTTTACCGGGTTTGACGAACTTGACCTCTTCAACAGCATAAGGAACGCCATTAATCGAAAGCTTGGTGTTTCTGCTTACTTCGGCGATATCCAATACAGGCGCACTCCTTGCAGCATTATATGAAGGCTATCTCTTTCGATACTGGCGCGCCTTGCGAGCCTTTCTCAGACCATACTTCTTTCGTTCCTTCACTCGTGAATCCCTGGTAAGTAACCCATAACTACGAAGCTGGGTCCTAAGGCTTTCATCCATCTTGACCAGGGCACGGCTGATACCATGACTGATAGCTCCCGCCTGCGCTACGATACCACCGCCCGTAACCTTGACTACGGCACTGAATTTATTCGAGGTATCGGTGACCCTGAGCGGCTCGAGGATGGTAGACTGCAGCCGCTCCATCCCAAATACCTCCTCCAATGGCTTGCCATTGACGATGATAGCGCCCTTGCCTGTCATCAGCTTCACCTGAGCTACCGCTGTTTTACGTCGTCCTGTGCCGCGAAAATAGGCTTGTTCGCTCAACCTAATTCTCCTTCTCAGCCGCTTTAACCTGTGCCTTGTGTGGATGCTCAGCCCCAGCGTAGACTTTGAGCTTCTTAAACATAGCAGCACCCAGCCGATTGTGCGGCAGCATCCCTTTCACTGCGTGCTCAATGGCACGGGTAGGATGAGCCTCAAGCATCTTCTCCAGGCTGATGCTTTTCAGGCCTCCCGGATAGTTGGAATGGTGATAGTAGATCTTATCAGTGAGTTTCTTGCCCGTAACTTCGATCTTAGCTGCGTTCACTATGACAACATAATCTCCAACATCAAGATTGGGAGAATAGATGGGCTTGTGTTTGCCTTTGAGCAGCACCGCTGCCTCGGTGGCTAATCTGCCCAGGGTCTTCCCGGATGCATCGATAACCAACCACTTCCGCTCGATATCGGACACCTTGGTACTATAAGTCCTCATTTGTTTGCCCCTTGATAAACTAGAGAGTGTTTAGAAACACTCTTCAACCCTCTAAATTCCCCGGTCTTGAGGGACTTTTACAACTCGGAACCACCCCAGTTCTTAAACGACGTCAAACTTGTGCGCCGGATAGTTTACCTTCATCAAACAAAGGCCGTGGGCAGGCGCCACCGGCGCTGCCAGCGCGGGCTTTTTGGCTTCGATTATCTTCTTGAAGTCCTCGACCGTTAGCTTCCCTAGTCCCACCCTTACCAGAGAACCCACCGTGCACCGTACCTGTTTCCGCAGAAAAGAGTCAGCCACCATGTCGAAAAACACTGACTTCCCTTCTCTAAACACCTCCGCCTTCAGCACACTGCGTACTGTCCTTTTCCCTTTCATCGGGCCAGTGAACGACGCAAAATCCTGTTTTCCCAGGAGAGCCCGACACGCCTCGTTCATAGCGTTGGTGTCCAACAGCGCGGGCACGAAATAAGCATAATCTCGCTGCAAGGGAGAGAGCGTCGGGCTATTCAAGATGGTATACCGATATTCCCGACTGATAGCATCTCTCCTGGCGTTAAAGCTGCCCTCCACCATGTTCCCTGCTTTAACAGCGATATCCGGCAACAAATAAAAATTTAGAGCCCTGATCAGGGTCTGGAGAGACAGTCTCGAGGCACATTTAAAGCTGATAACCTGTCCTCTTGCGTGGACTCCAGCATCTGTACGACCGGCCCCAACAATCCTGATCCTTTCTCCGGTTACTCTTGTCAGAGCGCTCTCGATAGCCCCTTGAATCGTTGGCACGCCAACCTGGGCCTGAAATCCATGATACCTTGCACCATCATATTCCACGACGAGAGCCAGTTTCCCAGTCGGCGGCGACTCCATCTAAACCAGTTCTAACTGGGCCATCGGGGAACCATCTCCCAACCTCGGCCCCAGTTTGACCACCCGGGTGTAGCCTCCTGGCCTATCAGCGTACCTCGGGCCAAGCTCAGCAAACAGCTTGTCTACCACATCCTTGTCATAAACGAAGGAGAGCGCCTGGCGACGAGCGTGCAAGTCCTTTTGCTTGCCCAGGGTAATCATTTTGTCAGCAAAGCAGCGCGCTTCCTTAGCCTTCGCTTCAGTGGTGACAATCTTTTCATAGCGCAGAAGGTCGGTTACCAGATTACGGTAAAGGGCCATCCTGTGATCAGTTGCTCTCGAAAGCTTGCGACCTGCTACCTTATGTCTCATCGTCTCCTCACCAGGTAAAAACCATGCCTAGATAGAACTAGCCTTCTTCTTTCTCTGTATCACCCTCAGCCTGTTTCTCACCAGCTTCTTCCTTCGGCGACTTCTTGTCTTCCTCCTGAGCTTTGGGCTTCAAATCAAGTGTTTCAAGACGCTCCCGCACCTCCTCCAGAGATTTCTGCCCGAAGCTCCTCAAAGCAAGCAAATCATCGTCGTTCTTTTCCAGAAGTTCCCCAACCTTGGTTATGCCACTTCGGCGCAAAGAGTTGAAGGTACGGGCTGAGAGCTCAAGCTTTTCCAAAGGCATCTCATATTTCTCGGAGGGTATAGCTGGAGCAAGCGGTTTTTCGCCCTCTATATGAGCCTTGCCCAATTCGGAGAACAGCGAAAAGTGCTTAGTCAGTATCTCTGCGCTCTGGGCAAGTGCTTCTCTGGACGAGATAGTACCATCGGTCCACACCTCCAGAGTCAGCTTGTCATAGTTGCTCACCTGACCAACGCGGGTTTTTCCTACAGTGTAGTTTACCCGGCGCACCGGGGTAAAGATGGCGTCTACAGGGATCACCCCCAAAGGCAGACCATCGCCTCGACCAGCGGGCACATACCCCTTACCCTGCTCCACATAGAATGTAATGTTTAACTGAGCATCCGCAGAATCCAATGTAGCCAGATGAAGTTCGGGATTCACTATTTCGAACTCGGCGGATGGTTTGATGTCGCCGGCGCAAACCGCGCCTTCACCACTAGCCTCAAGAAATAACCTACCAGGTACATCCGAGAGGGCCCTAAGCCGCACTCCCTTTATATTGAGCAGTAAATCTATTACATCCTCTTTAACATGGGGGATACTGGTGAACTCATGCTGCACTCCCTCAATCTTGACTGCAGTGACTGCCGCTCCCGGGAGCGAACTAAGCAGAACACGACGCAAACTGTTGCCCAATGTGATACCGAAACCGGTATCCAAAGGCTCGACAGCAAACCTTCCATAAGTTTCAGAGCTACTTTCGGATTCTACTTTGGGATTCAAAACCTGCAGCAACGCACCGCCTCCTCAGGAAAAAATTGAAGCTCTACCTGGAATAGAATGCTACGATGAGCCTCTCATCAATGGTAGATTCGATATCGCTACGTGTCGGTTTGGCAAGCACACGGCCTGACATGGTATCTCGTTCTAAGCTCAGCCATGATGGTATAGTCTTGCTCTCTATGTTTTTGACTGCCACCAGGTATGGCGCCATTTTGGTGCTGCCTTCCTTCCAAGAAATGACATTGCCCACCTTTACCTGATACGATGGGATATCCGTCACGCGCTTGTTAACACATATATGACCATGCAGCACAAGTTGCCTTGCCTGGCGGCGTGAATCAGCAAAGCCAAGGCGATAGGCTACATTATCAAGTCTCATTTCAAGTATCTGTAACAGGTTCTCTCCGCTCAGCCCGGGTAGTCGCTCAGCCTCAGCAAAATGCTTCCTGAACTGACGCTCAAGTACGCCATAAATGGAACGTGCTCTTTGCTTTTCCCTCAGTTGCAAACTGTATTCAGAGACCTTGCGGCGGGAACTACTGTGCTGGCCAGGAGGAGTATGCCGCTTCTCCACTGGGCACTTAGGGGTGAAACATTTGTCCCCCTTAAGCATCAGTTTATCGCCTTGACGCCGACAAATCCGGCAAGCCGGCCCCGTATAACGGGCCATCTCAAACCTCCTCTATATCCTTCTCCTCTTGGGGGGTCGGCAGCCATTATGCGGAATTGGAGTTACATCCCTGATGCTGGTGATGTTGAGTCCCGCAGCTTGAAGGGAACGGATTGCCGCTTCCCGCCCGCTCCCCGGCCCCTTAACATATACATCAACTTGGCGCAAGCCATGTTCCATGCCCTTCTTCGCCGCAGCCTCGGCTGCCCTCTGCGCAGCATAGGCCGTGCCTTTGCGCGAGCCCTTAAATCCGGCAGTCCCAGAGCTACCCCAGGAGATGACATTGCCCTGAGGATCAGTGAGTGTGATTATGGTATTGTTAAAAGTTGACTGTATATATGCTCGCCCGCGCGGAATCGCTTTTTTCTCTCTCCTACTAACCCTGGATGACTTCTTCTTATTAACCATTTGGTCACCTCCACCTATTTCTTAGACATGCCACGGCGTCTACCTCTGCCAGCCACTGTCTTACGAGGTCCTCTCTTCGTTCGAGCATTGGTCTTAGTCCGCTGACCACGAACAGGCAAGCCTCGCCGATGCCGAAGGCCACGGTAGCTGCCGATCTCGATAAGCCGCTTGATGTTGAAGTTAATCTCCTTACGGAGGTCACCCTCCACTCGGTATCCTTTGTCGATAACCTCGCGGATACGGTTTACCTCGTCATCAGTGAGGTCTCTAACCCTAGTATCAGGATTAACATCCGTTTGCTCCAGAATCTTTTTGCTCAACGCAGGTCCAATGCCGTATAGATAGGTCAACGCCACCTCTACGCGCTTATCCTTGGGTATGTCAACACCTGCAATCCTCGCCATTGCCCCTCCTGAGAAAGCTAACCTTGTCTCTGCTTATGTCTCGGGTTAGTGCAAATGACCCTAACTACGCCTTTGCGCTTTACGATTTTGCACTTCTCACAACGAACTTTAACCGAAGCTCTTACCTTCATCGAAACCACCCCTGGAATCGCTTAACCATGCTACTTAAAGCGGTAAGTAATTCTTCCCCGTGTCAGGTCATAGGGGGAGAGTTCCACCAAGACCTTATCACCACGGAGTATCCTTATGAAATGAAGCCTCATCTTGCCGGAGGCATGCGCCAAAACTTGATGCCCATTGGCCAACTCAACGCGAAACATGGCATTAGGCAAAGGTTCTACCACTGTTCCTTCTACCTCAATGACTTCCTTTTTGGGCATAGGCCGTCAGCCCACCCTTTCCAAGCAGCTCTAGAGCATAGTCAGTGTCTCCGGCATACTATCAGCAACGGCGATGGTATGCTCAAAATGAGCGGAAAGCTTGCCATCGGCTGTAATGACCGTCCATTTATTATCAGTCACCTTGGTACGCCATACCCCGGCGTTAAGCATGGGCTCCAACGCCATAGTCATGCCCTTTTTCAGTAGGATGCCTTCACCAGCAATGCCAAAATTGGGAACTTGGGGGTCCTCGTGTAAATCCCTACCTATACCGTGCCCCACATATTCCCTCACCACAGAGAAATTCCTAGATTCGGCATAAGCCTGGATTGCTGCAGAGACATCTCCTAACCTAGCTCCATTCTTAGCAGCAGCGATACCAGCCTCTAGAGCGCCCTTTGTAGTATCGATAAGCTTCTGAGCATCTGAGCTTATCGCCCCTACGCCCAGTGTAACTGCTGCATCCGCATGAAAACCGTTTATCATTGCGCCAACATCAAGGGAGATTATATCACCCGCCTTCAGCGCCCGGGCTCCAGGTATGCCGTGAACCACCTCTTCATTCACCGAAGTGCAAATCGAGGCTGGGAAACCCCTGTATCCCTTGAACGATGCAACGGCCCCCCGTTTCTTAAACTCGCGAACAGCTACATCATCAAGCTCGCCTGTTGTTATTCCTGGCCTGACCTCTTTGGTCAACGCTTCAATAACGGCAGCCACAATCCGTCCCGCCTCCCGCATTGCAGCGATCTCCTGGGAGGACTTTATAATCACACCTATCTCTTGCCTGATCTGCTGCATCTCCTACTTCTTTGACCGAATAGCAGCGATTAGATCACTGCCTACTTTATCGACGCTTTTCCCGCCATCTATCTCAACCAGCTTGCCCGCCTCAGTGTAATATTTTATAAGAGGTGCAGTCTGAGCGAAATAGACATCGAGACGCTTCCTGGCCGTCTCCTCAGTATCGTCGGCGCGCTGGTAAAGCTCACCTCCGCAGCGGTCGCACTTGCCTGCCACCTTCGGCGGCAGCTCAACAAGATTATATGGTGTCTGGCAATTGCGACAGATCCAGCGCCCGCTAAGTCGTCTCAAGAGTTCCTTGTTAGAGACTTTGATATACAGCACCTCATCGATACTTTTCCCCTGGGCTGCCAATGCTTTGTCTAAAGCCCTCGCCTGTTCCAGCGTTCTGGGAAAACCATCCAAGATAACGCCCTTGGCACAATCAGGAGCGGATATCTTGCCCAAAACCATTTTCACGGTTATCTCATCAGGGACAAGCTGGCCCTTTTCCATGTAGGACTTGGCAATTTTCCCCAGGTCGCTCCCGCTCTCCTGTTCCTTGCGGAAGAGGTCTCCGGAGGCGATATGAACCAGCCCCAGCTTCTTACTTATCGTAACTGCTTGAGTCCCTTTGCCCGCCCCCGGTGCTCCCAAAAGAATTAAATTCAATTGTTTCTGTTTACTCACTTAATGAACCCCTCATAGTGTCGCATCAAAAGCTGCGCTTCAATCTGCCTCATGGTATCCAGGACTACGCCTACGACGATCAGAAGACCAGCAGCGGAAACGAGCATAAGGTTAGTACTAGCAGCAGACGCGCCAACCAACCAACGTGACAGAATAGGGGCCACAGCTACCACAGCCAAGAACAGCGCTCCACCCCACGTGATACGAACGATCACTTTGTTCAAATAGTCAGATGTGGGACGTCCTGGACGTATCCCAGGTATGAATCCCCCTTGTTTCTGCAGTGTTTCAGCCAGGTTCTGCTGCTGGAAAATTACCATAGTATAGAAGAAAGTGAACCCGACCACGAGGAAAAACAGCAGAATCCAATACACATTTCCATTCACTCCGAATATATTCTGAATGTGGTTAGCTAAGTTGGCTGGTTGCCCTGAAGGGTGTGCAAAATATGAGGCTACCGTTGATGGTAGCACCAGGATTGAGTAAGCAAAAATAAGGGGTATCATTCCCGCCGAGTTCACCCTGAGCGGAATATGGGTACCCCCTGACTGCCGGTACATCTTACCGCCGCGAAACAGGCTGCGGGAATATTGAACCGGGATGCGGCGCACCGCCTCAGTAACATAGACTATGAAGGAAGCAATCGCCAGCAAGAGTATGATGGTCTTAATCAGGCCCCATGGATGCGATGTCACCAAGGTCTGTCCCATATTAGTTGGCATACCAGCTACGATTCCACCGAAGATGATGATAGATATGCCATTGCCGATACCATTCTCAGTGATGCGCTCGCCGAGCCAGACAAGGAAGACTGTACCCGCAGTCATAGATAGCACCATCGCTGCGGTAGGCAACAATGCGTCACCAGTCAACCCAATGTTTACGCCTGACTGGAAGACCCCTTCCCTCTGGAAGAGAATAAGTTGTCCATAGGCCTGCATCATGGCCAGAGGCACCATGAGCCAGTGAGTCCACTGGTTAAGCTTTCTGCGCCCAGCCTCTCCTTCCTTCTGAAGCGCCTGCAGTTGAGGGATTATCGGTACAAGAAGCTGCATTATGATTGATGCAGTGATATAAGGATAAACACCCATCGCAGCCACGCTCAAATTCCTCATCGCGCCGCCGCTGAACAGGTCAAGGAAGCCCAAGAGCGCATTGCTCTGGAAAAGATCGGCTAGGGCTGTACGGTCGACACCGGGAACAGGAACATGGGCCACAAAACGAAAGACGACCAGCATGGCTAAGGTGAAAAGCAGCTTCCACCTCAGGTCAGGGAGGCTGAAAGCATCGACCATGGCCTGGATCAGTCGTGGCCTTGAACTCTTCTGTGTCTGTCGCATTTTACAGTTCTTCCCCTAAATCTCCTCCACCCTACCACCTGCGGCTTCTATCTTCCTCTTGGCAGACTCTGAGAATTTATTGGCCTTCACTACCAGGGGGCGCTGAAGTTCACCATCACCCAGAATCTTAACGGGCTTTTTGAGAGAAGGTATCAGGCCAGCATCAAGCAGAATTTGCGGCGTTATTTCTGTGTTCTGGTCGAATACTTCCAGACGCTGCAGCTTCACGAGAACATAATCGGTCTTGAAGATATTAGTGAAGCCACGTTTATGTGGCAATCGCTTAACCAGGGGAGTCTGCCCACCTTCGAAGCGCAGTGCGATCCCAGGCCCGGAGCGAGACTTCTGACCTTTCAGTCCACGACAAGAATAGGTACCATGTCCGCTGCCGTCACCACGACCAACCCGTTTCCTCTTGTGTTTAGAGCCCGGACTGGGGCTGAGCTCGTTCTGCCTCATCTTCTACTCCTCGGGTGCCTCTTCTACCCGAACTAAGTGTCTAACCTTGTTTATCATGCCGCGGATTTCTGGAGAGTCGTTGTGCACAACGGTCTGGTTAAGGCAATGAAAACCCAGGGTCCTAAGGGTAGTCCTCTGCTCCTTAGCGTAGCCGATAGCACTCTTTGTCCAAGTAATGCGCAGTTTAGCCACCGGAACTCTCACTAGTTGTAGTTCCCACCTTCCTCTTAGCCAGTTCCTGCTTTGGATCCTTCAGTTGACTTAGTGCCAGCATAGTAGCTTTGACCACGTTCACAGGGTTCGCGCTGCCCATCGATTTGGTCAAAATATCCTTAATCCCTGCGGCCTCCACCGTAGCCCGTACGCCGCCTCCAGCTATGACACCGGTTCCCGGGGCTGCGGGCTTAAGCATAACCTTGGCTGCCCCAAACTTGGTTACAACCTCATAAGGAATGGTGCCGCCATACATCGGCACACGAATCAGGCTCTTTCTAGCAACAGCTCCAGCTTTTCGAATCGCTGCGGGCACTTCCCTGGCCTTGCCCAGCCCAGCCCCGACATGCCCTTCTCCATCGCCGACCACTACCAAGGCGCTGAAACTGAACCGACGTCCCCTCTTCACTACCTTGGCCACACGATTGACACTAACCAGCTTCTCGGTCAGGTTCAAATCATTGGGATTTATTCTTTCTATCTGTTCCATAATGCTCAAAACCTCAATCCTGCGCCGCGGGCGGCATCAGCCAATGCTTTGACCCGCCCCTGATATTTGTAACCCCCACGGTCGAACACAACCTGTTTTATCCCTTTATCCTGGGCACGTTTAGCAATCAGAGCTCCTACCAACTCAGCCACCATCTTTTTGTTTTTTTCTCCCGATCCACTCTTTATATCAGCATCCAAGGTCGAGGCACAGGTAATGGTGTTCCCAGCTCCATCATCTATCACCTGAGCGTAAATATGATTCAGACTGCGAAAGACACACAGGCGAGGTCGAGAGGCAGTACCCGATACATGCTTTCTCACCCGCTCATGTCTTCTTTTTCGCGCTTCACTAAGATTTCTATCGCCAGTCATGATATTTTATTTCTTTCTACCCACCTTGCCCGCTTTTCCAGCCTTGCGTCTCACCCGCTCACCCGTGTACTTTATCCCCTTCCCTAAGTAAGAGTCAGGTGGTTTCACCGCTCGAATTTTTGCTGCTACCCCACCAACCAGTTCTTTGTCAATACCCAAGACGCTTATCTGCGTAGGACCTTCGGTAGCAAGCGATATCCCCGGCGGAGGTGTAACCTCGACGGGTCTGGTATACCCCACCTGGAGCACAAGTTTCTCTCCAGACTTGGCAGCGCGGTAGCCCACGCCATATAGTTCCAAGCTCTTCTTGAAACCCTGGCTCACCCCATCAACCATGTTAGCGAGTATGCTCCTAGTGAAACCATGCAATGAGCGATGACGCCTGCTGTCAGTAGGCCTTGATACAGTTAGTATGCCATCCTTTAACGAGATGCTCATATCCTCGGGAAAAGAGCGAGAAAGCTGTCCCTTGGGCCCCTTGACGGTGACCTCATTGCCACTAATCGACACTTCCACACCCTTGGGTACAGTTATCGGCCTATTACCTACTCTGGACATGTTTATCTCCCGCCGGCTTTACCACACATAACACAGAACTTCACCTCCCAGACCCTTCTTCCACGCTTGCTGTCCTGTCATCACCCCCTGAGAAGTGGTAACGATTGCGATACCAAGACCTCCGTAAATCCGAGGGATCTCACCCTTCTGACAATAGACCCTCAGACCGGGTTTACTCACCCGCTGCAATCCAGTCACAGCCGGCTGTTTCTTTCCTGCATAGCTGAGATGAATCTTGATTACCCTCTGAGGGGTATTTCCCTTCAACACCTCGTAATCCTTAATGAAACCTTCTTCCTTGAGCACCTTAGCAATTGAGATCTTGGTCCTAGAAGCAGGAACAAGAACAAATTCATGCCTGGATACAATGGCATTTCGGATCCGAGTCAACATATCAGCGATAGGATCAGTGAGACTCATGTCAAACCCTCAAAGATAATCACCAACTAGATTTCCTCACCCCGGGAAGCTGGCCCTCCAGCGCAAGCTTCCTGAAGCAAATCCTGCACAACCCAAACATGCGGATATACGCGCGGGGACGACCACACAGCTCGCAACGGTTGTGCTGTTGCACCCTATACTTAGGAGGGCGTTTTGATTTTACAATTTTCGATGTTTTAGCCATATTCTCTCACTGTCTACTGAAGGGGATGCCCATCAGTTCCAGAAACCTTTTAGCCTCCTCGTTAGTACGCGCTGTGGTTACGATGCAGACCTGAAGTCCACGAACCTTATCCACCTTGTCGTAGTCGACCTCGGGGAATACAATCTGCTCCTTTACACCCAAGGTATAATTACCATGGCCATCAAATGCATTTCTGGGGGCACCTTGAAAATCGCGAACACGGGGCAAAACAGCGCTTACCAACCGGTCGAAGAATTCGTACATGCGCTCACCCCGCAGCGTTACCTTAGCTCCAATAGGCATGCCAGCTCGCAACCTGAAAGCAGCAATAGACTTCTTGGCTCGTGTAATCACAGGATGTTGCCCTGAAATCAAAGACAGGTCGTTGGTTGCGCCTTCCAAGGCTTTTGCATTTTGAATAGCCTCCCCCAGGCCGATGTTTAGCACGATCATCTTTAACCGCGGCACCTGCATGCTATTTTTGTACCCCAACTCTTTCATCATTGCGGGCACGATCTCTTTCTGATACCTATCCTTCAACCTGGACACTAGTCGATCACCTCGTGACACTTCTTGCATACTCGAACCCTGGTCTTGTCCTCCAAGACTAGAAATCCAACACGGGTTGGCTTGTCACACTTAGAGCATATGAGCATAACATCGGAGACATGTATTGGCGCTTCACGCTCAATTATACCCGCCTGCCTTATGTTTGCACGGGGTTTCATATGTCGTTTGACCATATTCACCCCTTCGACCACAAGCCGATCCTCGCGAGGATAATAACGACGAACCTTTCCCTTTTTCCCCTGATCATCACCAGTGATCACCAGCACTTCATCGTCTCTGCGAATCTTCATCACAACACCTCAGGCGCTAAAGAGACAATTTTCATAAAGTTGCTCTCTCTGAGTTCGCGTGCCACTGGCCCGAAGATGCGGCTACCCTTGGGATTGCCTTTCTCATCAAGGATCACCGCGGCATTCTCATCAAACCTGATATAAGAGCCATCAGGACGACTATGCACTTTCACTGTGCGAACCACAACAGCACGGACGACATCGCCCTTTTTCACCGCCGCCCCTGGGATCGACTCTTTTACCGATGCCACGATGACATCGCCCAGACGCGCATAACGCCTTCTGCTGCCACCAAGAACATTGATACACATAATCTTCTTGGCGCCCGAGTTATCCGCTACCTTGAGTCTGGTAAATGTTTGGATCATCGCTTACTCTATCTCTGCCGGCTTAACCTCGATCGCCTCCGCCTTTGTCAGGATTTCCGTTATCCGCCACCTTTTCTCCTTGGACAGGGGACGAGTCTCGACAATCCTCACCAAATCGCCGACACCACAGGCATTGTCCTCATCGTGAACTTTGAATTTCGCTCTATAAGTAACAACACGCTTGAACCTAGGATGGCGACGGCGGGTTTCCACCTCCACCAGCACCGTCTTATCCATCTTATGGCTCAGCACCCGAGCGAGACGAGTCTTCTGTTTCTTTTCCATCGTTATTCCCCGCTAAGCTCCCGTTCACGCATTATCGTCTTCATCACAGCTATTTTCTTCCTTACCTTGGGTATCTCACTGTAATTCGCAAGCTGCCTGGTGGCATGCCGAAACCTGAGATTAAACAGCTCCTGATAAGCATCATCGAGCTGCTTAGCCAGCTCATCCGTACTCAGTGCTCTTATCTTATCCACTCTCATCGCGATCACCGGTTACGAAGCTAATTCAGCAAAGGTTTCTCTGAGAACAAACTTGGTTTCGATCGGGAGTTTATTTGAAGCCAAGCGCATTGCCTCCCGCGCCAACTCCTCCTTAACACCAGAGAGCTCGAACAACATCTTACCGGGCTTAACCACAGCTACCCAATGGTCGAGAGAGCCCTTACCGCTGCCCATTCTAGTCTCTGCAGGTTTGGCGGTCACCGGTTTATCAGGGAAAACACGGATCCACACCTTACCGCCTCGTTTAACACTGTGCACAATAGCGCGCCGCGCTGCCTCGATTTGACGGCTGGTGAGCCATGCTGATGCCTGAGCCTGTAAACCAAACTCACCGAAGACCACAGTATTGCCTGCCTGAGCAGTGCCTCGACGGCGGCCACGATGTGTTTTGCGATACTTTACCCGCTTTGGCTGTAGCATTATCCTTATCCCATTCTATTCTTCAGTAGCAGCGGTAGCAGCAGCCCGCTCGGGGAGGACTTCACCTGTACCTACTTCCTCCGCTGGCTTAGCTTCAGGAAGAACCTCACCCTTGTATATCCACACTTTAATCCCGATAAGACCCATAGCAGTGAACGACTCAGCAAAGCCATAGTCAATATCAGCTCTCAAGGTATGTAGAGGAACACTGCCCTCGCGCCCGGTCTCATGGCGAGCGATCTCCGCCCCTCCAAGTCTACCCGAGCACGTTATTTTTATGCCCTTAGCGCCGCGCAACATAGTACGAGAAATAGACTGCTTAATAGCCCTGCGGTAAGATACACGCCTCCTGAGCTGTTCTGCGATGTTCTCTGCCACCAGTTGCGCATCCATTTCCGGCTCCCTTATCTCATGAATATTAAGACGAACCTTCTTCCCGGTCTTTTTCTCCAAAAGAACCCTCAACTCATCCACCCTCTGTCCCCCACGGCCAATTACAATACCTGGCCTCGAGGTGTGAATAGTCACCGTAACTTCTTTAGCCTTGCGCTCGATCTCGACCAGGGAAATGCCAGCTTCGTCGTAAGCGGACCGAATCATGCGGCGAATATTTAAATCTTCGTGCACCAGCTCGGTATAATGTTTCTCGTCATACCATCGAGAACGCCAGTCCTTGATTACGCCGAGTCTAAAACCGAAAGGATGAACCTTCTGCCCCAATCATTCCTCCTCAACGATGATAGTGATATGGCTAAAACGTCGGTGATACGGGCTTGCCCTCCCACGGGCGTTGGCATGGTATCTTCTCAGAGTTTGTCCCTTATCAGCAAAGGCTTTAACAATCTTGAGCTGCGCCGGTACCATCTGATAGTTGTTTTCGGCATTAGCAGCAGCGGACTTAACCACCTTGGCCACAGTCCGAGCCGCCGGTGTCGGCAAGAAACTGAGTATGGTTAAGGCTTCACTCACCTTCTTGCCCCGCACTGTGTCCAACACTAGCCCCACTTTTCGCGGCGACACCCTTATTTGTCTTGCACTTGCTGTTACTTCCACTTTCGGAACCTACCCACTTTTTATTGCGCCGGGGCTGCGGGCGCAGCCGCTGCAGCCGGCTTTCTTATGGCGGTCACTCTCTCCGCCCTGCCAGTATGTCCTCTAAAAGTCCTGGTAGGAGCGAATTCCCCCAACTTATGGCCCACCATATTCTCAGCTATAAAGATAGGCACATGCCGCCTGCCATCGTGCACCCCGATAGTGAGCCCGATCATTTGAGGGATAATAGTTGATGACCTCGACCAGGTTTTGATTACCGCTTTCTGATCGCTCCGAATCAGAGCGTCTATCCTCTTGAGCAACTTGGGATCAACGAAAGGCCCTTTTTTAGTCGACCTTGACATTAAAGATTTATCCCTCCCGAGATACTACTTCCTTCTCTTGACAATCAGCTTGTTGCTGCGTTTATTGCGTCTTGTCTTAAAGCCCAGCGCCGGCTTGCCCCAAGGTGTCTTCGGGCCTGGCATCCCAATAGGAGACCTGCCTTCGCCACCGCCATGAGGATGATCGCGCGGTGTCATTGCCGAACCGCGTACCGATGGGCGCAAGCCCCTGTGCCTATTGGCGCCAGCTTTGGCCAGGTTGATATTGCTATGGTCGATATTCCCTACCTGGCCTATCGTAGCCATGCATCTCTCATCAAAGCGGCGAAGCTCCCCGGAAGGCAACCTCACCAAAATATAGCCTGCCTCTTTGGCCATAATCTGGGCAGACACCCCGGCGCTACGCACCATCTGCCCACCCTTGCCGAGGTGAAGCTCGATATTATGGACTGCGGAGCCCATCGGGATCAACTTTAACGGAAGAGTGTTACCAGGCTTTATCTCCGCTCCTTCCCCAGAGGAGATAACGTCACCTACTTTGAGCCCGAGAGGAGCCAGTATATAGCGCTTCTCACCGTCAACATAATTGATCAGGGCGATATTTGCCGAGCGATTGGGGTCGTATTCGATAGAGGCCACTTTACCCGGGATACCCAACTTATCTCGCTTGAAATCAATGATACGGAGCTTCCGTTTGGCGCCGCCACCACGATGACGCACCGTTATCTTGCCTTGATTGCTTCTCCCCGCCTTCCTCTTGAGAGGCAAGAGCAGCGATTTCTCCGGCTCCTTCTTGGTTATCTCGGAGAAGTCGGCTCCAACTTTACCTCTTTGCGCTGGTGAAGTGGGGCGATATACCTTTAGTCCCAAAATGATCTCCTTTTCCTTTAGCCTAGCTTACGGCTATACTCCCTCGAAAAGCTCGATCTTCTGTCCCGGTTCCAGGGTGACTACAGCCTTTTTCCAGGGTGAAGTCATCCCCCGCTGCCTGCCGGCACGGCGCATCTTGCCCGGGACGCAGATTACATTCACTGATGTCACCTTCACCTTGAACGCCTTTTCCACCGCCTCCTTTATCTGAGGCTTGTTGGCATCCCGAGACACCTCAAAGGTGTATTTGCTCTGAGCCAAGAGCATCGAATTCTTCTCGGTTATAATAGGCCGACGCAACACTTCGTAAACGTGCATCTCACTCCCTAAGAGGTCTTTGCCTCAGCGATCACGCGTCCCTGACCCAGCATAGACTCCACTCGTCGCACCGCATCGACGGTCATAAGTAACGTATCACATGACATGAGATCGCCAACATTCAACATGCTGGCCGGCAGCGTCTTGACCATCGCGATATTGCGAGCCGATTTGACCACAGTGGTATCAAGATCAGCGGTAACCAGCAAAGCCGACGACCCGATGCCCAGCGCCTGCAAGACCTGAGCCATCTGCCTGGTCTTGGGCTCCTCCAAACCAAATGAATCAATTACCTTAAGCTCTTCACCAGCCACCTTGGCCGAGAGGATACTCCTTATGGCCAGGCGTCGCATCTTCTTAGGCATGGCCTGCCTGTAACTTCTGGGGTGAGGCCCAAAAATTACCCCACCACCGCGGCGCAACGGCGATCTCTTGTTGCCGGCACGCGCCATACCGGTGTGCTTCTGCTTATACAGCTTACGGCTGCTTCCCGAGACCTCACGGCGGGTCTTGGTGTCGGCAGTTCCCTGACGGGAGTTCGCCAACTGCCTAACCAGCGCCTGATGAACCAGGGCCTCGTTCGGTTTCACACCGAAGACAGCTTCGTCAACCTCGATCTTGTCGATCTCCTGGCCCGCATTATTATAAACTGAAATCTGCACAGCGTCTCCCAACTACTTGCCTTGCTTCTTCGCCTCTGGCTTCGCAGCCTCTAGTTTCTTGACAACTTGTCTCTTGGATTTTCTTATCTCCAGCAGCCCATTCTTAGCTCCGGGGACAGCCCCTTTGAGCAAAAGCAGGTTGCGATCAGGATCAGCTTTGACTACCTCGAGACATTTAACAGTGACCCTTTGGTTACCCATATGACCCGCCATCCTCAGCCCCTTGAATATATGGCCTGGTGAAGTGCCGGAGCCGATTGCGCCAGGGGCACGGTGGCGATCAGACTGGCCGTGGGTCTTAGGACCGCCTGCAAAATGATGGCGCTTGACCACGCCAGCAAAACCCCTCCCTTTGGATAACCCGCTTACATCCACCAGGTCCCCTGGCTGGAACAGGGTAACATCGACCCGATGTCCTACCTCGACACTGGGAGCCTCATCAACTCTGAACTCCCTCAGGTGTTTGAACAATCCCAGCTTACCCAGATGCCCCTTTTCCGGGGCATTGAGGCGCTTCGCCACTTCAAAGCCAAGCTGGACAGCATTGTAACCCTCTTTGGTAACTGTCTTAATCTGGGTCACAGTGCACGGCCCAGCCTCGATGGCGGTCACCGATTCCACCGTGCCATCTTTGGTGAATAACTGTGTCACGCCTATTTTCCGGCCGAGAAGTCCCTTAATCATTATCTACAACCTGAACCTTATAGCTTTATCTCGATGTCCACTCCTGCAGGCAGATTCAACGTGGTCAGAACATCAATGGTCTTAGAGGTAGGATCGACAATATCGATCAATCTCTTATGGGTCCTGATCTCGAACTGCTCACGCGAATCCTTATCCACATGGGGAGAGCGAATGACGCAGAATTTCTTTATATGGGTAGGAAGAGGCACTGGGCCTATTACGGCTGCTCCGGTGCGCTCTGCTGCCTCAACAATCTGCACAGCAGATTGGTCTAGAATCCTGTGATCGTACGACTTCAGCTTGATGCGTATTCTCTGTTTCGGCATCTAGCTCCTCATCCTAGTAATTATCTCGCGCGCCATATCCTTAGGCACTTCTTGATAACAGTAGAATTCCATGGAATAGGTTGCCCTTCCCTGGCTTATCGACCTGAGGTCAGTGGCATAACCGAAGATCTCAGCCAATGGTACGTAGCAACGAATTATGTGGGTCCATGCCCGCAACTCGATAGCTTCAACCCTGGCCCTCCTGGAATTGAGGTCACCCATGATGTCCCCCAAGAACTCTTTGGGCGTCGCCGCCTCAAGCTTCATTATCGGCTCAAGAAGGATAGGGTCGGCCTCTTTTACTCCCTCTCTCACCGCCAGGGATCCTGCCATCTTGAAGGCTATCTCCGAAGAGTCCACCTCGTGATAGCTGCCATCGACCGCAGTTGCCTTTATGTCTATTATGGGATAGCCAGCGAGGACACCATTTTCCAGAGCCTCTCTAACGCCCTGCTGCACAGCGGAGATATACTGCCGGGGTACCGCCCCGCCCTGTATTTTGTTTACGAACTCATAACCCTTGCCCCGTTCCAGCGGCTCAAACTCGATCCAAACATGCCCATACTGCCCATGCCCGCCAGTCTGCTTGACAAACCTGCCCTCAGCGCGCACAGGAACAGTAATCGTCTCCTTATAAGCAACCTGCGGCCTGCCCACCTTAGCGTCAACCCCAAATTCGCGCATCATCCTGTCGACGATGATATCAAGGTGAAGCTCGCCCATACCGGAGATTATGGTCTGGCCGGTCTCCTGGTCATAGCGTGTTTTGAAGGTAGGGTCTTCGTCGGCAAGTTTAGCTAATGATTCGCCCAACTTGTCCTGGTCTGCTTTTGTCTTGGGCTCTATTGCCACGGATATAACAGGCTCGGGGAATTTGATAGATTCCAGGACGATAGGCTTCGTAGGCTCACAGAGTGTATCTCCCGTGAAGGTATCCTTGAGGCCGACAGCGGCAAAGATTTGACCACATCCTACTTCGCTTATCTCCTCCCTCCGGTTGGCATGCATCATAAGCAACCGCCCCAGCCGTTCCTTATGCTCTCTGATCGAATTATAGATCTGGGAGCCAGTCCGTGCTCTTCCCGAATACACCCGAAGATATACCAGGCGGCCAATGAAGGGATCGGAGACTATCTTGAATGCCAGAGCTGAGAATGGAGCGTTATTGCTAGCCTCACGTGTTACCTCTTTGCCCGTGCGCGGATCAGTACCACGCACCGGCGGCATATCCAGAGGTGAAGGTAGATAATCGACTGTAGCATCCAGAACAAACTGCACACCTTTATCACGCAAGGCGCTGCCACAGAGCACAGGGACTAGCCTGGTGGACAGCGTCGCTCTCCTAATCGCTGCCTTAAGCTCAGGGATAGCGATAGCTTTACCCTCTACATAGGCGCTCATAAGCGCTTCATCGCTATCAGCCACCTTCTCGATCAACTTTTCGCGATGGCGGGCAACAGCTTCCTTGTACTCTTCCGGAATGGGCACCTCAGTGGGAGCTTGGTCTCTGTCATCAGAGAAAAGCCAAGCCTTGCTTTCAATAAGGTCGATAACACCTTTGAAATCTGCTTCGACACCGATAGGTAGCTGTATCGCTACCGGATTAGCCCCAAGGCGACTTACGATTGACTGCAACGTTGCTAAAAAGTCAGCGCCAACCCGATCCATCTTGTTGACAAAGCATATCCTGGGGACACTATATTTATCCGCCTGCCGCCAAACAGTCTCGGACTGCGGCTCAACCCCACACAGGGCGTCGAACACCACCACCCCACCATCGAGGACTCTGAGGCTGCGTTCCACCTCAGCAGTGAAGTCAACATGGCCAGGTGTATCGATGATATTTATCTGATGGTCCAGCCACTCACAGCTAGTAGCGGCAGCGGTAATAGTGATCCCGCGCTCACGCTCCTGCTCCATCCAATCCATCACCGCCGTCCCATCATCCACCTGCCCCACCTTATAGGTCCGGCCGGTGTGATACAGGATGAGCTCGGTGACGGTCGTCTTACCGGCATCAATGTGAGCGATAATTCCGATGTTCCTCACCCGCTCCAGCGCTAACCCCTGCGCCATGGCCCCTTCCCTCTCAGCTAAACAAGCTTTGTTATTACCCACAATACTTATTGCCCTCGTTTACCACCTGTAATGAACAAAGGCTTTGTTCGCCTCAGCCATACGGTGTGTATCTTCTCTCTTCTTAATGGCAGCGCCCTGATTTCGAGAAGCATCAATCAGCTCCTCTGCCAGCCTATTCCTCATCGGCTTGCCCTTGCGCGCCCTGGCTGAAATCACCAGCCAGCGCATCCCCAGGGCCATACGGCGCTCTCCCTTAATATCAACCGGCACCTGATAGGTCGCGCCACCAACCCTGCGTGGCTTGACCTCAATAACCGGCGTCACATTCTTCAATGCCTGTTCGAATATATCAACAGGATTCTTTTTAAGTTCTTTTTCGATGATTGCCATAGCTCCATAGACAATACCTTCAGCCGTGCTCTTCTTGCCCCGGCCCATTATCTTGTTAATGAACCGCGCCAAGTTCGCGCTCTGGTATTTGCCATCAGGTGATGTCTTTCTCTTAATTGCTCGTGCTCGCCGCGGCATTTTCCTTTCCTCAAACCATCCTTTCAATCAAAGAGCTTCTATAAAGTAGAAGCTCCTACAGACCCCATATCTAAAAACCAGGGCTTGCCTGCTTAAGCGGCAGCCTTGGGCTTTTTGGTTCCGTATCGGCTGCGACCCTGGCGACGATTCTCCACACCTGTAGCATCCAGAGCACCACGGATGATGTGATAGCGCACACCCGGAAGGTCCGGTACCCTCCCGCCGCGGATCAGCACCACCGAGTGCTCCTGCAAACTGTGACCTTCGCCAGGGATATATGCTGTTACTTCCATGCCATTGGTTAAACGCACCCGCGCAACCTTGCGCAAGGCGGAGTTCGGTTTCTTAGGCGTGACCGTCTTTACCTGAAGACAGACCCCTCTTTTCTGAGGAGAGCCCTTAGCGCCCCGCTCGCTCCTACCCTTCAAAGTATTATAGGTATAGCGAAGTGCCGGCGCTTTGGCCTTCTTCTTCAGTTTCTTGCGCCCTTTCCTAACCAACTGGTTTATTGTAGGCAATGCCCCTCCTTGTCCTTTGAGAACGATTTAGGCACTAAATTGAAAGTATAATGGAACTCAAGTTATATGTCAAGGGTAATTTGAGAGAACCTTTGAGAGCCCTCTCTGGCCCCAGCCTGAACCCTAGTGTCATTGCGAGAAGTCCGCTTCTAGCGGACAACGAAGCAATCTCCGCGTAGTTGTTGGCTGCAAAGGGGTGCGGTGAGATTGCTTCGCCCGCCTCTGGCGGGCTCGCAATGACATGGAGATCCTTTTTTGGGAGCGCCCTAGTAAGCCTATGGCGGACTGGCAGAGGGGTGAATCCCCTCCGCACTCCCCCATTAATACACACCCTCCGAACTACAGCCCTTGCGCTTTATATAGCCTCGCAAGCTCAGATAAACTCGGTTCGGGTCCCCCCTCGCCTGGCGGCCGATAGTATTTGTCTACCATCTCCCGGTGAAGGCTCTCGATCTCGTCTGGTGAGAACTCCGCTTTGATTTTTGCAGGAACACCCACAACAAACGATCTATCCGGGATCTTCTGGGCTGCTCTGACCATTGAGTTGGCACCAATGATACAGAAATCGCCAATCTCGGTATCATCCAGGACAGTGGCATTATTGCCCACAAGCACGTTATCTCCGATTCTCAAGCAGTGGACCACCGCGCTATGCCCTACCGTCACATTATTGCCGATTATCAGAGACTTCCAGGCGTGCAACACGGCGTTGTCCTCAATGTGGGAGTTCTGGCCGATGCGAATGGAGCCGAAGTCACCTCTGACGACGGCGCCCGGCCATACTCCCGATTTTTCGCCGATCTCAACATCACCGACGACATAGGCAAATTCGCTGACAAAGGCTGTGTCCGCTATCTTGGGCGTCTTCCCGTTGAAAGATCTGATCACTTAATTACCTCCATTCTTTCCAGCTAGAAATGATGCTTGCAACACTTGGTACCTATTATACATAGGGACGAAAGGTTTAAAAGTCATGATAATCGGAATAACAGAGGGAGGATCACGAGACTAAGAAGTATTTAAATGGTGGGCGATGGAGGTCTCGAACCTCCGACCTTCTGTGTGTAAAACAGACGCTCTAACCGCTGAGCTAATCGCCCACTGGCGCGCTTGGCGGGACTCGAACCCGCGACCTTAGCCTCCGCAGGGCTACGCTCTATCCAATTGAGCTACAAGCGCACATCTTTTTATCCTTAAAAGAGGGCTGGAGAAAATGCCTCTTTCCAACCCCCTGTGTCCCCCAATCTTGGGGGAATTTTGCATTTGGGGGGGGGCACCCCCAAGTCCCCTGGCAGGAAGAATCCTGCACCTCTTTCCCCTGAATCTCCCAGTCTTGAGGGATCTATTGTACTGGGGGACACCCTTCGACAAGCTCAGGACAGGCCCCCAAACCCCCGACAGTCCTTCCTATAGAAGGACTGCACCTCTTTAGGGGCACAGTGCACTGTGCCCCTAAAGTCTTAGATTTGCACCATTCTCCGTATAACGTGCCGAGGGTGAGATTTGAACTCACATGCCCTTTCGGACACTACGCCCTGAACGTAGCGCGTCTGCCATTCCGCCACCTCGGCTTTTAACATGGCAATTATAGCGTTTCGACAAGGGAGGGTCAAA
>Ga0315279_10003420_pt1 | contig 22136 bp, 16 predicted proteins | sample YL17G06_20_MG_FD_203694 | JGI IMG/M metagenome (GOLD analysis project Ga0315279, IMG submission 203694) | Sediment microbial communities from Yellowstone Lake, YNP, Wyoming, USA - YL17G06_20 | ecosystem: Environmental > Aquatic > Freshwater > Lake > Sediment | place: USA: Wyoming | collected... | reverse complement strand
AAGAGGTGAACGTGGGAACGGAACTCAACCTTATTCCGAAGCAAGCTTTTGACGCTAGCGCTATCATTACGGGCATAATTGCCCATGCCAGGCTGCCATTGTGGGTTATAACCAAACTGGCAGACCAGACCGTTACTGATTCCGAAATCCTGGTTGACGACAACGACTTCCAATGGAGTCTAGTAAACGGTGAGCGGTATCACTTCAAGTTAGTCCTCTCCATTTCTGTGACCGCGGCTAGTGGCTTTCGATTCAAGTTTTTGTCCCCAGGGGCTTGTAATATCTATGGCTATTGCCAGGATGTTATAGGAATTTTGACCGCAGGAATGACTCTACCGGAAGAAGATTACACTGTAGTTAAAATTTTCACCTCTACGACAGGGCTTTTAAGTTTCATCGTAGTGGAGGGCACTATACATTGTCTGAGCACAGGACTTTACAAGTTCCAATGGGCACAGGGAACGGCAGATGCTACAGATACCATACTCGAAGCTGGCTCGATAGCCATGCTACATAGGTTAGGGGTGTAAAGCCCAGGCGCAAATGAAGAAGAAAGGATGGTGTTGCCATGGACAGCGCAATAATTATAGCGGTGGCCTTCCTGGGCACTATTGGGGGAACCCTGGTGCTGGTAGAGCTGATCCGCCACGTAGGCGGCAACCACAACGGGCAACCTAAGAGTTAAGCGAGGTATAAGGCTTAGAGCGCTACAAGCGCTAAGGCCCCTGGTCGGCTCACCCCCTTCCAGGGGCCTTCTCCTGCCAGAAAACACCCCGAAAGTCGTTGAACCGCCCTGAAATTGCCCCAGAAAGCCGTTTTGGGCCCGCACCGGTGCTGGGGATACCCTTCGGAGCTGCACGAGGCCGCGCCGAGGGCGGAACCGCCCAAAAAAAATCCTCTGCCGCGCCGCCAACTGCATTATTCTACCGAGTTTCTGATAACGAAGCTGGTTTGTCAAATCAGCCACTTTTTTCTTGGGAAAACGCCTTAGAAAGTTACTTGACTTTTGCCAATAAGTATGTATACTGGGGGCATAAATCACTGAACAATACATACTTTTCAGATACGGGACTAAAACGTTTAGCTTCATTTTATCTCGGGCTTGAGAGTAAAACAAAGGGGGTGAGGATTTATGGCCACAGAAATTAGTCAAAAAACCTCCCTGGCAACCAGTGACCTGCTGACCAAGTTTTTGGAGGACTGCCGGGCCCGGAGCCTGTCCCCCAACACCATCAAAACTTACCATACTTACCTCCGACACTTCGCCGCAGAGAACCCCATTATTCCTATTGACCCGATAATCATTGAAAAGTGGTTATCCGCCAGGGGCGAGAGCTTTGAGAAGCGCGGCATGGTTCTCGGAAGGCTCCAGTCCTTCTATGACTACCTGTGGCGCAGCGATGTTATCGCCTCCTCGCCGATCCCCCCAGGGAAGATGGGCCGCCCCAGGAATCCCCCCAAGCCCAAGAGACCCAGGGGCCGCCCCAGGAAAAATGTGGATAAAGTAGTTGAGGGGGGGTACGAACGTTCACAGTCACCTTCACCGGTACTATCACCATCAGCCCCGCCCATAGCTCAACAGTATAGTTGGAATCCCGAGAATTGCAAGACCTGGGACATAGCCGGTCAGTTCATCGGCTTCATGGAGAACAAAGGCTATGCTCCAGGCACTATCAGGAACTACCGCGACACGCTCCTTAAGTACTCCGAGATGTTCCCCCTACTTCCCCTGAACCTGGAAGCTATTAGCTCTTTTCTGTCGCTCTATTCAGGAGAAGAGCACGATGAATACAGACTTGCCAAATTCCGCAATCTGAGGGCCTTCTACTACTGGATCGCCGACTATAAGGACTATCTCCCGGCGCACATGAAGTTCAGGCTGTTGACGCCCCACGTCAGCCACAAGGTAAAGGCCAACCTGTCTAACGAGCAAGCCGCTAAATTCCTGGCATTGATGCAGAGCATGCCTCCGCGAGATCGCACCTTGATTGACCTCATCATAGAGGCTGGCCCCAGGGCGGGCGAGGTCTGCTCCATCCGCAAAGAGCACATTCAGGATCTCTATATCAAGCTCAAGGGCAAGACAGGCCAGAGAACAATAGAGATCAGCGCTGAATTGAGGGATCGCCTATTGAGCTTAACGCCGGAGGCTACAGGCCCCATATTTTTCAATCAAAAGGGCACGCCTCTGCAAAAGGGCGGGTTGTACTGGCTGGTCCGGGGCTACCTGGCACAGATCGGGATAACTACCGGCAAGCTGGGGCCTCACATGCTGCGCCATACCTTCGGGCGGTTGTACCTGAAGAATGGGGGCACACTGGAAGGGCTGCGGCAGATGCTGGGGCATACCAAGATCACCACGACGGCGATCTATGCGGAGCTTGATCGGGAAGATGTACACACCGAGTTTGAGAAAGCTAATCCCCGCGCTAACCTGATGCGGCAACTCTCGCCTGAATATATCCGGCAGTATGGCGCTCCAGGCGATACAGCGAAGGCTAAGGGAGAGCGCGAGAGCGCCAAGCCCTTACCAGGGCAAATCCACATGGACGAATTCTTGGAAGGGAAGGCAGATGAAAAATGCTAGCGATTAAGAACCTGCCGGCCTATGCCCTAGTCGTTAGCTTGGGGTTAGTCTTAACTTTTGCCTTCTTTCAGCCCTGGTTGCCTTCCTGGCTGCAGGGAGCTTGTTTGACCGCTTATGAGCCCCGCCTGAGCCTCCGGATATTTGAGGGATGCGTGGATATTGCAATTCTTTGCTTCGGCTGCGAGAGACTTATATCTCTGTATGGGCAAATTCTTAGAGGAGGGAAAAGAGGATGATTCAGAAGTATGAAGTCCTACACCTGATGCGGCAGGATGATGGGGCGGTGAGGGTGGAAACAATCGCCAGGGAGCGCGCTGTCAAAATCTTTCGGCCGGAGGAATTTATGCCAGCTTATCCCGCGCAGTTGGCCTTACTTTGGGCATTGGCGCGCGCTGAAACTATTTACCTGCATCGCACAAATGCCACTGTGGAGTACATGATCAAAGTTACCCATCTCAAGGGCGAGCGGGTCATATAGTGCGACCATTGGAGCTGCGCCGGCTCCGGATATACGAGTGTAAATTTCCGGAGCTGCAAATTTAACATAACAAGGAGGCGGAGCATGGGGAGACCGAAGCAGCTCAGAGGGATCCATAAGGTCTGCGCTCAATGCCAGGGGGTCTGTAAACAGAGTGCGGATGCTGAGCTGGAAAGGTGCCCTCTTTTCAGGGCGACACCCCCTGACCCTTCGAAGCTGAGAAAACCGCTACGCTTGGATAGAGGCAAGGGCTTGCTTATTGGCAAGGCCCATCGGTCAGGCGGATAGGTTCAGGGGCTTAAAATCGAATCCTGGAGGCGTTTTGTAGCTGCAAAAGGGAAGAGGCGAGACTAAATGAACGTGTACATCGCTGTAGTGGAAATCAACCCTCATTATGTGGTAAGCGTAGATGCCCGTCTTAGGGCTTACCTTGACGCGATGGTTGAGAGTGGCATGGCCTTTAGAGGTACAGTGATCCGGTCTGCCGTTTTCGAGAATGTCAAAGAGGGCATGTTACCCGCCCTGGTCGCAGCAGCTTTCCAGGGGCAAAGCCATGAGCATTGAAATTCTGGAGGGCGCGCCCTGCCCGCATTGTTTAAGGCCGATGGTGCGCTGGGGCAAAGTGATCTTCTGCCCGCGCTGTCAACGCCCTGATAGCACTTTCAAGCATTATCGGCGGACTCCATCTAAAAACCAGCAGGTCAGGTTATAATGACAAGTTGTCAATCCGATTGCACGATGAAAAGCAATAGCGTATTGTCAATCCGCCCAGGTTATATGTCTAGCTTCGGAGGAGAGCATGAAGCATCACGCTAAACGCCAGGTCGTAGTGTGTTCGATCTGCCACAAGCCTAAAGTCACCCTGGGGGGTAGCTTCTTCCGCTGCTGCGGCGAGAATCACCCGATCAGGAAGTACCTTTTAACGGCGGATCAGCTCACCGCAGGGCAAAAGGCGGCTGAATTGCTGGAGATAAGCGCCTAGTTGTCCTTTTTTTGTTTTATGGATATAAGGACAATGGAGGGGGGAAGTATGAAGTTATCATTCGAGGATATCGTGGGGGGAATCAAAAGCACACCGGCCCCGCCTGGTAATGCCGAGATCATCCCCGAAGTGGCCCCCGCCGGAGGCGGCGGAGGCTTTGACCTGGCGAAAGCTAATCTCTGGATGGATGATCTCTTTTCTTTCCTGCAGAAGATAGATCAGGCCGTGGGCATGTTCTTGCCCCTGGTCAAACGCCAGGGCGGCCAGGGCCAGGCCCTTAACCCCGCGCAGCTCCTGGAGGTGTTGCCCCAGGGCGGCCCGCTGGACAGGCCCGCCGCTGACGCAGCTCCGGCCTCTGCAGCTTCAAATAACGGAGGTAATGACATGGTAAAAAAGAATCAGGCAGCCCCACAGCCCCAGGCTACAGCCCAGCCCTCAGAGGAGCAAATTCAGAAGTTAATGGCCAGGATCATAGAAAAAGAGGGCGATATCCCCCTCAGCCGGCTCTTGAAGGGTATCGAGAATAAGGAGTCCTGGCTAATCAAGCATGTCCTGGGGATGATGAGTGAAACTTGACCTGCACGAAAAGCGCGTCTGTATCTTCGGGCTTCAGGGCTCCGGCAAAACGGAATGGCTACGCTGGCTCTGCCGCAACTCAGAGCGGCCCTTTATAGTCGATCCCCTGGAGCAGTTTCAGGATATCCCCCACGCTACAGCCTACGTTCCTAAGCATAAGATTTACTCGCCGGAGGCTATAGCTGAGATCAATCAGGTTGTAAAGTACATGCTGGGACTCAATCCCCGCCCTACGATCTTCTGCATGGATGAAGCTAACCGATGGTGTCCTAACAAGCGGCCTCTACCCGAGCAGGTAGCCTATTTGAACGATGAGCAGAGACACCTTAACCTGGCTCTGGCCTTCATCGCCAGGCGGCCTGTGCAGCTCAACACCGATCTAACCGAGCTGGCGCATTATATCGTAGTGTTCAACCTGGCGGGCAAGAATGATCGGCAATATCTTAACGATTTGGCAGATACTTTCGGAGATCAGGCTGTCAAGCTGCCCTGGCATGATTTCCTGATTGCCGATCATCAGCGCCAGGTGACTCACTATCCCGCCCTGCAGCTCCGCTAAGCGGCAAGCCTTTGCCGTAGCGATTTTTAGGGACCCTAAATTTTAGTCTCAACTCGGGCAACTGGTCCCGGACCCCAACCGGAAAACAGACGGCAAAACAGCCCTGATATCTTGCCGCTACACTCCCCAGCCTGTCAACTTGTCAATCCGTTTGCTTTCATAGAACAGATGTGCCTATGCTGTACCCGTCCTCCTCCGGAGGGCCTAGAAAGGAAGCCTAGAAGATGGAAGCAAAAGGAATAACTGCTTCGGCAACCACTTCAACCAAAGATATGGTTAAAGGTGCAGGTGCAGGCCTTATCCTGGGGCTCGCTCAGCAGATGTTCGGGCCGCTCCTGGGCACTTTGCTGGGGGCTATCGTGGCGGGCTTCATCATCAAAAGCCAGCGCGAAACTATCGCGCTCCTGGCCGGCTGGATGCTCGTACTGGGCATGGCAGGCAGCGCCCAGGCTACAACCGCTTCTAGCGCTGATTCAGGGGTGATATGATGGTAATGCAGAATCTACTCCCGAATCTCCAGGGTCTGTTAGGCGGTCTAAAGCTCCCAGGCGGATTAGGCGGCGGCTCCAAGCTGGCTCAGGCAATTCCCTTTCGTACTAACGTAGGAATCACAGATGGCGATGCCGCTTACGATACGATGGCGGAAGTCCTGGCGATCATAGGCGCTCTCGCCTCGGGCTCAGCCTGGACTAAAATCTGGGAAAAGACCGTTCCCGCTCAACAGGCGATGCGCTGGGGCTACGGATCGCCCGCCCTTCCTCACAACCAGGGCTATTTGTGGTTCTGCAGCCTGGACTCCGCAACCGACTTCCAAGTAGGCGTGCTCCGGCTGGCGATTGCAAATGCCAGGGAGACTAAGCGGATCATAATAGCCGAGATTGACGATACCCGCCTTCATGGGACCACAGTTACAACCCTGGCTACAGCTACCCCCCTTGACCGCAATCAGATGATTGCGCTCCCTGAAAAAGTCGAGTTCCCGCTAGTGGGCGAGGACTCGAAACTGCAGCTCTTCTATCGCTGCATTACTGCGGCCACGGCTGAGGACAACGTGGGCTTCAGCATACCGGTTACAGTGTATCAATAATCGCTTCGCCAGGGGCGGAGATCGCCCGCCCCTGGCTGATCTGGGAAGGAAGGGAATAATGGATCTAAGGCAGCAGCGGGCTTTACGAACCCGCAGGGAAGGCAGCCCATACTATCGGTGGAGCCCTGGCATTATCGCGGCTGGGGCCGATGCTTACATTTTCCTCGATACTCAATTCCCCGAATCGCGCAAGTACGCGCCTCTGGACTGGTATGAGATCGTCAATAATTCAACCGAGAATCTTACGATCACCCTTAACGCCGGACAGCAGCATATAGTCCCTGCAGGCACAGCTCGCAAGGATGATCTCACGTCTATAACTTCATTCAACATCCACAATGACTCGGCAACAGATACCACAGCCGGTGAGGTCATAGCAACATTCGCGCGGCAGCCCATAACCGAGGATAAGGCGCTGAGGGAGGCTCAGCGATGAAAACTGAGGACATCCTACTCATAGGCGGCCTGGGGATCGGGGCCTGGTATCTTTTTAGCAAGAAGGCTGAAGCTCAGCCGATACAGGAATTGTTGGGCGGAGGCGGAGGTGGCGGAGGTTTCGACCTTTCAAGTTTGCTCGCGGGCATGAAGCTAGGCCAGGTTGAGATACCTCAAGTAGGCGGCTTCGACATGTCAAGTTTGCTTGCGGGCATGAATCTGGGCCAGGTTAAAATGCCTGATCTCAGCAATCTTGGTGGGTTAGGCAAACTCGATATGTCCGGCCTCTTTTCAGGGCTCGGCGATATGTTCAAAAACATCAACCTGGGCGGAGTTGCAGCTGGCGGCAAAAATATAACAGAGAGCCTCAAAGAGGCAGCTCAATCCTGGACAGCTCCCTGGGGTGGTATAACCGATCCGCTACACCAGGCGAATGTCAACCTGGCGGAGACAGGCAAAGGGATCACCGGAGCTATAGGAGCTGTAACCGCTGTAGGCCGAACGGCGGTAGGCGGCTTCACCAATGCCTTAACCGGCCAATCGCCCTGGTACAGCTATCTATTCGGGCCGGTAGGAGCTGTAATCGGCGGCATGTGGACTGAAGCAGGGCAAATAGTTAGTGAGAAAAACGCTGCGAAGGGCACAGTTACGCTGGGGCCTGAAGCCCTCAAGACTATAGAGCAATATGGCGGCAGAGCCGCCGTGGCTGAGGCAGCCCAGCAGTTGGCTATCGCACAGCAGAAGGCCATGACACCTCAGAAGCAGGCGGCAGCCCAAGAAGTGAACCTGGGAAAAACCACTGAAGGGCCATCGGGCCTTTATAGCGGATACGCGCAGCCAGGGCCAATACCACTCAACACATTATCGGCGGCAGTACCCGCGCCAGCACGAATCAATAAATACCCTGCGGCAGTACCTGGGCCAATACAAAAGGCTGCAACCATCAACCAGCAGCCGACGATTATATCGCAGAAAGTGAACTATGTTGAGTTTGGATATGCCTAATAAAACTACAATTCGGAAGAAGCTGGCCGCCCTGGACTGGCGAATCAGCCTGGCCGCTCTAGTGGTGATCGGAGGGCTGGAAGGCGGGGCCCTGGCCTGTGGGCGGGATGGCTATACCTTTTTCCTTGCCGTAGCCGCCATAGCGGGAATTGCAGGATTCAAACTAAAGAGGTGAACGTGGGAACGGAACTCAACCTTATTCCGAAGCAAGCTTTTGACGCTAGCGCTATCATTACGGGCATAATTGCCCATGCCAGGCTGCCATTGTGGGTTATAACCAAACTGGCAGACCAGACCGTTACTGATTCCGAAATCCTGGTTGACGACAACGACTTCCAATGGAGTCTAGTAAACGGTGAGCGGTATCACTTCAAGTTAGTCCTCTCCATTTCTGTGACCGCGGCTAGTGGCTTTCGATTCAAGTTTTTGTCCCCAGGGGCTTGTAATATCTATGGCTATTGCCAGGATGTTATAGGAATTTTGACCGCAGGAATGACTCTACCGGAAGAAGATTACACTGTAGTTAAAATTTTCACCTCTACGACAGGGCTTTTAAGTTTCATCGTAGTGGAGGGCACTATACATTGTCTGAGCACAGGACTTTACAAGTTCCAATGGGCACAGGGAACGGCAGATGCTACAGATACCATACTCGAAGCTGGCTCGATAGCCATGCTACATAGGTTAGGGGTGTAAAGCCCAGGCGCAAATGAAGAAGAAAGGATGGTGTTGCCATGGACAGCGCAATAATTATAGCGGTGGCCTTCCTGGGCACTATTGGGGGAACCCTGGTGCTGGTAGAGCTGATCCGCCACGTAGGCGGCAACCACAACGGGCAACCTAAGAGTTAAGCGAGGTATAAGGCTTAGAGCGCTACAAGCGCTAAGGCCCCTGGTCGGCTCACCCCCTTCCAGGGGCCTTCTCCTGCCAGAAAACACCCCGAAAGTCGTTGAACCGCCCTGAAATTGCCCCAGAAAGCCGTTTTGGGCCCGCACCGGTGCTGGGGATACCCTTCGGAGCTGCACGAGGCCGCGCCGAGGGCGGAACCGCCCAAAAAAAATCCTCTGCCGCGCCGCCAACTGCATTATTCTACCGAGTTTCTGATAACGAAGCTGGTTTGTCAAATCAGCCACTTTTTTCTTGGGAAAACGCCTTAGAAAGTTACTTGACTTTTGCCAATAAGTATGTATACTGGGGGCATAAATCACTGAACAATACATACTTTTCAGATACGGGACTAAAACGTTTAGCTTCATTTTATCTCGGGCTTGAGAGTAAAACAAAGGGGGTGAGGATTTATGGCCACAGAAATTAGTCAAAAAACCTCCCTGGCAACCAGTGACCTGCTGACCAAGTTTTTGGAGGACTGCCGGGCCCGGAGCCTGTCCCCCAACACCATCAAAACTTACCATACTTACCTCCGACACTTCGCCGCAGAGAACCCCATTATTCCTATTGACCCGATAATCATTGAAAAGTGGTTATCCGCCAGGGGCGAGAGCTTTGAGAAGCGCGGCATGGTTCTCGGAAGGCTCCAGTCCTTCTATGACTACCTGTGGCGCAGCGATGTTATCGCCTCCTCGCCGATCCCCCCAGGGAAGATGGGCCGCCCCAGGAATCCCCCCAAGCCCAAGAGACCCAGGGGCCGCCCCAGGAAAAATGTGGATAAAGTAGTTGAGGGGGGGTACGAACGTTCACAGTCACCTTCACCGGTACTATCACCATCAGCCCCGCCCATAGCTCAACAGTATAGTTGGAATCCCGAGAATTGCAAGACCTGGGACATAGCCGGTCAGTTCATCGGCTTCATGGAGAACAAAGGCTATGCTCCAGGCACTATCAGGAACTACCGCGACACGCTCCTTAAGTACTCCGAGATGTTCCCCCTACTTCCCCTGAACCTGGAAGCTATTAGCTCTTTTCTGTCGCTCTATTCAGGAGAAGAGCACGATGAATACAGACTTGCCAAATTCCGCAATCTGAGGGCCTTCTACTACTGGATCGCCGACTATAAGGACTATCTCCCGGCGCACATGAAGTTCAGGCTGTTGACGCCCCACGTCAGCCACAAGGTAAAGGCCAACCTGTCTAACGAGCAAGCCGCTAAATTCCTGGCATTGATGCAGAGCATGCCTCCGCGAGATCGCACCTTGATTGACCTCATCATAGAGGCTGGCCCCAGGGCGGGCGAGGTCTGCTCCATCCGCAAAGAGCACATTCAGGATCTCTATATCAAGCTCAAGGGCAAGACAGGCCAGAGAACAATAGAGATCAGCGCTGAATTGAGGGATCGCCTATTGAGCTTAACGCCGGAGGCTACAGGCCCCATATTTTTCAATCAAAAGGGCACGCCTCTGCAAAAGGGCGGGTTGTACTGGCTGGTCCGGGGCTACCTGGCACAGATCGGGATAACTACCGGCAAGCTGGGGCCTCACATGCTGCGCCATACCTTCGGGCGGTTGTACCTGAAGAATGGGGGCACACTGGAAGGGCTGCGGCAGATGCTGGGGCATACCAAGATCACCACGACGGCGATCTATGCGGAGCTTGATCGGGAAGATGTACACACCGAGTTTGAGAAAGCTAATCCCCGCGCTAACCTGATGCGGCAACTCTCGCCTGAATATATCCGGCAGTATGGCGCTCCAGGCGATACAGCGAAGGCTAAGGGAGAGCGCGAGAGCGCCAAGCCCTTACCAGGGCAAATCCACATGGACGAATTCTTGGAAGGGAAGGCAGATGAAAAATGCTAGCGATTAAGAACCTGCCGGCCTATGCCCTAGTCGTTAGCTTGGGGTTAGTCTTAACTTTTGCCTTCTTTCAGCCCTGGTTGCCTTCCTGGCTGCAGGGAGCTTGTTTGACCGCTTATGAGCCCCGCCTGAGCCTCCGGATATTTGAGGGATGCGTGGATATTGCAATTCTTTGCTTCGGCTGCGAGAGACTTATATCTCTGTATGGGCAAATTCTTAGAGGAGGGAAAAGAGGATGATTCAGAAGTATGAAGTCCTACACCTGATGCGGCAGGATGATGGGGCGGTGAGGGTGGAAACAATCGCCAGGGAGCGCGCTGTCAAAATCTTTCGGCCGGAGGAATTTATGCCAGCTTATCCCGCGCAGTTGGCCTTACTTTGGGCATTGGCGCGCGCTGAAACTATTTACCTGCATCGCACAAATGCCACTGTGGAGTACATGATCAAAGTTACCCATCTCAAGGGCGAGCGGGTCATATAGTGCGACCATTGGAGCTGCGCCGGCTCCGGATATACGAGTGTAAATTTCCGGAGCTGCAAATTTAACATAACAAGGAGGCGGAGCATGGGGAGACCGAAGCAGCTCAGAGGGATCCATAAGGTCTGCGCTCAATGCCAGGGGGTCTGTAAACAGAGTGCGGATGCTGAGCTGGAAAGGTGCCCTCTTTTCAGGGCGACACCCCCTGACCCTTCGAAGCTGAGAAAACCGCTACGCTTGGATAGAGGCAAGGGCTTGCTTATTGGCAAGGCCCATCGGTCAGGCGGATAGGTTCAGGGGCTTAAAATCGAATCCTGGAGGCGTTTTGTAGCTGCAAAAGGGAAGAGGCGAGACTAAATGAACGTGTACATCGCTGTAGTGGAAATCAACCCTCATTATGTGGTAAGCGTAGATGCCCGTCTTAGGGCTTACCTTGACGCGATGGTTGAGAGTGGCATGGCCTTTAGAGGTACAGTGATCCGGTCTGCCGTTTTCGAGAATGTCAAAGAGGGCATGTTACCCGCCCTGGTCGCAGCAGCTTTCCAGGGGCAAAGCCATGAGCATTGAAATTCTGGAGGGCGCGCCCTGCCCGCATTGTTTAAGGCCGATGGTGCGCTGGGGCAAAGTGATCTTCTGCCCGCGCTGTCAACGCCCTGATAGCACTTTCAAGCATTATCGGCGGACTCCATCTAAAAACCAGCAGGTCAGGTTATAATGACAAGTTGTCAATCCGATTGCACGATGAAAAGCAATAGCGTATTGTCAATCCGCCCAGGTTATATGTCTAGCTTCGGAGGAGAGCATGAAGCATCACGCTAAACGCCAGGTCGTAGTGTGTTCGATCTGCCACAAGCCTAAAGTCACCCTGGGGGGTAGCTTCTTCCGCTGCTGCGGCGAGAATCACCCGATCAGGAAGTACCTTTTAACGGCGGATCAGCTCACCGCAGGGCAAAAGGCGGCTGAATTGCTGGAGATAAGCGCCTAGTTGTCCTTTTTTTGTTTTATGGATATAAGGACAATGGAGGGGGGAAGTATGAAGTTATCATTCGAGGATATCGTGGGGGGAATCAAAAGCACACCGGCCCCGCCTGGTAATGCCGAGATCATCCCCGAAGTGGCCCCCGCCGGAGGCGGCGGAGGCTTTGACCTGGCGAAAGCTAATCTCTGGATGGATGATCTCTTTTCTTTCCTGCAGAAGATAGATCAGGCCGTGGGCATGTTCTTGCCCCTGGTCAAACGCCAGGGCGGCCAGGGCCAGGCCCTTAACCCCGCGCAGCTCCTGGAGGTGTTGCCCCAGGGCGGCCCGCTGGACAGGCCCGCCGCTGACGCAGCTCCGGCCTCTGCAGCTTCAAATAACGGAGGTAATGACATGGTAAAAAAGAATCAGGCAGCCCCACAGCCCCAGGCTACAGCCCAGCCCTCAGAGGAGCAAATTCAGAAGTTAATGGCCAGGATCATAGAAAAAGAGGGCGATATCCCCCTCAGCCGGCTCTTGAAGGGTATCGAGAATAAGGAGTCCTGGCTAATCAAGCATGTCCTGGGGATGATGAGTGAAACTTGACCTGCACGAAAAGCGCGTCTGTATCTTCGGGCTTCAGGGCTCCGGCAAAACGGAATGGCTACGCTGGCTCTGCCGCAACTCAGAGCGGCCCTTTATAGTCGATCCCCTGGAGCAGTTTCAGGATATCCCCCACGCTACAGCCTACGTTCCTAAGCATAAGATTTACTCGCCGGAGGCTATAGCTGAGATCAATCAGGTTGTAAAGTACATGCTGGGACTCAATCCCCGCCCTACGATCTTCTGCATGGATGAAGCTAACCGATGGTGTCCTAACAAGCGGCCTCTACCCGAGCAGGTAGCCTATTTGAACGATGAGCAGAGACACCTTAACCTGGCTCTGGCCTTCATCGCCAGGCGGCCTGTGCAGCTCAACACCGATCTAACCGAGCTGGCGCATTATATCGTAGTGTTCAACCTGGCGGGCAAGAATGATCGGCAATATCTTAACGATTTGGCAGATACTTTCGGAGATCAGGCTGTCAAGCTGCCCTGGCATGATTTCCTGATTGCCGATCATCAGCGCCAGGTGACTCACTATCCCGCCCTGCAGCTCCGCTAAGCGGCAAGCCTTTGCCGTAGCGATTTTTAGGGACCCTAAATTTTAGTCTCAACTCGGGCAACTGGTCCCGGACCCCAACCGGAAAACAGACGGCAAAACAGCCCTGATATCTTGCCGCTACACTCCCCAGCCTGTCAACTTGTCAATCCGTTTGCTTTCATAGAACAGATGTGCCTATGCTGTACCCGTCCTCCTCCGGAGGGCCTAGAAAGGAAGCCTAGAAGATGGAAGCAAAAGGAATAACTGCTTCGGCAACCACTTCAACCAAAGATATGGTTAAAGGTGCAGGTGCAGGCCTTATCCTGGGGCTCGCTCAGCAGATGTTCGGGCCGCTCCTGGGCACTTTGCTGGGGGCTATCGTGGCGGGCTTCATCATCAAAAGCCAGCGCGAAACTATCGCGCTCCTGGCCGGCTGGATGCTCGTACTGGGCATGGCAGGCAGCGCCCAGGCTACAACCGCTTCTAGCGCTGATTCAGGGGTGATATGATGGTAATGCAGAATCTACTCCCGAATCTCCAGGGTCTGTTAGGCGGTCTAAAGCTCCCAGGCGGATTAGGCGGCGGCTCCAAGCTGGCTCAGGCAATTCCCTTTCGTACTAACGTAGGAATCACAGATGGCGATGCCGCTTACGATACGATGGCGGAAGTCCTGGCGATCATAGGCGCTCTCGCCTCGGGCTCAGCCTGGACTAAAATCTGGGAAAAGACCGTTCCCGCTCAACAGGCGATGCGCTGGGGCTACGGATCGCCCGCCCTTCCTCACAACCAGGGCTATTTGTGGTTCTGCAGCCTGGACTCCGCAACCGACTTCCAAGTAGGCGTGCTCCGGCTGGCGATTGCAAATGCCAGGGAGACTAAGCGGATCATAATAGCCGAGATTGACGATACCCGCCTTCATGGGACCACAGTTACAACCCTGGCTACAGCTACCCCCCTTGACCGCAATCAGATGATTGCGCTCCCTGAAAAAGTCGAGTTCCCGCTAGTGGGCGAGGACTCGAAACTGCAGCTCTTCTATCGCTGCATTACTGCGGCCACGGCTGAGGACAACGTGGGCTTCAGCATACCGGTTACAGTGTATCAATAATCGCTTCGCCAGGGGCGGAGATCGCCCGCCCCTGGCTGATCTGGGAAGGAAGGGAATAATGGATCTAAGGCAGCAGCGGGCTTTACGAACCCGCAGGGAAGGCAGCCCATACTATCGCTGGCCCCCTGGTATTATCGCGGCTGGGGCCGATGCTTACATTTTCCTCGATACTCAATTCCCCGAATCTCGCAAGTATGCGCCTCTGGACTGGTACGAGATCGTCAATAATTCCACCGAGAATCTTACGATCACCCTTAACGGCGGGCAGCAGCATATAGTGCCAGCTGGCACAGCTCGCAAGGATGATCTCACGGCTATAACTTCATTCAACATTCACAATGACTCGGCAGCCGATACCACAGCCGGTGAGGTCATAGTAACATTCCAGCGGGAACCCATAACCCAGGATAAGGCGCTGAGGGAGGCTCAGCGATGAAAACTGAGGACATCCTACTCATAGGCGGCCTGGGGATCGGGACCTGGTATTTGTTTAGCAAGAAGGCTGAAGCTCAGCCTGCGATAGAGGGATTATTGGGCGGAGGCGGAGGAGGCGGAGGCTTCGACCTTTCAAGTTTGCTCGCGGGCATAAATCTAGGCCAGGCTAAGATACCTCAAGTAGGCGGCGGCCTAATGCCCAACTTCACTTTTAACCTGGGCGGCCTGGGCCAGGGCGACCTGGGCCTGGGCGGATTAGGCGGCGGCCTCGATATGTCCGCCCTCTTAGCAGGTTGGGGCGATATGCTCAAAGGATGGACAGCCGGCTGGAATGAAACACTCAAAGGATGGACAGCCGGCTGGAATGAAACACTCAAAAACCTTAACCTGGGCGGCCTGGGCGGAGCTGGCGGCACAGATATAACTGACGCGATCAAAAAGGCTATTGAAGATGCAACTAAATCCTGGACAGCTCCCTGGGGTAGTATAACCGATCCGCTACACCAGGCGAATGTCAACCTGGCGGAGACAGGCAAAAATATCACTGGGGCCATAGGAGCTATAACCGCTGTAGGGCGAACGGCGGTAGGCGGCTTCACCAATCCCTTAACCGGCCAAGCGCCCTGGTACAGCTATCTATTCGGGCCTGTCGGAATGGTAATCGGCGGGATGTGGAAGGAAGCAGGGGAAATAGTTAGTGAGAAAAACGCTGCAAAGGGTACAGTCACCCTGGGGCCGGAAGCGCTTAAAACTATAGAGCAGTATGGCGGCAGAGCCGCCGTTGCTGAGGCAGCTCAGCAATTGGCTATCGCACAACAGAAGGCCATGACACCTCAGAAGCAGGCGGCAGCCCAAGAAGTGAACTTGGGCAAGACTACGGAGGGGCCATCGGGCCTTTATAGCGGATACGCGCAGCCGGCGGCAGTACAAAAGGCCAAGACCATCAACCAGCAGCCGACGATTATATCGCAGAAAGTGAACTATGTTGAGTTTGGATATGCCTAATAAAACTACAATTCGGAAGAAGCTGGCCGCCCTGGACTGGCGAATCGCCGTGGCCGCTCTAGCGGTCATCGGAGGGCTGGAAGGCGGCGCTCTGGCCTGTGGGCGGGATGGCTATACCTTTTTTCTTGCCGTAGCCGCCATAGCGGGAATTGCAGGATTCAAGTTGAAGAGGTGAACGTGGGAACGGAACTCAACCTTATTCCGAAGCAAGCTTTTGACGCTAGCGCTATCATTACGGGCATAATTGCCCATGCCAGGCTGCCATTGTGGGTTATAACCAAACTGGCAGACCAGACCGTTACTGATTCCGAAATCCTGGTTGACGACAACGACTTCCAATGGAGTCTAGTAAACGGTGAGCGGTATCACTTCAAGTTAGTCCTCTCCATTTCTGTGACCGCGGCTAGTGGCTTTCGATTCAAGTTTTTGTCCCCAGGGGCTTGTAATATCTATGGCTATTGCCAGGATGTTATAGGAATTTTGACCGCAGGAATGACTCTACCGGAAGAAGATTACACTGTAGTTAAAATTTTCACCTCTACGACAGGGCTTTTAAGTTTCATCGTAGTGGAGGGCACTATACATTGTCTGAGCACAGGACTTTACAAGTTCCAATGGGCACAGGGAACGGCAGATGCTACAGATACCATACTCGAAGCTGGCTCGATAGCCATGCTACATAGGTTAGGGGTGTAAAGCCCAGGCGCAAATGAAGAAGAAAGGATGGTGTTGCCATGGACAGCGCAATAATTATAGCGGTGGCCTTCCTGGGCACTATTGGGGGAACCCTGGTGCTGGTAGAGCTGATCCGCCACGTAGGCGGCAACCACAACGGGCAACCTAAGAGTTAAGCGAGGTATAAGGCTTAGAGCGCTACAAGCGCTAAGGCCCCTGGTCGGCTCACCCCCTTCCAGGGGCCTTCTCCTGCCAGAAAACACCCCGAAAGTCGTTGAACCGCCCTGAAATTGCCCCAGAAAGCCGTTTTGGGCCCGCACCGGTGCTGGGGATACCCTTCGGAGCTGCACGAGGCCGCGCCGAGGGCGGAACCGCCCAAAAAAAATCCTCTGCCGCGCCGCCAACTGCATTATTCTACCGAGTTTCTGATAACGAAGCTGGTTTGTCAAATCAGCCACTTTTTTCTTGGGAAAACGCCTTAGAAAGTTACTTGACTTTTGCCAATAAGTATGTATACTGGGGGCATAAATCACTGAACAATACATACTTTTCAGATACGGGACTAAAACGTTTAGCTTCATTTTATCTCGGGCTTGAGAGTAAAACAAAGGGGGTGAGGATTTATGGCCACAGAAATTAGTCAAAAAACCTCCCTGGCAACCAGTGACCTGCTGACCAAGTTTTTGGAGGACTGCCGGGCCCGGAGCCTGTCCCCCAACACCATCAAAACTTACCATACTTACCTCCGACACTTCGCCGCAGAGAACCCCATTATTCCTATTGACCCGATAATCATTGAAAAGTGGTTATCCGCCAGGGGCGAGAGCTTTGAGAAGCGCGGCATGGTTCTCGGAAGGCTCCAGTCCTTCTATGACTACCTGTGGCGCAGCGATGTTATCGCCTCCTCGCCGATCCCCCCAGGGAAGATGGGCCGCCCCAGGAATCCCCCCAAGCCCAAGAGACCCAGGGGCCGCCCCAGGAAAAATGTGGATAAAGTAGTTGAGGGGGGGTACGAACGTTCACAGTCACCTTCACCGGTACTATCACCATCAGCCCCGCCCATAGCTCAACAGTATAGTTGGAATCCCGAGAATTGCAAGACCTGGGACATAGCCGGTCAGTTCATCGGCTTCATGGAGAACAAAGGCTATGCTCCAGGCACTATCAGGAACTACCGCGACACGCTCCTTAAGTACTCCGAGATGTTCCCCCTACTTCCCCTGAACCTGGAAGCTATTAGCTCTTTTCTGTCGCTCTATTCAGGAGAAGAGCACGATGAATACAGACTTGCCAAATTCCGCAATCTGAGGGCCTTCTACTACTGGATCGCCGACTATAAGGACTATCTCCCGGCGCACATGAAGTTCAGGCTGTTGACGCCCCACGTCAGCCACAAGGTAAAGGCCAACCTGTCTAACGAGCAAGCCGCTAAATTCCTGGCATTGATGCAGAGCATGCCTCCGCGAGATCGCACCTTGATTGACCTCATCATAGAGGCTGGCCCCAGGGCGGGCGAGGTCTGCTCCATCCGCAAAGAGCACATTCAGGATCTCTATATCAAGCTCAAGGGCAAGACAGGCCAGAGAACAATAGAGATCAGCGCTGAATTGAGGGATCGCCTATTGAGCTTAACGCCGGAGGCTACAGGCCCCATATTTTTCAATCAAAAGGGCACGCCTCTGCAAAAGGGCGGGTTGTACTGGCTGGTCCGGGGCTACCTGGCACAGATCGGGATAACTACCGGCAAGCTGGGGCCTCACATGCTGCGCCATACCTTCGGGCGGTTGTACCTGAAGAATGGGGGCACACTGGAAGGGCTGCGGCAGATGCTGGGGCATACCAAGATCACCACGACGGCGATCTATGCGGAGCTTGATCGGGAAGATGTACACACCGAGTTTGAGAAAGCTAATCCCCGCGCTAACCTGATGCGGCAACTCTCGCCTGAATATATCCGGCAGTATGGCGCTCCAGGCGATACAGCGAAGGCTAAGGGAGAGCGCGAGAGCGCCAAGCCCTTACCAGGGCAAATCCACATGGACGAATTCTTGGAAGGGAAGGCAGATGAAAAATGCTAGCGATTAAGAACCTGCCGGCCTATGCCCTAGTCGTTAGCTTGGGGTTAGTCTTAACTTTTGCCTTCTTTCAGCCCTGGTTGCCTTCCTGGCTGCAGGGAGCTTGTTTGACCGCTTATGAGCCCCGCCTGAGCCTCCGGATATTTGAGGGATGCGTGGATATTGCAATTCTTTGCTTCGGCTGCGAGAGACTTATATCTCTGTATGGGCAAATTCTTAGAGGAGGGAAAAGAGGATGATTCAGAAGTATGAAGTCCTACACCTGATGCGGCAGGATGATGGGGCGGTGAGGGTGGAAACAATCGCCAGGGAGCGCGCTGTCAAAATCTTTCGGCCGGAGGAATTTATGCCAGCTTATCCCGCGCAGTTGGCCTTACTTTGGGCATTGGCGCGCGCTGAAACTATTTACCTGCATCGCACAAATGCCACTGTGGAGTACATGATCAAAGTTACCCATCTCAAGGGCGAGCGGGTCATATAGTGCGACCATTGGAGCTGCGCCGGCTCCGGATATACGAGTGTAAATTTCCGGAGCTGCAAATTTAACATAACAAGGAGGCGGAGCATGGGGAGACCGAAGCAGCTCAGAGGGATCCATAAGGTCTGCGCTCAATGCCAGGGGGTCTGTAAACAGAGTGCGGATGCTGAGCTGGAAAGGTGCCCTCTTTTCAGGGCGACACCCCCTGACCCTTCGAAGCTGAGAAAACCGCTACGCTTGGATAGAGGCAAGGGCTTGCTTATTGGCAAGGCCCATCGGTCAGGCGGATAGGTTCAGGGGCTTAAAATCGAATCCTGGAGGCGTTTTGTAGCTGCAAAAGGGAAGAGGCGAGACTAAATGAACGTGTACATCGCTGTAGTGGAAATCAACCCTCATTATGTGGTAAGCGTAGATGCCCGTCTTAGGGCTTACCTTGACGCGATGGTTGAGAGTGGCATGGCCTTTAGAGGTACAGTGATCCGGTCTGCCGTTTTCGAGAATGTCAAAGAGGGCATGTTACCCGCCCTGGTCGCAGCAGCTTTCCAGGGGCAAAGCCATGAGCATTGAAATTCTGGAGGGCGCGCCCTGCCCGCATTGTTTAAGGCCGATGGTGCGCTGGGGCAAAGTGATCTTCTGCCCGCGCTGTCAACGCCCTGATAGCACTTTCAAGCATTATCGGCGGACTCCATCTAAAAACCAGCAGGTCAGGTTATAATGACAAGTTGTCAATCCGATTGCACGATGAAAAGCAATAGCGTATTGTCAATCCGCCCAGGTTATATGTCTAGCTTCGGAGGAGAGCATGAAGCATCACGCTAAACGCCAGGTCGTAGTGTGTTCGATCTGCCACAAGCCTAAAGTCACCCTGGGGGGTAGCTTCTTCCGCTGCTGCGGCGAGAATCACCCGATCAGGAAGTACCTTTTAACGGCGGATCAGCTCACCGCAGGGCAAAAGGCGGCTGAATTGCTGGAGATAAGCGCCTAGTTGTCCTTTTTTTGTTTTATGGATATAAGGACAATGGAGGGGGGAAGTATGAAGTTATCATTCGAGGATATCGTGGGGGGAATCAAAAGCACACCGGCCCCGCCTGGTAATGCCGAGATCATCCCCGAAGTGGCCCCCGCCGGAGGCGGCGGAGGCTTTGACCTGGCGAAAGCTAATCTCTGGATGGATGATCTCTTTTCTTTCCTGCAGAAGATAGATCAGGCCGTGGGCATGTTCTTGCCCCTGGTCAAACGCCAGGGCGGCCAGGGCCAGGCCCTTAACCCCGCGCAGCTCCTGGAGGTGTTGCCCCAGGGCGGCCCGCTGGACAGGCCCGCCGCTGACGCAGCTCCGGCCTCTGCAGCTTCAAATAACGGAGGTAATGACATGGTAAAAAAGAATCAGGCAGCCCCACAGCCCCAGGCTACAGCCCAGCCCTCAGAGGAGCAAATTCAGAAGTTAATGGCCAGGATCATAGAAAAAGAGGGCGATATCCCCCTCAGCCGGCTCTTGAAGGGTATCGAGAATAAGGAGTCCTGGCTAATCAAGCATGTCCTGGGGATGATGAGTGAAACTTGACCTGCACGAAAAGCGCGTCTGTATCTTCGGGCTTCAGGGCTCCGGCAAAACGGAATGGCTACGCTGGCTCTGCCGCAACTCAGAGCGGCCCTTTATAGTCGATCCCCTGGAGCAGTTTCAGGATATCCCCCACGCTACAGCCTACGTTCCTAAGCATAAGATTTACTCGCCGGAGGCTATAGCTGAGATCAATCAGGTTGTAAAGTACATGCTGGGACTCAATCCCCGCCCTACGATCTTCTGCATGGATGAAGCTAACCGATGGTGTCCTAACAAGCGGCCTCTACCCGAGCAGGTAGCCTATTTGAACGATGAGCAGAGACACCTTAACCTGGCTCTGGCCTTCATCGCCAGGCGGCCTGTGCAGCTCAACACCGATCTAACCGAGCTGGCGCATTATATCGTAGTGTTCAACCTGGCGGGCAAGAATGATCGGCAATATCTTAACGATTTGGCAGATACTTTCGGAGATCAGGCTGTCAAGCTGCCCTGGCATGATTTCCTGATTGCCGATCATCAGCGCCAGGTGACTCACTATCCCGCCCTGCAGCTCCGCTAAGCGGCAAGCCTTTGCCGTAGCGATTTTTAGGGACCCTAAATTTTAGTCTCAACTCGGGCAACTGGTCCCGGACCCCAACCGGAAAACAGACGGCAAAACAGCCCTGATATCTTGCCGCTACACTCCCCAGCCTGTCAACTTGTCAATCCGTTTGCTTTCATAGAACAGATGTGCCTATGCTGTACCCGTCCTCCTCCGGAGGGCCTAGAAAGGAAGCCTAGAAGATGGAAGCAAAAGGAATAACTGCTTCGGCAACCACTTCAACCAAAGATATGGTTAAAGGTGCAGGTGCAGGCCTTATCCTGGGGCTCGCTCAGCAGATGTTCGGGCCGCTCCTGGGCACTTTGCTGGGGGCTATCGTGGCGGGCTTCATCATCAAAAGCCAGCGCGAAACTATCGCGCTCCTGGCCGGCTGGATGCTCGTACTGGGCATGGCAGGCAGCGCCCAGGCTACAACCGCTTCTAGCGCTGATTCAGGGGTGATATGATGGTAATGCAGAATCTACTCCCGAATCTCCAGGGTCTGTTAGGCGGTCTAAAGCTCCCAGGCGGATTAGGCGGCGGCTCCAAGCTGGCTCAGGCAATTCCCTTTCGTACTAACGTAGGAATCACAGATGGCGATGCCGCTTACGATACGATGGCGGAAGTCCTGGCGATCATAGGCGCTCTCGCCTCGGGCTCAGCCTGGACTAAAATCTGGGAAAAGACCGTTCCCGCTCAACAGGCGATGCGCTGGGGCTACGGATCGCCCGCCCTTCCTCACAACCAGGGCTATTTGTGGTTCTGCAGCCTGGACTCCGCAACCGACTTCCAAGTAGGCGTGCTCCGGCTGGCGATTGCAAATGCCAGGGAGACTAAGCGGATCATAATAGCCGAGATTGACGATACCCGCCTTCATGGGACCACAGTTACAACCCTGGCTACAGCTACCCCCCTTGACCGCAATCAGATGATTGCGCTCCCTGAAAAAGTCGAGTTCCCGCTAGTGGGCGAGGACTCGAAACTGCAGCTCTTCTATCGCTGCATTACTGCGGCCACGGCTGAGGACAACGTGGGCTTCAGCATACCGGTTACAGTGTATCAATAATCGCTTCGCCAGGGGCGGAGATCGCCCGCCCCTGGCTGATCTGGGAAGGAAGGGAATAATGGATCTAAGGCAGCAGCGGGCTTTACGAACCCGCAGGGAAGGCAGCCCATACTATCG
>Ga0315279_10003419_pt1 | contig 22137 bp, 21 predicted proteins | sample YL17G06_20_MG_FD_203694 | JGI IMG/M metagenome (GOLD analysis project Ga0315279, IMG submission 203694) | Sediment microbial communities from Yellowstone Lake, YNP, Wyoming, USA - YL17G06_20 | ecosystem: Environmental > Aquatic > Freshwater > Lake > Sediment | place: USA: Wyoming | collected... | reverse complement strand
GCTTGCCCTGGAAAGCGCGGGGCTGCGCACCGGCCCGAAAAACGCCGAACGCATCGGCATTGCCATGGGCATCTGCAACGGCTCGTCGGAAATGGAGCATATGGACAGCGTCTTTTCATCCGGCAATTATGCGGCGCACATCAACGGTTTCTCGAACATCGTGGCCAATTCCACCGCAGGCTGGGTCGCAAGCGCGCTCTGCCTTAAAGGCGCCAATATCACTCTCGCGCCCGGGCCGCATGCGGGCCTGCAGAGCCTTGCCTACGCCTTTGATGCGTTGACGGAAAGACGGGCACATGCAATCATTGCGGCTGCCGCGGATGAAGTATATGCGCAGACCTACTTCAATTACAATCTGGTCGACTATCTCTGGCCGGCCGGCGATGAGGAAAGATATCGCCTGCGATTTGATGATCCGCATCGCAAAGTGATCGGCGAAGGCGCCGGCGTTCTGGTGATGGAACCGTTAACGCATGCGAACGAGCGCGGTTCGCCTGTTCTCGCCGAGGTTCTGGGATATGCCATGACCATGGACGGCGGCGGATTTTCCGCGCCCAACCTCAACGCCGCCGCCCTGGCCCGGGCAATCGATATTGCGCTCAGGCGCTCGAAAGTGACCCCCGGGGAAATCGATCTGGTCGTCTGGGCGCCTCAGGGGAATGCGCAGGACCGCAAGATGCTTGACGCTCTGCGCGAATGCGGCGGCGATGCCTGGGCGCGGACCCCGCTCGTGGCCACAACCTTCAACACCGGGTATATCGAATCGGCTTCGATACTGGTGAGCATTGCCGCCGTGCTGGAATCGTTGAAATCGGACACTGCGCTCTGGCCGCAGAAAACCGGCGATGAGGGGATTGACAACCGCGCGCTTTGCGGCCCGCCGCGGAACCTGCTTGCCATCGGCAGCAGCGATGTGGGGTACAATTACGCGGTGGTGCTGGGAATGGCCGAGAGCGGGGAGAAAGACGAACCGCAGAATATCGAATGACGAAGGAAAAAACGGGGAGAAAACGAACCGCAGAATGTCGAATATCGAATGTCGGAGGAAAGATGGGGAAAAAACGAACCGCGGAATTGAGTTCTGCGGTATTTGCATTTTTCCGTACTTCGTGATTCGGCATTCGGCGTTCGATATTCGATATTCGCTTGATGATTTCTTCCTCCGGTGATCCCATGGCTGTGCGCATCCTGATCATCTCCGAAAACCCCTGCACCACGCCCTATCCGGTTTTCCCTCTGGGCGCGGCGTACATCGTCGCCGCGCTCAACAATGCCGGGCATGAGGCCCGGCTGGTCGACTGCGCCATGCCCGCGATGGACCTCGCGCGCGAAATCAGCGCATTCGGCCCCCGCTATATCGGCCTTTCCATCCGCAATATCGATGATTGCCAAATGGTCAACACACGGTTTTTTGCCCCGGAAATCAGCGCAACCGTCGGCCGCATCCGCGCCGCCACCTCCGCGCCGCTCATCCTGGGCGGAGGCGGATTTTCCCTGTTCCCGCGACAGCTCCTGGAATTGACCGGCGCCAAATGCGGCATAGTGGGGGAAGGGGAGTCGGCAATTGTCAAGCTGATCGATGCGCTGGATTCGCGGAAATCATGCGCGACGATTCCCGGCCTCGTGTATCGTGACGAAACCGGCATCCGCATCAACCCGCCGGCCGCGTTGGAACATATCGGTCCGCCCGAACGGCCGGCGGAACTTGCCGCCTGGTATGTTCGCGAAAGCTCCATGCTGAATATCCAGACCCAGCGCGGGTGCGCATTCCGCTGCTGCTACTGCTCCTATCCGGTCATCGAAGGCCGCGGCTTGCGTCAACGCGATCCCGATGAAGTGGCGGATGAAATCAAAACCCTTGACGCACGCTATTTCTTCATCACCGATTCGGTTTTCAATACCACGGCGGACCATGTGGCAGGGATATGTGAAGCGATCATCCGGCGCGCCATGCGGATTGAATTCGGCTGCTTCCTGCGTCCCCAAGGCCTGACGCGCCAACTCATGCGCCTGCTTGCCCGCGCAGGCCTGCGCCATATCGAGTTCGGCACCGATAGCCTTTCGGACCCGGTGCTCCGGGAATATAGCAAAGACTTCACCTTTGATGACATCCGGCAATCATCCGACCTGGCATTTGACGAGGGCATACGCTATGCCCATTTTCTGATCATCGGCGGACCCGGGGAAACGGAAGCGACAATCCGCCAGTCATATGAGAACTCGAAGCACCTGAAAAAGACGGCCTTTTTCCCATTTGTCGGCATGCGCATCTATCCGCGGACAGCGCTTTACGATCGCGCAATTGAGGAGAAGATCATCAGCCCGGAGCAGGACATTTTCACTCCGGCGTTTTATCTCTCGCCGGCCGTCACCCGCCAGCGCGTCTTCTCCATGCTTGACGAAATCAAAACGAAATCCCGCAACTGGATCATCGGCGAACCGCCTCCGCCAATGCAGCAGCTTATGGGGAATCTGAGGAAGAAAGGCATTGCCGGGCCGTTGTGGGAGTTTCTGGCGGCGTGAATGCGCTGGAAAAAATTTTTGTAAATACATGTATACTTATCGGGATGGCATGTTTAAATATGGATTATTATTTGCTCAATAGCAAGTTAAATAGCGGATTCCGTTGTTTGGATGCAGCGGTTTTTCCGGGGCGTTCTTCTGCCTGGTTTTTCTCCGAACTCGCTTTTTTCCCGGCGCCGTTTAGCTGCATTTCACTGTTCACCATTTACTGTTTACGGTTTACTTGCATTCCGTCGGCCACCGATCACCTGTATTCCCATACGCTCATGCCCTCGTACGCTCGCTACCTTCCTGCGACAAAGTCAGTTGAGAAATAGCGTTCGGCGAATACCCACAGTACGTGTTTATATTTTCGCAAATAGGAGGCTGGAACCCGATTAGTCAGCGTCGGTCCTTCAAGGCCAAACCTGAGCGAAAGTCGTTTGGAGCCTTTGATATAGGAAGAAATATCGCACCCTTTCCACTCCCAGAAATTTGAATATGAGTCGCCGATGATCAAGACCGATATCGAATCGTCAACGGTTGGGATCGGTATATGCGCATGAATGGTGTCAAAGCGCGCATTCGGGCGGGTAATTTCCGTGCGTAAATCATCCCAGTTTTGAACAAAGCAGGTGTCTTTTCCCGCGGTCCTGATTTCAATACCATATTCTTTTCCCAGCAATCCGGCGGCGCGTTCGATTGCCAGGGGTGTCCAATGGTCATTATATTTGCCGTATACGGGGAATGAATCGCGCAAAGAATAAAAAAGGCGCCAGAGATCAAGCACCTGGATACCGCTGTCGGCCAGTTGATGCAAAAAGTCATCCTGGACGGATCGTAAATTGCCCGGTTTTTAATGTAGCGTTCGGGATAGATATGAATTTCCGATGGAACGGGCATCAGGATCAGCTTCACACCCAGCTTTTGCAGCTCCCGGTTAAACGCCGCGATCTTTAAAACATTGCGATGCTCCGGCCATCGCCTCATGAAATAGGCAAGATCGCACAAATACGCGATGGAGCCATCGGTCCCGACAATCCAGGTGTTAAATCTTCCCGATTCCACCTTCCAGATCATTCCAAGGTCGAACATCAGATAATCGTAATGAAGCGCGCTGTATCGAAAGCGGACAAAAAGGATGGATGATATGATAAGCGCATAGACGACGCCGGCCAACAGGCAATGTTTCAAACCGGCTATCTTCGCTGCTTTTAATGGCATAGGGCTCGCCAGCATGCGATACATCCTGTATCAGGAAGCTATTGTGCATTATCCCGTATTTTCCGGAATCCGTCAATATCCCGATAAACCGGGGTGCGGTTCCCGCGGGACCGCTGCCGAATGCGCATTTTGCTTGTTCTTCGGCATTTATCATGAGATCATTGAATGGTCCCGGTGGACCTCCATGCGCTACCTTACCTATTGTCATTTCTTCTGCTGTATCGTCTATATATTTCTTGCCGCATACCTTATCATCAAGAACCGTCGGTCGTCCCTTAACCGGGCATGTGCGGCAATGATGATTTCGTTTGCGGTATGGAGTTTTGGCGAAGTTTTCATACACAATATCTGGGTGACGCGAAAGACCGCCATGCTCTTTGAGTGTATCGGGTCCATCGGCTGGACCTGTTTTGGCGGGTTTTTCCTCTGGTTCGCGGCGGCGTTCGCCGGCAGGTTCGCCCTTGCCCGGTCGCGGACCTTTCTTGCCGCGATCATCATGGTCCCGCTGATATTTCTCTATGGACAATGGTCCGGCCATATCGTGGCCGATCATGAGCTCAAGGCATTCGGCTGGATCGGCAAATGGTCGGCGTCAGCCTGGACCTATCTGTTCTACTGCTATTATTTCGCAACCGTCACTATCGGCTTTTTAATCATTTTCAAATGCAGGGCACTTACCGACGATCTCATCAAACGGCGCCAGGCCGGCATTATCCTGGGTTGCGGCATTCCGCTTCTCATCCTCGGATCCATTTTCAATGTTGCGCTCCGACAGCTCGGTATCTACACTATTCCCCCCATCGCGGATATCTTCATCCTTATCTGGGCCGCGGGAATGGCCTATGCGATCGTCCGATACCGGTTCTTTGCCATTACGCCCGGCGCGGCGGCCGGCGAAATCGTTTCGACCATGCAGGATATACTCCTTCTCCTGGACCCCCGGGGCAAAATCGCTTCCGTCAACAGCGCCGCCATGGCCGTTCTGGAATATGAGATGGAGGAATTAGAGGGCAAACAGGTTGCATCGGTCCTCTCCGCCGGGACCGCGGAATCGTCCCTTGTAGACACGATCATCAAAGGCATGCGGGTCAAAGACCGGGAGCTTTTCCTTGTGACAAGGACCGGGAAGCGGATCCCCATAAGCCTGAATTCGACCCCTTTGCCCGGGGCCGGGACCGTGATCATCGCGCGCGATATCACCGAACAGAGAAACACAACCCAGTCGCTGCAAAAGGCAAAGGAAGAACTCGAACAACGGGTTGAAGAACGCACCGGAGAACTCCATGCAACGAATATAAATCTCCAAAGTGAAATCGCCGTACGGCGGCGCACCGAGGAACATTTGCGCGACTCCGAAAGGCGGCTCGGCATTCTCTTTGAATCCGCCCCCGACGCATACTATCTCAACGATATGTCGGGCACCTTCATAGACGGAAACAAACAGGCTGAAGAGGTGACGGGATATCGAAAAGATGAACTGGTGGGCAAAAGTTTCCTCAAACTGAACCTGCTTTCGGCGTCCCAAATCCCCAAGGCCGCCAAACTCCTGGCGCTGAATGTTATGGGCAGATCAACCGGGCCCGACGAATTCGTTCTCACCCGCAAGGACGGGACCTCGATCACCGTTGAGATCAGCACGCACCCGGTCCGGATAGCCGACAAAGCGCTGGTTCTGGGCATCGCCCGCGACATCAGTTCGCGCAGGAAAATGGAAGATGAAAAGTCGCGGCTTGAAGCGCAGCTTCACCAGGCGCAGAAAATGGAAGCCATAGGTCAGCTTGCCGGCGGCATCGCGCACGATTTCAACAATATGCTGTCCGCCATCGTCGGATACGCGGACCTGATTGTCAACAGCTTTTCAAATGATAATCCAAAGCTGGCCAGATATGCGATCGGAATACGCGATACCGGGATGCGCGCGGCCGATCTTACCGCCAAACTGCTTGCGTTTGCCCGCAAGGGCAAACTCGAGTCCGTGCCGGTGAACATGCACGAGGCGGTGCAGGCAGCGGCAGCGCTTATTGAGCCATCGCTCCCCAAAAACATCACGTTGACGCAGCACTTTGCCGCCAACCCGCCCACGGTGACCGGCGATCGGACCCAACTGCAGAACATGGTCCTCAATCTTGCAATCAACGCGAAAGACGCCATGCCCGATGGGGGACAATTGGCCATAACAACGGAAAATTCAATTATCGATGAGGAGTATGCAAAATCCAAACCATACCATGTCGTGCCCGGCGACTACCTCAAGCTCACGATCACCGATACCGGCATGGGGATGGATGAAGAGACGAAGCTGCGCATTTTCGAGCCATTCTTTACTACAAAGGAAAAAGGCAAGGGTACGGGCCTGGGCCTTGCAAGCGTGTACGGGACGGTCAAACACCACGAAGGATACATTGAGGTCACCAGTTCGCCCGGCAAAGGCGCGATGTTCTGCATACTGCTTCCCATGGCCGGAAGGCAGGCGGAAAAGTCCGCGCCGGCTTCCGCGCCTCTTCTGAAGGGCGCGGGCAACATTCTCCTTGTCGACGACGACCAGGAAGTCCGGGAGATGGCTTCAGATGTGCTTGTCAATCTCGGATACGCCGTGCAGGCGGTGACGAACGGCAAGGAAGCCGTCGATTATTTCCGGACACAGGCGCACGAAACCGACCTGGTGCTTCTGGACATGATAATGCCCGTCATGGGCGGGTATGATTGTTTTGTTGAACTCCGGAAGCTGAATCCGGCGGTTAAAGTCCTGGTTTCCTCGGGATATGCCACCAGCGATGAAACCGGCAGGATTTTGAAGGAGGGCGGGACCGGATTTATTCAAAAACCGTATGAAATGGCAAAGCTGTCCAAAGCAGTGGCAGACGCATTCTCGGGCTTGACGAACCAGATGCCCGGGGGACAAGGCTAAGCCGGCAAATCCCGCTAGGGGGGTATCCGCTTGAACCGGCGCGCCGCATCTTTTGCCGGCGGCGGGATACATCCACGCCGGTCTTCTTTGAGGCCCGTAGGGCCGGCATATCTATAGCCCGGGGTGAAGTGAAGCCCCGGGTAACGATACAAGTCCCCTCCCTCGCCCTCCCCGCTATGAATTTACATGCGGGGAGGGAGGGGTGGGGTATCCATATTTTTCATTATGTTCCGGATATCGGGCTACTTTTCAATCTTCAATAGTTCCACCTCAAAAATCAATGTGGCATTCGGTCCGATCTTGTCGCCGGCGCCGCGTTCTCCGTAGCCGAGGTTCGCCGGAATAAAGAGTTTGTATTTTCCGCCCACTTTCATGAGCTGCAGCGCTTCGGTCCAGCCGGGAATCACGCCGCTGACCGGGAAGGTGACCGGCTCGTTGCGGTCATAGGAACTGTCGAATTTGGTGCCGTCGATCAGCGTTCCTTTATAATGCACGGAAACCTTGTCCGTGGCTTTCGGCTTGGCGCCGGCGCCTTCTTTAATAACGGTATACTGCAAGCCGCTGGCAGTGGTGACAACGCCGGGCTTGCTCTTGTTTTCGGCCAGGAATTTTTCGCCTTCGTTTTTGTTCTTGCCGCCGGACACCTGCTGCTTTGCCATCATTGCCGATTGCATTTTCATTGACAGTTCCTGCTTGAGCTTCATGATCTCCTCATCGGTCAGCATGGAGGTGCGGCTTTTCAGCACGTCTTCGATGCCGCGCATAAGCACCGGAATCTGAACAATCGTGTCGAGGTCTTTCAGCGATTTGCCGATGTCCTGGCCGATCATATAGCTGTATCGTTCATTTTCGGTTTTAAGCGATATCGGGCCGCCGCTGCTGCTGTTTGCCGTGCACGAGTATTGCGCGACGGTCAATGCGAGTGCGGCCGCCGCGGTCGCGAAGCGTTTCATAGGGGCTCCTTGAAAAAGTGGTGCGCTCGAAGGCGATACAGAACGTCTCCGAATGCGGGGCTTTCGAAGGATCGCCCGATGCGGATTCCTGATTCCGGGACAGACGTTCGCGCGATGTATGTCTGAAAGCGCGGGATTTGAGAATTTTAAAATATATAAGAAGCCGGGCGGACTCAGCCAAAAATTATTTTACAAATTTGCTTTTTCAAAGGAGCGATGGATTGCATATGTCCGGTTCCATGCAGGAAATCATTGCCCGGCGCGCCGGGATCATCAACACCTTCAAGAATGAATTGATCCGGCGCCTTAATCTGCCGTACACCCCGGAAGACCTGCACGAGGACGTTTCGCTCCTGGGAGCGGGACTGGGACTCGATTCGCTGGATGCGCTTGAAATCGTATTGTGCGTTGAAAATTGTTTCGGCGTCAAGATCCCCGACGGCAATGTGGCCGTGCTGCGATCGATCAATACCATCGTCGATTTTGTACTGCAGACGCAGGACGGGGGCGCGCGATGAGAATGTCTCCGATCAAGAACGTATTTGCCGCTGCCGGAGCGCAATTCGCCGAACGTCTCGATACGGCGGTCCCTCTGACAATCGCCGATCCGGCGACGGAATACCACCGCATCCGCGATGCGGCGGGTATTACCGACTTCTCCTTTATGCAGAAATTCCGCGTGCCGGAGGCGAAGGCAATTGATTTTCTGGATTCTTTGCTCGCCGGTAATGTTGCCAAAACGCGTTATGGCCGCGTGCTGCATACTTTTCTGGCCGATGACGGCGGCAACCTTCTTTCGGATTGCTATGTGGCCAATAACGATGAGGAATATATCATTTTGTGCGAAAGCATCGCCGACGACGCCGCTATCGACGCCATTTTCAGGCGGGCCGGGTCGGAAAAGGCGGGAGTTCAGGACCTGACCCTGGAGTATGCGCTCATCGGCGTCGACGGCGCCCGCGCATGGGAGATCATGAAAGGGATGTTTGGCGCGGACATTCTGGGACTGCCGTATCTTTCGATTGAAAACTACACATTCGAGAATGAAAAAATCCGCCTGTTCCGCGCCGGCAAAACATCGGAATTCGGCTACCTGCTGATGGCCCCCGCCTCATGCGCGGCGGAACTGGTTTCGCAGTGCGCCGCGCGCGCGGAAAAATCCGGCGGCGGATTGTGCGGATTGTCAATACATAACGATCTCCGGCTCGAAGGCCGTTTTTTTAACATCCATGCCGAAGGAAAAAACGTCGGCGATCCTTTACAGCTCGGACTGCAGTGGATGATTGATTTTGATAAAGGGGCTTTTTGCGGCTCCGAAGCGGTCCTCAAGCGCCGCGCCCGGGGACTGACGCATAAAATCATCGGCGTCCGCGCGGCGCCCGGCATTGACACTTTAAAAACCGGCGCATCGGTTTTTCATGAAGGGAAGGCGGTCGCGGAAATCGTGGCGGACTGTTTCTCATACATTCTGAATTGCCGGCTGGGGCTTGCGGTTTTTCCCTGCGAAATAGCCTATTCCGGGCTGACCTTTGCCCTGGGATCGCCGGATGGGCCGGCAATCCAGACCGTTTCCATGCCGCCGATCATGCCGAAAAGTCTGACGGTCAGGCTTGATGAAATGTAGAATGGTTCCGTCGCCGGCTGGATTTTTCAGGAGTTCGCCGCGAAGCGGCGGTGTTTGCAAATTGAATGGCATATTCTCGTCATCCTATCAAATATTCGTCCACGAAGTCACACGAAAACTCACGAAGAAAGGCAAATTTCTCCGGCATTCTTAATGGCCCTTCGTGGATATTTCGAATGGCGGATTCGTGATAATTCGTGCAGATTAGTGGCTGAAACGTATTGGAATCCGGATCGGAAAAATAAAGCAGGCTAGCCATCCCATGAGCGAAACAAATAGCCGTTTTTCCGGGAAAGTGGCCGTAGTGACCGGCGGGTCGCGCGGCATCGGCAGGGCCATCGTATCGGAATTCGCAACACAGGGTGCTACGGTCTATTTCACCTATCACCGGCATGAAGAGGCAGCCCGGGAAACCGCCGGCGCCTTTGGGGCCCATGCAATCCACTGCCCGCAATCGAATGCTGAATTGATCGATGCAACCGTCCGTGACATTGCCGCACGTGAAGGAACCATCGACATATTGGTTAACAATGCAGGAATAACCGAAGACCAATTCCTCATGCTCATGCCGCAGGAAAGCTGGCTCAAGGTGCTGGATACCAATGTCAGCGGGGCGTTCCGATGGTCAAAGGCCGTTTGCGGCGCCATGCTGTCCGCGCGCAAGGGTGTTATCGTCAATATAGCATCGATAGCCGGCTTGGTCGGCATTGCCGGGCAGACCAATTATGCCGCGTCAAAAGGCGCGTTGCTTTCCCTCACGCGCGCCATGGCGGCCGAATTGGGCCCCAAAGGCGTTCGTGTGAATGCGGTTGTGCCCGGGTTTATCGCAACGGACATGACCGCGCGCATGCCTCGGCAGATAAAGCAGGAGAACCAGCAGCGCATACTGCTCAAGCGGTTCGGCACGCCGGAAGAGGTGGCAAAGGCCGTTGCCTTCATGGCATCCGACGATGCGTCGTATATCGTGGGTCAGACCATCGTGATCGACGGCGGGCTGTCGGCCGCGGTAGCTTAGCTTAAATTCGAAATTCGAAATCCGAAATACGAAACAAATTCGAAATTCGAAATCTGAAATCCCAATACCGGATCTGAATCCAGCATGTCAACAATCGCATTTCTTTTTCCCGGCCAGGGATCGCAGGAAATCGGCATGGGCCGGGACCTGTTCGGCGCGGACCCCCATTTCAAGCGTCTTATGGACCTGGGCAGTGAATTGACGGGTGATGATCTTTCCGTCATCTGCGGCAAAGGGCCGGAAAAAAAGATCGTCAACCCCCGTTTTCTGCAGCCGCTTATGACCGCCGTGGCTCTTGGCTATAACCGGCATTGCCGTGAAGCCGGGATACGGCCGGATTTCGTGTGCGGTCATTCGCTGGGGGAAATAGCCGCGCTGGCGGCGGCTGGCGCGATATCGGACGAGGACGCCGTGCGCATCAGCGCAAAGCGCGGGGAGCTCATGGAGCAGACGGCCCTGCGGATTTCCGGCGGCATGCTGGCGCTGTTTTTCATTTCGCTTGACACGGCCGAGCGCCTGGTGCGGGAAATAGACGCCCCCGGACGCCTGGTATTGGCGAATGATAATGCGCACAATCAGGTGGTGATTTCGGGCGGCAGCGCGGAGCTCGATCGCCTTGCCCGGCGGATCCATGAGGAAAAAGCCGGAAAATGCCAGCGTCTGCCCGTGGCCGGCCCCTGGCACAGTCCGTACATGCAGGTCGCGCAGGACGAATTCGCCGCCTGGGTGCGGGACATTCCCTTTCACGAGCCGTTGACGGCCTGCATCATGAACGCCACGGGCGCGGTTGAGCGCGATCCGGAAATCCTGCGCGGATTGATTACGCGCCAGTTGACCAGCCCCGTGTACTGGCGCGCCTGCATGGAAACGCTCAAGGCGAAGGGTGTTTCGGCGCTCGCGGAAATCGGGCCGAACCGGGTGCTGCTCGGTCTTGCGCGTGTCAATGGTCTGCGCCGGGGCATCGACGTCTACAGCGTCAGCAGCCGTGACGGCGTGCGGTTGGTGGCGGAAAAGTTCGGGACCGGCAGGAATGCCGCTTCTCCCGCGGCAGAGCCTTTGCCCTTGGCGCCGGTTTCGAACGAGATCGGCTGATCCGTCGAAAGCGTGCGATATCGCGGCTTGGTGTTGTATTTCGGTGGTTTGGATCTCCGATTTGTTTAGGATTTAAGATTTAGGATTTCCGCCGCGGCGGCCTATCTGTCCGGCGGAGGGAAATAGCGGTCCAGCCTGGCGAATATCGATTTGTCCCCCGTCAATACGATCTTCTTTTCCACAAGCGCGGTCCGGGCGTCTATTTCCCGCATGAAAAGCCCCGCCCACACGCCGGCGGTGGTCACGATGCGAAGATCGGGGTCCGCCGATTCGCCTTCTGTTAATGTTGCCCTGCCTTTATCCACGGCCACGGTAAAATGTTGTCCGCTGTCGGAAAAATCGAATTGCAGCACGGCCCTGGTCCGCGCGGCTGCCGCCGGATCGATGCTGCGCACCATTTCGGACAGCAGCACGCGCACATCGCCGGTCACCGCACGCCGCAATTTTTCCAGGTCCATGGCTTCGGCGCCCAGGCGCGCCGCGTGTTCCCAGAAAATATTGGAGTATTTCAGGAAATGCGGCAGATCGGTGGTCAGCGGCGACGCGGCGTTCCGCTGCGTCTCCTCCGATAGTCTGCCCTGGCGCGCCGCTTCGTAGCCCGCCTTTACGAAGGCGGTTTCGATGATCTTGACGGTCTTCGGCTTGGCAAGCGCGAATTGCAGAAGGTAGGATTCGGGGCGCAGCAGAAAGCCGCCGGGCGAGATGTCCATGCCCTCGCATATATGCTCGAACGTTTTCCGCGCCGCGGAGAAGGTCTCCGGGTCCTTGAAGGCGCACGCCATGATGACAATAAGCGACTTTTTCCATTTACCCGGGTAGCGCATATGGTTGCGGATACGGCCCGACGGCGTTTCGACAATGCCGGGACTGGTGAGTGGAAGCGTACGCTCCAGAAAAGTTTTCATGGACGCGCTCATGGCAAAGTGGTACAGCGGCGAGGAGAGCACGATGACGTCGGATTCGAGGAGCGCTTCGAGCATTGACGGCATGTCATCATGGTGGACGCACGCGCCGGGCGTGACGATCCAGCAGCGATAGCATCCGTTGCAGGGACGGATAACTTTCCGGGAAAGATGGATATCGGTCACCCGGGCGCCTGCCTCGCGCGCGCCCCTGGCGAAAAGTTCGGTGACGGCGTGCGTATAGCCGTTTTGGCGGGGATAGCCGCGCACCAGCAGCAGGTTCACGCGGCCTCCGCGATCATGGCAAGCGTCACAACGCCCGTGGCGACAATCCGCCGGCCCGCCTGCGCTTCGACATGATACGAATAGAGATCGCCGAATTTTCTTTCGCCACGGGCCGACATGGCCAGGACTTCGCCCGGCACGGCCGGGTTGAAAAATTTCATATTGGCCGCCGCAAGCAGAAAACCCCGGCTGTCCGGCTCGATGCCCTTGACTTTCCGGCTGAGTCCCCAGAGCAGGCCCGCCGTCTGCGCAAGCGCATCGGTGACCAGCACGCCGGGAAGGATCGGCCGGCCCGGGAAATGGCCTCTGAACCACGGTTCGTCCGCCTTGATATCGCGCTCCGCGGCGATCAGGAGACCGGGCGCCAGTTTGACAACACGGTCGACGAACAAAAACGGCGGCCGGTGGGGGAGGATCGAAAGAATGTCCTCCCTGCTTGCCGCCAGGGAATCTTGCCGCGGGGAATCGCTCATACTTCCCATGCCGTGCCTTTGTCGAGTTCCTTGAGTTGACGAGCGAGCAGCTCCCGCACTCGGCCGGCGAAATCCTGCGGACGTTCATTTGCGGCGGACTGGAGCGGCTTGAGTACGCGGATGACGAACCGCATGCGCCGTTTGGGAAAAATGCTTCCCGGCCGTTTTGCCATGAAGGGGAGATCGGTATGGAGAACGACCGGCACCACCGGCACATTCATCTCCATGGAAAGCCTAAACGCCATGTCCTTGAACAACAGCAGCCTGCCGCCGGGCGCGCGCGCGCCTTCGGGGAAAATCAGAAGGCATCTGCCCGCATCAAGAAGCCGCCGGCTTTTTTCCATGGCGGCCGACAGTGATTCGATGGAATTCTGATCGATGCTGACAAAGTCAAGGTGCCGCACCATGGGCGCGAAAATCGGCAGACGCGCATAGTCTTCTTTTATAACCGCCGCGGTATTGCGGAAAATGCCCAGCAGCATGGGACCATCGATCCGGCAGCGGTGGTTTGCGACAACGACGAACGCGTCCTTTTTCGGCAGGCCGTCCATGCCGGACAGTTCGTTAATGGTATAGATCCCGAATGCCGGGAGCAGCCTTTGCGTCAGAAACTCGCAATAGCCGTGAAAAAGATTTTTAATGAGCCGGTCGCGCGCGCGCGGCTTGAAGCGGTACAGGCCAGACAGGACCGGGATGCCGGCGCAAAAAGCGAACGACGAGAGAAAATAGGCCGCGTATCCGGCCACCTGCATAATGATAAGGAGGATGCGGGGCATGGCGTGGTTTCCTGGCCGGGTCGCTTAAAACTGGAGCCGCGTTTCGGCCAAGCGCGGCAATTTGGCGTCTTTTTCCGAGATAATCGGCCGCTCCGCAGGCCAGGCGACGCCGATGGCCGGATCGTCCCATCGGATTCCGGCGTCGTAATCGGGCATGTAAAAGTTGTCCACTTTATAAACCATTTCGGAATTCGGGGCCAGCGTGCAGAAGCCATGGGCAAAACCCCGCGGCACATAGAGAATCCGGCAATTCTGCTCCGAAAGCTCAAAGCTCTCCCATTCGCCGAACGTGGCGGATTTTTTTCGGATGTCCACGATGACGTCGAACACGGCGCCGCGCACCACCCGGACCAGCTTGGATTGCGCATACGGCGGGTGCTGAAAATGCAGGCCCCGGAGAACGCCGGTTTCCGACGAAAGGGAGTGGTTGTCCTGCACGAACTCTTCGGTGATCCCATGGTCGGCACACAGGCGCCTGGAATAGGTCTCCATGAAAAAGCCGCGCTTGTCCCGAAAAACGCGCGGTTCAATCAGCCACGCGCCATTGAGCCTTGTCGGGATGAATTTCATGGTATCATGCGCCCTGACGCGGGTCTTCTTGACAAAGACGGATAAGGTACCGGCCATACCCGTTTTTCTTCATTGGTTCGGCCAGCTCCCGGAGCTGTTGACAGGTGATGCGACCTTGCCGAAAGGCTATCTCCTCCGGGCAGGAGACTTTCAGCCCCTGCCGTTCCTGGATGGTCTGGACGAAATTGGCGGCCTGCAACATGCTCTCGTGCGTACCCGTATCGAGCCAGGCAACGCCGCGCCCCAAACGCACGACACCGAGTTCGCCGCGCTCAAGGTAAAGCCGGTTAAGGTCGGTGATTTCGAGTTCGCCGCGCTCGGAGGGCGCGAGCGCCGCGGCGAAATCGGCGACGCGATTATCGTAAAAGTAAAGGCCGGTGACCGCGTAATTGGATTTCGGCCGCGCCGGTTTTTCCTCGATGCTCTTCGCCTTGCCGTCGCGATCGAGTTCCACGACGCCGTATCGCTCGGGATCGTTTACCCAGTAGCCGAACACCGTGGCGCCGCGTTGTATCTCGGCCGCCCGGCGCAACGACGCGACCAGGTCGTGTCCCCAGAAAATGTTGTCGCCCAGGATGAGCGCCACCGGTTCCTTGCCGATAAAATCGCGTCCGATGATAAATGCCTGCGCCAGACCCTCCGGCCTGGGCTGCGCCGCGAAGGTGAACCGCAGGCCCCACTGGCCGCCGTCCCCCAAAAGGCGGCGGAACGCGGGGGCGTCGTCGGGCGTGGTGATGATAAGGATGTCGCGGATGGCCGCGAGCATGAGTATTGACAATGGATAATAGACCATCGGCTTGTCGTAGACCGGCATGAGCTGCTTGCTTACGGCCGTGGTGACCGGATAGAGCCGGCTCCCCGAACCTCCGGCAAGGATGATGCCTTTCATGCGCAACGCCTTTCGGTGCGGTAGAATTCCTCGGTTGGCGACCTGTTCTAATATAACTTTCCCATCAGGCCCGGATAAAGCGGAGAAATCGGGAACGGGCGGGATCGTATATTTCTGATACTCCTATGGACGACCCATCCCCCCGCGGTATTACAACCGCCGCTTCGCCGGCCATTGCCGCATTCATGGAATATCTCATGAAACAGAGGGGTTTTTCAGCGCATACGACGGAAGCGTATCGCAGCGACCTGCAGCAGTTTGAACTCCAGGCGAGTGAGGAATATGGGAACATTTCACTGGAAGAAATGATGTCCAAGCCGGTCCTGCGCGGTTTTGCCTTTGCGCTCACCAAAGCCGGTCTCAAGCCGCGCTCGGTGGCCCGCAAGATCGCGGCAATCAAATCGTTTTCCAAATACTGCATTCGACACAACCTGCTGTTGAAAAGCGCTGCCAGGGCGCTAAAAACGCCGCGCCTCGATGCAACCTTGCCGCACTTTCTGACCGAACGGCAGGCGGAATCGCTGGATGGCGCGAGCGCCGTCCGCAAATACCCGCTGCGGGGTCGCGCGATCGTGGAATTGCTCTACGGCAGCGGCATCCGCCTTTCCGAACTCCACGCGCTCCGACCGGACGGCATCGATTATCGCAACGGCACCGTTCGCGTAATGGGCAAGGGCCGCAAGGAACGCGTGGTGCCGGTCACGCAGCAGGCCATGGATGCGGTCCGGGCGTATGCCGCCGGCGAGCGCGCGCCGGGCGCGATTGATGCGCCGCTCTTTACTAACGATAACGGGACGGCGCTATCGCGGCGGCAGATCGAGCGCATCGTCCAGCGGGCGCTGTCGCGGGTCAGCCAGCTGCGGAAAAAGAGCCCGCATGTTCTCCGCCATACCTTTGCCACCCATATGCTCAACGGAGGCGCGGACATCCGTGCCGTCAAGGAGCTGCTGGGCCATGCGTCGCTTTCGGCAACGCAGATTTATACGCATGTGTCAAAAGAACGCCTCATGCAGGCGTACAAACGGGCCCATCCCCGGGCGGAATGATTGACGGCCGGTTATCGGTAATCAATCGGTAAGCGGTATGCAGTACGTGGTAAGCATAATGCGGGATGATAATAGGCACTGTTTACCGTTTACCGCTTACCGATTTCTTGCCGCCCCTACATCGATTCCATCAAACTGCGCAACGGGTCTTTCTTGTCATTCGAGAGTCTGGTGAACGTGATGCCCCAGCTCGGATAAAAACTGGTCTCGATCCACATGACGCGGCCGCCGCAGGACGAAAGACCGTAGGGCGTCTTGATCTCCAGCGCGATTTCATCACCGGTCTTGAAGGTGGGCTTTCTATTCGTGGCATTAAGGCGGAATTGGGCGCCTTCCGCGGAGAGATCGGTCATGATGGCGGCGTGTTTCTGCCCGCCGAAGATGACGGTGGTCGGGCACGCCTCGGACAGCCGGGCCTCCTGCCGGCCCCGGCGGTCCGAACGGAACATATGCGTGAGTTTTTCAATTCCTTTGACGACGAAGCTGTGCAGCTGCTCATCGATCTTGTCTTTAGGAAATTTGTCCGCTTCCAGGGATTCGATAAGATTAAGCGCGATCTTGATTGTGGTGGAATCGTCGATGAGCGCCACACGGCGCTGGTGCCGCCCGCCTTCGAATCGGGTGGAAAGCCAGGCGTCGAGTATCCGCTCGGCGTGCCACGCGGACGTGGTCCATCCGCCCAGCACGAGAATGTTCGCATCGTTATGGGCGCGCGAAAGACGCGCGATTTCGGAATCGGCGCACAGGGCGGCGCGCACCTTGGGGTATCGGTTCGCGACAATCGACGCGCCCACGCCGATACCGTCGATGGCGATGCCGCGCTCGAATTCGCCGCTTGATACGGCGCTCGCAACTTCGGAGATGTAAACAGGATAGTCGGTTGGCGATTCGGATGGGGCGCCGACGTCTTTATATACAATGCCGTGCGTATGAAGGCGCTTTTTAATCTTCTCTTTGAGCTCATAGCCGGCATGATCGCTGCCGATGATAATGGATTCCGCTTTGGCCATGCGATGTTCCTTTCGGTCGTGGGGAAGTGAATGTATGGAAAAATAGCATTTTGCGGATTGGATTTCGGCATAAATTCGCAGCGCGGCCGTCATGAAAGCCGGGGATCAAACGCCATACGCCTTCAAGGTCGATCGCGCAATGGATTCCCAATCCCACAGCATTGCGCGTTTTTTATTTGCCTTGCCCATCTCCGCGAATCTCTCCGATCGGCTGAGCGCATGGTTGAATGCATGCAACAGCCCATCCCTGTCTTCCGGATCATACAAAAAGGCCCCGTCGGGTCCGATGTTCTCCGGAATGCAGCCGATCGAGGGAACGATGCATGGCTTTCCAAAAGACATTGCCAGAATTACGCTGGCGGAGGTGAATATATCTTCAAAGCAAAAGACCGCCGCATCGCTTGCATTGAAATAGATCTGGACCTGCGATTCATCAACAAAGCCGGGCCTGAACAGAATGTTGGCCGCATCACCGATTATCCGGCGCACCTCATCCTCGGTCCGCGAGCATATCCGGCGAATCCGCGGATGCAGGTCCTCATGGTCGCGAAAATTATGGACCGTCCATACGATCGGGATGGATCGGATTCTTGCCAGTAGAAGCTGCAAAAGAAAGATTGCAAGCTTTGCGGCGGCTTTCCAGCTCTGCCGGGCCGGCGCGCAATAGAAAATGTTCAACCAATGCAGATGAACAAGATCCGACTGCCATGCTTTAAAGAGGAAAAAGATTTTGCAGGTTGGCCGGAGAACGTCAATGCCCAGCCTGGAAAGGTTCTCGACCAGCCGCTCAATGTAGGGATGATCTTTCCCATGCGGGAGGAAAAGCGCCCTGGTGCGTTTCGCGGCCTTCCGCCTGTTAACTGACAGGCTTAGCCAACGGCAACGCTCGCAGGGCCTGCCCAGGCGCCAAAGGGAGAAATCCGCCATCCGCATTCTAAAATTAAAAATTCTTGTATTCCCCTCGCCGCTTTCCTATATTCAAAGTATGAAAATTATCGCCTGCGCAATGCTCGTTGCCCTCTGCGCCGCGGGGTCCTGGGCCGGCGATCCCAAGACCGTCGTCGCCCTCGAAACCGTGCCCTGCTACGAATCGCCCGGTCCCGCGCTGCTGCCGGGCGCCTATATTGACAAAAAAGATTCTTGCGCGGCCGACAGCATCCTGGTCGACACGACCGGAGCGCCCTGGTTTCGCATTCTTAAGGACGGCGTGCGCTGGTGGGCGCGCGCGGAAAAGCTCCGCTATGCGGCTGAAATACAGGAGGATAAAGCCTCCACCACGCCGGTGGAAGAAAACAGCCAGACCATGAAATCCCGGCGCGCCGCCATTGCCGCGCATCCCGAATGGCCGCGCCGCATTAAAAAGGCCGTCCATGCGGGCCAGATCTGCCTGGACATGTCCGAAGAACAGCTCCTTTCGTCCTGGGGAGATCCCGTGGAAAAGGCCCGGGGCTTTGTGCTGGGCGTGGGCGAACACGACCTCTGGATGTATAAAGGAAGAAAAGGCGAAATGCTCGTTGTGAATGTGCAGAATGGGAAAATTATCGGATGGAGAGAATAAATTTCTGATTCGCACTTCGAAACCGCATTCCTCCCTTGATCGCGCCTATGGCGCTACGTGCCGCCTTTTCCTCGGCGAAACGCCGGACGATTTCCCGCCATTCTGGCTCTATGCCGCCTGGCTTTTCATCACCATCCTTCGCCTGTATCCCGCCACGCTGAGTCTTTGGGAAGATGAGATTTGGATGCTTGTCGTTTCGGTTGATCAACCATGGCGCCGGGTATTGGGATTTGTCGACTATTACTCGGGAAACCACATTCTGTACGCGGCTTTATCAAAAGTCATCATCAAAGCGGCCGGACACCATGCTATTGAACTCATGTACCGCGTACCTGCGCTGATCGCCGCATTCCTGACACTGCCGGTGGGATTCGCGGTTTTCAGCCGGTTCGGCGGGCGCCCGGTGGCCGTCATCGCGTCGGTGCTGTTCATGATCATGCCGGCGGTCAATTTTCATGCGGCAAACGCCCGCGGCTATGCCCTGTGGCTTTTCCTGACCGTATGGGCATGGGGAATCTCTCCGGGCATGCAGGCGCGCGTCCGGTGGGCAAGGCTGACGATCGTCTATTTTCTTCTGGGAATCAGCCACTCGCTTGCTTGTATCACCCTGGCGTCATTTGCCGTCGCGGGATGCTTGACGGGAAAAGAGCGCCATCCGGCAAAGGCATGGCTCTATAACGCGCTGGCAACCATTCCGTGCTTTCTGTTCCTGATGGTGCCGCTGCATTCGCTTATCGGCTATGAACACTCGATCCCGCGTCCCGCCGGATGGGGATTCCCGGCTTCTTTGGGATTCGCGCCGATGGTGATTGAATCTTTCTTCGGGTCCTCCTGGTTCCCGGGATATGGCGCCGCATGGGCGCTTGCCGCCGTCATCGGCTTTGTCGTTATATGCCGCGCATCGCTCAGAACCGGCGCCGGGATTGCTATTATGTCAATTAATATCGCCGTCGCGCTCCTGATCACCGGCAACCCCTATGGCTTCGACCGCTGTTTCATGGCATGCCTGCCGTTCTGGATCTGCTGCGCGGGCCATGGGATTCGCGCAACGGCCCGGTTATTGAAGACACGCTGGGGAATCAATCATAGAATCTGGCCGATACTCGGCATGCTCCTTCTGTTGCCCTGGCTGCCGAAAACCGCGACCACCTTTTTGCTGCCCAAACAGGCGTATCGCGATGCGTTTGCATACTATCGCGGACATTTCCCCGCTGCAACGGTCGCATTCGGGATTTCGCCGGAATACGCCACGGGCCTGGCATTTTATGGAAGGCAATTCGGGATCAGATACGCCTTCGTGACTTCCGAACAGCAGGCCTTGGATTCCGTCCTCAATGCGCCGGTCCCGTGCGGCGTCATCATTCCCGCCGAACGCGAAGTGGACCAGCGGATGCTGTTGTGGGTCAAGCGGCATATGCGCCGCGAAAAAGTGCTGCCGGGTGTGCTGCTTGATACGGAAGTCTTCCGAATTTCAAAGCCGTGAGCCCGGCTTTACGCGGAACCTTCCCGGTTCTGCGCCGCGTCCGCCGCCGGCGGCATGATATCGTCCTCGGAGGGGAAAATCCTGATGACGCGGCTGAAATCGAGGGTGTTCATGATGTCCAGAATGTCTTCATTGGGATTGATGATCGCCAGGCTGCCGCCGTGTTCCCGGATCATTTCAAGACATTGCACGAGTATGGAGATCGATTTGGTATACAGATAAGAATCCTTGGTAAAGAGCAGCGCGATATGCAGCACCTTCCTGTTCAGATAGCCGTTTACCAGCATTTTGAGTTCGGAAACATCGGAAGAGATGGTCATGTCTTCTTTGATGCTAAGGACCTGGTAGCCGTTCTTCTGATACGATTCGATTAACATACCGGCCCTCTTTTCTCAGCAGGACGCAGATCGCAGCGCGCTAATGAATATCATATCTGTTCGGCTATAAACGCAAGCATATTGCCGGCCGGGCCCGGTTTTTCCCATTACGCTATCTCCACCAGCATAAACGTCAGGTCATCATTCCGCTGCAGGCTTCCGACATGGGCGTTGAGGGAGTTCAGGATTTCAGAGGCTATCGATTCGAGCGGGAGATGCGAGAGCCCGCGAAAAAGGGATTCAATCACCTTTTTTCCCAGAGGTTTTCCCTGGGGATTCAATCCTTCCGGCAGGCCATCGGTAAAGATGATCATTTTGTCGCCCGCGTTCAGCGAAGTGACGGTGTTTTCATAGCGCGCGAGGTCGGTCTCTTCATCGAACATCCCCAACAGCGAGCCTTTTGCCGAGAGCAGCTCAGTGGCGCCGCTCACGGCATGGTACAGAATGGGCGAAGGGTGCGCCGCGCCGGAATAGGTCATGGTGAACGTGGCGGTATCGATGATGCCCAAAAAGGCCGTCAGATATTTTCCCTTGGCCATGATCTTGAGCAGATCGCGGTTGACTTGATACAAGACATCCCGGGGGGGAACGTCTTTTCTGATATAGCGGGAAAATGTCACTTTCGCCATGGCCGCATACAGCGCCGCTTCAACGCCATGGCCGGCCACGTCGAACATCAATAATGCCATCGTATGATCATCGATGGGGATCACGTCATACAGGTCGCCGCCGATGGTTTTTGAAGGCTGATATACGGGATATATTCTCACCTCCCGCATCAGATCGAGTGATTGGGGCAGCAGCGACTGCTGCACGATGCGCGCCATTTCGAGGTCTTCGTTCGTCTCCTCAATCATGCGCTCGAGCCGGACATTGACTTGATGAAGGGATTCGCGCGATTCCCTCAGTTCGCGCAGCGATTTTGTCCGGTCAAGGGTATAGCGGATCGACCTGTCCAGCATGGAAGCGTTGATGTGGCCTTTGACCAGATAATCGGCGGCCCCGGATTTCATGGCCTCCATGTCGATTTCGCGGTCGCTCTGGCCCGTGAGCATGATGATGGGGGCCGTGCACCCCACCGACTGCGCCTCGCGCAGAAGATCAATGCCCGAACGCGCGCCCAGACGATAGTCGAACAGGCAGATGTCGTACGTGCTGGAGCGCACTTTGTCAAGTGCTTCATCGTAGCTCCGGGCCCACGCGCATGAAAAACGGTCGCTGCCGATTTCGCCAAGCAGATCGCGCGTCATGACGTAATCGTCTTCATCGTCTTCAACCAGCAGGATTTTAATGCGTGCGTTTTCCATACAGCGCGATAATTCAGGTTTCCACCAGTATGTCCGTGGGCAGGAACACGGTCTCAAACCAGTATCGGGCGAATTGCCGCATGATGGCGGAAAACTGCTCTGATGAATTCGTTTTTGTAATATAGCCGCTGACGCCCAGATCA
>Ga0315279_10003418_pt1 | contig 22147 bp, 18 predicted proteins | sample YL17G06_20_MG_FD_203694 | JGI IMG/M metagenome (GOLD analysis project Ga0315279, IMG submission 203694) | Sediment microbial communities from Yellowstone Lake, YNP, Wyoming, USA - YL17G06_20 | ecosystem: Environmental > Aquatic > Freshwater > Lake > Sediment | place: USA: Wyoming | collected... | reverse complement strand
CTGAAAATGTGGACTACAGCCCATTTTTCGTTTCTCTTGCTGGAGCTCATCATGATTCCTCCATTTACTCTTTGCTTGGACTAGCGCTTGGTGGGGTTGCCACGGCTACAGCTTGGCGCAGAGGGTGGTTGGGGTTTGCAAGTGGGCTTCTAGGAGCGTATGATATGTGGCCTTCTTCGTTTTTCTTTACTATGTAGTTCGGTGAAGTGACTCGTCGGTCTTCTATGGCTATGTGCCCATGGGTTATCAGTTGCCGGCATTGGTGGGTTGTCTTTGCTAGTCCTTTGCGGAAAACGATTGTTTGAAGTCTGCGTTCTAAAATGTCCTCTATCGTTAGGTCTAGAACGTCGTCTAGGACGGCTGTTTCATTGAGAACGCCGATTCTCTTGAGGCGAGCTACAACTTCGTCTTCCATTTTCCTGCGTTCTTCGGCTGATCTGCCGATGAGTGAACGTGCTATTCCTCTGAAATTTGACAACATGGTTTCATGTAGCCACAGCTCATGTTTGTTTCTTAGGCCATATTGTCCAAGCAGTTTCAGTTCTTCCTGCAAAACGTTTGTTCGCCATGGGAAGCGTGGCGTTTCATACTTCTTTCGCTGCTTCTTAGGATCACCCATAACTATTCACTCTTCGCGGCTGCTGCTCTTGCCATCACGTCTTTCTTCTTGACACCCAGAGCTTTTCCTGCTCTTCCAGTGGTTTTGGTTCTTTGCCCACGTACTTTCAGTCCATAAGCGTGACGATATCCGCGCCATGACTTCGTATCCTTCATTTCTTGTATGTCCCTTTTTGACTTGAGAATGAGATCTGCACTAATCAGGTGCATGTTTTTTCCAGTTTCCGCGTCTTTTCTTCTGTTAGCAAGCCAAGATGGTACGCCATACTTCAGAGGGTCTTTGGCTATTTCTTCTATTTTGTCAATTTCTGCTTCTGTTAAAAATCCCGCCCTCTTTTCTGGGTCTATGTCTGCTTTTCTCAAGATTGCGTGCGCAAGACGCACGCTTATTCCTCTAACTTTTGATACTGCATAAGACGCTTTTAAGGTGCCGTCTACGTTAGCATCAACAATTCGCATTATGTGCCGAAATTCTTCTGACATTAACTGACATCCATTAACGTTTGGAGCTAACTACGGAAATAAGCCAGATTTTATTTAAACATAGCGGTTTTCCAACAAACATTACTGTTTCTCACTTCGGTTTTCTGAACAGCTTAAAGCCTTCAACGTCGCATACGAAACTGAAACCCGATTCCACTAGCTTCTGGGCTTCTTCAACGCTCTTGGCTGTGGCTGAGTGGTAATCGTCGCTCTCGAAGTTGACGAGTTGCGTGTAGACGAGGGTGTTCTTGATGCAGACAAAAGTCTACCTATTCTGGAGAAGAGCATGACAAGAGAGGATTCTTGGTTTGCGTGAGCACCAGTGAAGAGTTCATCTGCCTTCAAACCTTGTTGGGCTGGGTTGTCTTCGCTGCGGTTTGACAGTTGAAAACTTCATCACAAGCGTTATCTACTCAATTGAACCATGGTTGTTAGGAGAAATGAGAGTGTTGAAGAGAACGTTTTCCGTATTGATGCTAACGCTTCTGTTAACAAGCACGTTGGCTTTGGCATTTAAAATTCAACCAGTAAAAGCAGAACCTAAAACTTGGATTGTGGATGATGATGGACCAGCAGATTTCCACACAATACAAGAAGCCATAAACAACGCAAACCAAGGAGACACGATATTTGTGCGCAATGGGACCTACAATGAGCATGTTTGGACTGCTAACGTCGACTTGAGAATATGCGGAGAAGACAGGAACAACACGATAATAGACGGAAACGGATACGGCCCGATAGTCAGCATAGTAGGTGGGTTTAATGTCACATTTGCTAACTTCACCGTTCGGAACGCTGGATGGACGAGTTGGGAAAGCGACAACGGCGTAAGACTTCAATGGACACAATCGAGCCAAGTCACTGATTGCATAGTCTCAGGTTGCGCGTATGGGATTCGGGAGATAAGTGAAATAGACTCTGGGCTAGTGGGTGGCAAAAACGTCATCAACGGAAATATGGTGTCTGATTGCACTGAAATCGCCATAGGAAGTTCTCACCAGAGCTCGATAGGTCACATCGTGGCGAACAACACCATAACAAACAGCACTAACGGCATCTATTTCAACAATCCATACAGCATTCAGATACTTGGGAACCACATCTTTGGCACAGAAAGTCAGCACAGTCAATACGGTATTCACCTTCAAGTCGGAGGTTTGAACAACACCATAATTGGCAACAGGATCGAATACTCCGATAACGCAATCAGGCTTGATTATGCTGACAGTAACGTTGTTGAGGAGAATGCCGTAGAAAATTGTACTTACGGAGTTTTTGTAGGATATGAATCTTCAGACAACATCGTCGTAGGAAATAATGCGTCAGGTAGCAGCATAGGCTTCATGCTGTGGGATAAGAGCAACGATAATCTCGTTACAAACAATCTGGCCACTAATAATGGCTATGGAATTGCCCTGTCATCATCAAACAGCAACAAAATCTATCATAACAATTTCATAAGCAACAATCAGCAGGTACTCAACCTCGATGGTCAGCCCAATGTTTGGGATGGCGACTACCCCCTTGGCGGCAATTATTGGAGTGATTATACGGGCGTTGATGCAAATGGTGATGGTTTAGGTGATACCCCATACGTTATTGATGTTGATAATCAGGACTGTTACCCGCTTGTGCATCCTTGGAGCCCTCTACAGGTACACAACATAAACACAGGGTTAGGTTACGCAACAATTCAAGGAGCCATAGACGCTCCTGAAAGCTTGGATGGACACACAATATTTGTAGAAGCAGGAACATACTATGAAGAAGTGGTCGTAAACAAGACGTTGTCGTTCGTTGGCGAGAACCCGCAGAACACGATCCTCGACGCAGGCGGCGTCGGAGACGTCGTTCACATCATTGTGGACGGGGTCAATGTGACAGGGTTCACGGTGCAAAACAACCCCAGCTCATATGGCTATGCAGGGATCTATCTGGATCATGCAAGCAACTGCAGCATCACAGGAAACAACATAACAGCAAACAGCGTTTACCCTGGGTGGTCGGTCGGCGTCTCGCTCCATTCATCTTCGTGCAACAACATGGTTTGTGGAAACAACATAACAAACAACTGGGTTGGCATCCTTCTTGACTCTTCTTCAGACAACAACATAAGCGGAGACAACATAACAAACAACTACGTCGCTATCTATCTTTACTCTTCTTCTAACAACAGCGTAAGCGGAAACAACATAGCAAACAACAAGGCTGGCATCAGTCTTTACTCTTCTTCAAGCAACAGCATTTCTGGAAACACGTTCGCCAATGACGGTCTTTTTGTTTCTGACTCTTATCAGAACTCTGTTGAAGACAATACTGTGAATGGTAGGCCTCTCATCTACCTTGAAGGCGTGTCAAACTACACCGTAGCTGACGCGGGACAAGTGGTGCTTGTCAGATGTGATAACATAACGGTTGAAGGTCTTGACCTCTCCAGAACAGATATTGGCATAGAATTATGGGAAACAAGCGATAGCACCATTTCTGGAAACAACATAACAGCAAACAACTTTACTGGCATCTATCTTCCCTATTCTTCAGGCAACAGCATAAGCGGAAACAACATAACAAACAACGGTCTAGGCATCCACGCTTTTTCTTCTGATAATAATGATGTTTCAAGAAACAACATAACAAACAACCTGAATGGCATCTTGGTCGATTCTTCCTCAAATAATAGTATTAGCGGAAACAACATAACGAGCAACTTGGGAGAGGGAATCAATCTGCAAGGTTCCTCATACAACAATATCGAAAGAAACAACATCACTACAAATGACGGATGGGCCATAGTTCTCGTGGGCTATTTTTCAGACGGCAACAACATCGCTATCAACAATATAGTGGACAACTATGGAGGAATCTATCTCTGTGGCTCTTTGAATGTTGTTTCAGAAAACTACATATCAAATGGCGCCACCACAGGCATACATGTTGGCGAGTATTTTAACAATACTATCATACTAAATGTTATAGTAAATAATTCCCTCGGAATCGGTCTCGAACGTTCTTCCGATAATGTGATTTATCATAATTGCTTCTTGGACAATGAACGTCAGGCAAGGCAATATGTCTTCGACCCCACTTGCTCTAATCACTGGAACGCTGGCTATCCTTCTGGTGGCAACTACTGGAGCGACTACAATGGTTCGGATTCGTACAGTGGTTCTCACCAGAATGATATGGGCAGCGATGGAATAGGAGATTCACCATATGTCATAGACGCAAGCAATCAGGACAAATATCCTCTCATGAACCCTTACGTTCCTTTTGAAAATCAGGCTATCTACGTCAGAGCGAACGGGAATATTGACCCCTCTGGAGCACCGATCCAAAGAGAAGGAGAAAGTTACACTCTTCTGAGAGACATCAACAGTAATGCTGATGGGATAATCGTTGAAAGAAGTAGCATAACAATCGATGGAAACGGACACATGCTTCGAGGCTCCGAAAACGGAACTGGCTTCTCTTTATCAGGCGTAGGAAACGTAACGATAAGAAATACCACCATAACAAGCTTCTACTGCGGCATTAAGTCCAACGGTTCTTTTGGCAATTTCTTGACTGGCAACAGCTTAACAAACAATGGCTACGGCATCTATCTAAACAGTTCCTCAGAGAATAGTCTGTCTGGAAACAATATCACAACGAACAGATATGAGGGAATCCGACTTCTGTATTCCTCTAACAACAGCATAACTGAAAACAACATGACGGACAACGGGGGTGGCATGAGTTTCGATTATTCTTCAAACAACACATTATCTGGAAACAAGATAACAGCAAGTTTCTTCACAGGTATCGATCTTTTCTACTCTCCAAACAACATTTTCAGGAACAACACAATGGTTGGCAACAAGTATAACTTCGGATATACATTCTTCTCCTCCCAACAGATTGACCTTTCAAACTTCATAAACGACATAGACGTTTCGAACACTATCAATGGAAAACCCGTTATTTACCTTATCAGTAAGCAAAACAGCATCATAAGTCCACAAACGTACCCAAGCATAGGGTACTTAGCTGTCGTAAATTCGACAAACATAACTGTACGAGACTTGGAAATGGAAGACAATGGACAAGGCATACTATTCGCATATACCAACAACTCGTCTATAGAGAACGTCACCACAAGAAATAACCGTGCTGGCATTCGGCTCAGTTACTCTTCAAACAACATAATAGCCAGAAACAACATAACAGCAAGTGCTAATTATGATGGCATAATTCTCGACATTTCTTGCGACAACAACCTGCTGATTAGGAATAACATAACAAATAACTATGAAGGCGTGTTCATTTACGAATCCTCAAACAACAGCATAGTTGAAAACGACATTGCATACAACAATCCCTACGGCCTTAGGCTCCAGCTGTCCCAAAACAATTCTATTTACCACAACAATTTCATAAACAACACAAGCCAAGTGAGTGTTTGGGATAGCAGTACCAACTCATGGGATGATGGTTATCCTTCTGGCGGCAACTACTGGAGCAATCATACTGGCGTAGACTTGGACAGCGGCTCTAATCAGAACGAGACTGGAAGCGACAGCATAGGAGACGCACCTCATGTTATTGATGAAAACAACACGGACCGTTACCCGCTTATGGCTCCGTACAGCGCGTTTGACGCTGGCACATGGAACGAAACACCCTACGACGTTGACGTCGTAAGCAATTCCACCGTTTCAGACTTCCACCTCAACCCACAAGAAAACTGTCTAGAATTCAATGTGACTGGTCAAGAAGGAACTACGGGTTTCTGCAGGGTGGCTATTCCTAAAGACCTGTTGTGGGCTGAAGATTGGCAATGGGTCGTTCTCGTAGGAGGCGTCCAAGTAACGAGCAACGTAACTTCAGATGAGAATTGTGCCTACCTCTACTTCAATTACAACCACAGCACAAAAACAGTCCGTGTCCAAGGAACTCACGTCATACCAGAGTTGCCATCAACCACGATCACACGGCTACTGATGATTCTCGCAATGCTAGCCACCGCCTTAGCCACGATAGAGATCCAAAAAGAGGCCAGAAAGCTGAGGGTTAAGCCGCTCCAGCGAACACACACCATACTAGAGAAACAGTACCACACATCTCCTAACTGGAAAAAGAGGGGTTGCGCGGGTGACGTCTCCACTCGGGGTGGAGAGCAAATCCCAGCAACTCTACGACAAACAATCCGGATGTTTTGGACTAAGTGTGCGTCTGCAAAAGAGAAAAAGAGGGAAATTCTCTTGATGTTGATTACTAACAATCAACTTTGAAGCCAAAGTTCGTTGCGACATATATTAGGTCGAAGACGTCTATGGTGCCATCGCAGTTGAGGTCAAATTCAGGTTTGGACTGGTCATAGTACATGGCTACTATTCGAAGATCGACGACATCGACTTCTCCGTCAGAATTGACATCACCCTTCACAGGCACATAAGAGTAGTCCGCATTGCCAATGCCAACCAAGTCCCCAGTTATCTCATGATGATCTGGGCATCTTAAACAGAGCTTCCACGAATTGAGCGCAACTGTGCAATTCAGGTAATTGTTCCATCCAGGGCAGTCTTTCCAAATGATTGTTCTAGGATGGAACGTAATGTTCACCAATAGTCCATTGCCGTTCGCTAGTGGCGCATCATCAGTTTCTTCAAGGGATACTTGTATCACACCATTTGCTCCGTCAATGTGCCAGCTTTTTTCAAGATACGGTCCTTGGAGGAGATTGCCCCACTCCACATTTATCGCGTCGAGTACATTTGGATCGTACGTTATGTTGAATTCGAAACCACATGTTTTTGAAGCGTTGAGAAGCCAGACTTCAAATGCTATTGTCTGACGGGATTTTCTTAAGATGCTCATGCTAGTCCTTATTTCAAGTTTTGGTCTAACGGCGGTGACATAGTAGTTCGCGTCTTGCACGCCTGAACAGATGGGTGCGGAATTTGAGTCGCTCAGCTTGACGAGTGCAAAATGAATCGGCGTACTCAACTGATACCCGTTTTCGATGTAGCCAGGTCCATATTTAACGTGGAAAACAAGGCTGAGTAGCGTAGCGTTGGGGCCTGAGAAGCCTACTCCTGGCGCTTGCTCAAACGCCACAAGTCGATACCAACCAGCTCCCGTTTCGTTCCTAGTGGCATACCAATTAGTCCATATACTGTTCAGTTTGGTCTGATATTCCACTGAGACAAGGTCGAGTAGGGTGTCGTTCCAAGTTAGTTTCAAGTCGAAGCCATACAGGTCGGTGACGTTTACGATTATTACCTTCACTTCAAACGTGGTAGATTCATCCAAGGCCAGTTTGTTTATTGTAGATGGATCAATGTAAAGCAAGGTTCCCGTGTATTGGCCATAACATGACAACCAAGGCTCGAAATCTACATAGCCAGATACGTTGTCTCCTTCGCCTGGGCCTGTCAAACCAGGGCCGTTGCTATTGCCCCAGTAGTTGAGTCTAGCGTCGAATGCGGTGTTGTTGCCGTTGTAGTCTGGGTCAGAAATGACGCCGTATTCGCGGTTGTCATGAATGTTGTTGTAGTGTGCGTAAGACATATTGTTTGCGATAACCTCAATACCATAGTAGTTATCGTGCAAATTGTTTCTCTCGATAGCAACAGTTGAGGGCGACAGGTCATAGAAGGCTCGCCATCCATCTATGACAATGCCTGCAGATGACCAAAGGGGACTCGTGTTCGTGTTTGTGCAGTTGTAGATTTCGTTGTCAGATATTTCAACGCTACAAGGACCATCGTAATAGCTTTCCACTTCGATTCCGTAGACTACCTCGTTGTTCGCACTGTATGGTTGCCCTATTATTGTGTTGTTGTGTACTACACCAGTGCAGTTGTTGAAGTAGAACGCACCAATTCGGCCAAAGTTCTTGATGGTGCATGGATCAATCGTCAAGTCAGAATTGTCCCATGCTCCTATTGCATTGCTGTTCATGTCACCAATAGTGTTGGGGGACACAGTGCAATCTTTTATTGTGCCGCTGGAATTCTGGTATATGACGCCATAACTCTTTTGGTTGGTCGTGCCGAGACCAAATCCTTCAATGTCAAAGCCCTGCAACGTCACGTTCACTGAATCACTCACAAAGATCACCGCGTCTCTGCTTGAGTAGTCTGTGGTCACTGATTGGCTGCCGTTCACAACAGTCCCTGTGGAATTGGCGATGATAGTTAGGTCAGTCTTTCCAGACACGTTGAAAGGAGCATACGGTCCTGGCGCAGGATACACGAGAACAGTATCTCCTGGGCCTGCTGCATCTATTGCGTCCTGAATTGTCGCGTACGTTTTGCCAGGGCCAACTTCTAACAGGCTAGCCCTAACAACGGGCATTGCAATCAAGAACATACTTGTGAGAAGTGTCGCAACAAGTACTATAGCTGTTTTGCTTTTTCTCATTTTCCTTCCTCTTTTCAGCTTTCCGTAGAGCCATCAATCGGTCAATTGGGCTCTCTCCGGGTGCTATCGTGTGTGCGCGTTGCTTCTATTTAAGCTATGTGAAAGTAAATTCTATGTGGAGGTCTTGTCTCAGAGACTGTTCTGGACAGAGGGTGTTGTATCATTTGATTCACAATGCTTCTCTCTCCCCGATGCTTCATCAGTTGCAATCTGCAAAATACGAGTGAGAGTATCAGTGACGTTTTGCAATCTTGGCTAGTCGTACTGCGGAAAGAGAAGCGATCACAAGGAACATAGCAACGACGACTAGCGAGAATTCTGGGACAACCGTTATTATTCCGTCAACGGTCTCGTGAGTGATTGGACTAGCATTTGGGTCGGAAAGCTTTGTGTTGGAGAGTTTTAGAGTAGAGGGTCCTCCGTTGATTCTAGTTTTGAACTTGACTGTTGCTAGCACACCGTTTCCATTCACGCCCTTCACTTCGACTCCTGTAAGAACACAACTAGCTGACACTCGTCCGTGAGTATCGTTGTAGTTGTCTGTGGAGTTGATTATCATGAATGTGTTGCCACCTGATTTGAGAAAGTCTCCCTCGACTACTTCAGTCCCATTCAGGATAGCGTTGCTATAGTACAACTCAAACGACCAGCCAGCCAGTCTGTTGGCACCCACGACACTCACGTTTACCGAGAAAGATTGCCCAACCTCAGGAACTACTGTTTGCGATGGATCCACACGAATCAGAGTCAGGTCAGCATTCGTCGTCAAAGAAGGCATACTTAGCGTGAGAAAGGCCAGCAGAAACTCGACTAGGAGCACACATCTGCGCATATTTACATCACTCAACTTGGGAGGAGAGGGAGTATATAAAAAAAACTGGGAGCAACAATGAAAGCAGTGGGGTTATCACTGCTTACTTCCGTTCCTAAGGCTTCTGATTTTGAGCAAGACGTAGGCATGAGGGCAACCTAACAGAGTTCGTGATACACCAGAAAACACGTACACAACACTAGAGGATTTCTCCACAAATCTTAAATTGAATCTTGAAGTAAATTGAATCTGTCTTCTAGGGGGAATAGGATTTGAAAAGACTCTCTCACCTTCCTCTTGTCGCCGTTCTCTTGTTCGCAGTTGCCTTTCTTCCTTCTGTCACAGTCTCTCGTAGCGATATTCTGTCCACACCACTGGCGACGATTAGTGTTGAGCCATCCTCCGTCAGCGTATTGCTTGGCGATATGCTGACATTGAATATTACGGTTGCCGATGTCTCTGATCTGGCTGGCTGGGAATTCAAGCTCTACTGGTTGAAAGAGAAGCTCAATGGCACTGGTGTCGCTGAAGGGCCATTCTTAAGACAGATTGGCCCAACATTTCTAACTGTTGTGAACTTCACAGACGACTACAACTCCACACATGGCCTAACATGGGTTGTAGCAGTTCTAAATGGTCCAGGACCAGGAGCGTTCGGAAACGGAACAATCGCCTCCATAAGTCTAAAGGCGGAAAGCGTTGGCTCGACGAGCCTCTGGTTGAGCGAAACCAAGCTAGTTGACTCAGCCGCTAACACTATACCTCACATGGATGCGAGTGGCATAGCATACATAACGTTCCACGATGTGAAGGTTGTCAGCGTTGTTCCTTCAAAGGATATAGTGGGGAAAAACTACACGATGCAAGTAAACGTCACGGTAGCAAATCAAGGAAACTTCACAGAAACCTTCAACGTCACAGCCTACGCCAACACAACCATCATACGATCAGAAAACGTTACCTTGCCAGCCAGCAACTCTACGACAATCACGTTCACATGGAACGCCACTGGCTTCAGCTACGGCAACTACACCCTGAGCGCTTATGCTTGGCCTGTTTGGGGTGAGGAGGATCAGTCAGATAACGACTTTGAAGGAGGCACGGTGCTCGTGACGATTCCAGGAGACGCCGATGGCGACTTCAAGGTGAAGCCTCAGGACTTGAACGCGCTCTTAGTCGCCTATGGATCACCCTCAAACCCAGAGAGTCCTTACAACCCGAACGCCGACATCGACGACGACGGCCTGATCGGCTCCAAGGACCTAACCATCCTCCTCAACCACTACGGACAACACTACCCATGATCATAAACGCTCAGGACTGTTGAGCAAGTACCCATTTTCCACCAGATCTCCTCGAGAACAAGGCGTTGCCAGAGAAAAAAGAGGGGTTTTGCGGGAGATTTCTCCACTGTAGCGAACGAATGAAACTCAAGCCTCAGGTGAGGTCAGCTGAGGATCTTGGCCAATAATGATTTTATCTTTTTTCCCCATGGTCGGCCTAGCGCCAATGCTATAGCGTAATCCAGACTTCTATCCAGTTCCTGCATTATTTCGTCAAGGTCGCGGCCTCGAAAAACCATCTTCTCATTGTACCTTCTAATCGCGAAGAACGACTTGTAATAGTGCGGCTCCTTAAGCTCCTGCCGAACCTTCAAGCCCATTTGACCGAGCTTCCGAAACATGAAGGCATGCGCCCTCTCATGAGCTGTGGATTTCCAACATAACTCCAAGTGGTCGAGAACCTCCTCCTTCCCGAGAAGCCCCATCTTCGCGGCCCGCGTCAAGCCGATGAACCGGTAAGTCAGAGACACGCTCTCGTTCTGCACTCTGTCAAGGACCTTGAGCGTGAACGCCAGAACATGCCCCATCTCCTCCCACATACCAGCCTGAAAATCGAGGGGACTATCTAGATAGCTGCTCGGAAGATAGATAGCGTACTTCGACCTATCATGCCGCTCAATCTCCGCATCACTCAGCCCTCCTGCCTTAAGCTGACCATTCCACTCCCGAATGGCGTAGGGCGTTCCATCCTCTGAATACCAATCAGGCATGGGAGAAACAGTAAGCCCACAATCAATATTGTTTGAGTATCGAATGTCAACATCAGGCAATACAATGCCATGGCGCCTTTGCATGAAATCTCTGACTTCCTCTACTCCTGACATACTGCTCCATGTTCCATCATATCAGTCAGACCAGACGCATCTATAAGGACTCACCCAACCCACAAACCAGAAAAAAGAGCTCATGAAAGTCTGCGGGCTCCTGATGCAGACGAAAGCCTACCTGCTATGGAAAAGATGATAAAGAAAATGGGGGGGTTATTTTCTATGTTTTTTGCGCTTGAGAACTATCAGAGCTGCACCGAAGAGAGCACTCAACATCGTGTAACTGGCTAGCTGAACCGTGGACACCTGTTTAGTCAACGACACCGAGTAACCGCCCACAGGAATGCTTGAACCGGCTATCACTTGCGTGTATGCATGTTTTGTTGTTGGAGGTGTCTGGTCACTATCTATTGTGGCAGCGTTATCTAAGATGGTCCCATTGGTAGTGCCTGCTTCAACGGTTACTACTAGAGTCAGAGTTTGTGGCGGTGCGCCAGCTGGAAGGGTGCCTATGTTCCATGTAACCTCGTGGGTTATCGCGTAATAGGTTCCGCCGCCAGAGGCTGAGACAAAAGTTGTTTCAGGTGGCAAAGCATCCACGATGACGACGTTGTTTACGGTGAAATTGTTCAATAAATTGTCGAAGCTTAGCGTGTAGGTGATTGTGCCGCCTGGCGTCACAGGATCCGGAGCGTCGGTTTTGCTAAGACCTAAGGGATTGTATCCGACCTCCTCGATTGGGATGGCTATCCCCGTGGGGTTTCCAATGTCGCTAGTGCAGTTAAGCAGCGTAAGACTGGAATTGAAGACCATTATTCGGTCCGACCCGCCAAGCCCGCCACCATACTGATTACCCGTAGTAATGTAAAGCAAACCGGTGTTTTGATCAACTGCCAATCCTACAACATTATCAATAGTGACGGCGCCTGGCAGTGTTCTTATGTTCACGCTTGTTTCGGTGTCATTGTTCATGTCATACTTGCAGAGAAGACCCAAGCTACCATAGTCTGGAACTGCGCATCCTGTGTATATGAACCCATTTGCAGTGTCTACAGCAATGCCTTGAACAGCCTGACTCACCGTGTAACTGGCATTAGGCGACCAGTCTGCCGTATTGAAAACCCGTATATTGTTTGTGGCGACATTATCACCTACATAAAGCAAATCGGCCACGTCATCAAGCGCAAGTCCGTGCGCCTTAGATACGTCAGTAAGATTCACTTGAGCGAGGAGGGAAAGCGTTGTAGTTGCCGGGTTCCAATTGTAAACATAAAGCTTATTGGTATTTCGGTCTACAGTGTAGACCTTCTTCGCACCGCGATCATAAGCGATGCCAGCCAAGTTAGATGCCCCTGGAGCTGTGGTGTTTCCCATGCTTTGCATGGTGGTAGCGTTAATCAACTCAATTACGTTGAACCCCTCATAGGTAACAAACAATGCTGGTGTAGCGTCATCGATACCCAAGCCTACTGCGCCCATCCCCTCGCCAGATATGTTATATGATGCTTGGAAGACCAAATAAGTATCAGCTGGCTGAATGTCATAGGACCAAATTGGAGTGGGGTAAACATCAATGTCAGCAATCACGTAAAGCGATTTTGGCGATGCATAAACAGGTCTTGCCATGAAAGCAGAGATGAAAAAGCTTAGCAACAAGATGTTTGCAACGACTAGTACCTTCTTTGCAATCAATACACATTTCTCCTTTCTCATTTCTCCCCTAATTCTACCAAGAACAAGATGTGTCCGGCGAGACCTAATAACACTTGTGGAACCATCCTCTAGAGCATCGAAACAAAACTCCCCATAATTGCACAGTATCAAATACAACGTTTTGAGTGAGATGCAAGAACGAATGTGCTTCCTTGGCAAGCGACTCAAATGAGAGGAAGCTGCGCATACGCATCATTTGATTAGAGACGATAGAACTGCTGATCTTCCGAAGCGTCAAATAGAAACAGAAAAAATGGGGTTTTGCGGGAGAAGTCGCCATTTCTATGGAATTTATTTAAACCTTACTAGTCCAAAACTTTACATTATAACAAGTTGAGGATCAGGTTTTGGGTTCATTTTTCTGTGACGTATTGTTTTTGTTAATATGGGTAGTGTCCAGTATTTCCCTGTCCGATTAGAGGTTCAAGGTTGAAACAATCGACAAGTGTATTGTCATTCATGTTAGTTTCGTTGGGAGTGGTGCTTGCTACCGCGCACATTTCGTATCGGCCGAAAGATTGTGGGTGCCAGTTGAAAACTAGCGTGGTTTCGGCTCCACTTTCTAACGTAACGGTTTGGGTTCCGATTAGTGGATCGACTAGGAGCGTGTAGTATGCACTTACGTTGAAAGTTTCAGTTTGAGTGCCTTGATTCTTGACTGTTACGTTGACTGTTGCTGGGGATGTATCGATTCGTATTACTGCAACATCGTGAAGGGTTGTGTAGAAGTAGGCGTCAGTTTTGGTGTGTTCGATCGGTTGCTCAAGTGGGTTGAGTAGCGTCGTTTCGTTGAGGTCTAGGATGCTCTGGCCTGATGTTTTGACGTAGAAATCGACAGTCATAAGAACACCATTCCCACTCACGCCCATCGCATTGCCTAACAATGTACAATCGGCAATAAGATATCCTTCCGTGTTGTTAATTACGTTAGTGAAAAACGTGTCACCGCTACTTTTCAGAAACGACCCCTGAGTTACTTCAACTGCATCCAGAATTGTGGCGTTCCATATCATTCTGACCTCCCATCCGTAGAGGTTCACAACGTCTGCAATGTTCACATTAATGGTAAAGCTGCTGTCAATCATTCCGATGCTTGTCTGCGGGTCTATGTAGAGTTCAGTAGATGGAAGCGTGGCGTTCGTGGCAACCATGAATTGGTAGATACAGATCAGAATCAGAAGAAAGAGAATCTGCTTGAGTAGCGCTGTGTTTTCTCTGTTATGCATCGTTTATCCTCTACGCATGATAGTTCCTATCGGACGATCCTATTTACGCTTTGTTCCGTGATTCATCCAAAAAAAGGAGAAAGGAGGAAGGGCAGTTTATCCCATGTTGGCGGCTAGTGTTGTCAGGTCACCCATGTCTATCTTGTCGTCAAAGTTGAAGTCCATGTTAGGGTCGTAGTTGAAAAGCCCAGGTACAGTTCTGTATCTTTTAGCTACTCTTACTAGGTCCCAGAGGTCGACCTTGCCGTCACCGTCTGTATCACACAGTTTGATCTCCATGTACGCAATGGCGTGTCTCACTACGAAGCCTTTGAGAAGGTCTATGCCAGTAATGTCCAGTTCGAAGGCGTGCCAATTTAGGAAGACACGCAGTTCCCCTGGTGCTTCGGTGACTACTGGTGTGATTGTGCGTGTGAAGCTGATGAGGGTTCCGTTTTCATCTACGAGAACGGTGAGTGTTATGTTCTTGACGTTCCATAGACCAGATATGTACAAGTCATAGTCTGTGTAGTTGAGTTCTATTTCTGAACTGTTGACCAGCCTTGCTGTGTAGTATGTGAGTGTGAAGTTCTCTGCCACTGGCTTGGTGCAGTTTAGCCTTGGTTTATCGTAGGACCATGTGGCGTGTACAGTAGCCCACTCGTGGTATGTGCCGTTGTCGTTTATCATTTTGACGTGTGTGCCTACCCATCCGAAGACAGGGGTCGGTCCCCACTGGGTGATGAAGCCACGCATTCTTATCCAAAGTTTTTGGAAGTAGGTGTCAGCGCTGACAGATATTGGAACAAGAACAAGGGTGCTTATTGCTAGCATTGCAAGAATTATCAAAGTTGTGTGTTTCTTCATTTATTTCCTCTCTGATTTGTGAGTTTGTTATGTCAAAAGCCAAATAAAAGGATTTCTGAGGCTATTTTCAGCTTATATCTTTTAAAAACGTTCATTTTTGTTTTATAACGTTCATATCAGTTTATTTTCGTTTCAGAACCGTAATTTCCGTCCTTTCATTCGGCGAACGAATTGGACGTTTCCTGAAATCAGGGACATAATCACATATGGCATTAGGAAGCCGAAAAATGTGACCAGCATCGTTCACACAATGCTACTTTTTTGGTAACTATGTTCCAAGCTGCAATTCTTAAATATTGCAGACAGACTCTACTTTGAGAGAAGATGCAGATGAAAGTTCGCGTCCTCGCAGTATTGTTCTCAACGCTTTTCTTATTGATCGCTCCTGTGGCATTTTGCGAGGGAGACCAAGCCGAATACAGGATTGAGATAAGAGATGACGGATCAGCAACATGGATCGTGGTGCAAACTGGAATGAACATAAATGCGTCACTCAGCACATTAGAAGAGCTTCAAAACAAAGTGGCACTACTTGTCGAAACTGCAAGAAACGAAACAAACAGGAACATGACTGCGGACATTGATTCCGTAAAATCCGCTTTTTCTGGGCTGAATGTTATAGTTGAATACAAGTTCTTCTGGGAAAACTTTGCCAAAATCGAAAACGACAAAATCATGATAAGCGACGTATTTCAAGTAAAGGATTTTTTTCTTCGACTTTATGGCGATGGCGAAATCTACCTTACATATCCATCACAGTATGTTGTTGAGACAGCATCACCTTTGCCGTATGAACGCGATGATTCTATTCGGATGCTCAAGTGGTTGAAAACTGCAGATTTTACAGAGAGACTACCGATCATCGTGCTGAAGAAAGAAACAGTGTCTAAAGATTTTTTGTGGCTCATTCAACAAAACTCCGTGGTTATAGCGAGTTTGATTCTGGTAACCATCGGAGTCTTCACAAGCTTCTATGCACTCAAGCACCGTAAGAGAAACGTAAACAACACTGCAGAAACGCCGTTGTTCGCAGATGATTTACATATTGAGAGTGACGAGGAGATAATCATCAAGCTACTCAAGTCTTCTGGCGGAAAGATGTATCAATCTAGAGTGGCAGGCCAGTGTAAATTCTCGAAAGCAAAAACCAGCCAGCTTCTCTCAGCCTTGGAAAACAGGGGGGCAGTCAGCAGGCTCAAGAAGGGAAGGGACAAGATAGTGTTTCTTGTTAAAGAAAACAAGAAGTGAATGATGATGAAAACGTCGAGTTCTGCACTTCACACCATATCAATCGTGGCTTCGTTCTCGATTCTGTCCTTGTTCCTCCTTTATCAAGTCACTGTTGCTCAAGCCTCGCCTGAAACTGTTGTGAAAGTGGACCCGCCCTCGAGTTTTGTAGGTCTCGGCGAAACGTTTACAGTCAATGTTACTGTAGTCGATGTTCAGAATCTATACGGCGTTGATGTAACCTTGTACTGGAACTCATCAGTAGTAAAAGTTCTTAACGTGGATATTCAAACGGCTCAAACCGATGGAGTACTCTATTCGCCTGTCTGGGCAGTGACAGATGAATTGTCTCAATCGCAAGGCAGGTACATCTATGCGGCAACATCATATCCTCCTGCGTCTTCGTTCAACGGTAGTGGCAACATCTTCAGAGTGACATTCAATGTAACGGGCATTGGTGAGACTCGACTAGATTTGGAAGCCGAACTTTGGGATTATCCTCCGCCTGATAGGTGGCCAGAGGGGTCTTGGCCGATTGAACACGTAACAATCGATGGAGCTCTCAATGTGATTCCAGAGTTCTCAAGTGCATTAGTCTTAACTTTCATTATGATTCTGGCGATCATTGCCATTGTTTTTTCCAAGATGTCGCAAAGGAGTCGATTCTTGCCTCTTTGATCTGCCCATTCAAACAAGATTTATTAGTGCAGCGAAGTTTACTAGAAATGCGAGTTTCGGTGGAATGAAAGAGAAAGCAAAGATAGCGATCGGTGTTTTTCTTTTTGTCATTCTAGGAGGCGCGCTGGTTTATTTGTTCATGCAAAAAAACGCTCCAACGACGGTGATTTCAATCGAACCGAAGACAGTCCAAGGTTCTGTAGGTCAAGATTTCACGATTAACATAGAGGCTTCTGACGTGTACGACCTTTATGGATGGAGTTTCAAGCTAACGTGGGACAGCACGATCTTGGAAGCAGTGAATATCACTGAAGGCCCATTCCTCAAGAGCGGAGGTGAGACTCTTTTCATTCCGAGAATAAACGTCACTGAAGGCTACTTGACCGCAGATTGCACGCTGCTGGGTAATGAGTCAATAACCATCAGAAATGGGGTACTGGCGACAGTGCAATTCCATGTGAAAGAAGGCGGGCAGTGCACTCTTGGTCTTTATGACACGATTTTGGCAGACTCGCAGGAGCAGACGATAACTCATACGCACGTTGATGGCACGTTCAAAAGCTTCCTAAACGGTTAAAGACATGAAGTCTTTCCATGTATAGAACGCGTGCTGTGGAACATATTTCGGTATCTGAATGGAGATGTCTCCAGACATGTGTCACTTATCGTAATATAGGTTAAATCTTTTAAGGAGTTCAAGCTATATTCAAGGCAGAAAGGAAAGGTCAAGTGAATGAATATGGTGAAAAGCGGAGAAGAGGAGAAGGTTAAACGCATCCTAACCGACCCCAAATTTGCGACCATTAAGGCCATGCTGGAGAAAGACCATGCCATAGATTGCATTATGCTGCTTCACATGAATCGTGGAAAATGGAAAGAAGCGAAGGAGTTCATGCGCGAGAATCATTTGACACTGAGTGATGGCACTTTCAGGGCTAGGATGATCGAAATCGAGGATTTGGGGTTAGCCAAGAGCGAGCGTATTGATCCGTTGAAGAAGTACTATTTGAAGACGGAGCTGGGTGAGAAGACCGCGAAGCTGTTGCTAAAGTTCTTTGATGACTTAGGTCTTTAGATTCGGCACAGCTCTTGTGAACCCTTCACGTTCTTTTCGGGGTGTTTTTGTAGATTAGCCGGTATTCGCCGCAGTTTCTATTGTTGTACTGTTTTACAAATGACCACTATGATGTATTAAGTCGTAAGATTTAAATGCTGGTTCTCGTCTAACTATTTCAGCAATCCTGAAAAAGGAGGGATAAGAAAGAAATGAAGATATTGAAGAACTCAAAAGCCCTCAGCCCCGTAGTCGCATCAATCATACTCATCGCAGTCACAGTCGCAGTCAGCATTGCCGTCGCAGCGTGGATGGGCGCTCTTTCCTTCAACTTTATGGGCACAGAACAACTGCAATTCACAAACTATGCGTGGGGAGCTAGCGATGCATACATGAACTTTACTGTAAAGAACACTGGATCAAGCGATCTGTCAATTCAAGAAGTTCGAGTGGACGGTAACACACCGACTAGTCTTAGCCCCGCTCTAACTACACCGTATCCGTTGACGAAAGGCAGTTCAGTGACGTTCAAGGTCACCAACACGTTCTTGCCAGGAGTACAGTACGAATTCTCGGTCATTACAACGAAGGGCAACATATTCGGTCCATACATAAAGAGCGCACCATAGATTCCCGTTTGTGTGATAGGGGGCAGGGTGAAACACCACTCTCAACTTTCCCTTTCTTGTAACCTCATCGGAGGTGTAGAAACACATGGTCGTGCAAATAAAAGAATACAGTTCAGCAGAAGAAATAGCGGAAACACTGGAGAAAGAAATCTCCGAAACAAAAAGCGTACTAGGCGAATACCTACGCCGGCTAGACGACATCAGATCCTTGGCCGAGAAATCCAAGAAGATCCGCGAAGTCGTCATGAAACTTGCCGGCAAAAAAGCCGCAACTGAAGGCCTCGGCGAAATACCCGTAGGCAACCTGAGCATCATACTAGATGCGAATCCCTTCCACGAACTAACAGCCATAGAGGAAGTCGTACGAAGCCACCAAGAAAGACTGCTAATGCTGCAAAAATCACGTGAAGCACTAAAATGGCTAGATCAAGTGGGAGACACTGAGGGCCTAAGGTACCTAGTCGTAGAGCACGAAGGAGTCCCAAGCCGCATACTCTTCAAAATATCCTAGACAACCCCGCACGGAAGCAGAAACATGGACAAGGAACTCCACCTTTTTGCCTTAAAAAACACTCTAAACGAGATCCGAAAAACCTATCCTTGCATTCAAAACTCGTTCATTTTCGACGAAACCGGCCAAATAATGGCCTCGAACGTAGGCATCGCTGAAAAAGACATCGCCAAAATTGCAGAAACGTTCAGCGAAACGATGGGAAAAGCCAGCATTATAGGTGGAGTCGACAGCCTAACTATTGAAGGCGCCAATGCCACAGCAAACATCTCTAATCTAAACAGCCTATACCTCGTCACAGTTGCTTCAGAAGACCCCAACAACACTCAAATGGTCACAGTGTCGCGAACCCTCATTCTCACTGTCCTCGACCTACTAGAGAAAATCACCCCTGCCCTCACCACAGGCAACATCCCAGAGACTGAAGCGGAGCCATTCTCCACAGAAGCCAAAGACGTCACCAAGGCACATCAAATGGAAACGCCTTCTCAACAATCAATAGATGAAACCATACCAAGAAACGGACACGCAGCCCATCAATTCATGGTTGAAAACCTCAAAGGCATATTCGTAAAAAGCGACACAGTACACATAGACAACGAAGTACTGGCAAAATGGCAAGAAACGAGCAAAGACAAACCATGCGAAAAAGTTGAAATCGAGGCTTTCAACGGAAAAACCATCCAGTGCAAGGTCAAACCAATAAAAGATTCAAAACAAGCAGCGAAAGGCGTCATACAAATTCCTGAGAAAATACTGAACGCGTTGGAAATCAAAAAAGGCGAACTCGTCAAGGCCAAACCAATAATCGAATAACGGAGACAACAACAATATGGTGAAGAAAAAAGAGCATGAAACCACCGCAACAGGCACCCCTGCAATAATAGAGGGAGTAGTACATGAAAGTGATCTGCGGAAGAAACTGGAGACCCTTAAGAATCATAACGGTGTACTGGGTTACATAATGAGAAACTCCACATATGCATCAATAGATCTCGATGACCCCACAAAAATAATGGACTATGCTCTTCTTTCTTCATCAATTGTTGACGCCTGTGAAGAAATCTCCCAAATATGTGGTCTGGGCGGCATCAAAAGCATTGTAGTTGAAGGTAAGAATGTCAAGATGCTCGTCTTAACCGCAAACGAGAAAACGATAAGCGTTTTTATGGAAAAAAACGTAGACAGTGAACTTCTAAGAAAGATTCTGTTCTAAAGCGACAATACACAAACTCGTCCTCATTTTCGTCTTTTCAAATTCAACGTTTTCGCAGTTTTAAGCGTTAAGAACATTTAAATCACGGCATTCCCTAGTTGTCTTGGGGGAAAGGAGGCTCCTAATACCAGTAGGAGCTGCTTAGGTGAGCTTGTTGATTAGGGACGATAGAAGCGAGAGCAATAATCATCGCGGACGTCTCGACATCATCGCAGACATGCTGGACGCCTCCCTAGGCGGATGCAAGAAAACCCATCTGATGTACCATTGCAACCTCAGTTTTAAGCAATTGAAATCTTACCTGCATTTCCTGCTAAGTCAAGGATTCCTAGTCCATGTTCAAAGGGACGGCTCAACTAATGAATCACTGGAAGTGACTGATAAAGGCCGACAATTCCTGAGGGTCTACAAAGGCCTAACGTCACTCATGCAGTAGGTGTCTGCGCCAGAAACCTTGCCAATTTGTTGAGTTTCATTTTTCCTTTCGTTTGATCCACAGTTACGAATTCGTATTTGCTCAAGAACTCGACGATGCGTTGAATGCTATCTTCGTCAGTTTTGGCCATTCGCTGTATCTCAGCTAGCTTGTGCCATTTTCCATCATTGAGCATCTCTAGAATATTAGAGATTTTCGAAACCGTAGGCGCATCCCCCGCAGATGTTTATTACTTATATAGTGGAGGTTAAATGCCTTGTGAGGTTATCTTCTGTTGTTAAGTTTCAGAACCTACTTCTAGAAGACTGTTCACAGTCAATTCTGACGAAGTCAACCTCATTATTAGAACCTCTAAGAATTGAGTTTAATGGGTCTCAAATCCTTATCAAAGACTCAAAGCAATAGAGTACAAGACAATGGAGAAGGCTTGAATGCCCAAACAAATCGAATGGCTAAAAATTCTGGTTAGCTGCAAGAACAACGTAAAGAGACAGATTGCTCCACTGCTAAAAAAACTAAACCAGCCACAAGCGAACCTTGGTGTAGGGGCTGGCGGCGATCCCATTAAACAAGTTGACCTAGCAGCTGAAAAGGCGTTGGTAGACACCCTGCAAAAGCACGAGTTGTCTTTCACACTCATCAGCGAAGAATCCGGAATAAGAGAATATGGCGATCGTCCACGTGAATGCTACGTCACAACTGATCCCATAGACGGCACCACAAACCTGACAAGAGGAATACCTTTTTACGCAACGTCCGTCGCGATATCCACAAAACCAGCCTTAGAAACCGTCCATTCAGCGCTGGTAACCGACCTTTTCCACAACGTAACATACACCGCCCAGAAGGGCAAAGGAGCCTACCGCGAGGAAAAAAGAATCACGCCTTCAGATACTACTTCGCTGCAAGAAGCCGTAATTGGAGTAGACCTGAACTCCTACAAAGCTAGAAGGATAGTCTCCCGCTTAACAAACCTAATCCAAGAAACAAGGCACATCCGCCATTTTGGAGCCAACGCCTTGGAGCTTTGCTACGTGGCTGACGGAACAACGGACGGCTTCATAGATATTCGTGGAAAACTCCGCACCACGGACATGGCAGCCGCTTGGCTAATAATACAGGAAGCAGGAGCAGAGATCACGTCACCTGAAGGAGAACCACTGAAAATCAGGCTTCACCCCC
>Ga0315279_10003417_pt1 | contig 22149 bp, 14 predicted proteins | sample YL17G06_20_MG_FD_203694 | JGI IMG/M metagenome (GOLD analysis project Ga0315279, IMG submission 203694) | Sediment microbial communities from Yellowstone Lake, YNP, Wyoming, USA - YL17G06_20 | ecosystem: Environmental > Aquatic > Freshwater > Lake > Sediment | place: USA: Wyoming | collected... | reverse complement strand
ACGCTCAACGAACAGCCAATGTGTAATCTGCAAAGGCTCAAGAAACCTCTGCGGAAAACTTCGCTGTCCAATAATGGTCAAGGTGAACTACTATCTCAAAAGCATCCAACTGATGAACAGCGAGGACATCGCAGGTGCATCACCTCCAAGCGTCTTCATCGGCAGAATCGGTTATCCAGACGTCTACGCTGGCCCACTTGTCCCGCCAGTTCACGAAGACACAAGCCTCTACGACCTGCCAGAATACTGGTTTGGAAAGTCGATGGAAGAAATAGTCAGCTTCCGCTCAATGCTCATTCGCGGCAAGCACCGTGTTAATGTCCGGGAATTTGATGAAGCAGGAAAGATAATTGACAAAACTCGTGAGCTTGCTTTGGCGATAAATCCCGTAGACATTGAACTGGTCTTGAAGAATAAGCCGCGTGGCAACATATTCATGGATGACGAAGTTCAGCCGTTTGGGCCTTCTGCACAGATTCGCGACCTGAACCTGAGCAACACTCGTTGGGATCATCACATAGAAAACGCTTACTATGATACAGACTTGAAGGCTGTCCAAGCCGTGCGAGAACTTTACACAGACGGCGTACTGGTCACAAAGATCCAGCGAGCATTCAGCGTCGGCGCTTTCGGGCTGGAAGAAAACCGCCGAATGGTGCCAACGCGTTGGAGCATAACCGCAGTGGATGACATTCTCTCAAAAGGCCTGATGAAGAAGGTCAAGGAATACCCTGAAATCAGCGAGTACCGCATCTACGAATCACGATACTTAGACAACATCTTCGAAGTGTTGATGCTTCCGATGCCTTGGAGCTACGAAGCAATAGAAGCATGGTACCCGGGCACAGCGTGGAACCCGAACGGCAAGCAGATAGCCATGTTCGGAGACTGGGAAGGACATGATGGAAGAACAACGTATGCGGAGATAGGCGGTTGCTACTATTCCGCTCGTCTGGCAGTATGTGAGCAACTGGTGAAAGAGCGAAGACAAGCCACTGCTATTGTCTTGCGTGAAGCCCGTCCAGGATACATCATGCCAGTGGGCGTCTGGCAAGTGAGAGAAAATGTGAGAAACGCCATGCGACAACCACCCTACAAATTCAACACTCTGGAAATGGCCCTGAGATGGATTGCAAGCCAATTCCAAATCCCACTGCAAACATGGATAAGCAAAAGCACACTCATCAAGAATGCCTTGTTCCAAAAGAGGATAACCGATTACCTATTCGCGAGAAACCAAGCGTAAGCCGTTTTTTATGACAAGTTTAAAAAATCAACAACATCAATCTATACAGTTGAACGGTGGAAGAATTGTCCAGAAAAGTTACCCAACTCATTCTCCCCTTCTCAAACCTCTCAGAAAACCGCAAAGAATCCTTCACGAAAGAGATGGAAAGAGCCGCCCTCTTCTGTCTAGAAGAACTGGAAAGAAACAAAGGCGGCGGACTAATCCTGAAACAATCACCTGAAAAAACCGTTTTCTTGGCGCAAGCTGGCTATCCATTATGGCTTATGCCATGGAGCGAGCAAAACCTCATCTTCGACGGACTAGCCATCACATCTCACCGCCTAACATATGCAGGTATTCCAGATGTGAAAGGTTTCACTGAAAACTTGGAAAGAAGCGTTAAAGCACAGGAAACCTACATGGATTTTCTCTCTGACAACATGAACTATTTCGAACAACCTGGCAATCAAAACGAAACATTGTTCAACGGGCTTATCACAGACCCCGAGTTGCTCAATGACCTCACCGTGTATCTTTCCGAAGCAACACAGGCTGAAGCTTTATCGTCCGGCATGGCAATACTGGCGCCGACACTGGATGAATCAGCTATTTCTTCGGTAATACAAGAGCTAGACAGTTTGAAGTCCAAGTTTCAAGAAGACCTTGACACACTCTGTGCGAATATTAAGTTAATCAACAAATTCACAAGCAACTGGATTAAGATCATTCGAAGCAAGATCAAAACTATTCAAGCAGAGTTCCGCGAGCAGATCAAGAAACAAGAAGACATCGTGAAGCCCAAAGTGAAACACATACAAGAAGAATACGACGAACAGATAACACAACTTACAAGAAATTTTGAGAAACGATTTCTCCCCATGCGCAAAGAGAAAGTTAGGCTTGAGAAACTCCAAGACCAAACGCTCGCCAAGATCGAGCGCTGTACGATTGAAGCCAAGACAGCCAAAGCTAACAAGAATACCGTTGGAGAAAAAAACTGGAAAGAAAAACTCGAAGAAAACAAGAAAAATCTTTCAGATACAAAGAAGAGAATCAAAGAAGCCGAAGCCAAACTGAAAGAAACCGAGGATCAGAAATCAGTTGAAGTTTTCAGGTTGAGATCTGAGAGCGAGACCAAGATCAAAGAAGCTAGGAAGGACATAGTGGAGCTTGAAGCCACTCGTGACGCCAAAGTCCAAGTTCACGAACAGGAAATCAAGAAACTGAACGAGTTAACCTCAACGCTGATTGGACAGATTGACAAAACCGCAAAACTGAGAGAGGCTAACCTTGCCACCATTGAAAAGTTCGGGATCAAACAGAAGCTTAAGACTAGTGCCCTGTTTTTCGTGCCTTTCTATTTGGCTTACTATCAGTCTGAACCCAAGAGGCGCTATACGTTGTTTCCGCCATCTTTCGTGAACAGCGTGGGCTTTTTGGTGAAGCTCAGAGGAGCGCTTGGCGGAGCAAAGATCAAACACTTGCTGGTTCCTCGATTCAAAACGCTATCTTCATTCTTGAACCAGTTTCCAGCTTTGATCGAGAAAAACGCGGCAATCGAAAGAGAAGTGCACGAAACACTCGCTAAAGCTGACTTGCTGAAGTCGAAATCCACACTTGAATCTACCAGAAAAGGCCTAGAACAGCTTAATGTTGAAGGTTGGTTCTCAGAGAAGGAATATGAGACTTTCAAACAGATGTTGACTTAGCTTGATCATCTTTGCTTTATGAACTCTCTATACTTATCCATGGAGTAATTGACTATTTTCCGTGCTTCTTTGGCGTTTTTCCATTCCTTGAACTTCACCCACTTGTGAGGCTCCAGCCGCTTATACGTCTCAAAGAATTCCTGAATCTCCTTAATCAAATGCGGGTGAACGTCCGCAATGTCATGATAACCGTCAAACCTAGCATCATTCACTGGCACCGAAAGTACTTTCGCATCTTCACCTTCCTCATCCTCAACAATCAAAGCCCCAATCACACGCACTTTGGCTATGCAGCCCACTTCAAGAGGCTCATAGGTCAGCGTCATTATGTCAAGAGGATCGCCATCATCATACCATGTCTGCTGGACAAAACCATAGTCAACCGGAAACACGACGGACGAAGGAATGATTCGGTCAAGAACGAATGACTCCCACTGAATATTGTACTCGTACTTGTCTCTTGAGCCCATGACAACCTCAATCACCATGTTGAGCAGCTCCGGAGGCTTGTCGCCAGCCGGAATATCCTTCCAAACATTCACACACATCAAACCTCAAAGCAAATCGCCAAACCTAGCTAATTTACGTTTCCTTGAAAAATTCATCCAGTTTCTTTGTTTCTGCCCGTCGAAGAGTTTCCGCACATTTTTTGGGATCTAGATGCTTAAACTCCAATCCGAGCGTTGCCAAAAGTCTTTGAACATCTTTCGCGATGCTTGGGGCGACGAGGATTCCGCGAACCTTACGGTCAGCCTTGCCTCTAATTGCCTCAATGTACTTTGCAAGTTGAATAACCGCCTCTTTGCCAGCAGTCTTGCGCTTGACCTCAACCACAACGAGCTTTCCATCTCTGTCCACGCCGTAAACGTCCACGAAACCAGGCTCAATCTTCTTCTCATAACTAATTGGTCTAAATCCATCCTCCAAGAGCGAAGGTTTCAAAAGAATAGCCTTGTGCATGTCTTCTTCGCTCGCGTAAAGCGAAAACTCTCCAGTGTCATCAAGGCTCATAGCAAAAACCATCTGGATCTTGTCAAAAAGCACCCTGACAGATTCTGGTGGCTTCTGCCTGACCGCATGAACCTCCAGCAAATTGTCTTTGACATGAACGTGAAATATGCACCCTGGAGGTTGCCAATTAACTGGTTCATATCCGACCGAGCGGTGAACTAGAAGCGAACCATCCTCCTTAACGATAAGGATACGTTCGCCAGGCTCAAGCTTCGACTTCGCTCTACCAAGATAATAGACTGAGCATTTGCCGACTATGATCAGCGTTTTGTGCTGGGAAACAGCATCTTTGGCCACTCTCTCTGCTTCTGTAACCTCCGGATTCACTAGAACTGCTTGAGGCTTCGAGTTTAGCACTGAATTTTCGCCAATAGTTTATGAAGGTTTATGCGTACATAAGATTTCTGAAGGGTTGCCATGAGCGGATGGAAAAAGAAACGTGCCATAATGCGACGGTACAATGTGACTGCAGATATTTATGACATGCGATATGCTGATGAACAGACTGCGAAGTACGAGGCAGCCCTAGAAAGCCTGAGAACGAGAAAATTCAGCATCATCTTGGATGCTGGTTGCGGAACAGGATTGTTTTTCGATCATGTTGCAGATAAGACTGGAGCCATTATCGGATTGGATATTTCTCGGAAAAGCTTGCTCAAGGCAAGAAAACGTGCAAAGTTCCAGAATGTGCATATAGTTTGCGCAGACGTTGATGCGATGCCCCTTGTAGAGAGAATCTTCGACCATGTTTTTGCCATGACTCTCATACAAAACTCGCCAAACCCTGTTGACACGTTGAAAGAGATTGAGCGTGTGTCAAAGAATAATGCAGAAATTGTTGTGACTGGTCTGAAGAAAGCTTTCTCCAAGGAAAAGTTTGAAGAGTTGCTTCGAAACGCTGGTTTGAAGATTGTTGTCTTGAAGAATGAAGACAACCTGAAGTGCTATGTGACAGTTTGCAGGAAACTCATCATTAAGACTGGGTGATTTTTGAACCAAACTATATATGAAGGTTAATGCAAGCCTATCATAAAATGTGGCTTTCACACCATCACGATGTGAACATGGTGATTGATAGATGCCGTTAAAAACCATAAAGAAAGACACGGCTGAAGCATTAACACTAGAATGGGTTTTGCACGTAAAAGATTACAAGCTCACATTGGACAAGAATCGTTGCGTGGGCTGTCAGATCTGTGCTTTGGCTTGTCCAAAGGAAGCGATTAGAACTGAAGAGCAGCTCAAATTCTCAGGAGAAAAGGCTAGGAAAGCCAGAGTTGACATAGACTTGGCGAAATGCAATTTCTGCGGAATATGCGACGTTCTGTGTCCATATGGAGCAATAAACGTGGCACTGGACGGAAAGCACATTCTTTCTGTAGTTGAAAAAGAAAGCTTCCCACAGCTTGTCCGGGACATACAAGTTGATACAAGCAAGTGCTCAGGTAGCTGCATGGAGACAGAAGAAGCTTGCCCGCTGGACTTGATAAAAGTTTCATGGTTCACACCTGACGGAAAAACCGTTGAAAACGTCTCCTCCACTGAAGGACTGAAACCCAAGATTGAGGTTCAGAAGGAATATTGCCCATGCTGCAGGGTCTGCGAGATCAAAGGCCTTGAAGGCGTCATGCGTGTACGGAAGTTCTTGTATGGAAAGATTGGCATTCATCCAGAGAAATGCCCAGAAGGCTGCAGAGACTGTTTAGATGTTTGCCCAATCACTGGAGCACTGTATCTTTCCGACGAGGACAAGAAAGTGTATCCTGACGAACGGTTCTGCGTCTATTGTGGAGCATGCAAGCTCGTCTGCCCTGTTGATGAAGCCTTGGAGCTTAAACGAACCAAGATCGTCCATACACCCGTTCGTTCTGGGGCTTGGAACAAGGCCTTAGAGAGGCTGACTTCGCCTGTTGACGTGAGTAAGGAGTTGAAGACCAAAGGCTCTCTGAGGGCGAGGGAATCCGTAAAGAAGAGGTTGGATTTGAAGGGGGAGCAATATGCCTAAGAGAGTCGTTCAAAAGACATTCAGGGCACCATCCAAGAAAAAAGAAACAAGACCAAAGAAAGTTGAGGTCAAGCCCAAAGCAATTGAAGGATCACGAATAGGTGTTTTCGTCTGTCAATGTGGCTCAAACATTGCCTCAGTCGTAGATGTTGAAGACTTAACTGGCTATGCTAAAACTTTGCCAAATGTTGTTTACGCTGAAAATATGAATTATCCATGCAGTCGACAAGGCCAAGACAACATGATCGCCGCGATAAAGAAGAACAAGCTTGACCGTGTTGTCGTGGCTGGATGCTCACCCAGACTTTATGAACCAACTTTCCAACGATGCGTTTCGCAAGCCGATCTAAACCCCTGGCTGTTCGAAATGGCAAACATCCGCGAATTCGCGTCATACCCACATCAGAACGCACCCAAGAAAGCAACAGAAAAAGCCAAGGACACAGTCAGAATGGCTGTGGCTAAGGCCAGGCTTCTTGAACCCTTAAAACCCATCGAATTGCCCATCACAAAGAAGGTCATGGTTATCGGCGGCGGCATCTCAGGCATAAACGCCGCCTTGGACTTGGCTGACATGGGCTTCAGAGTCTACGTGGTGGAGAAGACTGAAACCATCGGCGGCTACATGGCACTTTTAGACAAGACCTTCCCAACCCTCGACTGCAGCATTTGCATTGAAGGTCCAAAAATGGTGGATGTCGGGAGACATCCCAACATTGAAATTATTTCTTTTGCTGATGTTTTGAAAGTCGATGGGCATGTTGGCAATTTCAAAGTCAAAATACGCAAGAACCCAAGATACGTTATAGCTAAAAACTGCACTGGATGCGGAGAATGCAAAGACGCTTGCCCCATCGAGTACCCGAACTATGCGGACATGTACTTGGGCGTAAGAAAAGCGATTTCTGTTCCCTATGATCAGGCGGTTCCGCTAATCTACACGATCAACCGAGATTATTGCATTGAGTGTTTCAAGTGTGTGGATGCTTGTGGTGCCCGAGAAGCCATAAACTTCGATCAGAAACCCGAAGAGATCGAGATCAACGTAGGAGCTATAATCCTTTCCATAGGCTATGATATGTATAATCCTGCAGACTTGGAGTGGACTGGCTACACCAAGTTCGACAACGTGTTCACGGCGCTGGAGTTTGAAAGGCTCATTCTGGCGGCTGGTCCAACAAATGGCAAGGTAGTTCGTGCCTCAGACGGACAGAAGCCACATTCAATCGCTTTCATCCAATGCGTGGGTTCGCGTGACATCAACAGATACGAGTATTGCTCAAGCTTCTGCTGCATGTACACGTTGAAGCATGCTGTCATGCTCAAGGAAAAATACAAAGACGCCATCGAAGTCTACGTCTTCTATAACGATATGCGAAGCAACTTCAAAGGTTACGAAGAATTCTACAATCGAGCCCAGAAATCTGGGGTTAAATTCATCCGAGTGAAACTGGAAAACCGACGAATAGCCCAAGACGATCAAACCAAGAACCTTACGGTTTACGGTGAAACAGAAGACGGCAAGCCAGTTTCAGCCAACGTGGAAATGGTGGTTCTGGCGAACGCTGCCATTCCCGCAAACACAGCACCAGAATTGGCAAAGATCCTCAACATACCCTTGAACAAAGACGGCTTCTTCGTAGAATGTCAACCTAAGATCAGACCCACGGACACAGACATGCCCGGGATATTCCTAGCAGGCGCGTGTCAAGGTTTGAAAGATATTCCATACAGCGTTGCTCAGGGCAGCGCAGCCGCGGCTCAAGCTGCAACCGTGCTGGGCAAACCGAACTGGATTGTAGAACCGCTTGTAGCAAAGGTTAATGAGGACACATGTAGTGGCTGCAGAGTTTGTGAGTCAGCTTGCGCCTATCATGCCATTAATGTTGAGAAGGTTGGAGACAAGCAGTTGGCTAAGGTTACTGAAGGCTTGTGCCGTGGCTGTGGCATCTGCAGTTCTGCTTGTCCGATGGATGCGATAACGATGCCGAACTATTCTGACAGGCAGATTGTGGCTCAGATAGGTGCGGTGCTTCAGAAGGAGGAGAAGGCATGACTCAGCAGCAAACGGTTTCCAAGACTGAAGAGCCTCGAATCGGCGTGTTCGTGTGCTACTGCGGTCTCAACATCGCTGGCACCGTAGACGTTGAAGACGTGGCTGCATACGCTCGCACGTTGCCGGGCGTGGTTTATGTTAAGACCAATCGTTACACGTGTGCTGACCCGGGTCAAGAAGAGATCCGGAAAGGCGTCAGAGATTACAAGCTGAACCGAGTTGTTGTGGCTGCGTGTTCTCCGAGAATGCATGAGCCTACTTTCCGTCGGACAGTCTCCGAAGCGGGACTTAACCCGTTCTTGTATGAGATGGCTAACATCCGAGAGTTTTCGTCTTGGTGTCATCAGGGCACGCCCACGGAAGCCACTGAGAAGGCGAAGGAACTTGTGAAAATGGCTGTTGCGAAAGTGAAGCTGCTTGAACCGTTGAACGTTATCGAGGTTCCAGTCACCAACAGGGCGTTAGTGGTCGGTGCTGGCGTGGCTGGTGCAAGTGCAGCAGTCGATCTAGCAGAAATGGGCTATCAGGTTTACTTGGTGGACAAGGCTGAGATCATTGGTGGTCACATGGCGCAGTTGGGCAAGACTTTCCCGGTTTTTGAATGCTCCAACTGTCCTCAGCAGATCCATTGTCCACGGTTTTCATGTGTTGCAACGCGAATCGGTGCTGCTGCCGTTCATCCCAACGTGAAGTTGCTCACTTATTCCGAAGTAAAGAAAGTCGATGGTGTCATCGGTAGCTACAAGGCTGAAGTCTTGAAGAAGCCACGGTTTGTGGATGAGAACAAGTGTATAAGCTGTGGCAAGTGTTCTGAAGTCTGTCCAGTGGAGGTGTCCAGCAAGTTCGACGCTGGCATGAGAACTCGAAAAGCCATCTACACTCCCTTCCCAGATGCTACTCCAAATACTTACGTGATTGACAAGGAAACTTGCCTATACTTCAAGGATGGAAGCTGTAAGAAGTGCCAAGAAATCTGCCCAGTGGGGGCAGTGAACTTTGAGCAACAGCCTGAAACGCAGACCTTTGAGATAGGGTGCATAGTGGTTGCTACAGGTTACGACGTCTATGAGCCTTATGATCTTCCTAACTACGGTTTCGGCAAGTACAAGGACGTTGTTACGGCCTTGCAGCTTGAGCGTATCATCGATTCTGGAACTCAGGTCATAGGCGAGTTGTGGAAGCCCTCTGACCACAAAATGCCCGAAAGCCTAACCTACATTCAATGCGTTGGCTCCAGAGACATCAACAAGTTTGAGTACTGTTCGGGTTTCTGTTGCATGCTTACTTTGAAGAGCGCTGTTTTCCTTAAGGAAAAGTATGGTGAGAAGCTGAAGATTGATGTCTTGTACACGGATATGCGAGCCAACAGGAAGGGTTACGAGGAGCTTTTCAGAAAAGCCCAAGACTTGGGCGTCAACTTCATCCGCGTGAAGCTCACAAGCAGGAACGTCGCAGAAGACTCAGCAACGAAGAAACTGGTCGTCACGGCTGAGAAGGAAAACGGCGAAAAAGTAGAAGTTAAAACTGATATGGTTGTGTTGGTCACGGCTGCTGTTGCAGGCCAAGATTCAGGCGAAGTGGCAAGAGTCTTTAACATCAGTCGCGGCGGCGACGGTTTCTTCATGGAGAGTCACCCTAAGCTGAAACCCATCGACACGCCAGCGGACGGGGTTTTCGTTGCAGGAGGCTGTCAAGGACCCAAAGATGTGCCCTACAGCGTGTCTCAGGGAATGGGTGCCGCTTCTCGTGCAGCCACAGTTCTCTCTCAGCCAAAGTGGAAGATACAGCCCATCGTCGCGGTTGTGGATGCGGCGAAGTGTCGAAACACGAAAGTGAAGTGTGGTATATGTGCTAAGGCTTGTCCGTATGGGGCTATCAGAGCTGAGGAAGGGCAGGCTGCTGAGGCTTTCACCGCCATGTGTCATGGCTGTGGCACGTGCGCCGCTGAGTGTCCGGCTGACGCTATAACGCAGAAGCATTTCACTGACCAGCAGATCATGAGTCAGATAAGTGCGGCTCTGGAGAAAGGTTCTGAGGACAAGGTTCTGGGATTTCTGTGTAACTGGTGCAGTTATGCTGGTGCAGACCTTGCTGGTACAAGCAGGTTTGAGTATCCGCCTGTGATCAGACCGATCCGCGTTATGTGTTCTGGCAGGGTTGATCGAGACTTCGTGCTCGAAGCGTTCAGACAGGGTGCTGGTATGGTTCTGGTTGGGGCTTGTCACTTGCCTTATGACTGTCACTACATTAGTGGGAATTACAAGATGAAGGCGAGGATGGATGCTCTGGCTCCGATGTTGCAGAAGCTTGGAATGAGTCCTGAAAGGTTCCGTGTGGAGTACGTTTCAGCCGCCGAAGGTGTCAAGTTCGCCGAGATTATCAGGGAAATGGCTGCCCAAATGCAAGCGCTGGGCAAAGAGAAGATCAAGGCTGAAAATGCGAAGATGAAACCGATTCTAGAGAATATGTTGAAGAGGAAACAGCAGTAGCTTCTTTTTCTTGATCTACGTTGGTTTGTTTACATGTATTTTATGATCATGTTGATGCCTGCGATTATCAGTATTATTCCGAAGATCAGTGTGAGGTTTCTGCCTGAGAGTTTTTTGGATGTGTAGGCTCCTACTTGTGCGCCTACTATTGAGCCTGCTGCCAGCGTGAGCGCGACTGGGAAGTTTATGAGGTTTGATTGGTAGTATTTTGTTACGGCTGAGATTGATGTGAATATCATGGTGAACATGCTGGTTGCTGTTGCGTAGTGGATGGGCATGCCCAAGGCGATGGCCATAATGGGGACGATTAGTGTTCCTCCGCCTATGCCGAGGAGGCCTGAGGCGACGCCGCCGAAGAAGCCGAGTCCGACGCCTATGGCAATGGTTTTTCCTGAATGGATGAGTTCGGTGTCAGTCTTCACTGGTTGTCCCTTGTTTTGTGTTTTCTTTCTAATTTCGCTGATTATCGTGCGGGTTGCTACGAGGATGAGGAAAACTCCAAAGACTAGTCCTAACAGGTGTTCTTCCATGATTGTGGCGAGCCATGCACCAATGTATGCACCTGGTGCTGTGGTTGTTACGAGGATTAGGCCTGTTTTGTAGTAGATGCGTTTTTGTTTCGCGTAGTTGAGTGTTGAGGCTATGGCTGTGAATATGATGGTGGTTAGGCTTGTTCCTGTGGCGCTGTTGACGACGAAGGCGTAGAAGATTGTGAGGATGGGGACGATGAAGACGCCGCCGCCTACGCCTGTCATGGATGCAAGTATGCCTATGAAGAAGCCGAATACGATGAGTAGCCACCAGTCCAGCATGGTTTGTCACTGCTTCGGTTTGAGTTTTTGTTTGGCAACGTAGTAAATTGCTCCGATTAATAAGCATGCGGTGCCGATTATCCACGATTGCAATGATGCAAATAGTTCAAAAGCCAACAGTGCGAGACACGAGATTGCTCCGATTGTTGGGAGGATTCTTGGGTAAGTTCGTTTTTCTGTTTTCAAGCGTAGGGCTGAGATGTTGGCTAGTGTGTAGAAGAAGAGCATGGCGAAGCTGCTTATGGCTACGACTCTTGAAAGGTCGATGAGTAGAACGAGTATTGTCATGGTTAAGCCTACTATCCATGTTGAATATGTTGGCGTGTTTCGTTTCGGGTCTAGCTTGGCTAGGGTTTGCGGGAGGTCTTTTCTTCTTGCCATTGCGTAGGCCATGCGTGATACGCCGAGAACTGATGTGAGTAGGACGCTTGCGGTTGCGAGTATTCCGCCTAGAGCGATGGTGAACGTTGCTGCTGAATTTCCTGTTGCTTTCATGGCTTCTTCCAATGGAGAGTTCGAGCTTGCAAGTCTATTCGGCCCCACGAGTCCGACGGCTACAATGCCAATGAGTATGTAGAATATTGCTGATATGGCCAGTGCTATGAGCATGGCGCGTGGTACGTTTCGTTTTGCGTCTTTAACTTCTTCTGCGATGACTGCGGCTCTTGCGAATCCTCCGTAGGCGAAGAAAAAGAAGACTGCTCCGCTGAATACTCCTACGTCGAGAGGTCTGAATGATGTGAAGTTCGCTGGGTTCATGAAGAGCATGCCGTATGTGATGAAGAAGGCTAGGATGAGCAGTTTTGCTGTGACGAGTATGTTGTTTAGTAGGGCTGATTGTTTGACGCTGTAGTAGTTGATTGCGGTGAAGGCTAGGCAGACGATGGCTGCAACGTAGTTTGGGTTTAGGCTTGGCACTAGTGCGGTTAGGTAGTAAGCGAAACCTAACGAGACGGCTGCGCCTGCGAAGGTGTTACTCAGTATCCACATCCAGCCTACAAGGAAGCCTGCGAACGGCGAGACTAGCTGGTAAGAGTATTCGTAGATGCTTCCCTCTTTGGGTTGCCAAGCGGTTAGCTCAGCGAAGCTTAAAGCCGTTAATAGGGATATGAATGCGGCTATGAGCATGGAGACTACTAGTGCTGAACCAGCCAAGCCAGCCGCAATACCCGTAACAACAAAAATCCCGCCACCAATAATAGCACCAACACTAACAGCAACAGCATCAAACAAACCCAAAGAAGGTTTAAGCCGAGATTGCTGAGTATCTTCTTTTTTCATGTACACCCTGATCAAATGGTGTTTTAAGCTAGACTTGTTATTAAAACCTTAATGGAGCTGGATAAGGGAGATATCTCCCGTAAATCCGAAATTCTTAGGATACTGATATATACTTCGGCGCCCATAATGTGTCAGGTGAGTGCAGGTGAAAGCCCAAGAATTCCTAGACTACGTTAAGAATGCCAAAAGTAAGAACACCTTGAAAGAATACAGAAACGGCCTTAAGAAGTTCAGCGAATGGCATGGAAAAGACTTGGACACTATTCTACTGGAAAGAAAGCAAGACTTGGAAAGCGAGGATCCTGTTAGACGGCGCCGTTTTGAACGTAAACTTGAGGAGTTTCATAGAGCCCTTGTGAATGATGGCTATGCTGTCAATAGCTGCCGAACCATGACTTTGGGCCTGATTCAGCTTTTCAATTATTTTGACGTGGACATGAAAACCAGGGTCATTAGTGCTGAGGCTAAGAAAACGGTTGAAACTGAGAAGTCTTATCCTCTGACCATTGAGGAAGTTCGCCGAATGTATGCCGTTGCGGATTCTCTGCGTGATAAGGTTCTCCTTCTGCTAGGCAAGGACGTAGGGCTAAGGCTTGCCGACGTTCTCAGCATTAAGCGAGATGAGATTCCAGACCTAGACCAAGAAGCTCCTATACCTTTCCAGAGGGTGACAGCCAAGGAGAAGGTTTTGGCTAGAGGATTCCTATCAGACGAAACCGTAGTCATTTTGAAGGCTTATCTTCCAACGCTGGAAAGCAGAGATAATCCTTACTTGTTTCCCAACAAGAATGGGAAGGGCTCGGTAACAGACGATACAGTCAACAACATTCTCAACGCTTTGGCTGAGAAGGCTAAGATAAAGGTTCCAAAGAGTCAAGCCTTGACATTTCACTGCTTCAGGAAAATGTTTCTAACATATTGTATTGAAGCGGGGGTAGGCTTGACCGCCGGGAAACTGATGTGCGGCAAGGCTGTGGCTAGAAGCGACTCTACATACATTCATAATGCTAGGCTGAAGAAACTGTTCCTTCAACTCCAGAAAATGATTCGCGTAACAGACGCCGCAACCTACACGGCTGGAACAGACCGAATTGAACAACTGGAGAAAACTATAGAGACCTTGAAGCGTGACGTCCTCGCTTACAAGACAAGTCAGGAGCTGGGCACGAAGGAAATCCAAGATCTGAAGAAGCATGTTGGAAGGCTTGAAAATGCTGTTCGCCATCTTGCAAGCAATCCTGAGAAACAATTCACGGAAGAGGCGGTTCAAGACATGTTAACGGAACATGAGGATACCTTAACTAAGAGACTTCCAAAAGAATACTTGTCCGAAGAATAAACTCAAAATCCCCTTAGCAGCGTGAAATGTTGTGATTCATCATATTCCAAAATGAACCGCGAATCTGACATGAAGAAATCGCAGTCAGGAAGAGTCTTTGGCGTGCGCACAAAAAGAATTCAAAACGTCAATAAGCTTCTCTTTCAGTTCGCCATAGAATTCGGTATCCGTTTGTACGTCGCTGAGTGTTATCCTGTTTGCAACTGATGTAGCCAATGATTGCTTGCTTATATTGCGTTTATTCCCTCGCAATTTTTCGAAAACATCTTCGTAAGGGTTTACCTGAAAGGTATCGCTTGGAATATGTAGGGTCTCTCTAAAGACCTTGTTAGGTATGTAATTCTCGATCTCTCTTTTTCTTTTTCAACGAACAGAACTTTCTTCTGTAACGCGATGCAGAAAAGCCTTTAATATAATTCTAGGTGCTAAATAGTCTTTGAGAGAGAAGGGACTGAATTGCCAAGGAAAACTGTTTGTGGAAGGATGTAATGCTGCTACCAGTAAATACGCCAACCGCTAGATTGGTGACAGGAGCTGTCGAAGTTTGAATAGGAGATTTAGCATTTTTACGCTATTGATTGGGTTGTTTGTCGTTTCTTTGTTTGTAAGGGGAGAAACAAAGTCTGCGTCTGTGGAGAAAGATAGTTTCGCGATAGATAGAAACAGTTCGGATGTCTATTTCTTTTATGGGCAGGGTTGTCCTCACTGTGCCAAGGTTGAACCTTTTCTTGTTAAGATGGAGCAGAAATATCCTTTACAGGTTCACAGGTTTGATGTTTATAATAATAGAAGCTGCCTTTCTTTATTTGATAAGTACTCTAATATGTACGGTCTTTCCTTGGAGCGTAGGGGTGTTCCCACGGTTTTTGTGTCTGATACTTATTTTGTTGGCGACCGTTCGATTCTTGATGATTTTGAAGAAGCTGTCGGGAAGGCATTGAACCAAAGGTCGTTGGCTGATCAGGCTGTAGAAGTGGAGAGTCCAGAAGGCAGTAATTGGGGAGGCATGTGCATAACTGGAGGGCTTTCTATTGTTACTATTACTGTTGCAGCTTTGGTTGATTCCATTAGCCCTTGTTCTATTGCTATTTTACTGTTTTTGGTTGGTGCTCGGGTGCTTGTTGCTAATCGAAGGAAGAGAGCGTTGAAAGTGGGTTTAGCCTTCTGTCTTTCCGTCTTCATTGCCTACTTCTTGTTCGGGTTAGGCTTGTTCACAGTTGTGCAGGTTAGCGGTTTCTCTGGCATCTTTAGTCTGTTGGTTGGATTGGTTGCTGTTCTAGCTGGGATTTTCTATCTTAAGGATGCTTTCCGGTATGGCAGTGGTGGATTTGTGATGGAGGTTCCTCGTTCTTTGAAGCCTTTGCTTATGAAGATGCTTAAGGGTGTTACGAGTCCGTTTGGGGCTTTTGCGACGGGTTTCATTGTTTGCTTGTTTGAGTTGCCCTGCACTGGCGGCCCTTACCTTGTTATTCTCAGCCAGCTGGCGAATAGCGCCACGAAACTTCAGGCAATTCCATGGCTAGTCTACTACAATTTCATTTTCGTTTTGCCATTGATCCTCATCTGCCTGTTTCTCTATTCTGGTTTCCTTTCCATAGGCAATGCCAGAGGATGGAACGAGAAGAATAAGTACGGACTGAAGCTTGTCGGTGGTTTTGTATTGATAGCCGCTGGTATTCTCGTCACACCAGTGTCGCAGGTTCTTCAGCTTGTGCAATCGTTTCTAAGCGTTTTCAGAGTAGTTGGTCCATTCCTGATTCCCCCGATGTTTCTTTATTGCTTTGGCTCTCTTGCAAAAGAGAATTTGTCGGGTAAGGTGGCAAAACGTTGGGTCCAGACTTTGCTGCTTTCAATTGCGGTCGTTACAGCACTAATCCTTCCAAGTCCTCTGATCCTTTTACCACCAGCGCACGCTTCCCCCGCTAGGCGTACGTGTTATATACAATGGGACGAGTACCAACATGTAGAATACACAGATGATAAAGCGGTCGGATATGCTTCTAATGGTAGTCAGGCTGAGGATTGGTGTGCAGTCTGGATAGATAATGACGTCTGTGATTGGGGTCTTGGTGTACTTATATCTCCTTTGGTCGATGATGATATTGCCGATATGCCAATTTGTGCACAGGTAGGGGCCATATATCGTGACATTATCAAGAATGACACGACATTGGACGGAGATCTCTTCTGTTCCGGTCATGGATTGATAATAAACTCAAACCATACGACCTTGGACTGCAATGGACATAGCCTGACCGGTATGCAGGGACACAGCGGCATTGGCATTGTACTGGACAATGTAGAAGACGTGACCATAAAGAATTGTAATGTAACTGGGTGGCGCTATGCTGGAATCTACACGAAATCCTCCTCTAACAACACAATATACCACAACAACTTCATGAACAACCTTCAGCAAGTGCGTGCGGATGAATCAGCGAACACATGGGACGATAGTTATCCTTCTGGTGGAAACTACTGGAGCAATCATGCATGCACTGGCAATCCGAGTACTGGATTGCAACCATACATTATAGACGACAATAACGTAGACCACTATCCATTCGAAGACCCTGGTGGCTGGCTCCTGCCAGCTAAAAATGCTGATCTTTCAGTGTCCTCGCCAGACATTTCTTTCTCAGATTCTAACCCTTCAGAGAACAAAACAATCGTCATCAGCGCAAATGTCCACAACCTAGGAGACGAAAATGCAGAGAATGTGGTTGTAAGATTCGTCGATGCAACCATGCTACTAGGAGAGGAGCGTATCTCATACCTTTCACATCACTCCCAATCACAAGTCGCAATAGAATGGACTGCCCAAGGGGAAGGGTACCATCTAATAAAAACCATCGTAGATCCAGATGGCAGCATCGCGGAAACAGATGAAACCAACAATGAGGCCACACGCTCGATTCTTGTCGGCAATTATGCTGGATATGGAGGAATAGTTGCTGCGGGCAACCTTAGCACCTACGAGACTCTTCCTGGCTCCTTCATAGATGCTTATGGTTACGCAAGTTACAACACAACTTATGGTGCTGGAGAGCCTGTTGCCGGCGCTACCGTAACTATAACAGTGTTGGGTAACACGAGGCAATGGACTACCCATACGATCGACTCGGGGGAATACAGACAACAAATCACCGCCCCATACTATGCAGGCAACTTCACCGTTGTTGTGACGGTTTCAGATGGCACATTCTTTGAAAGCATCGAGTTACCATTGACCGTTCTACAGCCTCCAGAAGGAGTGGACCTAACCCTATCGTCTACTGACATATTGTTTTTACCTCTAGATCCATTGGAAAGCGGTAATGCCACCATCATGGCTGCGATACACAATATTGGCAGTCTCAATGCTAGCGAAGTACCTGCGAGTTTCTTCGTCGATGGAAATCTCGTTGCGAACAGGACAATCGACTTCATTCCGGCCCATGGAACTGAAACAATATCAGCTTGGTGGATCTTCACGTCTGGAACACATAATATTACGGTGACGGTCGATCTCAATAATTCAATAGCAGAATTGAACGAAGATAACAATCAGGCCTCCAGAAACTTGTATGTCTATCCTGGATCACCAGATCCAACACCCATAGACATCCATTTCTCTGACAGCATGCCAACAGTGAATCAAAACATCATGATAACGGCAGAGGTGAAGAACATTGGAGGTCTAGATGTCTCTAATTTGACTGTGGCATTCTATGACGACGACAATCTAATAGGAGAAGGAACTATCCGATACATACAAGGGAAAGGTGGAGCCGCAACTACGTCATTGGATCATGCTTTTGCGAATGAAGGGTATCATACAATTAAGGTACTAGTTGATCCCTATCATAATGTATCAGAGGCGGATGAAGACAATAACCTTTACTCGGAAGACATATTTGTACACCTTCCTTCACCCGACTTGACACTGACCTATTCTGACATTGCGTTTTCAAAACACAACCCGCTTAATGGAACTGAAGTCATCGTTTACGCTAAGATCCACAATGTCGGCGAATTGGATGCTGAAAACGTTGATGTTGATTTTCTCGACGGCGACACAGAAATCAGTTTAATCAGTATGCCCCTTGTTGCAAATGGTTCATATCAGACAGTAAACGTCACCTGGATTGCAACGCCTCCTGGTTTCCATTCAATCAAAGTGAGGATAGACCCAAACAACAACATCAAAGAAACAGACGAGAACAACAACATTGCTACAAGAAGCATTTATGTGTACCCGCCGCCGGAACAACCAGTTCCTGACCTGGCGATCTATCACGAGGATATAGTCTTCTCGAACACCAATCCAGATCCAAGCGAACATGTGACTATCTATGCAACAATCCATAACATAGGAGAAGGACCAGCCCAGAACATACCCGTCATATTCTATGTTGAAGACGTGCAGATAGGTCCGGCTCAAACGATAACATCATTGCCAGTCAACGAGAATGTAACACTGACTACAAGTTGGATTGCTTCAGAATTAGGATCACATGTTGTAAGAGTTGAGATCGACCCTGGGTATATCATAACTGAATCCAATAGAAACAACAACGTGGCAACTAGAGCAATCATCGTCGGCGAATTTCATAACATAGCCTTGTACAGTGTAATGCTTTCAAAAACCATCGTTGGACAAGGATACTCAATGGACACAAGCGTAACAGTCGTTAACCAGGGCAGGTTCACGGAAACCTTCAACGTCACAATCTATGCAAATCAAACTGTAATCGGCGAGATGCGCAACATTGACTTGACAAGTGAAAACATCACAAACATCGCGTTCACATGGAACACTACTGGCTTTGTTAAGGGCAACTACACGATAAGCGCCTGCGCCACGCCTGTTCTAGGCGAAACAGAAACAACAGACAATACGCTCACAGATGGTTGGGTATTCGTTTCAATCCCAGGCGACATTAACGCGGATCGGAAGGTGGACTTGAAGGATGTCTTTGCTGTTGGCAAGGCGTTCGGTACTACTCGCCAAGGACCAAACCCTCCAGGCCGCCTATACAGCCCAAACTGTGATATTAACGATGACGGCAAAATCGACCTCAAAGACTACTACGCAACATGCAAGAACTACGGCAAATCATGGTAACGATTTAGACTTTTTTTCCATACTGATCCAGAAGACAAGTATTATAAGGCTGAAAGGCTGCGTGTTATTAGTTGTCTCGTTTTTCGTGGTGTCTTTTACGTAACGGTGTTGTCGTTCAGGTTTGAGTGGTTTCGAGGGACACATTGAATCTCAGGCTGCTGAAAAGACGAGTCGAAATGATGGATGCGGTTAGTACTGGTCTTCATCCTTCGGCTGTAGTCTTTGAGATGGCTGAAAAGTGCGATGTTTCTGAGCTGGGGTTCAAGTCCTTTCGGGCGGGTGGGTTGAGGGAATTGAAGGAGAGTTGCAATTTGATGGGGATGGCTGAGCGTGGATGCGGTTTCTTTCACTTGAAGAGTTGAAGCCATAAATGGTTTGGAACTTGAGAGTGTTGCTCGGCTTACTAAAGGAGCATGACTCGGTATGTATATCAATTTCCTAATTTTTTCGGGACTTCTCCCGCAACCAGATCTTTTGCTTCGGTTATCCACTTTCCCTAAAGAGGGATAATTCAAACTGGCTCAAAAACAGAGATAGAAGTTAGTTCTGCTTTCTAAGAGGGGGGAATTTGAATAGTGATAGTTTCCCATTTGACCCGATTTTTCTCAACTGCTTCTTTTATCTTCCTCTGTGCAAAAGTAAGCGATGCACTCTTGCCGCATTTTACATCAGCTAAAACTACCGTAATTTGTTGTTCTCCCTCTGCGTCTTTAACGTCTGTGTAACCATCAAATATAACGTAGTCAATAGGAGAACCTATGAATCTCGCATCAGAAGGCTTGTACTTGAACTGTTCAAGAAATGGAACGATTTGTTCACTAATTTTCCCCTTTATAGATGCTCTGCTACTATCCAAGACCTCTTTTCTAAAAATATCCTTCATTTCCATGAACCTTTTTTCCGCTCTAACATCAATTTCTCGCAACAGAACGCCTCTTTCTTTTATCAGATATAGAATGTATGCGATTAACAAGACAGCAACGACAAATAGCAATATGTCCAATATTTCAATCATGTTCACTCTTCCATTTTAGGAGAGAAAAAAGTTAGTGTTGCAGGCGTAGATGTGTTTTTGTCAATGGCATCTATAGTGTGCGGTTCTCCACAATTAATGCAAACTGCGAGAATTTGATGGTCAGCCATTCTTGATAATTCAAACTTGTTCTTTCCGCACTTCACACATTTAGACTCTGCTTCCGTTATTTCCTCTTTCATTTCATATCCCCGTCATCTATTTTGCTTCATTCAGCTATAACTTTTCCTCTAAATGAAAGCTGGCTTTAAAGAACTTACAGAAGAAACTTCTGAGTCTTTGAGTTAGGTAGTTATCTTGTATTCACAACCATTAACAAATCTACAACTACGACACTTTTTGATGCTTTTGTGATGTTCAGGTTCCAATTTATCCATGACTACTAATGCAAATCTGCTCATTTTTTCCTTCAAAAACTTCTCAGTTCCTTTGGTTTGAATGCCCTTGAATATTCTTATGCTCTCTCCCGTTTTTTTGTCTTTTATGTTAATAATCCACGCTTTTCCCTTGTGAGGTATTCTAAACCATTCTTTAGAAGTTGAATCGGGATTGTCTGTGTAACGAGAATTTAAATACAGCAAGGCTTGCATTGTCTGGTCTTCATATGGTTCAAATTTCTCCAAGTATTTTTCCGTATTTTCTGGATACTTTATTTCTTCTACTATAAGCATTCCTTTACTTCTTGCTATTTTGTCGGCTCGACCAATTATCAGCATTGACAGGTTTTTCTTACCGTACTTTATCTTTTTTGGAAGTCTCGTGAATATGCCCTCACGAGCAAGTTCTATGTCCTTATCAATGTCCTCTAATTCCTTTTGAGTTATAGTAACAAATTCAAAATGTTCTCTTTCATACTTCACTTCCTTCTCATGCGATTCTGTTCCTTCTATGGTCACCTTTGTTTGAGGCGGTTTCATACCTTTCAGAAAATGCTTGATTCTAAATTCGCAATATCCCATAGAGTCGCAGAAATCTGATACAGAAGAGATTATCTTAGGGTTGCCATCAGGCATTTCTCTTATCTCAATCATAGCAAGAAGCCTGAGAACACTCAAAGATAAAAACTTGTTTTTCTAGTTTCTTGTCTTCGCTCTCTAGCCATTCTCTGAGTTTTCTTTGAACATTTTAAAAAATAGATTGAAGGACACGTTTTCTGTGAGAAATGCGTCTTTCACAATGACATAAAAGACTACCGTGCCCTTGTCCGTTAAGGACTTTAATCGCTTGGCTTGTCTGAGCCAGACTCAGCTTGTTTAAAACGTAATTCAAAGGGTCAACCATTGCGATTCTCCTTGTTTAATACCTTCGGTTCAGCTATAACTTTTCCGCATTTCTCCTATAGTAGGGCGGTACGTCTTGTTTTGGGTGGTGGTTTGGTTGGATAAAACTCTACCCACTTTCATATTTGTCTTTGTTTTTCTGGTAGTGTTTTGTTTTTAGGTATTGTATTTTTGCTTTGAGTAGGTCAATGTAGAATTCCTTCTTGCTATGCATTTTTCCAGGAATCCTGAACGCGACTGCGTCTTTCAGTAATAGCTATGTATTGGAGAGTTCAGCATTATGAATGGCGAATCGTAGTTAGAGAATTGAAAATGTCTTCGAATACTGATAGTGCAGAAACGATGGCCCATAAGGTGGGTTGGTCTAGACGTAAGATTGGCTTTGTTGTAGCTGTTATTCTGGTCTTTCTTGTTATTTCTGCTTTGGTGAGTATCTCTCTTTTTCGGCAATTGTCACAGCCAAACGATTCATCAGCAGACAATCCATCGTCCGCAAACAATTCTTTAACAAACACTCCCGTCATCTTCACTGTTCGCTCTAATTCCAGCGGCCAAACCTTTACCATAGCTGTACAAATCAATCTTACAGATGGGATGGATCAGGATGAAGCGGTTATTGTGGCTACTAAAGTGTTCAATGCTACTATGACTGCGCAGTATGCGGTTAAATCAGTGAGTGTGGATGATCAGTTTGTTTGGACGGTGGAGTTTCGTTGGGGCTATCAGGGCGAGCCTCTGGGACACTGGTTCAGGGCAGTCATAAATCCAATAGACCGAACCGTCGTGTACGATCGATGCC
>Ga0315279_10003416_pt1 | contig 22152 bp, 24 predicted proteins | sample YL17G06_20_MG_FD_203694 | JGI IMG/M metagenome (GOLD analysis project Ga0315279, IMG submission 203694) | Sediment microbial communities from Yellowstone Lake, YNP, Wyoming, USA - YL17G06_20 | ecosystem: Environmental > Aquatic > Freshwater > Lake > Sediment | place: USA: Wyoming | collected... | reverse complement strand
GCGCGGCACGCTTACCTGTTCTCCAGATTCAGGATCTCCCAGTTGACTTTGGAGAGCGCCTGGATCAATGTCCAGAGTCTGTTGTAACGCCTGCCCATCTCCAAAGCCTTCGGGACAATGTCCTTTCGGACATAGAACGTTACGGTCTTTCCTTCCACCTTGGTCGTCAGGCTATGGCCGGTCATGGAAGGCGACTTTGCGACCGTCCCAATAAGAAAACTATCCAGCATAGAAGCAATGTCCTCCCTCAGTCGGGCCTGGCGCTTCTTCAGGATGTCTCTTCGACTCATCTGGGCCTCCTTCATATATGAGTATTTATACTCATATTATTAAACCACAAAAACGCCCACAAGTCAAGAACATTGTGGGCGCGTGACTAAAAAAGTTCTAAAAGGACTAAACTGTTACCTCTATGGAGTTCCCGTTAAGGGGGACGTTGATGAAATCTATGAATTTTGATCTGCTGACTCCATCTTTTGAACTGCCTTAATCACAGCTGATCCACATACCCCCACGTGTATCGCCATTTCTGCCTTCTCCCACAATTACCAACAGATGTAAAGTGATTATTTTCATCAACGTCCCCTGGGTTCTTTTGTTGCCTCAGTTGACGAAATTCCTCCAGCCTGTTACGATTTACTTCATCCATTGGAAACCTCCTTTTAAGAATTTGAGTTTGGTCGTGCTTACTCTTATCTCTTAACAGGAGGTTTCTTTTTATGGTAGACTGGTATTATATTTTTTCCATTTTACCGTTGGGAGTCTACCCTTTGCCTAAAACAATATATAACGTTGATGAAATCTATGAATCTTGATCCGCTGACTCCATCTTTTGAACTGCCTTAATCACAGCTGATCCACATACCCGCACGTGGATCGCCATTTCTGCCTTCTTCCACAATTACCAACAGATGTAAAGTGATGATTTTCATCAAGGGGACGTAAAAGAAGGAAAAAATAGGAGGCGGAGCAAAACTCCGCCTCATTTCAAGTTAAAAGTCACTAACCTTTTGAAATTCTAATAAGCCGTCCTTCTTCTCCTTATAAAATATATAGCACTCACAAATAGAAGAATACTCATTATTATCATTCCCCATTCTGTCATGGTGGGCACAGGTACGAAAGGCGGTGGTGGTGAGGAAAGCTTTGTTACAAAGACGTCACCACTGCCGCCATATGATCCCTGAATTGGATTTAAGGTGGGAAAATTAGTGGAGATGGTCTCCCCTGTAATATAGGCATTTCCAGAACTGTCCACAGCAATCCCAATACCATAATTATTACCATCGCTACCTCCGAGGTAGGTGGAGTAGACGATTGCAGAGCCAGCAGGGTTAAGCCTTGTTACAAAGACGTCTGACCAGCCCGCAAGCGCCCCCTGAATTGGGTTTACGGTAGGAAAATTGGTGGAAGAAGTCTCTCCTGTTATGTAGACACTTCCTAAGCTGTCTATAGCAATGCTACGGCCATTATCCTCATTACTACCTCCGAGGTAGGTGGAGTAGACGATTGCAGAGCCAGCAGGGTTAAGTTTTGTTACAAAGGCGTCTGGGCTGCCCGCATTTGATCCCTGAATTGGGTTTACGGTAGGGAAGTTGGTGGAGAAGGTGCGCCCTGTGACATAGGCATTTCCTGAACCGTCCACAGCAATGCTTGCACCCCAATCATCCATGCTACCTCCGAGGTAGGTGGAGTAGACGAGTGCAGAGCCGGCAGGGTTAAGCTTTGTGACATAGGCATCTGCAATGCCCGCATTTGCCCCCTGGATTGGATTCATGGTAGGGAAGTTGGTGGATGGGGTAGAGCCTGTAATATAGGCATTTCCAGAACTGTCCACAGCAATCCCAATACCATAATTATTACCATCGCTACCTCCGAGGTAGGTGGAGTAGACGATTTCAGAACCAGCAGGGTTAAGCTTGGTTACAAAGGCGTCTTGACTGCCCGCATTTGATCCCTGAATTGGATTTCGGGTGGGAAAATTAGTGGAGGCGGTATCCCCTGTGATGTAGACACTTCCTAAACTGTCCACAGCAATACCGTAACCCTCATCACCACTCCCACCTCCGAGGTAGGTGGAGTAGACGATTTCAGAACCAGCAGGGTTAAGTTTTGTTACAAAGGCATCTAGAAAGCCCGCATTTGATCCCTGAATTGGATTTCGGGTGGGAAAATTAGTGGAAGCGGTATACCCTGTGATGTAGGCACTTCCTAAACTGTCCACAGCAATTCCCCAGCCATAATCAAGACTGCTACCTCCGAGATAGGTGGAGTATACGAGTGCAGAACCAGCAGGGTTAAGCTTGGCTACAAAGGCGTCTTGAATGCCCGCATTTGTCCCCTGAATTGGATTTACGGTAGGGAAGGAGTAGCTAACCCCCGTAACATAGGCACTTCCTGAGTTGTCCACAGCAATGTCATAACCAGAATCAAAAGTGCTACCTCCAAGGTATGTGGAGTAGGAAAGAATGGGGTCAATGATGAGTGGTTTTTCCGTGTTAAATTGGTCAATCTTAAAACCAATGACTACCTTGCCCTTATCTTCATCCTTTTTCGAAGGGTCCACTACATATCCACCCTTGATGAACTGCTTCTTGCCCTCTACTTCCTGATAAATCCGAGGTGTATGCTGGATGACCTCTTCACCTCCTATCCGGAGGAGGAGGTTACCCCCTTCATCGATTCTTGCTCCCTCCGTACCCTCGAGTACCAGCCGTATCGCACCTGGATCTCCTTTAGGCATTACGACAAGGTCATACTCCAGCTGTCTCTGATTCCCATAATAGATAAGGTCAATTCCAGGATAAAGGTCTCGGTATCTCACCCTTCGATATAATAGAACGTTGGTTCTCCACTGATCCGGGTCGTTCCCAATGAAGTAGTGACTTTTTCCCTCAAGTTTATCTACCCCCTCGATCCCTGGATTTTGATTCGCTCCCTCCCATTTCATTCGTAATATGTCCGTTTGAGGGTTTATACCGTTAGAAATAATGCCTGACTGCTCTGCAGCGGGGTGACGTTCTAATAAAATTCCGGCGGAGTTTAATGCCCCGCCTGCGTGGCCGAAGCCACTTCGGCGCGGCGAAGGCCCGCTGGAATTTCTAACGGGGTTTACTCTCTCTATTTTCTCTGATGTCTGATTCGGTCTCCTCAGGGTAAGCACAGCCTCCGTGGGGGTCAAAAACAGTCCATATCCATTTCCTTGAGAGAGAAATCGAACCCTTGAGTCAACCTGCCCCTGGTTGGCTTCAAAGTGTAAAGGTAATTTCCCATAAGCCTCTACCACTCGAACCTTTGTTGCCTTATCAGACTCAGCGGTCTCGCCCCTCTTTGAGAGAGAATCTGTTCCCTCCATGGAAAATGGAGTCAGTGTGATGATCACAAACATAATTAAGGTTAGTATTCCTGTTCTCTTAAACATAAGAAACCCTCCTCTCTCGTTAAGTATTTTGTCGGTTTTAGGGGACGTTGATGAAATCTATGAATCTTGATCCGCTGATTCCATCTTTTGAATTACCTTAACGACAGTTGGTCCACATACCCGCACGTGGATCGCCATTTCTGCCTTCTCCCACAATTACCAACAGATGTCAAGTGATGATTTTCACCAACGTCCCCCAAGGTTCTTCTTCAGAATTCATCCCAGTAGACCTCTTGACTTCTCTTCGCGATGCACTCTCCCTTAAGTATAGAGTCGGTGTTCTGAATTCTTAACTCCGCATTCCGCAATCAGCAATTGGGATGGCCACCTTTTTATGGATGACTCCTGACTCTAAAATGTAAAATTTAGGTTTAGCCCCGAATCCCTTCTATCCAGTACCTTTAGTAAAGTCAAGAATAAAGATTTGGCCCCATTTCCCTCTTGTTCTTTAATGAATCAGATAACCCGCAACACGCCACTTACCATCTTTGTCGAGCATGGGTGTAATAGTTTCAACAGCAGACTCCTTGTTTTCAAACCGTGTATCGTACATGATCACAACGTACTCCCCATCCGGAACACCCGGCAGGCTCTTCGTGTACATTTTTGACTTCAGCTTCCTGGATAGAACCTTACCGAGGGGAGCCCTCCCTCCTTTTAATGAAGCTACCCACCGATCCTTAGTTAGCGCGTTCTTAAAATAAGCTGCTGCCTGATCCCAAGTTTCGGGATACTTCCCTCCATCTGCGAGAGCCAACCAAGCAGTGGCAGAGGCCAGGGCTGCCTTTTCAGAAGCCTCGTTAGCATGAATATAAGCGGCAACAAGGAGAGTTAGGATGCCTAATCCCAAAAGGATGATACATTTTCTTTTCATCGATCCCTCCTCGCTATGATCTCCCTTATCCCCCGTTTCAGAAAAGAGCGGACGGCAGGTCTAATTCAATACCGAATTCGTAAAAAGGCAAAACAAAAACCTCCAATATGCACCAGATCCCCTTGGAGTTTCAATCCATGTCTATGGGGTCAGACTTGATTATTGCGTTTTGATTTGACCCCATTTTCCCTTGGGATTACTCTTCCCTCTTGGCATCGGAGGCCTTATAAGTATTCGGCTAGGATTCCAATTTGATCTTGCTCACCTAAGTATCTTACGTTTGATCCGTTTCAAGAGGGTTTGAGAACCGAACGTTTTTTTAACCTCGTATAAGTAAGTAAGCGGCGACTCAGTTTTTATCTCTCGCACTTGATGAGCACGCGCCGTCTCAGAAGCTGCAATGCCAACAACGGTAACGCCTATTGCAACGCCAGGCCCAGCTACAGCGCTAATACCCCCGGCAACTACGGCTCCTAAATCACCAATTTTTGCTCTGAGCTTTGTTCCTGATATCTTTTTCTCGAGTTCTGATAAACCTGCCTTTAGTTTACTGACAGTTGGTCTTACGAAATCAGCTCTTTCTTCTCCTTTAATCTCAGAAGCCTTCCGCAGAACCGCCACCAATTCAGCAACGTGATCTCTAAACTTCTCTCTATCTTGGAAAGAATCTCGACGGAAAGAAAGCAGCCCGTCTATTTTGTGTTGGTCGAAATCAAAAAGATTTATACTCATATCTTTGAGACACACTAATACAGCCGTATCAGCATCCAAACGATCCTTTAGCGAAGTCTTTGAAAAGTTCTGAGCGATGGTGCCAAAATACTTTATGTAGTTCTCATCGTCGGTGATTGTATCTACTTGATGGGTCAAATTAGGATGAACAGGCTTTTCAGAGAGCTTGGCGGACAAAAAGCTCATATACGGCACCTCTATTGTTTTATCTAAACGAACCCCTTGATATCCGACCTTGATATAGCGTTTACCAATCTGGCTCTCCACAGAATCCAGATAATCAAGAAGTGGCCCCAGCTTTCCCTGATGCAAGACAATGCTTTCGGAAATCGACGCCGGGTCCATCGCGATATTCCTGATCCTTGGGGCCAAAATAGTCTCAACAAACTGCGGGACAATCCAATAAGTTTCGTTAGTTGGATCGACAGTCCCAATCACACCACTCTCGATCAGCTCCGACACACACTTATTGTCTGTCATTGTGCCTTCTGGCCATATTAAGTACAATTTTTCCCACCAAAGCAAAACCGACGCTAACCAGTCATTAGTTTGAGGAACAAAAAATGGATAATATAAGACATCGTTTCTCATATGTACCTCCAATTAGCTTTATGGTAAATGAATTTCAGCCGAACGACGCGGGTCAGGGGCGGCGCGGTCTTTGCGCCGTCCCTTGCACCCGCAGGTTATGGTTTTAAAACATCATAATCTTGTTTTACTTCATTGAATTCCAAGCGTAAGCTTGAGGGGTTGTCATTCCCAACCGTGTCCAAAATACGTATCAATTCATCAGCGGATATTTTAAATACTTTTTTGTTCCTTTGGGAGTCTGACGAAAAAAAGATACCATTGAAACCACCTGCCGCATTATCATCGACCATGAAAACATAGCTATGAATCAATTGGTTGTAAATAAATGAAAGATGACGTTGTTCAGGGTTCTCTTCTTCCAGATTGTAAAGTTGGTCAATTTTGTGCCAATTCATTAGTGTTACGTTCTTAACATTTGGATATGAGAATATGTTGATTTTCATCTCTTGGGTCGTATTCGATAGTATACGAGCGTCAACTAATTTTCTGATTGAATAAAAAGCAATTAGAATTGTTTTTTCAATGTTGACAAGATCTTTATCAGAAAGGCATTTTTCTTTCCATTTATTAATTTGTTTAGAGAGCTTCAATAAAGGTTTTTTCCAGTCTGATGATTCCCAAATCATATTCTTAATTTGGAGGCATAACGTTAAGCTCAGCCGCCGCTGTTAAGCGATCGGTCTGAAGCTCTTTGTTAGGCGAGACTCTTGGATCTCCGCTTTTCCAGCTCGGATATGCACATCGCGTTCATGAGCGCGTTAGCGAACGTCGGAACGACTACCCGAAAAGCTCTCTGCAAGGTGCCGGAACACTTCGCCGAGGTCAGGGTAGCTCATCCGCTCAGGGCGCAGCCGGTCGATGAGCGCCAGATCCTCTTGCTGAAGAGAGGTAAGTTGGAATTCACCAAGCAAATTGCTTTCCCAGGATAACCCCTTCAGCCTGTCAAAAAGGATATAGGCATCGCCATTCGTCACGATGACATATCGAACGCCTTGGTCATGTGCATAGTTGTACGCCTGCTTGATTGCACCGATACCGCTGTCGAAACTGAGGTTCCAGTCCACCTTGACCTCAGCAATTAGGATCGTGTGGCCGCCCCTTTCAATCTTGATGTCAACACGGCCTTGGCGATACTTGATGTCCTTGTGCTTGCTGTACCCGAGTGCGACGAAGAGTTCTTCGACTAGCGACTCGTGAGCACGTTCCTTGTGGTCACGCTCTTTGCGCAAAGTCTCGACCGCCTCAATCACGGATTTGAGGTCTTGGGGGCGCAGGATCGCAATCTCCTTGACTCCGGCAGGAGCCGACATTCCAAGGAGGCGGGCTATATAGGACGGCAACTCAGGGTATACCTTCCCCACTGTACCGTACGGCTGCCAGGGAGTCTCGCCTTCGGAAACAAGAGAGCTGCGGGCCATGTATGCGGTTTTAACCCACTTGACTTCCCTGTAATGGGGGTAGAAGTGCTCCGCATCGTCGGGCCCGGCATCGTGCTTTCGCAGTTGGAACTTGTACCCAGATTCAATGATGCCGACGCCAAAGAGTCCGTGGTTGGTGTTATTGACCGCCACATAGTCGCCGGGCTCAAGAGAAAGGAACCTTTCGAACGACTGAATCGCGGCTGCCTCGTTGTCATATTCTTGCCGCCGGATCAGATCGGCGATTTCGTCGATCGACTTGCCGGTAAGATCGACATCATTAAGCCAGCCGATGGCAACGTAGCGCCCATCGCGGAAGCGCTCCCATGCGCGCGGTTTCTGGCCCGCGATATGGGTCGGTGAGATTGTCGTGAATTTTGGCATGCGCTCCTCCAAGGCAACTCGCTCGTTAGCGCCGCGCGCAGCGCGGTGCTAACGAGCCTGCAGGAAAAGTCCTTTTGACCAGTGAAAACGATGTTTTCAGGGACCTCTTGCCCCTTCCCAAACATGACATCATTGATTGTGGCACATTCTATGGGGTCACCCTTTCCGGATCTCTCCCAAGAATCTGCTTCGGTACTTTTTCTACAGCCTCACCGCTGTGGATCAGCGGGCGCTATTATCGACCCGTTGCAGCCGTTCGTTAGGGGTCTTTGAATCCTCTCCAAACCCACCGAATAGTCCAACCCCCGAAATATAAACCTAGAATTGTTCCCAACCATCCAACTATAGCATAAAAAATAGTTCGCCGATTTTGCAGTCTGATATAATCGTTCGCAATTCTTGCTTCTTCTGCTTGTTTTTGGTTTCTTTTCTGCATTAACCTGAATCCTGCGTGACTTTGTAGGTAAACGAAACATTTGACTTATAGTTATATTTTTCATCAGCAAGTTTCTTAATGTTTTTCAAAACCTGGATAAACGTTTTTGAATATGGATAGCTGCTTGGTAAACTTAAAATCGGTCGGCCTTGGGGACGAAGCAATTGGGCTGGCACCAAAAGCAACCGATTTCGGATGGTCTGAAGATTTAACCGTTGCCAGTCGTCCGGTAAGCAGAGGCGTTTGAACCAGTTGATCAAGTTGTAAGCCAAAAGGACCATGTGGAAATAGGCTTGGTTTGAAGCCCAGTCTCGGGTGGGAATCTTCCCCAAGGTATAGGCTTCGAGGAGTTCTCGAATGATAAGCTCTCCCGTAGCTCTTTGGTTGTAGAAACGCCAGAGATTCAGTGGTTTCAACGAGAGGTTGGTGACAATTACTTGATAGGTGTATCCAGCCGTCTTGAAAAGCGAGAGTTGCCAGGAGGGTTTTTCGGGGACGAGGCGTCGCACGACGATGAAGCGTTGGGAGGTATTCCATCGCCAGGGTTTGTATTCGAACTCGGCAAACCACAGGCCGGGAGAAATCTCGTCGTAAGGAAGACCTCCAAAATATTGTTGAATCGGCTTGGTGGCCCGGGCAACAATTGCATAATAGGCTGGAATCCCTTGGAGATACTCCACAATCGTATGGTCGTAGAAGGCCGAGTCGGCTCGCATCCGAATCTCTCGGATACCAGAAGGAAGCTTCGAGATGCTTCTCTCCAGAACATCTATCGTGTGAGGAGCAGGATGGATGTCGCCCGAAAGATAAATTCCTTCCCAGATATCGCCTGTTTTCCCCTCGAAGCAGAGAAGCGGTTGATAGGAAGGACGTCCTCGCTTTTTGGGATTGAATCCAATCCTGGCCCCCTGCTGTTGGCCATAGACCGTCAAGACTTTGGTATCGAGATCGAAGATCACAGAGGAGGCGAGACCAGGCTTTATCAGGAAATGGGCACGGAACCGGTCGTGGAGATTCTGGAAGGCCGATAGGCCTTTGGAGCCGAAACGTTCCAGAAACCGCCGCAGGGTAGTAGGATCTGGATAGGTTGGAAGGCTCGCCAGATATTGGAAGATGCCATTCTGCTGCAGGAGAATGTTGGTTTCGATCCGTCCCAACCCAAGGATGATTGGATAAAGGATGGCGAGCATGGAATCGCTGACGGAATATCGATTGTTGAGTTGTTGAAAGCGTATGCTTTGGGTGAGAATAGATCGCAGCTTGATGCTTTGGAAAAACTGTTGCAAAAGATACAACCCGCCGTAATGGGTTAATCCGGTGTTCGAGAATGATATGCCGACATTTATATGAGTTTTTGACATTACAATTTGACCATACCATAGGTTGGGTGAAATTGTAATCCTTAGTTGAAGGTTGTTTCGGTGTCCAAGCCATATTTTCTAAGGTTTCCCGTTACAGCGCGCTCACAGAAGGTCACGCAGGATTCAGGTTAATTCTCGAGCAACTATCGGAATTTGATTTTGTGTTACATTGTTAAAGTTATTTTTGACAATTCTATCTATATCCTTTTGTTCCATGTCATTCGGAAATTCTACGATTCCGATACCAGGTATTTCTGTTTTGAAAACAGCATCCTTGTTTAATCGTTGAAGGATTTCAACATCTTCAACTCGATCCAAGTTCTTCTGAAATTTGTAAGCAAACGGACAAAATATCACGAGCAATATGACTGAAATAACAACCCACAATCTCTGCCATCCACCTAATCGCCACGATGATCGGGAAGAAGCTGACGCATTGAAAAGGGCATTATATCTATCGGGAACGGAGGGGAAAGGCTTTGCCCTAAATTTTTCCGGCATCTTATTAAGCAGTTCAGGGAATCCCGTGAAAGGGATAATTTCCTCAGGAAACCCCCTATCCATACAGTCTCGAGTCCTGTGGATCATATAATCCCAGACACTGGCATTAAGGCCAACATATTGAATTTCACTAGCCAAGAATTCCCATGCCTTCATATCTAATAACCCATGGATCTGTAAATAATCGACTTCATCAAAAAGAGTTAAAGATTTATTTAATAGTCGCTCATCATTTTTATCTTCCTGCCAATTGACGAATTCTTTGTTATGAATTCTGATATAGAATGCATATATATCATCTTCCAAGAATCGATCGTATATTTTACTCATCAACTCCATTCTTTTTTTTAAATTGTTGCTTCTAATCGCTATTATGCCAAAGAATATCATGACGACTCCAGCCACCGTTGCCCAGTCCGCCAAGGAAGGGCCGAGAGAATAGAGACGCTTTAAGATTTCTAATAATTCATTGAAGATAAGGCTAATTGTATCCATCATGGGCTCCTGTTAGAAGTATTCTGGGGGTGTTTTTCTTCATCATTATTGCCCTAAGCAATATCATACTGCGCCAACATAACAATCGAAAAAATTAGGCGGCCCTCTAAGTCAGGGTTATCAATTATGAAATGCGCCCCCTAAGGCAAAAAGAAATCGGGGCCAGGCCTTTGATTTTGATATTTTCCATTTCCCCATAGATCACTTGCGGTAGAATAATGAATGCCCATTTTGACGGGACGTAGGTTCTAAAACATTTTAAGGAATTTCTCAAGATTTACCGCTTCTTCAAAAGTGACCAACCGATATCAAGTTGTTTTAGAACCTACGTCCCTTTCTTTGCGTAGACGTAGATGATGAACTTCTTAATTTGACTCAGAATTTTCTCGTCTGATATAAGGCATGCATTCACCAGAACCCAGGCATTCATCTATATTTTCAAAAACCAAATGTCCAAATTCATTTTTGTGCTCTTCGTTTAGCCTGATACATAATCGCTTTAGGGAATTTGATTGAGTCATAATTGCCTTCACGTTACTAGACAACGTAGTAATAGATCTGATAGAACAATCGTCTGAAGATACGCTTTTGATTATTGAAGATACATTCTCCTCAATAATCATGCATGCCTGGATGGCGTTCTCATAAAGCCCGTGTACTAAATCAACAAGATCCTTACAGCGAGTTTCGCATTTCTCCTCATACATCTTTCTCACACGGGCTTCGGATGCGGCCGCCTGCTTTGCAGCTTTTCGCTCTTGAAACGCTATGAAAGTACTTATTAACCCAAATAAAGCACCAATTATTCCAACAATTACACTGATGATTGTCGCAAGATTAGCCCAATTCATACATCACCTCTTAAGCTTTTATTTTTGATTTAAATTCTTCGCTATACCGACCTAAATCAGCGGCGTGAATTGTCTATGGGGTCAGATTTGATTATTGCTTTTTGATTTGTAACAAATATCAATCGTCAAGCCTGACTCCAATCTTGTTTTCCTTTTGTTCCATTTCTTCCATCGAGCATAACGCTGAGATTACTGGCTGGTGTGAAGCGCAGCGAAAAACCAGTCAGGTGTACTGAAAGGTTAGCCATAAATTTAAACCATCTCTATGCTATTCATTTTGACCAATAACAGTAGCTGTTAGTTCAGCGGCTTCCCTAATATTTATTGTTGTATCTGGCTCTCCAATAAATTTCTGGTGGCTGAGAGTTTGGCTTTCAAGAATCTTGATAATCCTATCCCATGTCCAAACACGTATGCCGGAAGCTCTATAAAAAACTGATTCTCTTATTCTTAAAGCCTGGGAAGCAAGCTGCTTTCCTAGAACGGTGTCCTTTTGTTCACATTCAACGATAGCATTATCTCTGCCAATTATTATTCCACCAAATTTTACATGATCTGGTGTTACAATACCCCACCTATCTCTTAAATGACCACTATTGGCAATTGAATGATGGTAATGGAGCAGTTGATTCTCAGCTTTAAATAGTTCTGGAGAAGGGCAAGCTTGGTTCTGAGTTTCCAATTGAAATAAAGGTAGTTGTGGCGCTTTTAACTCCCAAACAAATGCACCAGGCCTTGTGTTCCCCCCAACCTCTAAAATTTCGGCGATAACAATCATATCAACTCTGCCTGCAGAGCAGAGTTGCTCACAATCCAAATATGTAATTGTTCCATCCATAGCCGGCAACAAAACCCAAGGACAATTCTTTAAACACTTTGCGCACTCTTGCTCTGTGTAAGCATCGGTACGGTCCACTTGCTTTCTTAATTCTCTAATATTTATATCTTCTTCGAAACTCATACACTATTACGCCAAACATTAACGCTATGTTCAAGAAGTTCTTTGAGCCTCTTTTCAACACTCTCCCAACGTTCCCCATTACTGATCCCAATCACGAACGCGAGATCAACCTTATATCTAAATTCCTGACCGGAAACATCTCTGATTTCTTGGAAATGATCAACAACCGTAAAGCTTGCACCCGGTCTTACGCAGAAAGCAAACATGTTTGAAGTTCGATTCGATGAGAAGAAGTTGCACGATCCGCTAATAGCTACTGCAACTGGAGAACCGGAAGGGCGCTTATCATCGCTAATGAGAAACCCAGGGAACGGTGGCCAGCCCTTTTTTTGGTTTCTTGTAACTCTTTTAAGTGCTTCATTATCAAGATAAAAAATACCAAGCGTTGAGTTGTCATATGAAGCAATCCATCTACCAGGGCTTTTTAAAACTGGAGGCAGTATGATGTCAGCTTGATTCTTGATTCTAGCGAAGAATTTATCGACAAGTGTTATTGCATTTGTAGCAATATTTTCCATTTTTTAGGTCAATGAGGTCACACTTGTTTATTCACCCCTAAGGATCGGGTTTAGCAATTATGAAATGCTGCTTGTAATATACACCCTTTTTAGAGTTTTTGGAAGTCAAAGTTTCGAGAAGGTAACGCCTCGTATTGCATTTTAAGATTTTCCTCACCCCGTAAATATATCAAAGCAAACTTCTTGCCAAATGCCTAAATTGATTTCAATTTTACAACAAACCGGAATTACAAGAGTTTTTCAATTCCTGGTGATTTAGAGACATGATAAGCTGAAAGGTAAATTGCCTATTTTCTGATAGTTGCCTATTTTTATGAGCAGTCGGAAACCATTAAGGAGATGGGGAGATAAGGTGGTAGGAGGGCAAAAAGTCAATCTCGACGGCCAATTCCTCTTTCAATTCTTCAACTTTCATAATAGCTCTTTACCTTTTGATTCAATGAGCCGGGTAAAATGTGTGGGAGGGCTTAAGGGAACAATATCCATTGAAACATTTAATTCCTCCTCAAGACGAGCTCCCAGTTCATATAATTTCCATCCCGAGATGCCGTCCAAAGCTAAATCAAGGTCTTTCGCTTCCTCCAGGTTTCCAACTGCACTTCCAAAAAGGATAATACGGGTTGCTCCGTAGGACTTTGCTAAAGAAACAACCCTTTCAATCTGAGCCTTATTGATGGCCATTGCCGTACCCCCATAAATTTACCCCGTCAGAAAGCCCCGGCATTTATGCCGGAGATGTTATAAATAGAAAGCATCAGTTCCTTAGAAAAGCGGGGTCAAAGCCCCACCTTTCTAACGGGGTTTACTTGCATTATACAGTATTCGAAGAAGATTAAGAAGTAGAATATCTTATTCTTTCTCCAATTCAATCCCAATACTCTCCAGCCATTCTTTCACTTCTTCTTTGTCTCGGTCAGCTTTGAATTGGAACCACTGCTTTTCTACTTCTGGATAGTCTCTCAACACATTCTTGAACCTCCTGAAGGCCCCTTTTCCGTCAAGAGCAATAGAAAGTTCTCTTCGAATCTTTGAGTCTGCCACTCCTTCTGCAAACTCAACGATCAAATTCTATCCCTTTGACCAACAGTAGTCCGAAGTCAACCCTTCGGCTTCTCCGGTCTAAAGACCCGAGGTTGCTCAGAGTTGACCCTGAGCGGCGCTTTATACCCCGCCCTAAAGGATGGGGCTTGGCGCCGCCGAATGGGTCAACCTTCTGTTGTCCTTCATCGCAAACGATTAAAATAATCTCGAGGCCGACAAATTCTTACACCGTTGACGACTCGCCCAAAATATTCCCCAAAATGGATTGTATCACCGGTCAAGAGATAATCGGCTTTAATAGATATGGCAGCTAAAAGTACAGGTCGGTCCTTATCCGGAAGGCTAACAGGACAGGGTATCTTTGGATCAACTTCAGGAACAATCTCCACATGAGATAAGAAAGCCTCCAATCTCTTCAATTGCTCCGGCCGAAGGAGGTTGCGCTTGGCTTCCTCAATGACAAAGTTAGATCCAAATAGCAGACAACGCCTTCTTTTGGCAAGATCTCCTAAACGATTTAAGCCAGGGCTACCATAGGCGATCGAGAAAAAGATATTCGCATCAAGAAATATTCGGTCCATGGTCATAGGCGCTTAGACTTCTCGTGGGGTATCTTTTTTGGATCAAGCCCCATTTTCCTAACCTCTTTAACCGCCCATGTATAGTCACGCGCAGTGACAGCATTATTTAAGATAAACTCCGCTTTGCGCTCAGGCGTATAGATTTCCACCGGGAGAGCCACCACAGGGCGCAAAAGGACCCCTTCTGCTCGCGCTTCTGCAATGACTACAGAGCCTTCTTCAAATCCATATTTACGCCGAAGCCCTGCTGGAATGACAACAGTTCCCCTCTTGCCAATTTTTGCCGTATCCGCTTCCATAACGTTTCACCTCATTATCTGAATATCAGATATTCTGAGATCTGTCAAGTCTTTGTCCGGGAATTCCGTAAATGGATGAAGCCCCACGGGCAAGCCCGTGGTCCCCAAAAACCATACCCACCTTCGCCAAGGCTTCGGTGGGTCATCCGCCCGTGAGCGAAATCCGCCGAAGCGTGGCAGATCCATCGCTGATAGGTTTCCTATCCGGAGTTACGCATTCCTCCACGTCCAAGGCCGTGGTCTCCTGCGTAGGCGGATGAAATTTACGGAACACTTCATTATTCCAACAATCTATCAATCCTATTTTTTGACAATTATCTCTAAAGGTTTTAGGATCGTTTTCGTGAAGGTTGAACTCATCGTCCCGGCTGTTGAAGAAAATGCCCCCATTCCCAACCTGGCCCTCCCTCTTCTTGCTGCTCTCTCTCCCCCGGATGTAAAAATCTCTTTCACCGATGATCTTCTCACTCCGATCGATTTGGAAAAGGGACTAAAGGAGGTCGACCTCGTTGGGATTACGGTATTGACCAAGACCGCCTTGAGAGCCTATCGGATTGCTGATGCGTATCGAAAAAAAGGAGTGCCCGTCGTTCTTGGTGGAATCCACCCCACCGCTCTCCCCGAAGAGGCCAAGGAGCATGCCGATGGGGTCGTCATTGGGGAGGCTGAAGAAATCTGGCCCCATCTTATTGAAGATTCCAAGGCCGGAGATCTGAAGCCTTTTTACCACCAGAAGGGCTTCATCGACCCGATTAAAATTCCGAGACCCCGACGGGAGATCCTGCCTCGAAGGGGATACTTTCCACTCGATGTAGTCCAAGTCACACGGGGATGCCCCTTCCGTTGTGAGTTCTGTTCAGTTCGGAAATTTTTTGGAGACACTTACCGTTTCAGACCAATTCCTCATATCGTTGAAGAGGTCAGAAGCCTCCCACACCGACTGGTCATGTTCAACGATGACAATATCATCGGTAACCCCTCCTTCTCAAAAGAGTTGCTCAATGCATTGGTTCCTCTTAAGAAAAAATGGTTCGGGCAAGCCTCCTTATCAGGTTTGAAAGAGGTTGAAAATGTCGAATTGCTCAGCAAAAGCGGCTGTATTGGGCTCCTGATCGGTTTCGAGTCACTCTCCAAATCAAATCTGATCCAATCTCATAAATATCAGAATGATCCGTCGGAATATCGGGAAATCATCGATGCACTCCATCGCTTCGGTATCACCATCTGGGGTTCCTTCATCTTTGGTTTTGACGAAGATGACCCTTCGGTCTTCGAAGAGACTGTTAACTTCGCTATCCAAACCAAACTCTTCTCCGTAGTCTTTGCTATCTTGACTCCTTATCCGGAAACGGCCTTTTATCAGAGGGTGAAAAGGGAGGGACGGCTGATCCAAGATCAATGGTGGCTATTGGAAAGGCCGGAAAAGTCTGCTCCTCATTTCGCTCCGAAGAAAATGAGCGGTGAGGTACTGCGGAGAGGTTGGAAAAACGCCTGGAAGGAGTTCTATTCCCTTTCCTCCATATTGGAACGCTTCCAGTGGGAATATCCATCCACCCTGGTCAATCGCTTGGTCTACTTTCCTTTTCAATTCATGCAGCACCGGTTCACACAGAAAAAGATCATCGAGGGTAGGCGAAGATACCGAACGCGTTTATTCTAATTTCAGTTTCACGTTTCAAGTTTAAAGTTTCAAGTCGAAAGCCTTCAAAAACATTAAACCTAAAACTTGAAACTTGAAGCCCTCTGTCCTTCATTCTGATTCACGATATCCACATTCCTTCTTGGGACATCGCTTCACGACTCCGCCCTTCCCCTGCTTCTCAACCAAGAAAGGGAAGTCGCATTGAGGACACTTCTCCGGAATGGGCTTATCCCACAAAGCAAAGGTGCATTTGGGATAGTTGGTACAACTGTAAAAGGTTTTTCCTTTGCGAGTCCTTCGTTCAACAATTGAACCATCACATCCATCCTGAGGACACCGGACACCGGTCTCCAAAGACTGAGTGAATTTACAGGTAGGGTAATTGGAACAGGCCAGAAACCTCCCGAACTTTCCATTCTTGACCACCATCGGATTCCCGCATTTTTCACACTTAGCTTCAGTCTCCATCTTGTTCTCTCCGTTTTCTTCCACCTCTCGCGTATATCTGCATTTTGGATAGCTTGAGCAAGCCAGGAAATAGCCCCTCTTTCCCCACCGCTTCACCATCTTCGAACCGCACCGCTCACAGAGGGCATCCGTGGGGATCTGTTCCCTCTTCACATCCCTCATGGAAACCTTTGCCATCTCCAAATCCTTTTGGAAAGGCGAGTAAAACTCTTTCAGTGTTTCAATCCACCCCTTCTCCTCTTCTTCAATCTTATCTAAATTCTCCTCCATCTGGGCCGTGAACTCAATGTCGAGAATATCGGGAAAGCTTACGACCAGAAGATCATTCACCACCAATCCCAATTCGGTGGGGAAAAACTTCCCCTTGTCCAACTTCACATATCCTTTTCCTTTAATGGTGCTCAAAATCGTGGCATAGGTGGAGGGCCTTCCGATCCCCTTTTCTTCCAACTCCTTAATCAACGTTGCCTCAGAAAACCGGTATGGGGGCTGAGTGAAATGCTGCTTTGGGGAAAGCCCTAACAGTTCCAAGATCTCGCCTTCATATAAGGCCGGTAATTTCTTTTCTTGGTCTCCATTCTCATGGTTATCCACTCCCTCCACATAGAGGGTTATAAATCCCTGGAAGATGGGAACGGTCCCTACCGCATTAAAAATGGCATCGTCCGCTTTGATCTCCACGGTGGTCCGAAGAAAGACCGCAGAAGCCATCTGAGAAGCGACGAATCGATCCCAGATCAACTTATAGAGCGCCCAGTGATCCTTATCTAAATAGCCTTTCACCTTGTCAGGTTCCAGATCCATCGAGGTGGGCCGGATCGCCTCATGTGCTTCCTGGGCACCCTTTCGGCTCTTATAGACATTCGGTTTCGCTGGAAGATAGGGTTCTCCAAAACGATCCTTAATCCAGGTTCTGACCTGGTGAACTGCTTCTGAAGAGACCCGAGGCGAATCTGTCCTCATGTAAGTAATCAGACCCACCGTCCCGATCTGATCGAGATCCACTCCTTCATACAACCTTTGGGCAATCCACATGGTTTTATGGGCGGGGAAGGAAAGTTTTCGGTAAGCCTCCTGCTGGAGTCGACTGGTGATGAATGGGGGAAAAGGATGGCGCTGTTTCTCCTGCTGCACTATTTTTGAAACAGTATAGGGGACCGCATCAAGTGCTTTTTTCATGGCCAATGCTTCAGACTCATTGACCATGTTCACCTTCTTCCCCTTCCATTTGACCAATTTGGCATCGAAGGCAACCGGAGAATCCTTTCCCTTTAGAGTGGCGGTAAGGCTCCAATATTCCTCGGAGACGAAGTTTTGAATCTCCCTCTCCCTCTCGCAGATGATCCGAACAGCAACCGATTGGACCCGACCTGCACTCAGCCCCCGCCGCACCTTCTCCCAAAGGATCGGACTGATCTGATAACCCACCAGGCGATCCAATATTCGCCTCGCCTGTTGTGCCTCATATTTGGGCTGCTGTAACCTTCCTGGGTGGCGAAGGGCATCTAAGACTGCCTTTTTTGTGATCTCATTGAAGAGGACCCGGTAAATATTTTTATTCTCATCTCCAATCTCTTCGGCAATGTGCCAGGCGATCGCCTCTCCTTCCCGATCCGGGTCAGGCCCAAGGTAAATATTTTTCACCCCCTTGCTGGCCTTTTTCAATTCCCGGATGATCTTACCTTTTCCAGAGATGGTGATATATTGAGGTTGAAAATTATTCTGAAGATCCACTCCCAATTCGCCCTCTGGTAAGTCTTTAATATGGCCCACCGAGGCCTTGACGATGTAGTCTCCCCCTAAAAATTTCTGAAGGGTCTTCACCTTCGCTGGTGACTCAACAACAATCAACCCTTTTGACATATCTCATACTCCTGAAATCAATACTAATACAAACGCACTAAATAAAATGACATTCACCCCCACCCTCACCCTCCCCCCTTGAGGGGGAGGGGTGGGTGGGGGGTAATATGATTTAATGCATTTGCATTAGTTTCAAATTCCATGTCACATTTTCTTGCTGAAACATTTACCTGGCCACTGGGTGATCAGTCCTTTTAGTTCTAAGTTCAAAAGAAGACTCGACACCCCTCCTGGATCTATTCGGCTCTCGCGAATCATCTCATCGATATGCAAGGGGGTCTCCCCCAAAAGTTCATAAAGAATCCGCTCCTCTCCGGTGAGATCTTGGCCCGGGCTCTCGACCTTTGGTTCTATGTTTCCCTCTCTCCTCCATTGGGGCAAAATCTCCTCCAGGATATCCTCGCTCGATTCCACCACCTTAGCTCCCTCTTTAATCAACTTATTCGTGCCCCGACTGCCCTCGGCTCCAACATTTCCAGGTACGGCAAAGACTTCTCTCCCTTGTTCTAATGCGTAGCCAGCTGTGATCAAGGAACCGCTCCTCTCACCAGCCTGTACAACGACCACTCCCAGGGAGAGACCACTGATGATACGATTCCTTCTGGGGAAATGACCTCCCTCTGGGGGCGACCCCATCTGGAATTCGGAAAGGATGGCTCCCCGTTCGATAATTTTCTCGAAGAGTTTTCGATTTTCAGAAGGATAGATCACATCCACTCCACAACCCAACACCGCAATCGTCCTCCCTCCTCCTGAGATAGCTCCCCAGTGAGCCAGCGAATCGATTCCCCTCGCCATTCCGCTGATAATCGTCACACCATGACGCGCAAGTTCCTGACTCACCTTCTCTGTGATCCACCTCCCATAGGGAGAGGTCTTTCTGCTGCCGACAATGGAGACAGCCAATTCATCCTCCCTTTTTAATTCTCCCCTGACATAGAGCAGTGCAGGAGGATCGTAAATATCCTTTAATCGCTTAGGATAAGTATCATCTTTTAAAGTAAGAATTGTCCCTCCCACCTCTTTTAATAAGGTTAACTCCCTCTCCACCACCTTTTCCAAAGGACCTTTCCGAATTTCTCCAACAACCTTTTCTCCCAATCCTTCTATTCTTAGTAATTCCTTCGTAGGGGCATGAAATACAGCTTCTGGGGTTTTGAATCGATCCAAGAGCCGTTTGATGAGGGTGCTCCCAACCCCGGGTGTGAGGTTCAAGGCCAACCAATAAAAATATTCTTCGACCATAGAGATCCTCAAGCAAAGGATGCTTCATCGGCTGAAGGTTGACCCCATTGTTGAAAAATACTAACATGTAAGGTCAGCTAAAGCTTGTCAAATCTATGCGCTTGCCTTTTCTCTTCGCATCATTTGTACAACTACGGGGTTGACAGGGTGACCGGAACGTGCTCCGTCCCGCCTGGGCGGGATGGGCGCGATGCTTCAAAAAAAGTCTCAGGAAATGGAGCCCCACGGGCAAGCCCGTGGTCCCCAAAAACCATACCCACCTACGCCCCTGGGCGCCGGAGCGCTTCGGTACGCAGGCGCCAAGGCTTCGGCGGGTCATCCGCCGGTGAGCGAAATCCGCCGAAGCATGGCAGATCCGTCGCTGAAAGGGTTCCTATCCGAAGTTACACACTCTTCCACGGCCAAGGCCGTGGTCTCCTGCGTAGGCAGATGAAATACCGTCCTACACCAATCTGCCCGTCGAACAAATTCTTTGGCAGGCGGGGGCTTCGGAGGGTTATCCGCCCGTGGCGAAATCCGCCGGAGCATCAATACTTCGGCACATGAATGATTGAGTCAAAACTTACGCATTCATCCACGGGCAAAGCCCGTGGTTTTCTGCGTAGGCGGATAAAAGGAGAAGCCTAAGAAAAAAGGAGGTGAAACGGTTTTATTTTTTTCTTTCCTCGATCTCCATCCTCTCCTTCAAATAAGGCCGGATCATATCCCCTTTGAACATGCCATCAAAGGCTTCGATGACCTTCGCTACAAAAAAATTGCCGTGTTGATCGATGATTTGAATGTTTCCAATAATGTTATACCTTCTGGCGAATGTTTTATCCGTGACAGGATGTCTGATTAATTCTGAGGCGCGAAAGACCGTATATTTATTTCCGATCAAAATGGGGTCGAAGGTTTTAAAAGTGACATAAATGATATCACCTGTGGCCATAACGCTTTTCCCTTCTTTGCTTTCCAGAACGATGCCAATTCCCCGATAGTCAACATCACTCAAAAAACCTGCGGACTTAACCTCCGGGAAGACCATTGGTTTTTCCTCCGCAGGTTTCTTCCCTACAGGCTGTTCCTCAGGCTTCTTTTCTATCAAAGCAGGCTCCACCTTCTTAACCTCTGGTTCTCTAACCTCCGCCTTTGGCTTCTCCTCGACCGCCACCTTTTTAGGCTCCTCTTTCTTCACTTCTTCAATGGGGGAAAGGCGAATCGGTTGTCCTGGATAGATCCAATGCGGATTGGTAATATAAGGGTTCCTTTGCCACAATTTTGGCCAAAGAAATGGATCTTTTAAAAACTTAGATGATATCTCCCAGAGCGTATCTCCTTGTTTAATGGTATAAAATTCTTCCGTCTCTTTCTTCTCTTGTGCTAACGGGGAAAGAGCAAAACAGAAGGAGAGCATTAAGACTGTGATGAAATAGATCCTCTTCAATTTTCTCATATTACCTCCTCCTTTTATCAAAATCATCGTTTACTAACCCCACACCGACCTGCATCTAACTCCGGTTAGTAGGGAACCAAAAGTTTGTTAAAAATTAGCCTCTTATCATTCAATTGTCAAGAAAAATATAAGAGAGCTCGAAAAACTTCTTTACGCTCTCTTGATTACAAAGATTTCAAAAAATGATTACACAGATTCTTTCTTATTTTCAAAATGCTTCTAATCGGTGTAATCGTTTCATAATCCGTGTAATCAGAGATTTCTGGACTTTTTCAGAAATCTCTATAAAGCAATATCTATACCAAACTTTATCAACCTTTTTCTAATTGGCGAAAAATATTAAAAATTTTAAAAAAAAGGAAATAATTTCCATCTTCATCTAATAATCAATATGGATTGTTTTTATACAAAATTTTCATATCGCTGCACAAATTTTACCCCCCTTTTGATGCAAGGAGAGGATAGGCTTCCGGGGCAGGTTGGAACAGAAACACTGGGTGGAGGTGGCTGGGTGGAATTGACAAGAAAACTCTCCCTGTGTTAATGAGTTTTAGTCTATCTTCCTTTTTCCCAAGTATTCTCTATGGCGGACATCTTTTTATATCGATATTCCCCATCATCCGATGAAACCCTCGATACCTTTTCCAACGGAAGCCTTCAAATCCTTCAAAGGAAGAAAGGCTATCGATTCTCAATCGACGCCGTTCTTCTTAGCCAATTTATCAGGATTCGAAAAAGTGAGAAAGTAATTGACTTAGGAACAGGCTGTGGGACTCTCCCCCTTCTATTATCACAAACCACAAACGCCCATTCCTTTGTCGGCGTAGAGATCCAGAAGGGATTGGCAGAATTAGCAAAGAAAAATGTGGTGTTGAACCATTTTGAGCACCGGATATCGATTCTCAACAAGGATCTTAGAAAATTGAAGGAAATTTTCCCTCCAGGGTCTTTCCATGTCGTACTCTCCAATCCACCTTATCGAAAATATCGAACGGGTCGGGTAAACCCTTCCATGGAGAAGGCAATCGCACGCCA
>Ga0315279_10003415_pt1 | contig 22158 bp, 15 predicted proteins | sample YL17G06_20_MG_FD_203694 | JGI IMG/M metagenome (GOLD analysis project Ga0315279, IMG submission 203694) | Sediment microbial communities from Yellowstone Lake, YNP, Wyoming, USA - YL17G06_20 | ecosystem: Environmental > Aquatic > Freshwater > Lake > Sediment | place: USA: Wyoming | collected... | reverse complement strand
ATGTCGATGTTGTGCCATAATTCCGACTCCTTTCGTGCAAATTTATACGCCTGTGGCGTAAACCTAAAAGAACTATAACACAACTTACCACCTTATATGCTGGTCTGGTTTTTGGGGAGTATTATATATTGTAAGAAAGGCGCATTCTCTTAACCTCTTTTTTATTTTGGTTGAATAAAATTTTCGCATAGGTAAACCTCCAAATTCTTTTAGTTTAATATTACCATTAAATGGAGGTTTTGTCAAGAAAAAACGCCGAAATTTTGCTTTTCTTGACGGCAGGGGGATAAGAGGGTATAGTAAAAGAATAAACAATGAATAATTGATTATTTAAACGTATAAAGTCATTCTGAGCGCAGCGAAGAATCTCTCTTTTTGATAGGCCAGACCCTTCGCTTCGTTCAGGGTGACAGTTTTGGGATAATTTCTTAGAGGTGGTTATGCGGTTTATATTGGGATGGATTACGATTTGTGTGCTTGGGCAGGCGATGGCTTTTGGGGGAAAGGCAAGCGAGGAAGAAATAGGCCGGCGAGACAAATGGGTTAAGGAACATTTTGCTGCTGTTCGTGAAGTCTCAGCGCCGTCAAAGTTATCCGAGGGGCCGAAGGTGGGTCTGGTGGTTATTGCCAATCACGACCCTGTGCAGAAGAACTCTCGGGCAAATAAGCCATTAAAATTGGGGGAGGCCGAATATACTCGCGGCTTATATTGTCACGCGACAAGCAAAGTTGTTGTCCTTCTGCCCTCGGCTGGTGCGACATTTACATCGGTGATTGGCGTTGACAACAACGAAAATACAAAGGGAGGCGGCGGCAGCATTATTTTTTCTGTCGATGTCGGCGGCAAGGAGTTATTTCGTTCTGATGTCCTGCGAGGCGGCGGAAAGCCGGGTGTGCCTGTAAAAGTTGACCTGGCGGGAGCAAAGGAGTTTGCGCTAAATATCAGCGATGCAGGCGATGGTATTTCCTGCGACCAAGGGGATTGGGCTGATGCGAAGGTTGTCCTGGCAGATGGGGGCGAGGTCTGGCTTGGTGATATGCCTATTATCGCCGGCATTGGCAGGCCGCTCCATAAGCGGTCGGTTTTCAAGCCGCCGTTTTCATTTGTCTATGGTGACAGGACCTCTGATGAATTGCTGGGCAGGTGGAAATTTGAGGAAAAGGTTACAGAGCTGGACCCGAATCGGACAGGGCGGACGCAGACTTACACCGACCCAAATATGGGATTGGTGGTGCGATGTGAAATGGTGGAATACAATGACTTCCCGACCGTAGAGTGGACACTCTACTTCAAAAACACCGGCTCGACCGACACACCAATCCTTGAAAATATCCAGGCACTTGACATCGAGCTTGACCGCGGCAATAGCGGCGAGTTTTTGCTGCATCACAATGTCGGCTCTCCTGCCAATGGCGACGACTATAGCCCCCGGGAGACCCCGCTAGGCGTTGGTACTACCAAACGGCTGGGTGGAGCAGGTGGGCGGCCGACCAACACAGATTGGTCATACTTTAACCTCGAATGGACTGGTGAAGGGCTCATTGTCGCGGTGGGCTGGCCGGGACAGTGGGCGGCCCAATTTATTAGAGATGACGGAACAAGGTTGCGATTGGCAGCAGGGCAGGAGCTGACGCACTTCAAACTATTGCCGGGGGAGGAAGTCCGCAGTCCGCTTATCGTGCTGCAATTCTGGAAGGGCGATTGGATTGGTTCGCAGAACATCTGGCGGCGGTGGATGATGGCACACTCGATGCCAAAACCAGGCGGCAGACTTCCGCAGCCGCAGTTGCTTGCCTCCAGCTCGCGACAATACAACGAGATGATTGACGCCAACGAGGCAAAACAAATTATGTTCATCAACCGCTATCTTGAAGAAGGAATAAAATTAGACTACTGGTGGATGGATGCCGGCTGGTATGTGCATCACGGCGGCGGCTGGCCCCGCGTCGGCACGTGGGAGGTCGATACGAGTCGTTTCCCTCGCGGGCTGCGGGCCGTTTCGGATTACGCTCACAGTAGAGGCGTGAAAATACTCGTGTGGTTTGAGCCGGAACGTGTGGCGGCGGATACCTGGCTATCAAAGAATCACCCTGAATGGATTCACGGTGGTGCTGGTGGGGGCCTGCTTAAATTAAGTGAGCCGGAAGTTCTTGAGTGGCTTACGAATCACATCGACAAGATTTTAGTAGAACAGGGTATCGACCTGTACCGGCAGGACTTCAATATCGACCCGCTATCTTTCTGGCGGATTGCTGACAATCCTGACCGGCAGGGTATTACGGAGATTCGGCACGTTACCAACTATCTTGCTTACTGGGACGAGCTGCGGAAGAGACACCCGGATATGTTGATAGACTCCTGTGCCAGCGGCGGGCGGCGCAACGACCTTGAAACGATGCGCCGTGCTGTGCCATTGTGGCGGAGCGATTACGCATTCGAGGCCATCGGCCACCAGTGTATGACTTATGGCCTCTCGCTGTGGCTTCCATTCCACGGCACCGGCACAGTGGCTACACGCAAGGCGCCTTACTACGGCAGCGGCTATACGCCGGTCGAATCTTATGCCTTCTGGAGCAACGCCGGACCGAGCTTCGGATGTGGTTTCGATATGCGCGTTAAGGAGCTTGACTACGCGGCTCTGAGGCGATTGTTTGGGCAGTGGCGTCAGACAAGTGCCAGTTACTATGGCGACTTTTATCCGCTTACACCCTGCTCCCGCAACAACACAGTCTGGATAGCGTGGCAGTTTGACCGGACTGAGGTGGGGGAGGGTATGGTGCAGGCGTTCAGGCGGGATGAGAATACCGAGGGGTCCAAAACTTTACGCCTGCGGGGACTTGAGCCGGATGCCAGGTATGAGGTTGCCAATCTGGATGTCGGCGAACCTCAACAGGTAAGTGGCCGTGAGTTAATGGAGAATGGTTTGGTTATCAACATCGCCGACAAACCCGGTGCGGCCATTGTCACGTATAAGAAGGTCAAGTAGATTGACGGCAAGCAGAAACTGGCTTATAGTGTTGGCAGAATAGCGCATAGCATTAGGACATCTTGGTTGCGGTCTTGGTAAAAAAAGTAAGTGAAAACAGATGCTCTTGAATTGAAATCTGTGGAATCTGTGAAATCTGCGGTTATGGTTAAAAAATGAAGATACCGCCGGTAAAAGGGACAAGGGATTTTTATCCGCAGGATATGGCCGTTCGCAACTGGATAATAGACGGCTGGAAGAGGGTGTCTGTCCGCAACGGCTTTGAAGAATACGATGGGCCGATATTTGAGTATCTGAAGATGTATCAGATAAAAAGCGGCGACGAAATCGTTGAACAGCTTTTTACACTTCAGGACCGCGGCGGCAGAGACCTGGCAATAAGGCCGGAGATTACGCCGACATTAGCGAGAATGGTCAATCAGCAAATAAGTTCTCTCCCCCGGCCGATAAAGTGGTTTTCCGTCCCGAGGTTGTGCCGGGCTGAGCGCCCACAGAAAGGCCGGCTCCGCGAGTTCTTCCAGTGGAACGTTGACATAATCGGCGTCGATGATGTGCTTGCTGATACTGAGATAATATTCTGCGCTATTGATTACCTGCAGGAAGTTGGACTAACGCCGGATGATATTGTTGTAAAAATATCCAGCAGGGAAATGCTTGCAGCACTTTTGCAAAACATAGGTATTCCGCAAGACCGGTTAGAACCGCTTTATATAGTTCTTGATAAACGCAGTAAGCTGCCCTCAGATACTTTCGAGCAGATGCTTGTAGAAAAATTGCCTGAGCAAGATAAGCGAAAAAAAGTCCTCGAGCTAATGAATGTTGAATCAATCGAGCAAATCAATTCTTTGGTGGAGCCAGGCGGCAAGGCCAAAGAATCTGTGGATAAGCTGAACCGTTTGTTTGAGCTGCTTAGTGTGATGGGGGTGGCTGGATTTTGCCAATTCGATATAGGTATTGTGCGAGGCCTGGCTTATTACACAGGTATAGTGTATGAAATTTACGATAGAGCCAGCGAACTTCGTGCAATTGGTGGGGGCGGCAGATACGATGATTTGTTGAAGCAGTTTGGTGGGCTCGCCATGCCAGCCACCGGTTTCGCGATGGGCGACTGCGTATTGGGGATATTGCTTAAAGAAAAAGGACTACTGCAAAAGCAACTGTCGCCGCCCAAACTTGATTATTTTGTTGCGTTTGTAGATGAACGGTTCTTCAAAAAGGCGCTCGAGATAACCGCCAGACTACGGCGGGCAGGGTTGTCGGTCAATTTTGATTACAAGGGTGGAAAATTAGGTAAGCAGCTCAAGCAGGCCTCGGACCAGAACGCCAAAAGGTGCATAATCATCGGCGATGAATTCAAAGAAAATAAACTGGTCGTCAAAGATATGGCCACAGGCGAGCAGCAGCTTGTCGAAGTGAATAAATTTTTTGCGGAGCTTAACAGATAGTGTGCGGATGCGGGATTTTTCGCCGAACCATTACGAGCGGGCGTTTGAGAACTGGCTGATTGATAATCGAATTCGATATGTCCTTGTAGATGAGCATAAAAGGGCGGCATTTTCCCACAGCAAAATTAAAAGTTTTGATTTCCTGGTATATCCGCACAATGGCCAGGTAATAATTGCGGAGATAAAGGGTAGAAAATTTGAGGGGACAAGTCTTGCGAAATTAGCCTGCCTTGAATGCTGGGTAACAATAGAGGATGTTGAGGGACTATCCCGCTGGCAGCAGGTTTTCGGCTCAGGCCATCAAGCCTTATTTATTTTTGCATACAAGTTAGAAAAAATCGACGTTGATTTTGACGGCAGAGATGTCTTCGATTTTGATGCAAATAGATACGTATTTTTCTGTATCAAATTGGATGACTATCGAGAGTTTATGAAACGCCGCAGCCCAAAATGGCAGACCGTAACACTACCAGCTGACAAATTCCGGCAATGTGCTGTTCAATTGACAGAGCTATTGATTTAATCTAAACATTTTATTGCCACAAAGACACAAAGGCACAAAAAAATAATCAGACACGGATAACTCGGCGCGGCCTTTGGCCGCAACCAAATCCGAAGCACTAAATCCGAAATCCTAAACAAATCCTAATCACCAAAACTCAAAATCCAAAACAAATTGCAACATCTTATTGCCACGGCACTTATGGCAATCTCATTTCAAAATCACGCACAAAAGACAAGAAATCGCAAGATTGTAGTACAGATAAACACTGATTAAACAAGAGTAAAAACTGCCACAGAAAAAAGGGGAAAAAAAGATAAAAAATCAAAAAAAATAAGGGATTTTTGGGAGAAATTTTGAAAATGGGGCGGTTGGCGATAGATAAAAGATTGTTTTATAGGACATATTGGTTTTTAGCGTAAATATGAGGGTAAAAACAAGCACTTTTTTGCACTTTTTTGTCAAATATTAGCAACTTTTAGCGCTTTTTTGCAAAAATGAGTTACTTTTTGAGCTGTTTTGAGCGGTTTTTTAACACCAAGACACGAAGGTAAAAAACACAAAATCAACCACAGATTTCACTGATTTACACGGATTAGTAGCCACGAAGGCACAAAGGCACAAAGGAAAAAGTCAGACACGGATTTCACTGATTCACACGGTGGGTTTTTGCCACGAAGACACGAAGGCACAAAGGAAAAAGTCAGACACGGATTTACGCAGATTCCTTCGGCAGGCTCAGGATAAATAACACAGATTATTAGCCACGAAAAGGCACAAAAAGTATAACCACGAATGGACACGAATTAACACGGCAAATTTTAGCCACGAAAAGGCCCTTCGACTCCCTCGACTACGCTCGGGACAGGTCTGCTCAGGACAGGCACAAAAAACACAAAGAAATTGGCCACGAATGGACACGAATTAACACGGCAAATTTTAGCCACGAAAAGGCCCTTCGACTCCCTCGACTACGCTCGGGACAGGTCTGCTCAGGACAGGCACAAAAAACACAAAGAAATTGGCCACGAATGGACACGAATTAACACGGCAAATTTTGTTTTGCCACAGAGGACACCGAGAACACAGAGAAAAATAGCCACGAATTAACACTAATGGACACAAATTTTTCAGACACGGATTCACACAGATTCACACTGTTTTATAACAGGACACAAAAGGCACAAAGGAGTTTCAGCCAGCTTGGTGTACTCGGCACGAACCGTCCTCAAAACAAGTTTTTGCGGCGGTGTTGTGCCTTCGTCCACAATGCCGATATAATACATCGGCATTATGAGTAAGCTGGCCGAAACAGGTTATCAACCACAGATTGACCCGGCGCGGCTTTTAGCCGCAACCAAAAAAAATTAGACACTGATTTACACCGATTAACACTGTGTATAAAAAGATATACAAAACAAAAGACAACACATTGCATATAAAGGGGTTATTGTAAATCAATATAAAAAACACGCAGAAAAAACAAGAAGTTGAAAGATTGTAGTACTGATTTACGCGGATAAAACCTGAAACAATTTTCCGCAGGGGCAAGTTTTAGGTCTTGAAAACCGGGCGGGGGGTGGATAAAATTGAAAATTTGTGGGACTGGGTGCAGATTTCTGTGAAAGGATATGAAAAATGGCAAATCTATTTTGGCAGACGAAGAGCTCAACCCGAAGATTGCTTGCCACACCATTCAAGACAGAGGAAGAGTTTGAGCGCATCGTGTTCGAGACACCTGAGATACTCGAAGATATTTTCCTAATTAAGAGACAGATAAGGCGAGGCGGAAAATCTGGGATTCCTGACATAATAGGAGTCGACAACGACGGAAATATCTGCATAGTCGAAATGAAGAATACGACAGTGGACAGTTCAATAATACTTCAGATACTTGAGTACGTGATCTGGGCTGAAAACAATCCAGATTCTATAAAGTCATTATGGCTGGAACGCGAAAACAAACCTGACGACATATCAGTAAGCTGGGAGAATCCACAGATCAGAGTTATTGTTATCGCGCCAAACATACTCAGGTCTGCTTTAGGTATTGTCAGCAAGATTAACTATCAAATGGACATGATCGAGATTCAAAGATGGGTCGAAGGTAAAAACCAATTACTTCTGGTTAATAAACTAGAAGAGGACTTTAAACGTAAGGTAAAACCTGTAACTGGGTTAGTGGCTTATGATGAGGAGTTCTACAAAAGGCAGTATAACAAAAACAGTGTGAATGAATTTATGCGATATATACGAGAAGTCGAAGCGATCATTAAACGGAAGAAATGGTCATTGGAAACCAAGTTCAATAAGTACTATTGTGGATTTAAGGCAGGGTTTTTCAACGCTTTCGGTATCAAGTGGATTGGGTCTAAGACATTCGCATTCCTGTTCAAATTAAGCCAGAAAGAGGCTAAAAAAATAAAATTGCCCATGACAAAATATGAAAACCTGTGGAAAGAGGCCGTTTACTACATTGAACCCGGTAAGACCAAAACGAAGGATTTTCTGCCACTTTTCGAAATGTCGTATAAGAAACTGACCGGAAAGTGAGCAGACGACAACGGACAATAATGGCCAGTGGCCACTTGTAAATTATCAGACAGGGTTTACACTGAGGGTCTATGGCAAAGTTCCGTGTGTTCTTTAACATCTCTCAACACAGCGTGGGCAATATGACAGCCCATCCTTGGAACTAGAATGAATGTCAGTATCATAGGAGTCGGTTATGACCAATTCACTATTCCGTGAAGGTGGCCCGTTGAAAACTCGCCACTTGGGAGGTGATCAGTATTCTATGTCAATACCTTTACCAGCCGATAGCTGCGGTAGGATAGCGAGGCATTGTCCTTTGGCTGATTGCTCCCCCGGTTATTTCAAAATAAATACCGATACGGTAAAAACACCCGATCAAACAGAGGCGTACTGCCCCTATTGCCGCCATGTTGATGACACGCAAGGGTTTGCAACTACGGAGCAGTTACGATATGCGGAGGATATCGCGATGAAGGAATTGCACGAGGACGTAAACCGCATGGTTAAAAATGCCTTCGGGCTGGGCTATACCAATAAAAAGCGGGTCGGTAACGGTCTGATTTCTATGGAAATCAGTTACAGGCCGGGATCTACCCCGCATGTGCGGCGGCCATTTGAAGAAGATCTTCAAAGAGCAGTAATATGTCCGCACTGTAGCCTTGACCACGCGGTATTTGGCTTGGCAGTCTGGTGTCCCAATTGTGGCCATGACATCTTTATGACCCATGTTGAGGCCGAGTACTCAGTCGTACGGACAATCCTCTCCGACGTAGACCGCAGAAGAAACGACCTCGGCACTCGAATCGCCGCAAGAGACGTTGAGAACTGTCTTGAAGACATAGTGTCTATCTATGAGGCTGTTCTCCGTGCCCTCCTGCGCCGGTCACTCCGCAATCGTGGAATGCCCGAAGAGGAAATCGAGACTATTTTCAAAAATAAGGTTCGTAACCGGTTTCAAGATCCAACTGGCTCAGCCGAGATCATTCAGTCGCAACTGTCCGTCAACCTCTTTGAGTCACAGGACCCAAAAGCGATAGAGACCTTGAAGCTCACGTTCGGAAAAAGGAACCCGATAACCCATAACTTAGGGGTAGTGGACCGCAAATATATTAATACCGTCTTGTCCGCTGAGCGAGAAGGGCGAGAGTTACGGGTTGTACCGGACGAGATAACTCATGCAATCGACATCTCCTTGGGAATCCTTCGGTTCCTCCACGGCAGGCTCTTCCCATAACAACCGCGTGATTTCTGGGCATCGCCGGTAATGCAATCAGGGCGAGGTGTACTCCACCCATTCGTCATTTTGGCCAGTGGGCACTTGCAAATTATCAGGCAGGGATTAGACTAATGGCCTATGGCAAAGAAATCATCCAAATCGGCAGAAGACCAAAAGAAACCGGTGGCGGCGGGGAAACCATCCTCGCTGGTCGATACGCGGGTCATTTACTGCGGCGATAACCTCGACCAGCTTCGCAAATTTCCTGATGAGTGCATCGACCTTATTTATATCGACCCGCCTTTTAATTCCAACCGCAACTATGAGGTCTTCTGGGGTGAGACAAAGGAAAAACGCGCATTCGAAGACCGCCACGCATCTACGCAGGCCTACATTGAATTTATGCGCCCGCGTTGCGTTGAACTCGCCCGCGTTCTGAAGAAAACCGGCTCGTTCTACTACCATTGCGACTGGCACGCCTCACACTACGTCAAAATAATGCTCGACCAGATTTTTAGCGAAAACCAGTTTCAAGAAGAACTCGTATGGAAGAGAACAACCGCTCATGGTGACACACGCGGCTATGGTCATATCACAGACTCAATCTTCTTCTACACTCTCTCTGACGATTTCACTTGGAACCGCCAAACTCGGCCCTATTCGGAGGCACATATAGAAAGCTCGTACCACCAGGTTGATCCTGAATCTGGCAAGCGATTTATGTTGGCTGACTTAACAGGCGCAGGAACTCGCAATGGCGAGACGGGACTTTCTTGGAGAGGAATAGATGTCACGGCCAAAAATCGTCATTGGATACGACCACCTACCGAACTTGACAGGATGGACTCTGAAGGGATCATCTACTGGCCTCCTAAGGGCAGTATGCCGAGGTATAAGAAGTTCTTGGATGAAGATACGGGAATGCCTTTAGACAACATCTGGACAGACATCCCTGCTGTAGGCTCACAATCAGCCGAGCGTCTTGGTTATCCTACACAAAAACCCCTTGCGCTGCTTGACCGGATTATAAAAGCAAGCTCAAATGAAAACGATATTGTTCTTGATGCCTTTTGCGGATGCGGGACAGCGCTGGTTGCGGCGGAGAATCTCGGCAGGCAATGGATTGGTATTGATATTTCGCCGACGGCCTGCCGGGTGATGGCTAAGCGACTGCGGGATGTCTGCGGAATGAAAGAGGATGAAAAGCTCTGGCGGATTGGACGCGGCTTTGTCGTTCGAGACCTGCCGTGGAGCGAGGAACAGCTTCGCAAAATCCCGCCCTTTGAATTTGAGAACTGGGCCGTTATCGCGCTGGGCGGTATTCCCAATAAGGCACAGGTCGGCGATATGGGTATTGATGGCCGAATATATCCCGTCTCGGCTACGCCGAAGAAAAAAGAAAGTGAACTGGACTTTATGGATGTATGGTATCCCATTCAGGTCAAGCAGAAAGACAAGGTTGGCCGACCCGATATCGATGCCTTTGAGGCGGTGATGATGCGCGAAGACCGCACGAAAGGGTTCTTTGTTTCCTTCGATTTCTCATCGGACGCCATCAGCGAAATACAATCGTTCTTCAAAAAGACCGGCAAGAGCATAATCGCCCTTACCGTTAAAGACATTCTGGAAGAGCAAATCGCATACAAACTGGCATAGCACACGCAAAGGGGCCATTGGCGACACCGCCGAAAGAGTGGCGTGCGAAATATTTTTGAAGGAAAACCCCGAAGTAACGCCCGACCGTAGGTTGCCCCAGCCACAGGTGCTGGGGCTAAACGATAAGGATTTGGTGGGGCAAGCCCCACCCTACCAAAATGGATTCCCCCTAAGGGGGAATGACCCTTCGACGCGCTGCGCTTGCTCAGGGCAGGCAAACCCGCCAATAAATTGGCGGGCTAAACAATTTTGAGATTGCCACGTCGGCCTTCGGCCTCCTCGCAATGACAGAGTCGTATTGCGGGGCTAAATAAAAAATGTGGAGGTCTTTTTCTCCGGGCATTAAGGGATAAAGTAACGGATAAGAGGCAGGGATTTGAAAAATTCGATGGCCTGCGGGTCGGCACGCTTGACACTCCAGACAAATTCGCCGAAGCCGGCCTGCGCCAGGACGTATCTGCCGAGAGCAAGCTGGCCGATGGCGATGTAGCCGGTTGCGAGTTGTCCCAGGCCAAGAAATGCTGCAATTGCGACCTGTCCTGCGGCTGCCAATCCGGTCGATAACTGTCCCAGGCCGAAAATAAGTCCGATTGCAATTTGCCCGATTGCAACGAGGCCGAAGGATATGTGGCCGATGGCGATAAGGCCGCAGGCGAATCTGCCGAGGGCTATGATGCCTTTTGCCATTACCCGCTTGCCGGTCTCCGGGCTTCTTCCATAAGTGTAATGAATTAGCGGCAGGCCGAATATAGTAGCGTGAGATTTGAATTCGTGAAAGCTGGTGCCGTTTGTGTACATAAACGAGCGCCAGATGCCGAAATTTGTCTCTTCGATTTTGTATTGAACATCTTCCAGCAGCAAATTGTCCATAACCTTTTCCTAAAATAGGTTTTATGACTTTGCAAATTGTAATGATATGATGTGGGGTGTAAAGGTTTATTTATCGTTTTGGGTATAGACGGGTAAGAGGCTTGTTGATAAAATCTGCCTGTTGTATGGTAATGGAAGGACATAATTGGAAGAATTTTTGGAGGTAACATAGTATGGTCAGAAATGTTTTGTATCTGGTAGCCGGGGCGATTATTTTAGGTGGGTGCATAAGTATTCAGGGCTGTGTGAGCGTTCAGGAGACCACACACGTTACTGAGCAGAAACCCTGCCACGTTCTGCGGCACGTGGTGCTGTTTAAGTTCAAGGAAGGCACCACAGCCGAGCAGGTAAGAAAGATCGAGTCGGATTTCTGTGCGCTGCCAAGCAAAATCGATGCGATTCAGGATTTTGAGTGGGGCACAGACGTAGGAACTGAGAACCTTTCGCAAGGCTTTATGCACTGTTTCGTTGTGACGTTTTTGAATGAAGCCGACCGCGATAAATACATAGAGCATCCGGCGCACAAGGAATTTGCCGCAACGTTAGGCCAGTATTTAGACAAGGTCCTTGTGGTTGATTACTGGGCGAAAGAATAGTGTTTTAGGGCAATTCAAACGATAGATGTCATTCTGAGCCCTTCGCTCCTTCGACTTGGTTCGACTCTTTCGACTACTTCGGCTAAGCTCAGTATAAATACGCTCAAGACAGGTTTGCTCACCACAGGCCGCTCAGGACAGGTTCGCTCGAGGATAAATCCGCCGAACGTATGGCGGGTAAACTCCGCGAAGAATCTGGCGTTCGATGGCCAGATGCTTCGCCCCGCCGTTTTGCTTCGCAAAAACGAAGCAGCGGGGCTCAGCATGACAGCCCTCAACGAGTTGCGACAGAGCAATAGTTACGTAAAGTAGAAATTGGAATTTTTGGGGGTAAAAAAGTATGGTCAGGAATATTTTGTATCTGGCGGTTGCAGCGGTTGTGTTGGCCGGCTGCGTAGGTGTTCATAGGCAGAAGACCGAGCATACCACGGCAGGGGCCCCACGCGTCAAAAAGCCGGTTCAGGTCTGGCGGCACGTTGTATTGTTTAAGTTCAAGGAAGGGACAACGCCAGAGCAGATAAGAAAGTTTAAAAGAGCCTTCCTCGCTCTGCCGAGAAAAATCGATGCGATTCAGGATTTTGAGTGGGGCACTTATGCGTCTCATTCGGTGCACAAGAAAATCGTTGCAGTTTATTTAGGCTCGTACCTTGATAATATCCTTGCAAAGAATTGCACGCACTGTTTCATGGTAACGTTTCTAAGTGAGGCCGACCGCGATAAATATGCGTCTCATCCGGCGGCCAAGGAATTCGATGCAATGTTAGGCCCTTACATTGATAAGGTCCTTGCCGGTGATTTTACTATACAAAATAGCAGCCAGTCGCAGATGAAATGAGTAAAGGCCGGTTGGTTTGAGTTAATGAGGATTATATCTGGCACAAGACGGGGAATGAAACTATTTAGCCCAAAAGGTCAGGGCTCCCGTCCTATTACCGATAGAGTCAAGGAATCGCTTTTTAATGTCCTGGGCAAATATGACCTGCCAGGTGATGCAGTTGTGGCGGATTTGTTCTGCGGGGTCGGCTCGCTGGGATTGGAGGCAATCAGCAGGGGCGCGGAATTTGTTACTTTCGTAGAGCAGGACCCAAAGATTATCGTAACGCTGGAGCGAAACATAGAAAAAGCCGGCTTTGTTAAGCACTCGAAGGTCATACGGGCCGATGTTTTTAAGATAGGCGCTCCAACGGCGGCAGCCGCCGCCAGAATATCGAATATCGAATATCGAATTTCGAATGTGAAGAAATATGACCTTATTTTTGTTGACCCTCCTTATGCCCTTGCGCAGGATGTTAAGTTAGGTTCGGCCTTGAGCAAATTGTTCGACCTTCTGCAGGAACAGATAATTGACGGTGGGCTTGTTGTGGTTAGAACTCATCGGCAGGTAAGTCTATCGGAGCGATATAAGCGATTTCAAATTATAGAGCGCCGGCAGTGGGGCACGATGGCGATTACGATATTGCAATAGTTGAATAAATGACAAACAAAGAAGCGGCTATAAAGATAATCAAGCGATTGCAGGATAGCGGCTTTCAGGCGCTGCTGGCAGGGGGGTGCGTGCGCGATATGCTATTGGGCAGGCGTGCCAAAGATTATGATGTTGCCACAAATGCACGGCCTGAAGATGTAATACGATTGTTCAGGCGAACGCTGAAGGTCGGTGCGAAATTCGGCGTGGTGATTGTTTTAACTGACACCCAGCAGGTTGAGGTTGCCACGTTTAGAACGGAAGCCGACTACACCGATGGCAGACATCCGGCGATAGTTATGTTTGCCACTGCTGCCGAGGATGCCAGCCGAAGGGACTTTACAATCAATGGAATGTTTTACGACCCTCTTAAAAAGAAAGTGCTCGATTACGTCAATGGACAAGCAGACCTTAAAAGAAAAATTGTGCGAACTATTGGTAATCCTGAGGAGCGCTTTGCAGAAGATTATTTGCGAACACTGCGGGCGATAAGGTTTTCAACCCAGCTTGGCTTTGAAATTGAACCGGCAACCTGGAGGGCTGTTTGCAGTAACGCAAAAAACATAAACAAGATAAGCGGAGAACGAATTGCAATTGAGTTAGAAGGAACCCTCGTCAGTCCTAATCGCTCAACGGGTGCTGCGATGCTTATCGAAAGCGGATTAGCTGAAGCAATCTTCCCCGGATTTATCCGCCAGAAGTTTGGCGGATTTGCTGGCAAGCCAGCCCCCGAAAGTTATTGTGGGGGGCAGGCAGAATTTGCAGTATCCGTCATCAGTCATTTGCGAAAGAAAGTCAATTTTCCTCTGGCGATGGCTGCATTTTTTGCAGGCTGCCAGACCGAATTTGCGCTTAAGCGTTGCGAAGTTCTGAAGCTCAGCAGAACCCAGACCAAGCGCATAAAATTTTTACTTGCCAACAGAGGTAAACTCTTAAATGACAAAATGTCTCTGGCAGAATTAAAGAAGACCCTCGCTGAGCCGTATTTCCAGGACCTGTTTGAGCTGCAAAGAGCGATTCAAAAAGCCGGGGGCAGCAAAAATAATATGACACCTTTGAAAAAATTGCGCAAAAGAATAAAGAAACTGGGCGACGTTGAGCTTAAACCTAAGCCGCTTCTCAATGGTTATGACCTGATACGATTGGGGGCTATCCCGGGGCCGGCGATGGGCCAATTGGCGCAGGAAATGTATATTGCCCAATTAGAAGGAAAGTTGCAGACACGCCAGGAGGCCCAATACTGGGCGCAGAAGTGGTTAGAGAAGCACAAGACTGTCGAAAATTGACATCGATGCTTTTTGAAGTATAGTGATATAATGGAGCCATTTACTCTTTTAATTAAGCCGACAGGTTCAGATTGCAACCTTGATTGCAAATACTGTTTCTATAAGCATCGAGCGCCTCAGGTTGGGCAAGGCAAGCAGCGGATGAGCGATGAGGTGCTTGAAAAACTTGTGAAGGATTATATAGAACTACGGCTGCCATTTTCCGGTTTTGCGTGGCAGGGGGGCGAACCAACCCTGATGGGCCTTGACTTCTATAAAAAAGTGGTGGAACTACAGGAAAGGTATGGTGCTGCCGGCCAAGAGGTTGGCAATTCCCTGCAGACCAACGCGGTCTTACTTAATGACCAGTGGTGTCAGTTTCTACACGATAATAAGTTTCTTGTCGGTATCAGTATCGATGGCCCGAGGGAATTACACGATTATTATCGCATCGACCATTCTGGCGCAGGAAGCTTTGATAAGGTGGTCAAAGCTATCGAGAGATGTAAGGAGCATAAGGTTGAATTTAATACCCTTACTTTGCTAAACAATAAAAATGTGGAAGAGCCAGAACGATTATTTGATTTTCTTGTCTGGCTTGGCACAAAGTATTTGCAGTTTATTCTCTGTGTGGAGATTGATACTGCCACGGGAAAGATTGCAGACTTCTCGATTACGCCGCAACAATATGGCGACTTTTTATGTAAGCTATTTGACCATTGGCACAAGTATGACCCAAAGAACATAAGCATTCGCGATTTTGATTCGGTGCTTTCGTATTGTATAACCGGCAAAAATACGCTTTGCACTTTCGATAGGCAGTGCACTCAATATATCGTTGTTGAGCATAATGGTGATACATTCTGCTGTGATTTTTTTGTTGAGCCGAGATGGCGGCTGGGCAATATTTTTGAAACACCTATAGAAAAGCACGCTTCAAGCGATAAAAAGCGGCTTTTTGCCCGTGCCAAGCAGAGTCTATGTAACAAATGCCTTGTGTGCAGGCATCTTGTCTTATGTCGAGGCGGCTGTATGAAGGATAGAATTCCTTTTGATAAAGATAAATTCAGCAAAGAAAGCTATTTCTGTGAGAGTTATAAGCGTTTTTTTGACTACGCAATGCCAAGATTTATGCAGATTGCCGCTGAAATTAGCGCAAAAGCCCGCCTTTCAAGCACTCCAGGACGGAAAAACGGTTTAAAATAGACCCTAAAATAATTTTTTGAGAAATCTTTACATTTTTCCTGGCATCTCTACAATTGTAGAGTGTGCTTTGCAAAATTAAAGATGTTAGGGAGGTATTTTATGACAAAGAAAAATTGTGTGCTTACCGAAGCAGAGTGGGCGATTATTCGGGCCGTCTGGGATAACCAGCCCTGTGCAGCCCCGACCGTCCAGGAAGAATTAGAAAGCAGAAAAAACTGGTCATACAGCACTGTAAAAACATTGATGGACCGAATGGTGTCCAAAGGATTGCTATCCACAGAGCGAATCCGCAATCTCATTTTATACCGCTCAGCCATCACACGCAGGCAGGCCCAGAAGGGCGAGATTATGCGCGCAATAAAAAGGGCATTCGATGGCGCACTTACCCCGATGATGCTGTTTTTGCTGGATAGTAACAATCTATCGCGAAAGCAGCTAAATGAGCTTGAAGCTCTTATAAAAAGTAAAAAGTCAAAAGTAAATCCACCGCACGTCTGGCGGATAAAAAGTAAAAAGTAATGACCAACGGACACAGGAAAGCTTTCTATTAATAATAGGAGGTTCTTTTATGAATGCGATTTTAGAGCAAATCAACACAATAGGAAAGTCGTTTGTAGAATTTGCCTTGCCAATGCTGGCTCAATTTAGCATCCTATTTTTAATACTGCTGTTTATTGATTTTCTGCTGCGCAAAAAGGTGCGGTCAGTCTTTCGCTACTGGATATGGATGTTAGTGCTGGCTAAACTCGTCCTGCCGACCTCGCTGTCTTCGCCTTTGAGTCTCGGTTATCTATTTGGCGATAGCCTGACATCTTTGCAGATTGAACCCACAGCACTCCAACCTAAAGAGCAGCCCACGACTGTCAGCCCACAAATAATTGACTTTTCGACTGTCCCACCTGCTTCGGATACTCCTCCTGTGGTGACGTCACCTAAAACTTTGCCATCGCCGACACAATCTGTCAGTTCACCATCTCCTCCACCGACAACACTATCCTGGCAGGGCGTTGTATTTTTACTCTGGCTGGCTGTCGTGATAGCGATGGGATTATTATTGTTGCAGCGGGCGATTTTCGTAAAAGGTCTTGTTGCACAGGCCGGTGAGGCAAATAGCTCTATTAAAGAAACATTCGATTCCTGCTGCGAACGTATTGGTATAAGAAAAAGAATCGGCCTGAAGGTATCAACCAATGCAACAAGTCCTGCTGTGTGCGGTTTATTTAGGCCGGTGATTTTGCTGCCGCAGAATCTTTCGCAAAGTCTGAGCGCAGGCCAACTGCAGTCGGTCTTGCTCCACGAGCTTGCGCATATCAAGCGCGGCGATTTGTGGATGAATCTTGTCCAGACCATTTTGCAGATTCTTTATTTCTACAATCCGCTTTTATGGATTGCCAACGCCATAATCCGCAGAATCCGCGAGCAGGCGGTCGATGAAATGGTTCTTGTGGCAATGGGTGAGAAAGCACAACAATATCCGCAAACGCTTGTCAGTGTTGCGAAATTGGCATTTAAGCGTCCCGTTTTATCTTTGCGGCTGATAGGTGTGGTAGAATCCAAAAGCGCCCTCGCCAGCAGAATCAAACACATCCTTAATCGCCCCATACCCAAAACAACAGAACTTGGAATTTTTGGTCTGCTGGCCTTGATTGTAATTGCTGCAATTCTGCTGCCGATGGCTAAGGCCAAAGAAGGTAAAAAAGAAGCCCAACCCAAAATAGGATTTGTTGCGACGTTGCCTAACGGCGTGATGGTTGAGCTGCTGGGTGTGACGCGTGTGCCGGTCAGTGACCAGCCGTGGTGGAAACCCAATGGATCGGCGCTGGAAGAGCCATTATTTGATTGGGTAGATACTGACCCCAGTAAGGACCCCAACCGTGACCAGTTTGCTTACTATGCGGTAGCCATTCGGCTAAATGGTATCTCACCGGAGCAGTTAGGACTAATCAAGTGGAATTTCACAGATGCCGTTTACGCCAGCACTACAGGTGCTTATGTTGGCGAAAGAACCTTATACGCAAAGAACATTCACGCCGCCGCCGTTAAGTTTGCCAAAGGCATCGAGACCACTACTTTGCATCTGGGCATCGTCAGCGGCGAATGGCAGACGCTTTTTGCAGGCAGTCACTATGGATTTTACGAAAAAGGTGATGACACAGTCTATGTAAGCAGTGCGGAAAGAGGGGTTGCACCCATTCTTCTTGTAGGCCCGGATGAGAAAGGACTGCATATAGCTGTGACGTACAATATAACCGACCGTGATTTTCGCGTGGTAGCAGTTGATAAAGAAGGCAAGTTGCATATTTCAAGCCGCAGTAGTTCGGGCGGAACCAAAAATCTTCGCGTAACCACGGCGAGCTTTCCTGACCTGATGGAGGAGCAACTTCAGGAATTTCGCTTTCAAGTTCGTAGTTATAGGTGGATTGAGTTTAAGGATATTTCCCTTCGGCCTGGAGTAAAAACCGATGTGCAAATCGAATTTGAAAAAGCCGCTGTGCAGGTCCAAGTGGTAGATGCATTTGGAGAGGTGGTAGAAACAGTTATCTATTCTTCTGAAATCGGTAAGGACTTCTTTTTTGATCTTGATAGAAATGAAGCATTTACACCACCGTCTTATTTAACAAGATCATCACCGCCTGAAGAAGTTATAGAATGGAGTCTTAAGTATGGAATTGATTTTTTGAATGATAAGGGGAGATTTGAAATCACACCGCAGACGATTTTCGTGAAAGTAGCGAATAACTTATGGTATGGCTCTGCTGAAGATGTTTTAGATACTCTAAAAACAGGCTATCCGGAAGAATTTATACCTGACTATGAAACCGTCCCTCCAGGATTACAGTTTTCGCAAAGCCGAGGTGACGAGCTAAAGACATATGTGTTTGAAACACGCGAAGGTGGTATCGGTTTGCTCCAGCTTCTTGAAAGTAAGAATGGTAACGTAAAGATTCGTTATAAAATGTTAAAGCAACAATCTGCTAAAAATCTTGCGATACTTACAGATAAACCGCCAGTTGTTTTGGATTTGGATAGCGGCAATCTGATGCGGTTAGACAAGGATTGGCCTGACGAATACGACGTAAGATGGGACAACGACGCAGGGGGGAGCTTATTCACAAAGCCAGATGGCCTTGTAAATATGCTGCCGATACTTGAGGCTGAGAATTTCGCTGATGCCTTAGCTATTGCCGCGCAAAAAATTGAATCACTCAAAGTCCGTGGAGTTCACGGCATATTCGCAGGGCAGTGCAGGTACATTTTGATTAAGACCTCCCAAGGCAACATAGCGGTCGTGGAAGTTCAGGAATTCGATGAAGGCAAGGCTAACATTAGATGGCAGATAATCCAGCAGGCGATTGAAAAAACTGATGTGCAGGTTGAGGGGGAGAGTCAGGAAGACTTAAATAAAAAAATTGAAGAACTTATAGGAGTCCTCAAAGATTTTAAGGTTGGCGATCGGGAGAAATGGTTTTCTGCCGTTAAGGAACTCATTGAAATAGGCTCGCCAGCAGTTAAACCGCTTTCAATTGAAATAAGAACAGCAGAAAGACCGCAAACACAAAGTGTCATAGCATTTACTTTGCGTGCAATCGGTGATTCTAACGCTATTCCTGCTCTAATTGACGCTCTTGAGAGAAGTGGTTTTTCAAGCGATTACGGCGTTGGTAAGGCAGACACAGGATTATCAAGATTTATAAGGCGATATCAGGTTGACCCATCTGCCGATGGGGTTCGATTATGTCGGCCTGTGAGGGAGATTACCATAGCATTAGAGAGATTGACCGACCATACGGAAGGCCATGAACATTTTATCACTATAGGAGACGTGGTGATAACTCCAGAACTTCGGGATCGCCAGCGAGCACAATACAGAGAAGTCGCTCAACGCTGGCGGCAGTGGTGGCAGCAACAGAAGAAAGCAAAGGAATCTGGTGCTCTTGCTGCTGCCGCATCAGAGGGAAGTTTACTTGAGTTTCATATTGTACCTGACACTTCTCAAGGCGAATAGCTTGGTTTAACGCCTGAAGATATCAGCAAATACAAAGAAGGCTTATCTACTGAAGGGCCATTTGCAGGTTCAATAAGAGGTGAAGCTTATCAATGGTATAGTATTAAAGAAGATTTGAGAATTCAGCCTGGTTTTATTGTGCAGGAATATAAAGGAAAGAAGTATTTACTTTTCTGTGCCCGCCAAAAACACTCAATTTGGCCTCCAATAGGAACTGATCGCTCCTTGGGTCTTCAGAAAGTCTATGCTATACAAGATTCAAATGGTCGGCCAGCAATCGGGTTTGAATTTGACAAAAGAGGCGGTGAACTTTTTTACGAGCTTACTAAAGGAAATATCGGAAAGACATTAGCGGTCATCATTGATGGTGAAGTGGTATCGACACCTATGATTATGTCTCCCTTGCAAAACGAAGGGACGGTAGTTGGCGACTTTACACAACAAGAAGTTGAAAGAATGGTTGAGGCTCTGCGCAAAGGTATGCCACCAGTAAAACCCGATGTGCAGATTGAGCAAAAGAAGGAGGAGCAGGAACAATTACAAGAGCAGCCGGTTATCCGTGCGGTGGACAATAAGGCCACGCTTGCAAGCGGCCTGTCAATTGAGTTACTGGGTGTGACGCGTGTGCCAGTCAGGGACCAGCCGTGGTGGAAGCCCGATGGCTCGGCGCTGGAAGAGCCGCTATTTGATTGGGCGGGCGACCCCAGCGAAGACCCTAACTGGGAACGATTCGATTATTACGCTGTTGCTATACGCCTGAAGGGTAAATCCCCTGATGAGATTAGCCAGATAAAATGGCATTTCAGCGATGCTAATGGTTATGTCATCACCCCCGATGTTCATACCGGCAGAAAGCCGATTGACTATGAGATGGTTGGAATGGTTAGGTTCCCCAAAGACGTTGAAGTCACAACCTTGCGGCTTAGTGTTGCAAGCAGCGAATGGGAAACACTTTTTAGTTTCAAAGACTTTGGCTCTTACACAAAAGGGAAGGACACGATAAATGTGAGCCAGCCCTATGGTCCTTTTGGTCCACTTGGTGCAGAGCGAGAGGAAAAAGGACTTTACATCCGAGTAGCGTATAATATTGTTGACCGCGATGTTCGCATCATTGCTCTCGATAAAAATGGCAAGATTCATTTTCCCGACAGTCCCTGGGGGACAGGTGGCACTACCAGCATTCGGCGAACTGTTGCAAATTTTCGTGACCTGACAAAGGAGCGGCTTGAGGAATACCGTTTTCAGGTTCGGTCTTGGGAACGGGTTGAGTTTAAGGATATTTCGCTTCGGCCAGGCAGCGAAGCAATTGCCTTATACGAAAAGCGAAAAGCCGCCCGGATAGAAGAAATCGAAAAATGGCTGGGCGAGGGACAAACACGCCAGATTCGTCGGCATATCCTGGTTTTACGAGACAGTTACGACATCCACGAACCATGTCTATCGCAGGTAGCAGCGATATCAGCAATGCAGGAGCTGGTAAAGATAGGCAGCTCTGCCGTCCCTGAATTGATTGAGGAACTACGTCGCTCGCAGCGTGGGTTGCCGAGCAGCTTAATCGCCTTTACTTTACGGGCTATTGGTGACCCGTGTGCGGTACCTGCGTTGATAGATGGACTGGGTCGGTCCAAATACAGCGGCGAAATGGGCATCTATGTTAAGGATGAGCAGTTGGCCAAATTTATGCTGGATAATCAGCACCGGCCACCTGATGAAAGTGACCGCAAGTCTAAGGCGATTATTCTTGGCTGCCCGGTAATCGAGATTACTGCGGCGCTGGAGAAAATCACTGGCCATACCGAGGGCCATGAGCATTTCGGTCATAAAGCCACGTTGGAACTCGGGAAAGACGCTCCGCACGAAAGTTGGCAACAGCGAGTACAAGAGATTGTGCGGCAGGTTGCAGACCGCTGGCAAAAATGGTGGGAGCAGCATAAAGATGAGTTTATTTCACGCTGAAAATGGATTTTGCCGCAGCTTGAAACTGAGAGGTCTGGCGTAATCATCAGTAGTCCTTGAATTTTCTCATCCACTCCGGCCAGTCGGTTGGCTTGACGCCGCCGGCTATAGTCCAGAAGTTTGTTGTGTCAAATTCGCGGTGCCATTTCAATGTCCACAGTTCCTTGAGGCCAGCCTTCCTTGCAGACCAATCCATAAAAAGAATGTTTATTCCTCCATTATGCCGATTGATTACGAAGTGATACATACTCCAGGCTGTATATGGGTCAACTTCATCAGAATCGGACGGCGGCGGGGGTTCCGGAGAGAATGGATAAGTGTAAGGACTAACCCAACTTTCGCAGTTAGGTGATGAAACTGTGATTTTTTAAAATTTATTCCCGCGTATCGCTTCATTATCGCACAAAACGGTCTCAAACCCTGCATGGTGAAGACCTACCCTGTTGCAAAGCT
>Ga0315279_10003414_pt1 | contig 22170 bp, 22 predicted proteins | sample YL17G06_20_MG_FD_203694 | JGI IMG/M metagenome (GOLD analysis project Ga0315279, IMG submission 203694) | Sediment microbial communities from Yellowstone Lake, YNP, Wyoming, USA - YL17G06_20 | ecosystem: Environmental > Aquatic > Freshwater > Lake > Sediment | place: USA: Wyoming | collected... | reverse complement strand
TTAACCACATATCTTTATTGCCGTGGCGGGTGACCCTTAACCTCAACGAGCGCATTCTAAAGCTTTGGAAATCCACTCGTCCTTTCGGGATAAAGGTTGACAAAAGCAATTTTTTCACACCTTCTCCGTCTCGGGTGCGATTGGATCGGGGTGGTCTCCCCTCCGAAATCTTGAAAAGCGGATCTTTGGAAGGAGGGCAACCGGCGGGTAGTGCTAAAGGGACCATTGTAAGGGTATCCACCCCTTGACTCACCGCTCAAATGTGCCGCTTCAAGTTTTCTCCGGAGAGACCACCTCGATCCTGGCATAGGATGTCCCACCGTAACTGAGAAGGTGTGAAAAAATCCAAAGACTCACAGAGCGGACAGGGGGATGTCGGAAAAACTGTAGAGCGGCTACCTCTTTCAGGCTTAATGATAGGGATTGAAAACCATGTAAGATTGATAAGTTAAACTGACTCATGACCCATACATTTTCAAAGTCCGCATTCTACAGTTTTGGAGATATCCCTCTGGGCGGTCCACTGCCCCTAATTTTTTCACAGCTTCTGAGGCATTACAAAAAACCTAAAAAAAAGCTTGACACGATTTTTATATTAATGTTAAATAAGTTTCCAGTTAGGAAACTTCTAAGATCAAATCTTTAATTTTGCGAGGGGCATCGACATGGTAGAAGAGACGGAGCTGGGGAAGAGAATTCAGCAGTATCGAATCAATAAGAGGATGACCCTGCAGGAACTGGCTGAGAGAACTGGATATACAAAGGGCTATCTATCCAAAATCGAAAAGGCAAAAAAGGCCCCTCCTGTTTCCACGCTGATCAACCTTGCAAAAGCACTGAATATCACTCTTTCAGAGATTTTCGGAGAAGCAGGGGAAAATAGTCCCGTCTGTTTGGTTAAGAAGTTGGAAAGACGTATCATTGCGCGGGATGGATCAGTCTTTGGATATGCTTATCAGACATTGGCCCACAAATTTTACAATAAGCATATGGAACCTTATATCTTAACACTTCCTCTCAAGCCCAAGGAAAATGCTCTGTTTCAGCATAAAGGTGAAGAATTACTGTTCGCCCTTGAAGGGACGATGAGATTTTTTCATGGAGAAAAAGAGTTCATTGTGGAAGAAGGGGATTGTGTCTATTTTGATGGCAGCATCCCGCATTATGGGGTTTGCGTAGGGAACAAAGAAGTAAAATGTTTGATGGTTATTTACACCCCGGAATAGATCCATCGGTGTTTCTTTCGGTTGAAGTGATTCTTTTGAAAACGCTTTTCATTACATTTTAAAATATAACCTTTTCTCAGTTAGAAAACTGTTTTTCATTCAAAGCATGGCTTCAGACAATTCATTAGAATTCCAAAATGGAAAGGAGGGAGTCAATATGGGAAAAGTGAAACTTTTTGATTTGAGTCATCCCTTTGGTGACAAGGTCCCCCTGTGGCCGTATTTTGCCGATGTCAAGATTGAACGGATGCATTACCATGCCAAATCCGGCGTGCTCTCTCAGGTTATTACAACAACCATGCACTGCACCACTCATGCCGATTCGCCAGCCCACGTGTTTGAGGGCGGCATGTTTACTGATGAGATTCCACTGGAAAAGTACTACGGCACTGGAGTCGCCGTGTCTATTCCCAAGAAAAAGTGGGAAAAGATTATGCCGGAAGACCTGGAGAAGGCACGTCCCAAGATTGAAAAGGATGACATCGTCATGATTAATACCGGTTGGCACCACAAATACTCTGACAGCGTCGAGTACTTCTGCTACTCCCCCGGTCTTTACAAAGAGGCCGGAGAGTGGTTAGTGGCAAAGGGGGTGAAGTGTGTTGGTGTTGACCAGCAGGCCCTGGACCACCCACTGGCCACTGCCATAGGTCCTCATGGACCCGGTCCGCTGAGACCCGATGTCTGCGCGGAATACAAAAAAGTGACTGGGCACGATGTGCTGCAAGACTTCCCTGAGTGGGAACCCTGCCATAACCTGCTGCTGCGCAACGGCATCATGGGCTACGAGAACGTGGGTGGTGACTTGGACAAGGTAACCGGTAAGAGATGTACCTTTGCTGGTTTCCCTATCCGCTGGATGAAGGGTGATGGGTCTATCGTAAGAATAGTCGCCATTATGGATAAAGGGGATCAATAGAAGAGTTCGAAGTAATTCAGTTCGGAGTTCGGAGAAAAGTTGATAATACCGAAACATACGATAGCCGCAGGAGGGAATAAGATATGAAAAAAGTGGAATTGAAAGATGTAAAGCCATACCAGGCCCCGAAGCATTTCAACATGACCGCCCTGAGGCTCCATGGAAAAGAAGAAAGCGGACCAAAAAAATTCTGGATGGGGCTTTCCCACTTTCTTCCGGGAGGAGGGGCAGAGTTCGACTCCACGCCTACGGAAAAAATCTACTTTGTTCTCGACGGGGAGGTGACCATCAAGACTCCAAAAGAAGAGATCGTGCTTAGGCCCTGGGATTCCATCTATATCGGGCCCAACGAGGGAAGAGAGATTATCAATCGGACCAATAAACCTGCCAGCATGCTGGTGGTCATCAACTATCCCGATTGAAAGGGGACCTTCATGAATAAACAAGATATCCAGGCTCTTTTTGATGTGACCGGAAAGGGTGCACTCATCACAGGGGCAACCGGTGGTTTTGGTAAAGTTGCTGCAAGGGGACTCGCCGCAGCCGGAGCCAAAGTGATGGCAACAGCACGAACATTGTCAGCACTCGAACTGCTTGTCAAGGAGATACGTGGAGACGGCGGCCAAGCGGCATTTTCTGTAGGAGATCCCGTTAACCACGAAGACGTAAAACGTGTGGTCAAGCATACCGTTGATACCTACGGCGGTATAGACATTCTAATAACTGCGGCGGGTATCAATAAGGTTAAGCCGATCATTGAGCAGTCCGGTGGGGACTGGGAAGAGGTCATGAACGTTAATGTGAAGGGCACTTACCTCTTTTGCAAGGAAGTGGGGAAGGTGATGATTAGTCAGGGGCGGGGGGGTAAGGTGATCCTCGTTGGATCCGCCCGCGGGCACTTGGGCTTAGCGAACTATAGCGCTTATTCTCCTTCGAAGGGGGCCGTGCATCTGCTGGCCAAGACCCTGGGTTGCGAGTGGGGGCCTCACAAAATCAACGTGAACGCGATTGCACCTACGGTATTCAGGACGCCTCTTACGCAATGGATGTTTGATGATAATGCGTTTTACCTAAATTTCCTAAAACGCATCCCTATGGGGAGATTAGGCGAGCCTGAGGACTTCATTGGAACGGTCATCTTCCTCTCATCCAAGGCCTCTGACTTCATGACCGGGGCCATTATAAATGTGGATGGGGGCTATACGGCAATGTAGAGGGGCTCATGCCAAATTCGGAGCATATTGCCATCATCGGTGCTGGAATGATGGGTCATGGGATTGCACAGATCTTTGCGAGCCATGGCCATGGGGTCTCTCTGCTCGATGTGAGCGAGGAGATACTGGCGAAGGCTGTTGAGAACATCCGGGCCAACCTGACGCTGCTGGCCCAGAATGGGATCGGCGGCACAGGGGATATTGAGCCTACTATTAAAAGAATAAAAGTCACCCGGGAGTTGGAAGAGGCTGCCTCGAAAGCCCAGTTTGTCATCGAGGCGGTGTCCGAAAAGCTGGACCTGAAGCAAACACTCTTTCAAAAATTAGATGCCATTTGTTCATCAGATACCATTCTGACGACCAATACCTCAGTCATCAGCATCACCGAGATAGCAGCCAAAGCCGCAAAGAGAGATCGGATCGTGGGGACCCATTTTTGGAACCCTCCCTATCTCATACCTTTGGTCGAGGTGATCAAGGGTGAAGAGACATCTTCCAAGGTGGTAGACCTTACTGCAGACCTGCTGAGATCTGTGGGGAAGCACCCCGTTACAGTCAAGAAGGACGTGCCCGGTTTTGTAGGGAATAGGCTCCAACACGCGCTCTGGCGTGAAGCGATCTCTATTGTGGAACACGGTATTGCGGATCCTGAGACCGTAGATGACGTTGTGAAAAAAGGTTTTGGGATGAGGCTGCCCGTTCTCGGCCCTCTGGAGAATGCAGACATGGTGGGGCTGGATCTGACGATGCAGATTCATAATTATATTCTCAAATATATCGAAAGGTCTACCGAGCCCTCACCCCTTCTGAAGCAGAAAGTGGAGAAAGGGGAACTTGGCTTTAGTACGGGTCGGGGATTGCAGGAATGGACTCACGAGAATATGAAACAGTGCAAGGAACGATTTTTGAAACACCTGATACGCTGGAATCGGGAACAAGGAGAGTAGGCGTTTATCGATAAAGCAAAGGCCCATACTTATTCGAAACACCACAGAATTTACCTGGAGGTGTTTTTAATACGGTCATAATCGTCCAAGAGGCTCACTTTTTTCTCGCTGATCCAAACCCATGCGCATCATCAGGCATCGACTGCATCGCCCAGACGTCAAAATTGTGCGTTTCGACAATTTCATAGAAAAGTTTTTCGAAAGCAGACCCGTTACAAGAACGGGTCATCCCAAGGCCTAAATTTGGTGGCGGAAAGCTTCACTAATACAGCAAGGAGCGAATTTCCGAAGGGACATAAAACTGCATTCCGAGAGGAGAGAAGGACATGGAGTTTAAGGAAGTCGTAATGAAAAGGTATGCTACAAAGAAGTTTGACGGGAAGAAGGTTCCCGAAGAGAAAATTGGAGAACTGATCGAGTTGATCCGCTTTGCACCTTCAGCGGTGAATCTCCAACCATGGAAGATCAAAGTGATTACCGATCAGAAAGTCAAGGAACAACTGCGGCCGCTGGCATTTAACCAAGAACAGATTACGAGTTGTTCGCATCTGCTGGTTTTGTGTGCAGACACAGATACGGAGAGGCTCATCGAAAGGCTTGATCAGACCTTGAAGGCAGGTAAAACCCCCGATGAATTCCGGAACATGGTCGTGGGGCTTGCAAAGGGTATGACCGGAAGTATGACGCCAGAGGCAAAGCTTGAATGGGCAAAATGTCAAGTATTCCTTGCCCTGGGGAACGCTGTGAACGGTGCAAAATCAATCGGGTTTGATTCATGCCCCATGACCGGTTTTGACCCCAAGGCGTTTTCCCGGGTACTTGGTATTCCGCCAAACTTAGTTCCCACAGCCCTCTGCGCCGTAGGATATGCAGCCGATGCACCCATGCCCAAGTTGCGATTCCCGAAAGAAGACATTCTCTTCTAAGACGGGGTATTAGGTTGATAGTGGATTAACCGTGCCTCGGCGCTGTGGGATGAGATTCAGCGCATTTTTTTATAACGCTAAATCGATAAAAAATTATTCCAATTAGAAAGGACTGTTCGAAACGGAGGCGGACCAGTATGGAAAAACTTATTATCACCGCTGCTTTGACGGGCAATATTACGCTGCCCACGCAAACGCCTTATTTGCCTCTCACCCCTCAACAGATCATTGATGATGCCGTGCGAGCTACAAATGCTGGTGCAGCCTCCGTGCATATCCACGGCCGGGATCCCAAAACCGGTAGACCTACAACCGACCCAGCAGTATACAAGGAAATCGCCGCTGGCATTAAGGCCAGAAGTAATGTGATTGTCTGTGTCACCACCGGCGGTACAGCCTATATGACACCGGAAGAGAGAGCACAGGTCGTTCCCGCCCTCAAGCCGGAGCTGGCAACGTTTAACATGGGAACGATCAACTTCTCAATCCATCCTATAGCCGACCGTTACAAGGATGAGGATTACAAATACCCCTGGGAGAAAGAATTCGCTATAAGCACCAAGGACTTTATCTTCAGAAATACATTCGGCGATATCGAGAAGCTGATGCAGATGATAAAGGAAAATAACACCAAACCAGAGTTTGAGTTGTATGACGTTGGTCATATTTATAATCTTAATTTCCTCGTCAGAAGGGGCATCATCAAATTCCCTGTGTGGTTACAGTTTGTCACCGGGATTCTGGGCGGAATAGGGGCCAACTTGGAAGAGGTGATGCACATGAAGCAAACTGCTGATCGATTGCTCGGTGCTGATCATTATATATGGTCAGTCATCGGTGCCGGGTACCCGGCAGAATTCCATCTGGCAACATTGGGGATGATGATGGGAGGACATGCCAGAGTGGGATTTGAAGACAATATATTTATTGAGAAGGGAGTTCTTGCAAAGAGTAATGGTGAGCTTGTAGAGAAGGTGGTGAGAATTGCTCGAGAGCTGGGCAGAGAAATAGCCACGCCCGACGAAGCCAGAAAAATCCTCGGCCTGAAAGGCAAAGACAAGGTCAACTATTAGGCCCATGCGAGGTTTCACATTCGTTTATAAAACCCTCCTCTGTCTATAAAATAGAGCGGAAGTCTAAACTGACTGGCAGTCTTCCAAACAACCGAGAGAAAACTGTGAAATCGATAGTAAACATATTAGCAAGATCACAAGTACTTTCAAACCTGATATTTTCAATCATACTGCTTGGCATACGGGTACTATTTGGCCTGACGGCAATGAGATTTCGGGTCATCAAGAATCGTCTCAAGGAGAAGAATCTGACTGTACAGATCAAGCTCAAGGACAATTCGCGTGGCAGATATTTTACCTTCAGGGATGGTAGGATTACTTCTAAGGATGGGATTCATGCGAGCCCTGATATCACTATGATTTTCGGAAGCGCCCGTTTAGCACTGGATATACTTATACCGCCCCGGGACCAATTGGCCACGATTAACGCCATGAAAAGTTTCCAATTGGGGGTGGAGGGTCCCGAGGAGTTGGGTTGCTGGTGGATGGAGACACTGAGCTTGATGCTGAACGCCGGCACCAAGTATGGGAGCCAAGTTGGTAAAGGAGTTATTCGATACACCAGCAATACCAATGGCGGTCCGGTCTTCGTCTATGTGAAGGACGACAAGATCATACGGATCACACCCATTGAGTTTGACGAAAGCGATGCTCAACCCTGGACCATTAAAGCCAGAGGCAAGACGTTTACCCCTCCGCGGAAGACGACCGTCTCCCCTTATACGTTGGTCTTCAAATCGATGATCTATTCGCCAGACCGGATCTTATACCCCATGAAGCGGGTTGATTTCGACCCGAACGGTGAAAGGAATTGCCGGCGCCGGGGGATCTCAGGTTATGTCCGCATCAGCTGGGGAGAGGCGCTCGATATCGTGGCGGATGAGATCAAGCGCGTGAAAAGAGATTACGGCCCAGGAGCCATTCTAAATGGCAGTGGGTCCCACCACTTATGGGGAATCTTGGGCTACTGGCTAAGTGCCAGACTGAGATTCTTCAATAACATCGGCTGGACCCCGGTCGTCCATAATCCGGACAGCTGGGAGGGATGGTACTGGGGAGCCATGCATCACTGGGGACAGAGCATGCATCTTGGCGCCACAGAGACCTATGGCACGGTTGAAGATTGTCTTAAGGATTGTGAAATGGTGGTGTTCTGGTCGAGTGATCCGGAAGCGACCAGCGGTGTTTATGCTGCCTTTGAAGGCACTGTCCGCCGTCAGTGGTTGAAAGAGCTGGGCATCAAGATGGTGCATATCGATCCCTTCTATAACCATACAGCGGCTCTCTTCGGCGGTAAGTGGTTAGCACCCAGGCCAGCAACGGGCAATTCTCTGGCCCTGGCCATTGCCTATGTCTGGATTACCGAAGGACTTTACGATAAGGAGTATGTTGCCAAGCGTACGGTTGGGTTTGACGCATGGAAGGACTACATCCTGGGTAGAGAGGATGGAATACCAAAGACTCCTGAGTGGCAGGAAAATGAGGCAGGAATTCCGGCTAAAGACGTCAGGGCGCTGGCCAGAGAATGGGGGACGAAAAAGACCTACCTGGCTGCGGGGGGACTTGCGGGTTTCGGCGGTGCCTGCCGTTCTGCCACCGGCAATGAATGGGCTCGGTCTATGGTCTGTCTTATGGCCATGCAGGGCCTGGGTAAACCTGGTGTGAACATGGGTTGTATGCAGCAGGGAACGCCCATAGACACGAGTTTCTATTTCCCGGGTTATGCTGAGGGAGGTTTGTCTGGAGACCTTGAAAATACTGCACTTGGAGTTAACCTTTATTCGAGATTTCCCCACCTTCCTACCGTCAACACAGTCTATCAGCGGGTGCCCAGGCTGCGCATTCCAGAGGCGATTCTCGATGGCCATACCCATGGTTATCCCACGGACTCCAGGACGATTGAAGGCCAGTTCCGCAGATTTGAGTATCCGGCACCGGGCTATTCGCCCATTAAGATGTATTACAAGTACGGAGGCTCTCACATCGGCACCATGGTGGATACAAACCGTTTTGCAAAGGCTTACCGTGCCGACAATCTCGAATTCGTGGTGAATCAATCCATCTGGTTCGAGGGGGAAGCTAAATTTGCCGATGTCATCCTTCCTGCCTGCACCAGCTTTGAGAGATGGGACATCAGCGAATTCGCCAACTGCGGCGGATATATCCAGCATAGCTTCAATCAGTGCAACCATCGCGTGATCCTCATCCAGCATAAGTGCATCGAACCTCTGGGTGAATCAAAATCAGACTTCCAGATCTTTCTTGAACTCTCAAAGAGGCTGGGATTCTCTGCGATGTTTTCAGAGGGGGTGACTGAATTTGACTGGTGCAAGCGACTATTTGACGCCACAGATGTTCCCAGGGTGGTGTCGTGGAAGAAATTCTTAAAGAAAGGTTACTATGTCGTTCCTGCACCCAGGGAGGAGTTAAGGCATCCTGTTTCCTTCAGGGCCTTTGCAGAGGACAGACTGAAAGATACACCGGAGATAGCACCCTTGCCGGCTGACTATACGGAACAGGTTTTTAAGGGACTTCAGACGCAATCAGGCAAACTGGAGTTTGTCTGTTCCAGCCTGGAGCGGTTTGATCCCAATGATCCGGAGAGGCCGGTGATGACAAAATACATCCCTTCCTGGGAGGGGCACCATACCACCGAACTCTTTCAAAAATATCCTCTGCAATTGATCACCCCGCACCCCAGGTTCAGCTTTCATACCATGGGGGATGGCAAACACAGCTGGATCAACGATATCAAGGATCACCGGGTCCTGATGGATGGTTATTACTACTGGATTGTGCGGATGAACTCGAGGGATGCTGCGATCCGTGGAGTCAAAGAGAACGACCTCGTCAAGGTTTTCAATGACCGGGGTGCAGTGATTTGTGCGGCTCAGGTGACCGAAAGAATTCGCCCCGGCGCAGTTCACTCCTACGAAGCCTCGGCAGTTTATGATCCCGTGGGCGAACCTGGAATATCACCGGATCGTGGTGGATGTATGAATCTATTGACCCCCAGTCGACCGATCATCAAAAAATCGCACAGCATTGCGGCAAACTCATGCCTGGTTCAAATAGAGAAATGGGTAAGATGAGGATTCGAGGGAGGGATTTAGTCATTACAAATACTTCAGGCTTGGGGAAATGTCTTATTTAAGAAGTCTCCATGAGAAAGATAGGATTCATATAGTTACTGAGGAGTCCATAATAGGATAGACATCCTCGAATTGAAGGTTTGCCCGTTTGAAAACCTTGGGCTGGACTCCGGTTTTCGCCGGAGAGACGAATTTGAGACATCGTCCCTTTTCGTCATTCCGGCAAAAGCCGGAATCCAGTGGTATAGAAGAAGAGTTTGGTGTCTATACAATTACGGCCTTATTAGTAATTGTACTTCACTTGAACCCTTGAATCCTGGAACCCTTGAACCCTTTTCAATGAGTGGGAGAGAGAGTCAGAATGAAAAAATGGTATCTGGTCATTGATGTAGAGACATGCGAAAACTGCAACAACTGTTTTTTATCTTGCAAAGACGAGTATGTGGATAATGATTGGCCAGGGTACTCGGCACCCCAGCCCGATCATGGGAAGAACTGGGTAAGGATCGAAGGAAAGGAACGGGGGCAGTATCCATTCATCGATGTTGCCTACCTGCCAGTTCCGTGCACACACTGCGATAACGCCCCCTGTATTAAAGCAGCCCAGGACGGTGCCATATATAAAAGGCCAGATGGGATCGTTATCATTGACCCTGTCAAATCGAAGGGGCAGAAGAACATTATCAACGCCTGTCCCTATAAGGTCATTGTCTGGAATGAGACGTTAGATATCCCTCAAAAATGTACTTTGTGTGCTCACCTGCTTGATGATGGTTGGGAAAAAACCCGCTGTGTGCAGTCCTGTCCCACGGGAGCGTTAAGCATACATCATGTTGAAGAAGCTGAGATGAAGGAAATCATCAAAAACGAAAGGCTTGAAATCTATCAGCCGGAATATAAAACCAGTCCTCACGTCTACTATAAGAATCTGTATCGGTTTACCCGATGTTTCATCGGTGGCAGTGTTGCGGTGCGATTAAATGGAAGAGATGAATGCGCCGAAGGTGCTAAAGTGACTCTTTTCAACGCCACCCACGAGAGGATTGGCGAATGTATAACTGATAACTACGGCGATTTTAAGTTTGATAACCTTGAGGAAAATAGCGGCAGGTCCACACTCCAGATAGCTTACACGGGTTATGATACGAAAACGTTCGAGGTCGATCTGAAGAAGAGCCTATATACGGGGACGATTTTCCTCTAATTTAAGAATCTTCTTTTAAAAGTTAAATGAGGTTGGGATTTATTCCATTTCTTAACCTCAGCCTCAACCTTAACCTTGTATTTTTAGGATTTAGCAGAAGTGTTCATGAATATTCGTTCTTATACCTTTGAGGGATATGTCGAAAGGGTACGATCCTTTTTTGGCTGTGAGATGCGGGGCCGGTTGTGGCTCTTTGTCTTTGATGTGCCCGATATCGCGGGCATGGCGTTGATGAACCATTGCTATACGGAGATGGGTACGCTTGCTGATTTTCTGCCCGATCTCTACGCAAAGGAGACTGCTGGGAAATAACGGCGATTTTCTCCACAGCGCCTATGGCAGCCTGGAAGAAATCAAGATCAGCCATAGAACCGAGGAGGATATTCATCATGAAAAGTTTAGTCGTCTATTACTCACAGACGGGAAACACGAAGAAGGTCGCTCGTGCAATTCACAAGAGTATGAGCAAGTTGGTGGAGCAATGCGATATCGCTCCTGTAAAGGAAGTGGATCCGAAGGATTTGGATAAGTACGATTTGGTCGGCCTTGGCAGCCCGGTTTGGATGGGCGCGGAGACCCCCAACGTCAGACGCTTCATTGAGAGTCTCCCGAATCAGAAGGGAAGGCATATCTTCTCCTTTAACACCCATGGGGTCATGCCGGAGCAGTATTTCCCGAACGTGGTCAGGAGGCTGAAGGGAAAGGGCTTTGCGGTCATAGGGATGCGAGACTGGTATGGGGACGGCCGTTTTCAGCTTGCCCCCAGCCCCTATTATACCGACGGGCATCCCGACGAAATAGACCTGAAGGAGGCGGAAGATTTCGGCGGGGAGATGGTGGAAATCAGTAAGAGAATATCGGCAGGGGAGATCAACCTTATTCCTCCGGTGCCCGAGCACGTCTTAACTCCGCAGCTACTGGTTCTTGCAGAGTTCTATCGGTCCGGCCACAACGCCCACGGCCGCCTCACCTACGACCCGGAGAAGTGCCTCTATCCCAAATGCCGCCTCTGTGTGGACAACTGCCTTATGGATTACATCGACCTGTCGGCTTCGCCACGAGTCTTCGGGTCTAACAAAACAGAGTGCGACATGTGGATGGGCTGCACCTTTTGCGAGATGATCTGTCCTTCCGGCGCCATATCTTGCGACTGGGGCAAGTTTCTTGCGGGAATGGCTGCAGGGCCTATGATCTTGGATTTCAATCCCCTGCAAAGAGCGGCTGACGAGGCTTTGGCCGCCGGCCGATTGAGGATGCTGGTGCCCAAGGAGGATATAAGGTGGGAAAGGCTCTTTTTTATCGTTCACAATAAACACCCACGTTTCAAGATACCCGAGTAATAGTGAACAGTGAGTCTGTCGATTTACTTAGCATTTCAATTCAAAGGAGGCATGTAATGGATGAAAAACTGATCAACCTTATAGCAGACCTGAAGGAGAAGGAAACGCTGGCGTTAGTTACAGAGAAAATCAGTGGAGGTGTTGATCCCCTTTCTCTCATGGACGACACAAGAAAGGCTATGGAGATTGTAGGGAAGCGCTTTGAATCGAGTGATTACTTCCTTCCCGATCTCATCATGGCAGGAGCGATCATTGGAGAGATCTCAAAGATAATAAAACCCCATCTTGAGAAAGAAAAGGCAGAGAAGAGAAAAGGAAAGGTTGTCATTGGGACGGTAGCCGGTGACATTCACGATATCGGGAAGGACATTGTGGTCTTCATGCTCGATGTGAATGGATATGAGGTGGTCGATCTTGGGATCGATGTCCCTGTGGACACATTCGTCACCAAAGTCAAAGAGGTGAAACCTCAGGTGGTGGGGCTGAGCGGTTTCCTCACCCTGGCCTTCGACTCGATGAAAAAAACAGTGGAGGCCCTGGAAAAGGCGGGTCTGAGGGATTCGGTGAAAATTATGATCGGCGGCGGTCAGATAGATGACCAAGTCTGCAAGTACGCCCGCGCCGATGCCTATGGCAAAGATGCTATTGCAGCGGTCACCCTCTGCAGACAGTGGATAGGTTAAGGGGGAAAGGAAATGAAAATAGATTACGAGAGTTTTCTGGAATTAGTTAAAAAGAGGAGAAGTATCCGAAGCTTCAAAGTGGACCCTATACCCGATGATGCGGTTGACAAGATTATTGAAGCCGCTCGATGGGCTCCTTCCGGATTTAACCTCCAGCCCTGGGAATTTGTGGTGGTTAAAAAGGAGGAACTGAGAAGAAGCATTGTGCAATATATTAGCGACTTTATGGCCATGAGCCGGCCAATGGAAGCTACCCGGGAGTCATGGCAAGGCCCCAAACCTCCGGCAGGGGTCACGCCTCCTATGGGTTTTGCGAACGCCCCGGTATTCATCATCCCATTTGGTGACATAAGGACGAGAGTCGGTCTGCCCATGATCCACAGGTACAGCGAGGAGAGCTGGGACAAAACCTATATTTCTTCAATGGCCAGCGCTTTCCTTTATATGCACCTGGCTGCTACCAGTTTAGGCCTTGCCTCCCAGTGGTTGTCAGCGGTTACGCAACCCACGGTGCACTGCCTTATAAAGCAACTGCTGGGAATACCCGCTTCATTCAAGATCTATGACATGATGGTGCTGGGCTACCCCAACATGGAGCCGAGACCCAAGCCGTTGAGGAGCAGGGAAGAGATGATCCACTATAATGATTGTGGTGAAGATGATTTTAGGAAGGAGGAGGAAGTGAGAGAATTTATTTATCGAATTCGGAATCCTTAAGATTTTCCCTGACGGGGTGAACAAGAACCCAATAAAAAGATAGGGAGAAAAAAACATGTCTGAATCAATACAAAAAGCTGAAGCCCCCAACTTTGTACCGTCACCGGAGTTCCTGGCCAGGAAAAGGCGTTTGGATGACGCAATGAGTCTCAAGAAACCGGATCGCGTTCCCATTGCCCCACTGGTCGTTCATTATTATCCCACCCGAGTTAGGGGAATTTCTAATCGAGATGCCATGTACAACCCTGAAAAAACCATGGAAGCCTGGAAAGAGGCAACGATTCAACATGGTTGGGACGCTGCCATAACGTTCGGTTCGCTTCTGCCGGTCCGTCCTATGGAGATTTTGGGGATGAGGCAGTTCAAATGGCCAGGAGGTGGTCTTCCAGACGACCGACCCTTCCAATGGGTCGAAGGCGAGTACATGATGCAGGATGAATACGATGAAGTGCTGGCCGATCCAAACGGATTTGCGGTGAAGAAGCTCTGGCCGCGCATATCAACCACGCTGGCACCGATAAGCGGCATGTCGCAGATGCCGCCGCCTCCGTTGCTCTTTCTGTCAAATGCCTATACGCTTCCCGGGCTCCTGGGCGAGATCGTTTCGTCGCCGCCTATGGCCGATATTCTCAAGAAGGCCCTGGAGCTGGTAGAGGCCCATGCAAAATACAAACAGCTGATGACCCGTTATACAATGGAGATGATGAATCTGGGCTTTCCTCTACACTTTGGAGCGGTGACCTTTCCAGCCTTTGATTGGATATCGGATGCCCTTCGAGGTATGCGTGGCACGATGCTCGATATGTATCAGGTTCCGGACAAGTTGCTTGCCCTCATTGATATGTTTACCCCCTTGACCCTCGGGGGATGTATCATGATGGTAGAACAAACGCACAACAAGGGCGTCTTCATTCCAATGCACCGCGGGGCTGCGGGGTTCATGTCGGATAAGCAGTTTGCCAGGTTCTACTGGCCCTGTTTCAAGGCCCTGCTGCTTGGATTGATCAATGCCGGTCTGACGCCCATCCCGCTTTTTGAAGGAGACTATACGCCGAGGCTGGAGTATCTCACAGAGCTGCCCCCGGGAAAGGTTGTGGGCCATTTCGATCACGTCGATCGCAAGAAGGCCAAGAAGCTGCTCGGGGATGTCATGTGTTTCTGGGGAAATGTGCCGGCTTCCCTTATGTGTGCGGGAACGCCGCGACAGGTCAAGGATGACGTGAAAGAGCTGATCGATATATTCGGTGACAACGGTGGTCTCATCGTTGACAGCACGATGGGGCTGCCCGACGAGTCGAAGGTGGAGAACGTGCAGGCCTTGACCGATGCCGTCCATGAATACGGCGTCTACTGAGGCTTCTGCAGTTTAGAGAGATAGAAAAGATGGAAACCCATTTACGGAGTCCTCAGGGGAAGGAAGTCGTCATTGGGGATAACCTCCCGACCATCCTTATAGGTGAGAGGATAAACCCTTTCGGCAAAGGGCCGATCAAGGAAGCGATGATGTCGGGCGATTTGAAGCCCATCCGTGAGGAGGCCCTCAGGCAGGTGGAGGCAGGTGCCGACATCTTAATTATCAGCGTAGCCGCCTTCGGGATCGACGAGGAAGCTGTACTTCCCAGGGTTACGGAAGAAGTCATAAAGATGGTTGATGTACCGCTCTGTTTGGAGAGCAGAAATCCAGTTGCTCTTGAGAAGGAAGACATTAAAATTGGGGTGCGGCAAGCCGATCATCAGCTCGGTTACCGGTGAAGATGCTGTGGTGGAACAAATTCTACCACTCGTAAAGAGGTACAATACAGCGATCGTTGCCCTGGCTTCGGACGCATCAGGGATCCCGAAGACATCTGAGGGCAGGCTGAAAGTAATCACACACATTGTTGAGAAGGCGCAGGAAACGGGGATTGGTGTTGAGGATATTCTCACAGATTGTGTAGCGGAATCGAGTGCGGTAGATCATCGTGCCGCAATCACCACCCTTGAGACCATGGAGATGGTAAAGCACAAATGGGGGCTCAATCTCATACTGGGGGCCAGCAATGTATCCTTCGGACTGCCTAACCGGCCTGTGATCAATGCCGTCTTTCTTTCCTTTGCAGTTCAGCAAGGGTTGACCTGCGCCATCGTGAATGCAGCCAAGATGAAAACGTATATCATGGCGGCTGATCTTTTACTCGGTCGTGATCAGAGTGCACAGCGCTATGTTGCCTATTACAGAAAGATGAAAAGTGTCTCTTCACATTGAAGCAGTTACAGATGCTCTAAACCACAATCACGTGCCCTTTTTGCCTCGGGGCGAATTGTTCATCGACAGGAGTTTCCTTGATCACTTTTTCAGTAAAGATGAGGACGAATATGTGAAACAGTTAGAGACAGCAGCCCAATGCATGGGACTGTCTGTCATGGGAGTTGAAATCAATGGGGAAGGGTCCCGGTCCCTTTTAATGGATAGGAGTTACAAGAAACTGGAAGGGTGCTTCACCGTCGGATGTATCAACGGACCAGTAGCCAGGTTGATTGAGAATTATGGATTTTTCAATGCCATGTTGAGTATTAAAGAAAACCCATCCCTCCTCTCAGGGGTAGGGGCTCAACTCTTAAGAGAAGTAGAGGAGAAGGCCAGGTTGGCCTATGCCAATCGTTTCAGGGCAATAGCCATCGCTGATGATATCGCCGGAAACAAGGGACTCTTTTTTTCCTTTAGTTATTTTTTAGATGTCGTCTGGCCGATCTATAGAAAGATTGCAGAGATCATAAAAGAAAGCGGTCTGTTTGCATTTTTTCATTCAGACGGTGACATGAGGAAAGTGATCGAACCTTTGATCAGAGCAGGGTATGACTGTATTCATCCTGTCGATACACAGGCAGGACTTAATCTCTATGAATTGAAGAAAGAGTTTGGGGAGAGTGTTTCCTTCATGGGCCACATCGACACGATCACCTGGACGAAAGAACATATTCACAAAGAAATCAGCCTGGCAGAAGATGAGTTCAAAAAGGGTGGTCTGATCCTTGGGTCAACATGCGGCATATCGATGAAGACAGTCAATGACAAACTTGGTGTGCTCTACCCTCAATGGGAAAGGGAGTAACACAGTAGAAAACGGATGGGGAGCATAACACCCTAAAATATCAACAGGGAGGAGACGGCTATGAAAAAGATTATCGGTTTATCATGTGGCAGAAAGAACCAGTTCTGCGAGGCCCTCTTGAAGGAAGCGGCCATGGGGGCAGAGGAATTCGGGGTGGAGACCGAGATCATCCGGGCCATGACGCTCAAGGTGCTTCCGTGCAACGGCTGCAATGGATGCTTTCAAACAGGTAAATGCGTGTTAAAAGATGATGTGGACTGGATTCTGGAAAAGACGTGTGTCGAAGATTGCGCTTTAATCGTTGCCGTTCCCTGTTACCATGTAAGGGCCAACGGCTACCTCGCCTGCATCAACGAAAGAATGAACCACGTGTTCATGAAGAATATGGATATTATGAAGAAGACAAGGGTGGGTGCAATCATAGGCGTAGGCGGTTCAGGCTATGACGGCTGGACAAGTCTGAACAATCCCATGGTAGAGATCTTTATGCAGCATACCCGGAAGGTGGTGGACAAGATACAGATCAACTACTGTGCCTTGCGTGAGTGGAACCTGTGGGCCCGTACCGACATGACTCCCGTGACCCACAAGGTCAGGGTTACGGACATAGACTACGAAGACATGTGGAAGGTCTTTGGGCCGCAGGACGACCGGGTGGAGTTCTTCAAAAAATCTCTTTCTCGGGCCAGAGAACTGGGACGCAATGTCGCCAGAGCAATGGAGATGCCCATCGAGGAAGTGAAGTACGTCGGCGAGAAAAGCGGAGTCGCCTGTCCGGTCTGTCAGAGCAATATACTGCACGTTCATGAAGACCTGCCCTATGTCTCCTGCCCTGTATGTGCTGTCCGGGGAGAAATAACTACTGAGGGCGGCAAAATGAAGGTGCAATGGAATGAGGCCGATGCCAAGAAGCCCCGGTTTTCCTATGATGGGGACAAGCATCATATGGAATGGCTTGGCAGACATTATTTTATGAACCCGCAATATTTCAAAGCAGTGGACGAACTGACGGAAAAGCACAGGGAGTACGGCAAGATCATCAAACCGGAAAAATCATAAGGGAACGATGCCGGAGAGTTAGCAGGTTGTTGCCCTTGCCGCCAGAGCCGGAGGAATAAGTTCTTGTGTAAAAATTGACTTGTGCTCATTTAAGAAAACACCAAAGCAATAAGAAGACATAGGAGGTCACTACGATGGCAGAAAGAAAAAGAATCATTGGCTTGTCCTGTGGGAGAGTGAACGGCAACAGTGAGATTCTTTTAAAGGAAGCTCTCATGGGGGCGGAGGAAATTGGAGTGGGATCGGAAATAATCCGGGCCATGGAATTGAGAGTAAAACCCTGTACGGGTTGTGAAGCGTGTTCTATGGCGATGGCAAAAGGAAAAGAAGCAAGGTGTGTTATTAAAGACGATGATGTTGAGTGGATTTTAGAAAAGGTCTTAGTTGAAGATTGCGGTTTGATCGTGAGTGTTCCTGTATATCATTTAAGGGTGAACGGATACTTTGAGATCATTAACGAAAGAATGCTACCCACGATGTTCAGAAATCCATGGATCCTGGAAAAAACAAGAGTGGGGGCGATCATTTCTGTGGGAGGAGGTGAACCTGAATGGACCCCTTTGGGTCTCACCACGGCAAATATTTTTGTTCAACATACCCGAAAGCTGGTCGATCAAATACAGGTGAATTTTGTTGGACGGCCAGGCGCAGTTCTGATGAGGCCAGAGTACATTGAAAGGGCGAGAGAATTAGGGCGAAGAGTTGCTCGGTCAATGATGATGCCGATTGGAGAAGTGAAATACATGGGTGAAGACAAAGATGTCTCTTGTCCTGTCTGTCATTGCAACGTCGTGCAAGTGTTTGAGAAACTGCCGGATGTCTACTGTCCCGTATGCTGGGTACATGGTGCCATATACTCTGATGGAAACGACATGAAGGTAAAGTGGAGTGAGGAGGATGCAAAACACCCCCGCTTTTCTGAATACGGGGTTTCCACACACTTGAAATTGATCAAGAGCCTGCAAATGAAGTTCTTTACAGAAGATCAAGAGAAAGTAAAAGAGCGGATGCCGAAATATGCCTCATACGGTAATATTATAAAACCGTCATAGGAATATCTTGTTGGCTTCCCCCACATCGAAGGGGTGGAAGATTAGCAAAGCTCTGGAGCGCATATGAACTTAGCAACCAATTTGGAGACATCCGCTTTCTATTTCCCTGATCGCGTAGCTGTCATTGAGGGGGACAGAGAGATCTCTTTTCAAGAATTTAATCAGGAATCTAATTGCGTAGCCTCCGCGCTGATCCGTTTGGGAATTAAGCCTGGAGATCACGTAGCTCTTTGTGCTCCCAATTCCTATCCATGGCTTGCTTTTTATTTTGGAGTCCTTAAGGCTGGAGCGGTTGCTGTCACGCTATCAAGCGTGCTTAGCAAAACGGAGTTAAGCCATTCGTTGAATGATGCTTGTCCCAAGATCCTTTTCACAACGGATGAAAAGCTGGATGGCCTTGGGGATCGCAAGGATCGTCCATATTTGGAAAAGGTCATCAGCCCGAGTGGAGACATTTCATACAACAGAATAAAAGAAATAGGAGTCTCTTCCTTCAGGGCGATGGATTTAGATCGTAAGAGCATTGCAGCGATCCTTTACACAGGGGGTACGACAGGCACTCCCAAGGGGGTCATGTTAACCCATGAAAACATAAAAGCATCTGTTCACAATGTCTGTCACTTTGAGCGGTCAAACCCAGAAGACCGTGCCATATGCTTTCTTCCTCTCAACCATGTATTTGCGCAGATCCATATTATGAATTCAATGGTTCATGCCGGTGGTTCTGTGGTTATTCAACCTTCCTTTGACCTGGATAGAGTTGTGGATACCATCGGAAGAAATCGAGTGACAAAATTCTATGGGGTACCGACGATCTATATCCGGTTACTTCAATTGGATAAACTGAAGGAGAAGTTAGGTTCTGTTACTTATTGCTTTTCAGCGGCGGCGAGCATGGCTGCTGAGATAGTGCAGGAATGGAAGTCGCGCCTCCAGCTAAACATCCATGAATCCTATGGGATGACGGAGACAGCCACGATGGTTACCTATAACCACTCTATCCGGCATGTGGTAGGGTCTGTTGGGACACCGGTTAACATCGTTGAGGTTCAAATTAGGGACCCACAAGGATATGTTTTGAAACAAGGTGAAGAAGGTGAAATTTGCATCTGTGGTCCCAATGTGATGAGTGGATATTTGAATAACCCTGATGAAACAAAGGCTTCTTTTTGGGGGGAATGGTTGCGAAGTGGCGATATCGGAGTGTTTGATGAAAATGAATACCTTTACATTGTCGATCGCATCAAAGATATGATCATCACGGGTGGCGAGAATGTCTATCCCAGGGAAATTGAGGAGATTCTTTATAAGATACCTGAGGTGGAAGAATGCTCTGTGATTGGTATTCCTGATAAGGAATACGGTGAAAGGGTGACGGCTTGTATCATTCTAAAGCAAAAAAACCAGCGGTTGGATCCGGCGAACCTCAAGACTTTTTTAAAGAGTCATCTTGCCTCTTTTAAGGTACCCAAAGAATTTATCATCTTGGATGAATTACCCAAGGGGAGCACTGGTAAGATATTGAAACGGGAATTGAAAAAACAGGTTGTGGATAAGCTCAAAAAATAGAGGGCTTACACTTTCCAAGGCTTAAATCGGAATCTTGTTTTAACTCACCGTTTTTCATAAAACAAAAAAGCCCATTCCCTTTTACAGAACAGGTTTTTTTATCTAATGCCCCCCATTTCGCCCCCTTTTGAGAGGATGACTTAACCTGACAGTTGCAAAACGGACATGGGCAAACCGCCCTTCAAGGCTTCGGAAGGCGGTTGTTTTGAGAATTTAAGGGTATCGGAGGACATCACTCCAAGTGAATTCCAGCAGGGGAAGGGGACGAGAGTGCCGATTCGGCCAAAGGTTCGCCTCGAAGCCTCTCCGAACGGCTTGCCCATGTCCGTATCGTCAAAAGTTTATGCAACGTTAAGGTTAATCTACCAAGCGCTTGAGCGGGTACGAAAAGTAGACGGTTTTGTTTACTTTCTCGTCATTACCTGAGGCAAGAGTCCCGCCCTGGCGGGATAATTCCGCATGCTCGGATCTGTGCGGGGGGCGCTGGGCAACCAGCGTCCCTACCGCGACCCTCCTTTAGGGAATCGTTTACCGGTCCCTTACTAAATTCTATTCCTGCCTATCTCTTAGGTGGAACTATCGCCTCTTTAAAGGCTTTGGCAGGTCTAACCTTCACAACAGTCTTTGCCGGGATTTTAATTGTTGCGCCTGTGGCGGGATTTCTGCCTATCCGGGCTTTTCTTTTGACGAGCACAGATTTGCCGATGCCCGGGAAAACAAAGGCTCCATTTTTCTTGGTCTCTGCAATTGCCAGGGCTGCGTATTCATCGATGATGGAAGCAGCGGCCTTCTTGGAAATCTCAAATTTTTCTGCAAAGTATGTAACGATTTGTCCTTTTGCCATCAATTTCTTCTGTGCTGCCATGTTATTTTACCCTCCTCTTAAAGAAATATTTTTTTGAACCATCTTCAATATACGAGAAAAGTACTTACAAATCAAGGAAAAAACAGCATTTGTGTTTTTAAGAATTTTTCAGCGATTAAGCGTGCGATCAAGGGGGCGTTACCGCCGGCCTGGTTGTTGATAATGATGATCATCCTCTTTTTGCACCTGATTCCTCCCAGGATCAAATAAATCGTATCTTCAATCTTGCTTGCGTTTTTTCGGTGGATAAATAGTCTATTTTGTAAAAGAATCAGTCTTGATTGACGGGTTATTTTCTATCTGTTGACATTATGTCATAAATGACATATATTAAGATTGAATGAAAAGAAAAGAGAAGCCGTTAATCTGGCTACACGGCGAGATCAAGACTCCGCCGCTGTCAAGCGCAGCGAGAATCGAAGCAGGCTATTTACTGCGCAAACTACAAATGGGGGAGCTGCTCTCGCTGCCCCATTCACGACCGATGCCATCGATGGGTTCGAGATGCCACGAACTCCGTATCGATGATCAAAACAAGACATGGCGTGTTGTGTATCGAATCGATAATGATGCCATCCAACTCCAAACGCAGGATTCGACTTTATGATACCTGATGTAGGAGGAAGCGTATGAAGAGCGCAAAGAAAAAACAACTTGAAACAAAAGGGTGGAAGGTTGGTACGGTTGCAGAGTTTCTGCAGCTTTCACCTGAAGAATCCGCCTATATTGAGATGAAACTTGCATTGAGTAAGAATCTTCAGGAACGTCGGAAGGACAAGAGTCTAACTCAAGAGCAACTTGCTCATCTCCTGAAGTCCAGTCAGTCGAGGGTAGCGAAGATGGAAGCAGGAGATCCTTCCTTTTCGCTTGATTTGCTTGTTCGTTCATTATTGATTCTCGGTGAATCACGAAAAAGTGTCGCTAAGATTCTGTCCGAGCCGCGTTCTGCATTTGTGAGTTAGACCTACCCTTTAACTTTCATGGCCTCCGGCGATCTTTGATTGCACATTTCGCGTTGTAGATTTCACATTCCGCAGTCCGCATTCTGCAATCCGTAATTGAAGCGCCCCTATTGTGCTTCCCCGTAAAGTTTACCCTGAGCTGCGGTCGAACGGGTGACGCACAGCGATTGCTCCGGATCGAGGAGGAAGCACCTCTTAAGGACCAGATGATCGCCCTCCTGGAGCAGCCG
>Ga0315279_10003413_pt1 | contig 22176 bp, 25 predicted proteins | sample YL17G06_20_MG_FD_203694 | JGI IMG/M metagenome (GOLD analysis project Ga0315279, IMG submission 203694) | Sediment microbial communities from Yellowstone Lake, YNP, Wyoming, USA - YL17G06_20 | ecosystem: Environmental > Aquatic > Freshwater > Lake > Sediment | place: USA: Wyoming | collected... | reverse complement strand
CCATCACCATGAGCAGTCTCTCCCTTACCTTCGGATCCTTCTCCTGCCTGTAGGCCTCTTCCAGAGTCTCCGAGTTCATACATACGGGATGGGAGAACAAGATTAAGAACTTATGTTAGTTGCTATAATTATCCACTCACGGAGCGGCGGTTCACCTCATTGCGAACGGTAGTGATCTGACAAACAGAGTTCATAGGCGCCAAGTCATTCCGAAGACCCTCGTGGATCTTTTCGGCCCGTCGGAACTCAACTACATCAAGAAAGAAGGTTCGACTGTTGGGATTGGTGCCCTCACAGCGATCGCTGACATGACTGCATCGCCCATACTTGGAGGCTTAGCCTCTACAGAATATCTATCGACTGTGGGAACAACACAACACTGGGCGTTGGTGCCAAGAGGTCTCAGGAGCAGGGCTACCAATTGGCGTCCGTCCTTGCGCCTGAGTGCATGCTCTGGAGGGCATGTAGGAAACTTGAAATGTTAGAACGCTCGATCACGGCGGAAGAAGACAACTGAAGGCATGGAACATTCGGCGGGATTGCCTCGTGCCCATGGAAGACATCTACGAAGAGACTAGGAGAATCCTCAGCACAGCTCAAGAACGCGGAATCACACTGCGCCTTGTAGGCGGAATGGCTATGCGCTTTCACTGCAAGAGCGCTGAGCATGGGCCCCTGGCACGCAGGTATGTGGATGTCGACTTGGTCGGACATGCAAAGCAGTCAAAGCAGATCAAGGAGTTGTTCGCGGATCTGGGATACAGTCCCAGAAGAAGATTCAATGCAATGCATGGGGACAAACGTCTAGTATTCAACGATCTGGAGCATCAGCGCCGCGCCGACATATTCCTCGATGTCTTCGAGATGTGCCACAAGTTCAACTTCAAAGACCGGCTTGAGATCGAACCATACACCCTTCCGCTGGTCGACTTGGTCGCAACCAAACTCCAAGTCGTCCAGATGACGGAACGCGAATACAAGGACTTGATGTGTCTGCTTCTGGACCACCCCGTGGGCGCAAGAGATAACCCAGAAACCATTAACGGCGGCTACTTGGCCAAACTAGCCTCTGATGATTGGGGCATATACATGACATTCAGACAGACAATTGAGAATCTGATACGCGCTCTTCCTGCGTACGGTCTGGGTTCGGAACAACAGCAAGTGATCAGTGAGCGTGCTCAGCAGATTCTCAAGATGATCGAAGAAACGCCCAAGAGCATGCGCTGGAAGATGAGGGCGAAAGTCGGAGAGAAGGTTCCCTGGTACGAACTTCCTGAAGCCGACATGGAAGTCCTGAACTGAGAGAGAACTGAAGGCGACTCAGTCTCCAGATTCCGAATTCCCCCACACAGTGCGTTACAGTGTACCAGAACCCCAGTCTTTCGCAACGTAGCGTGCGTCAATCGTTTCAGGTGCATGCCACTCAGCCAAGGTGTGTGCTCGGAGAAGCAGCAGGGTATCCTCTAGGTCCTTCTCACTGAAGGAGACTATCTGCTGCTTCTCCGAGCAGGAGATCCGTGAGAGATACCGTGAGTAAATTTCGAGCCTGCCTCTGAAGTCGATTGGATGATTCGCTGCCAAGAGCTTGTCGAAGAAGACGCCAGCGTAGAACCATCCGTCCGGATGGAAGTATATCTCTCGTTGCGCAACCGCACAAGACAGAGTTGTTTGCGCACCGCGGCTCTGAACTTGAGGTATGACATGAAGTCAGTATGCTCTTGCGCTTTCGGTCCTAGCCTTCCGAGCCTCTTCCCGAATTTGGCGAAATCTTCACCAAGGGCACGAATCGCGAGATCGCCTATCAATCTGAGGGGTATGTTGGGTCTGCTTCAACGATTTTCTTCCCCTCCGCAAGGAAAGCTTCGGTCAGGACTACGCCTCCCCATTCAGGGGCATCCTGATTGCCCTCTCTTCTGTCAAAACTTCGCATCAGCTAGTCTCAATAGATGTTGTGCAGTGGGCTGTGGAGTTGGCGGTAAATGGATCTGTGCTAGCCAGACGTAAACAGGTAACTCTTGACTCCTTTCTCAGTTAGATCGATCAAGATGCCTCGAAGAACTCCTTCACCGTACTCGCTGCCAGGGTTGAAGCATTTCGTGCGGCCGAGCGTCGCGACTCCCTTCGATTCATGTATGTGGCCATGCAGTCCTATCAGAGGTTGGTGTTTCTTGATCGCGTCGCGAACTGCTGTGCTACCTGCAGAGGTCATTACCATTTGTCCGCCCGAAATGACCGGCTTGAATGTCTCATCTAATTTCGGAGCGGAATCGATGATAGTTCCGTAGGGTGGACAATGGAGGTTGAAGACGCAATTCTCCATTTTCTTGACATTTGCGACCAACTTGTCGATCTTTTGCGCGAGCACTTGTTCGTCGACCTCCCGTGGGCTCTTCCAGGGAGTGTGGTTGGTCAAGCCGAGCGTTATCATTTCGTGATTGTCATCCAGTTGGACAACCTTCTCTTCGGGATTGACGATGAGTTTCGAGCTGTTGAGCGCAGAGTCGACTTCCCATCTATCATCGTTTCCGGGCGAGATGAAACACTTGATCTTGCTGTTGGCTAGACGTTCCTCAGCCATCTTGACCCATCTTTCAGCCGTCTCCACCATGAGTTTGGTGAAAAGTTGATATTGCTTCTTCTTATCGGATTCGAGCGACTCCATCTTGCTAGCTTCTGTTCTGTACGGGTAGTAGCCCGAGTCTCGTATCGTCTTCTCTAGGTCCTGCACTTGAGTCTCAGACTCGAGTCGAGTCCGGGATCCAGCGTACGAGGAAAGATACGTTCCGTCAGGCTGTTTAACGATTGGAACGATCATCTTTCCGGTGACGTCCCCCGCGAGCATCACTACGTTCGCGTTGTAGAACTTCCCGGCATTCAGAAACTTCTTGAAGCATCTTTCGGATCCATGAACGTCCGTGACGAAGAACACTCGAGTTTGCATTGTCTCACACTTGGCGTTCGCGAATGTAGCGTTCGGGGATATTTATCAGTTGTTTGGCCCTAGGGGCTGTGGAACGTTAATCGGTTGAGTTCATGTTAACCACGTTGCACCTGCCTTGGCGGGTTTGTCGCTTTTCTGGCTCAAATCGCTAAGATCTTTGCCAGGATGCTTCGACGAGAGGTATGATGCCCAAGAAAGGTCGCGGGGACAGAGACTGGCAAAGGTATGAGCGTGACTGGAAAGGTTACGAACGGTACCGGCGGGATGAGGTGAACCTCTTCCTGACCAAAGCCAAGAGCCTTGTTGAATCCAATCCGCCGCCTTGGACGCCTAAGAAGCGTGGGCAACCACCCTACCCGCCAAAAGCGATGGTCATCCTGCTCCTACTGAAGACATGGCTGGGGATGGATTACCGGAGCATCAGCGCCTACTTGCGCGCCTTCCCAGAACAACGCATCAAGATAGGCTTGGGGAAGGCGCCTAGCCACACAACCATCCGCAACCACATGCTCCGCCTGCCGGAAGCCTACCTGCGGAGGCTTAACATGCAGCTCACAAGGCCCTACCAAAAAGGGGGCTTACAGCTGACAGTTCAGGCTTCGGAACTCACCGCTACGAAACGTGGCTCACGGTCAAGGGGAAGCGGAAACGACACGAGTACGTGAAGCTCCACCTACTCATCGCTCTAGGCAACCTGGCGATACTCAACCTCAACATAACCAAAGGCACACGCCACGACTCACCCATCCTCAAGACGCTCCTCAAACCCGTACCCAAAGGCAGCGGAGACCTATGCGCAGACCCGGCCTACCTATCAAGACGAAACTGCAACCTCATAGCCAAGAAAGGCCGCAGCCCAATCATCAAACCCAAACGGAACACAACCATCCGAAAACGCGGCAGCCAACCATGGCGCGACATGATCACCTTATGGCTTGAAGACCAAGCCACATTCCTCAGACGATACCACCAGCGGAGCAAAGCCGAATCAGTCTACAGCGCCCTGAAGAGATGCTACGAAAACTACCTGTCCAGTCGCAGGAGAAAAGCCCAGAGGCGAGAACTCCACCTCAAAACCCTCACCTACAACATCGGGGTAGACAACCTCACAAACATCAGGGGCAGAAACAGTTAACTTTCCACACCCGGCCCTAGGTATTCTGCCTGATTATTATTCCCTGGTCGTTGAGAACGCTGCCCGGTTCGGCCTAATTCCGGTGCCGCACATCGGCGCCACTCTCTATGTTACCGTTGCAAGATGAAGATTCTTTGGAAGATCCGTCTTCCCAATTCTATGCCATATTTCTTCAACGGAGTCAAGACAGCGTTCGCTCTGTCGGTTGTTGGTGCACTAGTCAATGCTAATTCGCCTGCACCCCTCCCCCTCAGCTTCTCATGGATGATCCAACGTATCTTCCGGTCATTCAGCTTGACCATGTAACGTATCTTACGGGATGCGAAATTATTTCGGGAAACGAGACTAGTACTCTATCTACGAAACCTAGAATAGACGTATTCTTTGACACGAAGGCGATGACATTTTTGGCCTACGTACATGGCACAATTAATCATGTTTGTACGGGAATCCCCTCTCTAAGAACTGTTCGAGTTTTTCTAGTGATAAACCCGCTATGCCAAGTTTTTCACATGTTAGACCTTCTTTCCAGAAATCTATCTTGTTGATGGTTGATCCAATTCTTATCAATGCGTCTGCGTTCGGAGTAGGAACGTTAAACATGCGTGCTATTGAAGCTATGGGAACCAAACCATGACCGATGTTCTCGGTTACGTACCTATGGTTTAGGCCGCTGGGAGCCCTAAGAGATCGAGCTGCTTCGTAGGCTTGCACTGCTTCGTATATAGATCCAGTCTTGATTGGAGTGCATCCTTTTAGATAGTACCATTCGGTGAATGGTATAGGTTTTAGGCGCAGGGCTTTCATTATCTCGAGTCTCTCTTGGTCTAAGGCTTCTACGACTCTGGCGACCGATGGGGTTATCCCTTCGTAATAGAACTTGAATGCTCCCTTCGTGAATTCGATCCATCCAGCGTTTAGAAGCATGCCGGATGGATGGAACATAGCCGCTAAATTGGTGAGCCCAGTTTCAAGAACGTGGATGCCAGGTACTATGGCTGGATACAGTTCCTTGAACATGCTGTACAATTCATCTGTATGCTTGCTTGGAAAAGCTGCGAAGAGTAGTTTTTTCATCAGATGAAATACTTTCACCTGTCCTGGGCCGACTATTCTGCAAATATAGGTAAGCACCATCGTTTCGCCGATCTTTATTTCTCCACGAAAACCTTCTTCCTTCAGGGTTTTGGCGAATTCAAGGGCTCCTCCAGTATGCCCCGGATTGACCACTATAGCTTGGTTGCGAAGGTATGGTGCACATTTCTTAGCCAAGAATTTGTGAGCGAAAGCTGGAGTGACAACTATTATTAGATCCACGTCTTCTATGGCTTCTTTGATGCTTGTCGTAACTTTCTTTGGCTTGGCGAAGCCTGTGCCTGCTGCTCCACTAATTTCTATGCCTCCCCTCTCAATTATTGGTTTGAGATTTTGTTCAAACTCTGGAGATTCATACAGGTTGACGTTGAAGCCACGCAGTGATAGGTCAGCGGATGATGCGTATCCACCATTCCCTGCTCCCAAGACCGCAACATTCAAAACAAACCACTCCTGACGCTAGAACTCTAGTATAACTGCAACTTAAGACTTCAATGTGCAGTAGATGCGAATTTGTCTTTTCTCATCCCGGTGACGCCTCGACTTCCATCTGGTGGAGCGCGGTGGAATGCCAGATGTAGTTAAGTTTCATGGTGAATGTTGTGGTTGGCTCTTGGGCGTTGGCGTTGAGGACGACCCATGCATTGTAGACTAGGCAGGCGAAGGTGAAGTAGAAGACGCGGGCGATCCAGCTTCTAGAGGTGGTCTTGGGTAGAAACTCACCGATCTTCCGGTAGCTCGTCTCTATGCCCCAACGCCACTTGTAATAGCGAAGGACACGCTTCGGCGAGGCAGATAGGTTCGTAGCGAGGAAGTATCTCCGCCCCTCCGCGTCCTGAGCTTCAACCACATCCACCTCCACACCCTCTGTTCTATAGTTGAAGCGCTTCGCATAACGCATCCAACGCCATCTACGCTCAAGCTTCACAGTTCCGCGAAGCGGTCGGATGAAGGGGATTCGGCGTTTCTGAAGCTCCTCGATCAACTCGTTACTCTGGAAGCCGCTGTCAAAGACCACGTACGCTACCCTCTCCAGACGCTTCTCGATACGTTCCAATAACGTAAGCACAAGCGCGGGAATCCCCATCCTAGACGTGAGCGGCACGATACAGAGCACCAGCCGCCTTCCCGATGTCAGAATACTCGCGGTTAAGAAAGAGAAGGCATGGCAGGTCCCATCTTTAGGCCGTCCCAACCATTCCAAGCGTTGGCTTGCCATAGTAGGGCTGATCATGCCGGTCGAAGGCTACAGGCACATCCTTCAAGCCTAACCCCTTCACCCTAAGCCGATCTATACAAGATTCTATCTGAGCTTCAGCCTTAGCCAACATCTCATCGCAAGTCATGGATTTGACGTATCCAAGCAGCGTCTCACCGGTCGGTGTTCTACCCTGACATCGGAGGCTGTTCGCGATGCCCTCAGCATAACCATTCATAACCGCCATGTGAAGCCCAAGCTCGATGAGATCCTGCTTCCCATACCAAGCCCCCTCCATCTCGAAACTGAATACTGGAGACACAAGCTCCGCTATCGCCCTCCTGCAAGTCTTATATATCTTCGTGGCGCAGTCTTCTTCCACGGTAACGGTAGGAGAAAAATCAAAGTTGTCGGAGAAGCGAGTTACAAGACGTGGATACCTTAAGTATATTGCTGCGGGGGTTGTTGTAGCTGGAGCTGCGGCAGGGGGATACTATTTCACAAGACCGTCCGCACCTACTGGACCAACATCTACTGTAACGACAGCGTCTACATCAATATCCACACCAACATCTACGGCTGTGCCTGTCACTCTGGAGATGTGGACATCTTTTGCCGGAGAGCTTCAACATGAGGAGGAGCTCAGCAACTTTGCGAAAAGGGTTAATGCGAAATATCCCAACATTACTCTAAAAGTGACAAGCTACGTAGGGGCCGATTTCAGTCCCAAGTTGACTACTGCTATGGGAGCTGGAGCGCCCCCCGACCTTTTTGGTTCATACGGCGGAGGTCAACTTAAGGGGCTCGTAGATGAGGGACAAATCGATGATATTACAGACTTACTAAATGAAGAATGGGCAAAAGCCATAGTCCCCGAATACGCGAAGGCATCTCATACATTCCAAGGAAGAAATTACGCGCTGCCATACGAATTGAACACGTGCTGGCTTATGATAAACAAAACGCTGTTCGAAAAGGCCGGAGTTGAAATACCGACAAAGCCTTGGACATGGGATGAATTCATGGGTGTTGTGGGAGAATTCAAGAGCAAAGGCATCTATCCATTGACTGTCTCAGGTAATACCCCAAGACATATGGCGTACTATCTTGACTATTTAATAGAGCGCATCGGTGGACAGGAGAAGTTTCTAAATACTTTGAACCGCGAGCCTGGCAATAGCTTCACGGACGCGCCATTTGTCGATGCATTCAAGAAGTTCAAAGCTTTGGTTGATGCGAAGGCATTCTTCCCAGGATCATCAGCATACGGCTACGTAGATGTCATCAAGTCTTTTGGAACAGGAGAGGCGGCTATGCTCTGTATTTATACATGGATAGTAAGTCAAACGCTAAAGGACTTCCCAGACGTGCAGTTGGATATACTTCCCTTCCCAATAGTGCCAGGAGGAGCGGGAGGACCGGAAATATCCGGTTATACCCAGGGTTGGGCCGTCGCAAACAAATCGAAATACAAAGAAGAAGCACGTAAGATTCTAACGCTTTATGCTTCTCCTGAAGAAACAGTTGAATTTGAGAAGGCAACAGGCAATCCTAGCGCTTTCCTTATTGACACTCCCGCTGGCACGCTTAACCCAATCTCCGAAAAAGCTAAAACACTTGCAAGAGCGGCTACCAAATTCGTGTACAGAAAGGAAACGTTCATGCCCCCCGAACTCGGTGGCAAGTATACGGAGGTTCTTTCGAAGGTCTTTTATGGCAAAATGACGCCCGAAGATGCCTGCGCAGAACTAGAAACTAAGGCTGAACAACTGAAAAACCTCGGGCAACTGCCAATGTGACCACGGCACTACAAATGCAACGTCTTGTGTTTAGGCGTCCAACAAGAACCGCGCGAACCATCTACCTTATGTTGGTTCCCGCGGTTCTGCTTTATTTTGTTTTCAAAATCTACCCGGTACTACAAGGTCTCTATTTGAGTTTATTCAGGTGGAGCGGTCTTTCTCCCCAGAAAGAATTTCTGGGCATTGGTAATTTCGTAGAGCTTTCTTCAGATCCTCAGTTTTACTTAGCCCTTGAAAACACGTTGACCATAACGGGGCTTTGTGTGGTTTTCCAGTTACTCCTGGGACTGGGTTTGGCATGGATATCTCTGAAACATAGGTTGGTTGGAAGAGTCTTTCGATCTACGGCTTTGGTACCGTACCTGACTTCTTTAGTGGTGGTTGGCACGATATGGACTTGGATTTACGACCCTTCCATTGGAGTGCTGAACAATCTGCTCGGATTTATGAATTTGGCTTCGCTGAAGCAGGCTTGGTTGGGTAATCCTGCGACTGCTCTTTTCTCAATATTGGTTGCCATGAACTGGCAAGGTTTTGGATTGTATGTAATTCTGTTTGTGGTTGGTTTGCAAGCTATTCCTAGTTACCTGTATGATTCTGCGAAAGTGGATGGCTTGTCCGATTCTCGGACCATCAGACACATAGTATTGCCCATGCTAAAGGAAACGATTGTGGTTGGGTTCATTCTAATAGTTACAGCCTCTTTTAAGACGTTTGAATTGATTTACATAATGACGGGAGGAGGTCCAGCGTATTCCACGGAGGTTCTAGCATCATACCTGTATCGTTCAGCTTTTCAAATGCTAAAGGCGGGTTACGGGGGAGCTATTGGGGTAGTTATGCTCATAATGGCACTTCTGATTACTTTTCTGTACATTAGGACAATAGGTGCAAAGGAGTGAGACTGTTTTGAAAATCAGACTTAAAGCTATTTCTGGTTCAGTATCATATGTTACTCTGGTCTTGGCCACAGCAATAATTCTCTACCCATTACTCTGGACGTTTATGATGTCACTCAGAACCAACCAAGAAATATTCGCAACTCCGTGGGGCATCCCAACGAATCCCGTATGGGAAAACTATATGATAGCATGGGAACAGGGGAACTTGGGAATATCTCTAGAGAATTCCGTTGTTATAACTTTCGGTTCAATCGTGATTATGGCACTGATCTGTCCAATGGCAGCTTATGCCCTTTCAAAGCCCATTTTTGGCAGAAAGTTTTTGTTCTATATTTTTTTGGTTGGTATGTTTATGGCACCTCAAGTATTCATAATTCCTCTTTCTATGCTCCTTAATCAGCTTGGGTTAATCGACACGCTCCTTGGATTAATAATCGTCGACGGTGTTGGGGGAATACCCTACTGCATAATAATAATAAGGGCTGCATTCCTTGGGCTGCCCGCCTGCTTAGAGGATTCGGCTAAAGTTGATGGGTTGTCGACATTTCAAACGTTCAGAAAAGTGCTTTTGCCCATAGTGATGCCGGCTGTTTATACGGCTTTGATAATAGAAGGCATATGGGTGTGGAATGATTTTTTTTACCCCCTAATCTTGACAAGATCACGTGGGATGTTCACATTGCCATTGGGCATAGCAATATTCAGAGGAGGTTACATGATACAGTACGGGCCCCTAAGTGCAGGGACTTTCATTGCAATGATTCCCGTGATCATTCTTTACATTGTCTTTGCTGATCTTATCAGAAGAGGAGTTGCGGGAGCAATTGCGGTCAAAGGAGCCGCAAGGACGTAAGACTCTGAAATCGGAGTGGAACGAGAGTGGTGAAGATAGCTCTAGAAAATATATCGAAATGTTTTGATCAGGTAAAGGCCGTGGACGACGTAAACCTAGAAATACGTGATGGTGAGTTTCTTGTTCTGTTGGGACCTTCGGGATGTGGAAAAACTACAACCTTAAGAATTCTTGCAGGTCTTGAAAGGCAGACTAGCGGTAATGTGTATTTCAATGAAAGACTCGTCAATGAGCTGGAACCTAGAGAAAGAAATATCGCGATGGTTTTCCAAGAATATGCGCTTTATCCGCATATGAGTGCTAGTGATAATTTGACTTTATGCCTCAAAGTGGCGAAGGTCCCTAAAGACACAATTGATGAGAGATTACAGATGATTTCAAAGATGCTTAAGATCGAGCATCTGTTGAGCCGTAAACCGGGAGAACTAAGTGGAGGGCAGCAGCAGAGAGTGGCACTCGGCAGGGCAATAATAAGAGAGCCCTCCGTATTCTTACTGGATGAGCCATTATCGAATCTCGACGCCATGTTGCGCGTAAGCATGAGGGTGGAACTGAAGAAATTGCAGCAGAACCTTCGAATAACGACGATTTATGTTACCCATGACCAAACTGAAGCGATGATCATGGCGGACAGAGTGGCTATAATGAAGGACGGGAAGTTACTTCAATCCGACGCTCCGGACAGAATTTATTCTCGTCCAGCCAATAAATTTGTTGGGGAGTTTGTTGGGTCCCGTCCGATGAATTTTTTTGAATGCGAGCTGGTGGACAACGACAAAGGATCTTTTCTGGACTTGGGGCATTTTTCCACTAGAATTCCGCCTGAACTATTACGTGCGATTAGGAGCAGAACGCTTGAATCGAAGCTGATAATGGGCATTAGACCCGAACACCTAACTATCAAGAAGGGGCGAGAGGAGGGCTCTGTCGAAGGAAGATTGTATTTGATTCAACGTTTGGGCGACGTTAGTTATGCGAACGTATTGATTGGGCCCAATTTGCTTACGGCGACAGTTGATCCGAAGGCGGAATTTAGACAAGACCAGGTTGTATTTGTAGAATTGGACATGAATCACATATGCCTATTTGACAAGAAGACTGAAGACCTAATTCTGTGAGATCTTTATGTGAAGTGTCAAGTGGAATACATGCGATTCCGGCTGAGAGGAAGATTTTGGGGCATCACGAATCAGTAAGTGCGAAGTGAACGATGGTCATGGCGAAAGAAAGAATTCTGCTAAGGAACTGCAATATCGTCACTCCAGGAAAACCTCTCAGGAGAGGAGTTGACGTAGAGGTTGACAATGGCATGATAACTAGTATTTCGGATAGAAAATCATCATCGGGATTAGTCATTGACTGCGACAAGAAATATGTCTTACCGGGTTTTGTCAACGCGCATGCGCACTGTTACCAGAATCTAATGAGAGGTTTGGGCGCTGACTTGCGGTTTGTTGATTGGCTAGCCGCAAAGTACCGCGTTTGCGAGGCATTAGATAAGGAGGACGTGTATATATCAACTCTAGTTGCGCATTTGGAGATGATGAAATCAGGAGTTACAAGTGTCATAGACAACTTCGATTTCAAGAATGATCTAGGCACTGCAAAGGTTGTGGCTGATGCATATGGGCGCTCAGGTATCCGTGGCGTAATAGCTCGAGGCATGAGAGTACGCACAGAGATAGCTGAACAGTGGGGAATCCCAAAATGGCTAATTCCTTACGAGGAAAAGACCGAACTTGGTATTTCGGAGCAGATTATCAAAGAGCTTGACGGTAAGCTTAACGGAAGGTTAAGGGTTTCGATCTCACCGACAGCACTGTTTTTTGCTACGAGAGATTTTCTGCTGGAATGCCGCAGTCTATCCGAGAAATACAACGTCTCTATGCATGTTCACGTTGCCGAGGGGAAGCATTCTCAGGATGCCTGCATCAAGATGTTTGGCAAAAGGGAAGTTGAACTGTTAGACGAATTAAACATACTCAGTGAAAGATTTCAGGCTGTACATGCCGTTGATTTAACTGATAGAGAAATCAATCTTCTTTCGTCTAGTCGTTGCACGGTCGTCCATAATCCAGTCAGCAACATGTACTTAGCGAATGGAGTCTCCCCGGTTACCCGATTTATTCGCGAAAAGATTAACGTGGCGCTCGGAACTGATGGAGCTGGCAGCAATGATTCCTATAATTTCTTTGAAACGATGAAGATAGCCTTACTCTTGCAGAAGGTTGATACAAAAATACCAACGGCGATTCGAGCCGAAGACGTTCTTAGAATGGCTACGTTGAATGGTGCCAAGGCATTGTTAGATGAGAAGATCGGCCGAGTGGAGGAGGGATATAAAGCGGATCTGATAGTTATTGATTTGAGGAAGGTTTCATCTCTTCCTGATTACAGGCCTTTGAACAACATCGTCTATTCCGGTAATCCGAGCAACGTAGAACACGTGGTCATAGATGGAGAGCCAATTATTCTTAATGGCAAGTTTGTGAGACTCGACGAAGATGAACTTCTGGAAAAGTTTATGAAGATAGCGGGGAGAATAAGCGTAGATGGGCGTAGTTAGGTCAATGATACTACATTGTGGACTCAGCAGAGAATGTGGAGGGAGGGAGTGACAATTTGCGCGACTTGAGATGTTTTATGATGGCTTTGGAGGAGCGTCGAGAACTGCTTAGGATACGAAAGCCGGTAAGTACTAGACTTGAAATAGGATCACTAGCAAGGAAATCTGAAATTCAAAATGGTCCAGCTTTACTCTTTGAAAACCCGGTCAACTATAAGATTCCGGTAGTTGTTGACATTTTAAGTACAATCGATAGATTAGCGTTGGGCATTGGAGCTTCGAAGGAGCAACTCGTCGACAAAATAGCTACGGCAATGAAAAGCCCTATCAAGCCCAAACTAGCCAAGCATAGTCACGTGAAGGATAGGGTGTTTGAGGATAACCTAGATTTGTTGAAAATTCTGCCGATTCCTACACACAGTGAATTTGATGGAGGGCCTTTCATAAGCGGAGGAGTGGTTTTTGCAAGAGATCCTGTGACCGGTCGACAGAACCTATCCTTCAACAGAATGCATGTCAAGGGAGCAAAGAAGCTTGGAATCGAGATAGATCAATGGAGACATCTAAGGGAGTTTTATGACAGCGCAGGAGGAAACCCCTTGGAAATGGCGATTTGTATAGGTCTTCCGCCTGCGATAGAGATTGCAGCAGCAACACGGGTGCCATACGATGAGATAGAGATGGCTGGGTCATTGATAGGTGAACCTATAGAGCTCGTCAAGTGTGATCATGTCGACATTCAAGTTCCAGCTTGTACTGAGATACTTGTTGAGGGAAGCATAATTCCAAAATTAGAACCTGAAGGACCCTTTGCAGAATTCACGGGATACTATGGCCAGGGAAATCATCCAATAATTGATGTAATAGCTATTTCGCGCAGAGATGACGCCATTTATCGCACAATATGTGGTGGATCGCTAGAGCACATCCTGCTTGGAAATGTTGTCACAAGAGACCCATTGTTATTTGGATTCGTAAAACATGTGTGCCCTGGAGTAAAGGCAGTTCATCACCCACCTCACTGCTCGGGATTTCATGCTGTGGTCTCGATCAAGAAAACAAAGGAAGGCGAGGCGAAAAACGTCATTTTCGCTGCATTATCCAGCCATGTAAACCTGAAGCAGGTTATAGTCGTGGATGATGATATAGATGTTTATGATCCCAAGGATGTTGAATGGGCGGTGGCCACTCGGGTACAAGGCGACGAGGACATTTTCATTGTACCTGGAGCTTTGGGGCATGCTCTCGATAGATCTAGCAAAGCTGGTGTTTCAGCAAAGGTAGGCATAGATGCTACAATTCCCCTGGAAAAGAAGAAGGATTTTGTCAGAGTCAAATACTGGAACCTCGACAAAATTGATCTTGAAGATTACCTGCAGAAATGAGTCTTCGCTGTGAATGAAGTCACATATCTCATCGGCAGTATCTATATAACTCTGTAATTGACTCGTGCTAATCATACTTACCTCTATGTGAAGTTTCCTTTCTCCAGAAACTGCTGAAGTCTTTCCGATGATAAGCCTGCTATCCCCAGTCTTTCACAGGTTAAACCCTCGTTCCAGAAATCTATCTTGTTAGTAATTGATCCAATTCTTATTAACGCATCAATACTTGGCGTTGGAACATTAAACATGCTTCCTATCGAGGCTATAGGAACCAATCCATGCTTAATCTCCTCAATTACATATCTGTGGTTTAGGCTATCAGGGGCCTTGAGATTCTGATCGGGACCTCCGGCCCTCAGAGAATCATAAACGGATTTAGCTTTGATCGGCGTAGTTCCCTGTAAGTGGTACCATTCGGTGAATGGTATAGGTTTTAGGCGCAGGGCTTTCATTATCTCGAGTCTCTCTTGGTCTAAGGCTTCTACGACTCTGGCGACCGATGGGGTTATCCCTTCGTAATAGAACTTGAATGCTCCCTTCGTGAATTCGATCCATCCAGCGTTTAGAAGCATGCCGGATGGATGGAACATAGCCGCTAAATTGGTGAGCCCAGTTTCAAGAACGTGGATGCCAGGTACTATGGCTGGATACAGTTCCTTGAACATGCTGTACAATTCATCTGTATGCTTGCTTGGAAAAGCTGCGAAGAGTAGTTTTTTCATCAGATGAAATACTTTCACCTGTCCTGGGCCGACTATTCTGCAAATATAGGTAAGCACCATCGTTTCGCCGATCTTTATTTCTCCACGAAAACCTTCTTCCTTCAGGGTTTTGGCGAATTCAAGGGCTCCTCCAGTATGCCCCGGATTGACCACTATAGCTTGGTTGCGAAGGTATGGTGCACATTTCTTAGCCAAGAATTTGTGAGCGAAAGCTGGAGTGACAACTATTATTAGATCCACGTCTTCTATGGCTTCTTTGATGCTTGTCGTAACTTTCTTTGGCTTGGCGAAGCCTGTGCCTGCTGCTCCACTAATTTCTATGCCTCCCCTCTCAATTATTGGTTTGAGATTTTGTTCAAACTCTGGAGATTCATACAGGTTGACGTTGAAGCCACGCAGTGATAGGTCAGCGGATGATGCGTATCCACCATTCCCTGCTCCCAAGACCGCAACATTCAAAACAAACCACTCCTGACGCTAGACAGCTCCTGGTGTAGATTTCATGTGGTTAAGGTATTTCTCGTAGGAGACGACCGTATCCTTCGATAGGATCTGTGATGTGCAACTTTCGCCTCAACGTGTACCATATCAGAGACATGTTAGATGTAGCCACAGGTTTGTTCAAATCTCGTTCTATGTATTCTGCAACCTCAAGAGCCCTCAGACCGGCGCAACTAATGAAAATGCCGTCAGCTTCAGCACTGTTCGCGCTTAATGCCAACTCGTATACTGCACTTGGACTCTGCATCTCAATGTCGGTTGGGTGGTCACGTCGGGCTGGCGCAATCAACTCTAGGCCTTTCACACTGACAACTTTAAACCCATGAGCTTCTAAGAAATCCTTCTCCCGAGTGTTAATCTCATCTATATAGGGAGTAGCGAGCGCAACTTTCTTGATTCCAAGAGCCCTCAGCGCTTCCACCATTGCCGTGGATGTTGTTGTTGCTGGAACGCCTGCTGTACGTTCGATTTTCCTAGCAAGCTCCTCATTACCTTTTGGACCTTGGAAAAAACTCCCGCTAGTACACGCAAACGCGATTATATGTGGAGACACATCAGTCAAATGTATCGCAGCTCTTTCCACATCCTCGATCATCCTCATCAACGACTCAGGTGTAGAGTCCCTCAAGGTCATGCGCGCCGAATGAACCGTAACACCTTTTGGAACAAGCCTATGGAATTCGGTCTCGCATGTGATCGACACTGAAGGAACGATTAGTCCTATCCTCGCCCGCCATCCTAAACATCCCAAAGAGTTGCCACCAACTTATCATTAGAAGTTTTGGCGTTTACTTATGCCTTATGCCAAGGGGCGTTGCGATGTCTTACTGATTTGCGATGCGAACAAAGCGGCCGTATCCGGGATTGGCCACTACCTCACCTTTCTCAGCGACGACTTTTCCCCTGACTATGGTGAGAACTCGCATGCCTTTGACCGTTCGACCTTCAAACGGTGTGTAGTCTCCTACGCATCTCAGTTGATCAGAGCTGAGGGTATGCTCCTTCTTGAGATCCACGATTGTGGGGTCGGCGTCGGATCCAATCCTTATAGCGCCTTTACGGGGATATAGACCAAAGATTCTCGCAGGATTTTCAGATGTAAGCTGGACGAATCTCTCAATGGAGACTCTTCCCTTATTAACTCCTTCGCTTAGAATTAACGGAAGAAAGGTCTCAAGGTTGGGATCCCAGGAGGTGTGCTCCAGAGGTCCTTCAATCCTTCTTTTTCCTTTCTTGAGAAAGCACAGTGATCTATACATAGGATCCTATGCTTCCTTCTGTAAGTCCTTTCCAAAGGTCCAGAGTGTGACCTGACCTCTCGCCTTTCTCAGTGCGCATATCAGCTATGTGCACTCTGTTGCCTGCATATCGAGACAAGAGAGACGCTCCTGATATGGCCTCGGCTTCCACGATGTCAGGTCTAGACTCAGAGTGAGCTTCAGGGTCCTTTCCAACACACAACACACGCGTTCTCATTAGTGAGGCTTTTCTTTGAGAGATCTTCTGCATTTCTCGAGCACTCTGTCTGAAAGCCATTCTGAAATTGCGGGATTAGAATGCAAAGCTAGGATGCGCAAAGCTATTAGGACGAAGAAACTACTCCAGTGGAATTGTAATACGGTTCGGGAACGATCTCAGATGCGGAAGTCTCGCGGACAAACCGCTGCAATTCTAGCTGATAGGGCATTTGGCACCCTTGAGGGTAAGACCGCCAATTGCCTTGTCATGTTCGGGAGACGATTCGACATCGTCGCGGTCATAGACGAGGATAGGGCAGGCAAAGATGCTGGAGAAGTCCTAGGCATAGGAAAGAAGAACATTCCGATCGTCAGCTCGCTCAAGGAGGCATTGAAGCGCAAGCCGGATGTTCTAGTCATTGGAATCGCGCCGCCAGGCGGACAACTCCCGGAAGAGTGGAAGAGAATCATCAGGCAGGCGATCAGCAACAGGTTAGACATCGTCAACGGACTACATTTCTTCCTGAATGATCACCCAGAGTTCTCAAACTTGGCGATGAAGTATCGGACAAAGCTTCTCGATGTCAGGAAACCTCCGAGAGATCTTCAAATATTATCAGGGAAAGCAAGGGAGATCGAACTGCCGGTGGTAGCAGTATTTGCCACAGATGCAGCTGCAGGCAAGAACGTCGTCATGGTTGAATTGGTGAAGGAGGCTGAGAAGCGCGGGTACGCAGCGGGTTTCGTGGCAACTGGTCAGACAACGATCATGATGGGGTGCGATGAGGGTGCGGTGATAGATGCCATCCCTGGAGATTTCATGTCTGGGCAGACGGAAAGAATGGTTCTCAGCGTCGCATCGACGAACAAGGACATAATCTTCGTTGAAGGACAGGCTTCTCTCTCTCATCCAGCCTACGGACAAGAGTCGTTGGCAATACTGTATGGCGCTTGGCCTGACGCGGTTGTGCTCGTCCATGACCCCTTCAGAAAGAAGAGAGATGGTTTTCCACAGTTTGACGTGCCGCAACCCAGCGAGGAGATCCGAATGATCGAGACCGTGTGCCCCAAGACGAAGGTCATAGGTGTTGCAGTAAATGGAGATCTCAAACCAGACAAGGAGGTCATGGCAGCCATCGGGCGAATTGAAAGCGAAACAGGTCTGCCGGCAACGGATGTCCTGAGATTCGGCATGAGAGGGCTTTTCGACGCGTTGATGAAACGCCTTGAAAGCGTTGGAAAGCCGCTATCAAGGTAGCGAAAGATCTCCCGTCATGTAGAGTCCAAACCCTATCGCTCAAGTATTGGAACTTCGAGGACAACGATCCGGCGGGCAGAACCTACGACGTACATAGAATCACGCAGACCGCTTGGACTGAGTCCGGTTCAACTTGCAACAAGTTGGTCGGCGGTTAAGGAGGGCATTGCCTAGGGACCGCAGCTATTCTATTGAAGCTCTGAGGCAAGCAGCTTGTCGAGTTTCAACGTACCGCAATCCTGAGACCTGAGCGTGTTCCTAACATCTGGTTTTCACGTTGCTTTGCCAATGGGATCACCTGCGGCGCTGAGGCGGTCGATCGCCCATCACCAAAGCCATTACTGCCTTCTGGACGTGCAGTCGATTCTCAGCCTCTTCAAAGTACAACGAGTAATCCTTGTTGTCGATGACATCGTCGGTGACCTCTTGGCCGCGATCTGCGGGCCCACAGTGCATGTACTTGCCCTTGTTCGTCAGATCCATCAGCTCCTGCGTGCAGATCCAATCCTTGAACTTGTCCTGATACGAGGTAGCACCCGACTTGTCCATGGAGCTGCTGTGCGGAGGGAAGAAGTTCTTGGGCGACCACGCCTTGGGATACACGACATCAGCGCCTTCAAAAGCGCTCTTCATGTCGTTAACGACTGCGAACTTGCCTCCGTATCTATCGGAGTTTGACTTGGCTGCATCGAGCACCACGTCTTCCAATTCGAAGCCTTTCGGATGCGCAAGGACAACATCCATTCCCAGTTGTGTTCCGATGAGTACCTCGCTCTGAGGAACAGCTAGGGGCTTCAGTCCACCAGAGTAAGCGTAGGAGACCACGAGCTTCTTCCCTTTCAGCTTCGGAATGGCTTGCCTCATTGCTTGGGCGTCTGCTAGCGCTTGGAACGGGTGATAGATGTCATCTTCCATGTTGAGCACAGGGATGGTTGCATGCTTCGCGAACTCCAGCACAACTTTGTGGCCTCTCCCGATCGTCCATTTCGCGGCATCGCCATAGATTCGGATCGCAATCGCGTCCCCGTATCTGCTAAGAACTCGGCCAACATCAGAGATTGCCTCAGTCTGGTATGCAACCATGTCTTCGGGTAGCGCGGGCGTGTACACGTCCTGTGGGCTTAGGAAGTGTGCGTGGCCGCCGAGCTGATAGATCCCAGCCTCAAACGAGTTACGCGTCCTAAGCGACCGGTTGTAGAACAGCATGAAGAGCGTCTTGCCGGGTAGGTACTCATGCTTCTTGCGTGCTCGGAACTTATCTCTCAGGTCGTCCGCGAAGTCCAGAACGAGCTTGATCTCTTCTTGTGAGAAATCGTTCGTGTCTAGGAAGTCTTTGCCCTTCCACAGGCCAACATGAGAAACCAAGTCTTACCTCACTGAAGCTTGCAAGTTCTGCCTGGCGTATTTATGGCTAGCTCTCACTGCGCTCGGCTGCGGGAGCCAATGACATATCGGACAGCCAGTTGAGGTACGCTCGGGCTGGGGTCCTGTACTTGAGGCTTCTGTGAGGTTTGTTGTTATAGTATTCTCTGATGGGCTCGTTACACTTCATGACGGTGTCAACCATTATCGATAACGTCCAAGTCGCAATTGATGGGCCATCCCGTGACATCTACTGCTATAGTCATGCACACGCTGGCGTGAGCGATTTGCCCTTGGCCGTGCAAGGCCGAAGGCCACAATGGGCTCGAAGAACCCTTAATACAGTTCATCTGACAACAGGTGCTCTTTGATCGGTGGGATTCATGTGAACGCTCGTGAAAGTCTATACAACCGAATTGCCACCGCAGTGATTGATGGCGACTCCGCTCTCGTAGAATCTCTAGTCCAAGAAGCATTGAAAGGCCATTCAGATCCTTTGAAGATCATTGACGAAGGCTTGACAAAGGGTGTCAGAGAGGTCGGAGACAAGTTCGGCCGCGGAGAATCCTTCTTGACCGACTTGGTAATGGCAGCCACCGCTATGCAGCAGGGACTCAAGCTTGTGGAGCCTGAGATTCTGAGGCAGGGAAAGACTGTAAAAACGCGAGGCACAGTGGTAGTGGGAACCGTCGCAGGCGACATACATGACATAGGAAAGAACATCGTAGGCGCGATATTGAGAACTTCTGGGTTTTCGGTCCACGACCTCGGGGTTGACGTGCCTACTCACGGATTCGTCAGCGCCATTCGAGAAAGAGAACCTGAAATCATTGGACTTTCTTCACTCATGACCGTCACAATGCCGGAGCAGGGAAAGATAATCAACGAATTGGAGAAACAGAAGTTGAGGGACAGGGTGGGGGTCATTATTGGTGGCGCCGCTACCTCCCAAGAATGGGCAGAGGAGATCAAGGCCGATGCCTATGCTCCAGACGCGGTTCAAGGCCTCCGCAAGGCCGAAGAACTATTGAGGCGACGGGGAAAGCTTCATGATTGATTGGCACAAGGCACCTCTAGTCGAACCACTCAACAAGTCCGAACTTTACTCCATTTGCTCATCGGCAATCGAAGTGCTCGAAACGGTAGGAGTCCGGATCCAAGATCAAGAAATGCTGCAGCTGCTTCGAGATGCCGGCGCTGACGTCGATCCAGATGAGAAGGTCGCGAAAATGCCAGAGTACCTAGTCAAGGAGGCGCTCATGAGGGAGCCAAGACAAGTAAACATGGCCGGAAGAGACGGAACGCATACCCTGAAACTGGGAAGCGGAAGAACATATTTTGCAAATCAAGACGCAAGTTTCATGGAAGATCGAAAGACGAGACAGTGGCGTGCATCCACGAAGAATGACGTGGAGAAATTTGCGAAACTGAACGACGCGCTAGAGAACGTAGGTTTGATAGTGAGACCCGCCGCAAGGGATATCTCACCTGAGATCATGGACTTACACGAGTTTGAGGCAGTTGTCCATAACACTACAAAGCCATTTCATCTGGGACCATACAGGGGAGCGGATTCTATCACCGACTTCGTGAAGATGGCCTCCATCGCTAGAGGCCATGACAAGAGGCTCTCAGATAGGCCCCTATTCTCGGTGGCAGCATGTTGTACAAGTCCGCTGTCATGGGACGTTTGGAGTCTGAGCATTCTCAAGGAGTGCGCCAAACACAGATCCCCAGTGTACGTTGCCGGCCAACCTACGCTTGGAGGAACTGGACCGGTTACACTAGCAGGAAGTCTGGTTGTCGGAACCGCTGAAGTGCTCAGTGGAGTAGTCATGGGTCAACTGGTAAACAGAGGAACCCCCGTCATGTACTGGGATGGAGCCTACCCGGTTGACCAGAGAACTGGTGTGTCCGCAACGGGAAGCCCCGAACATGCTCTAATAAACTTCGCAACTCCGCAAGTATGCAAGTTCCTTGGAATTCCCTCTTGTGTAATAGCCCTCACGGACGCATTCACGTTTGATGCACAAGCAGGATACGAAAAGTCGTTCTCATTCATGAGCGCGATTCTCGGCAGAGCTGACATAGTCTGGGGGGTAGGGGGAATGGGACCGTGCTTGAGCTACACACAGGCCGTGATAGATGACGAAATTGTAGAGATGAACCTACGAATAGCCAGAGGGATAGAAGTTAATGACGACACACTGGCTCTTGATGTCATCAAGAGAGTAGGACCTGGCAAGGCGTTCATAGGGGATAGGCACACCAAGGATCATCACAGACGGGAATTGGTTTTGCCTAGCGTCAGTAACAGGCTTCCTCGGCAACTATGGGAGAGCCGAGGGCGACCAGAAATAGGATCTTCAGCGCTAAAACGGGCAAATGAACTGATCGAGACGCATCATGTCGATCCGATTAGCAAAGACATCGCATCTGAGTTGAAAGATTTCATAAGCAGAAGAGAAAAAGAACTTGTGAAGTGACTCTCCTTCTCCCAATGTTAGAATAGAATCCACAATCAAAGGCCAGTCTAATAGCTAAGCAGAAGCGTGGAAACAATCGCCCTTCTTGGTGCGATGCACGGTATTTTGAACTGCCGTGTGTGCCGTGCATGGTCCGGGCGTCGTGATTTGAACCCTGGAAGACAACACATCACATACGCTGATCGCTCTCGCTCAAGCATCTCAGGAGCCAAAGGATCCTCCCGTGGCTGACAGACCAACTAGAATTGAAAGGGGAGTGAAATCCGCGCCTTCCAGAATATCGTTTTTGTCAAGCTTATCGCCTTTCACAAACACTTCGACGCGGTACGTGTGGCCGTGAAGGTTCTTGCATTTCCCCGGATGCCCGGGGATTATGTGCGAAGCGAAGTCATCCTCGACTCTTATTCTAAACACAAGATCACCTGTCAAAGATGGTTGTCAGAACGTCGAGGTGGGTTGTCTGTCTCCGAACGTAAAAAGAGTTCTCTCGAAAAACGCCCGAAGGGACAG
>Ga0315279_10003412_pt1 | contig 22190 bp, 21 predicted proteins | sample YL17G06_20_MG_FD_203694 | JGI IMG/M metagenome (GOLD analysis project Ga0315279, IMG submission 203694) | Sediment microbial communities from Yellowstone Lake, YNP, Wyoming, USA - YL17G06_20 | ecosystem: Environmental > Aquatic > Freshwater > Lake > Sediment | place: USA: Wyoming | collected... | reverse complement strand
GTATGGATTGGCTGTGAAGGCATCAAGCTCTACGGCGAAGTCTACGTGCCGGATATCACTCCGGCTCCTGCACTTCTTGTATGTCACGGTTTGAATGCCAGAGGCTTCCATCAGCTGAAGATTTACATTCAGCTAGCAAGAATTGCCTGCGAAAAGGGGTTCGTTGCGCTCGTATTTGACTTCCGAGGCGTCGGGAAGAGTGAAGGCAACTTCGATTACGGCGTCAAAGAACAGAAAGACGTGAAATGCGTCGTCAACTATCTCGCCTCAAGACAAGACGTGATCAACGACAGACTCTACGCTGTCGGGCACAGTCTGGGCGGCGCAGTCTCATTGTACGCACTGCAGAATGAAAAACGAGTAAGAGGACTCGTGTTATGGTCGGTTCCTAAAAATCATGACTACAACGTCAGGAAATTCATCGAAAACTCTCGCGGCAGGCGCGGTCTCTATGCTTTTCTCACGCTTTCGAAGATCGATAAAATCTTCAACGTCTCACGAATATTCAAGATGCAAGTTTATGGTGTGGACCTGCGTCCCAAAGACGTCAGAGAGAAGCTCATGAAACTTGATGAATGTGAAGCTGCATCAAAAGTGAAAGGGATCCCCCTGCTCGTGATCAACGGTGAAGATGATACAATCGTCGGGACCGATGAAGCCGAAGCAGTCTACAACTCTGCAAACAACCCCAAGAATCTAATTATCCTCAAGTCAACAGATCACATATTCAGGGGAAAAGAAGATGAACTCGTCCAGAAAACGATCGAATGGATCGAAAATCTAGACAAATCAAGATAAGCCGCTTATCACTCATGACGATTCTGGAGAAATGTTGTCCGTTCATCGAGAGCATGTTTAACAACCAGAAGAACACTCATAGCGAATTATAAGCACCTTAGTTCATAACTAACGGAAGGTGTCAATTTGAAAATAGTCGTGTTAGGCTCCGGCAACATAGGCAGCGTTGTTGCACAAGATATCGCCGAAAGCCTGACTTCTGCCGAAATAACGATTGCAGATGCGGACAAAAATCGTGCACAAACGACTGCCTCTCGACTGAATCTTGAGAACATAGGATGGATTCATGTTGACGCAGCAAATCACCTTGAACTCGCATCCAAACTGAAAGGTTTTGACGTAGCCGTAGGAGCGTTACCAGGTAATCTTGGATTTCAAGCGTGCAAAGCCGCTATTGCAGCAAAGGTGGACCTAGTCGACGTTTCCTACATGCCTCAAGACGTGATGTTGCTCAATGAATCTGCCCTGAAGGCAGGCGTCAGCCTAATTCCAGATTGCGGGATGAGCCCAGGGCTATGCAGCATGTTCGTAGGGCGTGGGATCAGCAGGCTCGACAAAACTGAGACGGCTCATATGCTAAACGGAGGACTTCCAGAATGGCCTGTTCCACCATTAGGATACGTCATAACATGGTCTGTTAAAGATCTCATAGACATGTACCGTCGCAAGGTAAGCATCGTGAAAAATGGCAAAGTGGTCCAGGTTGAAGCTCTCACTGGGCTTGAGGAACTAGATTTTCCCGGCATTGGCAAATTAGAAGCTTTCTACACTGACGGCCTGAGAACGCTTCTTCAAACTGTGAAAGTCGAAGACATGTGGGAAAAGACGTTGAGATACGCTGGGCATGCTGAAAAAATAAAATTGCTCAAGGATCTGGGTTTTCTTGATCATGAAACGGTTGAAGTCGGTGGCGCAAAAGTTGATCCGAGTGAAGTAACAGCGAGACTTTTCGAGAAGAAACTGAGAAAACCTGAGATTCCAGATATGGTGGTCATCCTTGTCAAAGTGACTGGTCTGAAAGGTCGAAAGCATGTGGAGTACGTTTATCGTGTAACTGATCACCAAGACGTTAGACATCACATAACTTCTATGGCGAGAACAACAGCATACACAACCTCCATCGTAACCCAATTGCTTGCAAAAAAAGCAGTAAGTGAAACAGGTGTGATTCCCCCTGAAAAACTTGGAATGAACAAAGGTGTGTTTGAAACGCTCATCCATGAGCTGAAGAAACGAGGAGTTACGGTGGAAGAGACCGAAAATGTGGGGGACTGACACCCCTTTTCTTGAGAAGAGGAAGCAATGCTTTTGCTTCGGCAGATCAGATCAAATCGCGAAAGTCTTTATCTTAATGAATCTTGCTAGACTTAGATAGAGAAGTGAAGCGAATTTGGACATAATAAAAACTGGAAAAGCCCCCACGCCTGTAGGTCCCTATTCTCAGGCTGTAAGAGCGGGCGATTTTCTCTTCGTTTCAGGGCAAGGCCCTCTTGATCCGATAACTAGAAAGACAGTCGCCGCGGACATTGAATCGCAAACGAAGCAGACTATTGAGAACGTGAAAGCGATTCTCACCGCAGCGGAACTACAATTGGGCAACGTTGTGAAAGTCGGCGTTTTTCTCAGAGACATGAATGATTTCAAAAGGATGAACCAAGTCTACAGCTCATACTTCACCGTGAACCCTCCTGCTCGAACAACCGTCCAAGCACGACTGCCCATCCCAGATTGGCTCATTGAAATCGACGTTATCGCCTGTTTTGTCTGAAAGAGCTTTAAATGAAGGCCACTAAATGCGTGCTTAAGTATTTGAATGAGAAGAGAAGGTTGTGTGCTTGAAATGGAATCCATACATAAAGTCAAGATAACCGTGTTGAAGCGGTTTAGACCTTCGGAGGTTTTCTCTAGAAGCCCAGTTACGCCTGTTGAACCGATGAATGCGTGCGAACGGTTCAAGGACGGTCAAGAATTCATTGTTGAAGGTCTGGAAATGCCTAAGGAGTTCTGCACTTCTGCTTGGGTTTCTATCTATGGTAACGTTCGACTTTTAGCGTTTGGCGGTAGTCTTCCATGGTTCAAGGAGAAAGGCGTTGCCGTCAATTGCTGCATTGACGGCTTGAGGCCGGTCATCTTCAAGCTTGAACGCATTTGACACTGCCATGAGTTTGTCCTGATCGTTTAAGATGGGCGGACGAACTCGTAGGTTGGGTTTCCTTCAGGCGTGACTTTAGCCACTAATTTCGCTTTCATTCCAACTTTGACCTCAGAAAGTTTGAATCCGGTGAGCCAGGCAAGGACTTTGACGCCTTCTTTCAATTTGCCAATGGCAACGGTGTAGGGTTTCTGCTGTTGGAACGTAGTCGGCCTAACCACCACATGTGTGAAGGTTTCGATTTCGGCTTCACTGCTGAGCTCGACCCAATCAAGCCCAGTTGTCAAGCATTCGGGACAGTCGACGTTTGGCGGGAAATAGATCTTCCCACAATCTTTGCACTTGGTGGCGTACACTTTTCCTTCCTTCAGCCCCTCGTAGAACTTCAAAACCTTGCTTATCGGAATCTCCTGAACGATCTTGATTTCTCTGGATTTTATCGACGGCATCGACGACATTCGTTCTCACCTCCGCAGAACGGTCACGTAGCAGTAGTGCCCGGTTCCGCCAACGTTGTGTGCTAGACCGATGTTATTCTTCAAAGACACCTGTCTGCCCTTTTCAGCTTCGCCTCTCAACTGTTTCGTAAGCTCGTACATCATAGCGCATCCGGTCGTTCCAATAGGATGACCCTTCGCTTTCAGGCCGCCGTCCATGTTCACAGGGATTTTTCCACCGATCTCGGTCTGCCCTTCACGAAGAAGTTTGACGCCTTCACCTCTGGCGCACAACCCGATGTCTTCATATGCCATTATCTCAGCTATCGTGAAACAGTCATGAACCTCAGCAAAGTCAACCTGATCAGGCGTTATGCCCGCAGCTTTATACGCTCTCTGCGCAGCGATGACACTGGCCTCGAGGCCAATATAGTCCGAACGCTTGCTCAGGTTGGCAGTGCCCGAAGAATACCCGATGCCGGCCACCCATACGGGCGCGTCGATCCCGAGTTGTTTCACTTTTTCTTCGGATGCTAGAACGATGGCCGAAGCCCCATCCGTTAACGGACAACAGTCAAAAAGTTTCAACGGAGACGCTATGACCATCGAATTCAACACGTCGTTCACCGTGATCCTGTTCTGAAGATGAGCAATCGGGTTCATCGAACCGTACTTGTGGTTCTTGACAGCGACGAGCGCCAAATCTTCCTCAGTGGTTCCGTACTTGGCCATGTGAGCGTTTGCGTGCAAAGCATAATATGCTGGGAACGTGACGCCGAAGTTGTGAAACTCCCACAGATAGTATCCTGCCCGGCCTATCCATTCCATGGCTGTTGCCGAGTCGATTTCGCGCATTTTTTCGACGCCCATTGCCATAGCAATGTCCTCTCGGCCGCTTGCCACGGCAGAATAAGCTGTGAAAAATGCTGCACTCCCGCTTGCACATGCTGCTTCACAGCGAACGAGTCCTGCGCCCGTCATGCCGCAGTATTCTGAAACTACTACAGCAGGGAGCAGTTCCTCATACCAGGCGCCAGCTCCGACGGAGCCAAGAGCCACGAAAGGTATGTCGCTTGCGCCTAAGTCTGCATCTTCAAGAGCGGGTCTTACTGCTTCAAAGGCAAGCTCGGAAATGTTGACATCTTGTCTCACTCCAAACTTTGAGTTGCCAATTCCTATTACCGCTACTTTTCTCACTTCAAACGCACTATCCTTCTGAAGGTTCAAGGAATGACAAAGAAAAAGGAATGTTAGGATTATTTGCCTTTGAATTCCGGTTTTCGCTTGGAAAACAGGGCTTCTACGCCTTCTTTGATATCCTCGGTCGAGAATGCTAATGCCATGAGTGCCGCTTCAAGTCTTAACCCGACTTCCAAGGGAACTTGGGCACCGAAGTTTGCGGCATGCTTTGCATATTTCATCGCTATCGGAGGTCCTTCTGCGAGCTTCTTAGCGATCGTTCTTACCTCGTCTTTGAGTTTTTCGAAGTGAACAACCTTGTGCACGAGACCGATTCTCAGTGCTTCGTCAGCTTTCAGCCTGTTTCCTATCATCAGCATTTCCTTCGCTTTTGCGAGCCCAACGATCCTGACAAGCCTTTGTGTTCCGCCCCAGCCTGGGATCAAGCCTAGATTTATTTCTGTGCTTCCAAGTTCGGCGTGTTCGGCTGCTATTCTGAGGTCGCATGCCAACGCAAGTTCTAATCCGCCTCCGAGTGCATACCCGTTGATTGCGGCGATGACTGGCTTCGACATCTCTTCGATCTTGCCAAAGGTCTTCTGCCCGCCTCTGGAGAATTCCTCAGCTTGGACGGGAGTTGCTTTTTGGAACATGCTTACATCTGCGCCTGCGCTGAAGGCTCGGTCGCCGTCGCCGGTTATAACAACACACTTGACACTCGGGTCGTTTTCAGCAGTGTTGAGCATATCTCCGAGTTCTTCGATTAGGACCTCGTTGAAGGTGTTAAGTCGGTGAGGTCGGTTCAGTATAATCCAAAGAACATTTTCTTCTCTTTCTACCTTAAGAGCTTCGTATGCTTTACTCAAATCTGCCACCTATTCTTTGTTTGTCTGTTTGATGGGCATATATGTTTTTCACGCGGTTTCTCTAGTACTTGCTGAGAAGATACTTGAGTACCTGTAGCCTCTGAATTTCGCTGGTTCCTTCATAGATTTCCGTTATTTTCGCGTCTCTATGATACTTTTCAACGCGGTATTCACCGAAGTATCCGTAGCCGCCCAAGGTCTGAATTGCAGCGTTCGTGACTTCCATCGCGATTTCACCGGCATAGTATTTGGCCATGGCTGTTGCCATTGCGTCCAACTTGCCCTCATCGACCAAAGACGCTGCCTTGTAGGTGAGCAGTCGAGCGGCTTCAATCTTGGTTGCCAACTCGGCTAGCCGCATTCCTATGGCTTCGTGTTGCATGATGGGCATGCCGAAAGCTTCCCTCTGCTTCGCGTACTTGAAAGCGATTTCCCATGCGCCCTGTGCCATCCCTACTGCTTGGGCAGCTACGCCTACTCTGGTCTTGTCGAAGAATTCCATTGAGTAATAGAAGCCTTTGTTCAGCTCACCGATTATGTTCCAATCGGCGACTTTTACGTTGCTGAAGATGAGTTCTCCAGTTATTGATGCTCTGATGCCCATCTTGTTGTGCAGTTTGGTGGCTTCAAAACCGGGGGTTCCCTTGTCCACGATAAAAAGTGTTTCACCGCGGTGTGTAGGTCGGATTTTCGTGTCCGTTTGGGTCAAGACGACGGCGAAATCGGCTGCCGTAGCGTTTGTGATGAAAGTCTTCGTTCCGTTGATCCACCATTCGTTTCCGTACTTTGTAGCGGTGGTTTCCATCCGGTTGATGTCGCTTCCGCTCACGTTCGGTTCTGTGAACGCAGCGGCGGACATGAAGTCGCCTTTGCATATCGGTGGCAGGTACTTTTCCTTCTGTTCTTTTGACCCGTGGGTCATGATGAATTCGCTTCCGAAGTTGCCGCTTGATATGGCGACGCCCAGCGATGAGTCTCCTCTGCACATTTCCTCTATTGCCAAACAGACTTCCAGCAATCCCATTCCCTGTCCGCCGTACTCTTCTGGGAACATCATGCTTGTGAAGCCAAGTCTGGCTGCTTTCTTGTACAGTTCCATCGGGTATTCTTCTTTCTTATCGAGCTCCAGCGCCAGTTCTGGCTTGAATTCTTTCAGGCAGAATTCTTTTACAGCGTTCTTGACGTGTAGTTGTTCTTCCGTCAAATCGAACTTCATTTGTAGAACCCCTTTCCAACTTTTTTCCCGGTCCAGCCTTTGCTCACGTATTCTTCGAGCAGCGGACACGGCTTGTACATTTCCATGTTATACTTAGCATGGAGCTCTTTAAGCTTGTTGACCACGACGTCCAAACCAAGACGGTCTGCGTACTCGCATGGACCTGACGGCCAGAACGTGCCAAGTTTCATTCCAGTGTCGATATCTTCTGGGTTCGCAGCGTCATCGTGTATGATCCATGCGGCTTCATTGGCAGCCACCGCCCATGATCTTTCGACATCGTACTCGTCGAGCATATTGAAGGGTATCCTCGGTCGCCCTTTGGTCCAATCATAGAACCCTGCTCCTGACTTTTGCCCGAACTTCTTCTCTTTGACAAGCGGATCTATGACTTCTGCACACGGTTTGAAGCGTTCGCCGTAAGCGTCATACAAGATTCTTCCAATCTCGTAGCCTACGTCTAGACCGCTGAAGTCGGCCAACTCGAACCAGCCCATTGGAAAACCACCAGTGTACTTAACTGAAGAGTCTATGCCTTCTTTGGTTGCTTCACCGCGTTGAAAAGCCCAGAATGCCTCGTTGAGGACGCTTATGAGAACGCGGTTGACTATGAATCCTCTTACGTCCTTCTTAACTACTATGGGCGTCTTTCCAAGTTTCTTTGCAAGCTCGCAAAGCGTAGTGATGGTCTCTTGATTCGTGTTACCGCCTCTTATTACCTCTACCAACGTCATCATGACCGGCGGGTTAAAGAAGTGCATTCCAGCGACTCTTTCAGGGCGCTTTGTTGCGTTCCCCATTTCCGTTATGCTCAAAGTTGAAGTGTTGGAGGCGAGTATCGCGTTCGGTGGAGCGACTGAGTCGAGTGTTGAGAACACTTTTCTCTTGAGGTCCATATTCTCAGGCACCGCCTCGATCGCCAAGTCTATGCCTTTAGCTGCTTCTTCATAGCTGGTCGTCGTTTTTATCCGCGCTAACGACGCGTCAGCATCTTCTTTCCGAATTCTCTTCTTCTCGACGAATTTGTCGAGACTCCATTTGATCTTTTCTTTAGCTTTCTGGAGAAGTTCGTCGTTTATGTCGATCATGGTGACTTCGTAGCCGGTCATCGCAAGCATTTCGGCTATTCCGTGACCCATCGATCCTGAACCCACGATTGCAACTTTCTTCAGTTTCTCAAGTGTCAGAGTCATTCCTCCCTACTCGTAGTAGGTCTATGGAAAAGTAATAAGACTTTTGAACGAAATCGCCGTCTGCTTTGAAAAACGACGAAAAATAATGGGGGTTCGGCTATTGTTGCCTCATCAAGTGGTTCGTTATGGTAAGTTTTTGAATTTCGCTCGTACCTTCATACAGCTCGGTTATCTTCGCACAGCGGTGGTAGCGTTCAACGTGATAGTCCGCCAAATAACCGTATCCGCCGAAGACTTGGATCGCATCGTCGGTGACTTCCATTGCCACACGGCTCGCATAAGCCTTAGCCATCGAGGTCACCATCAGGTCCGGTTTCTCCTTGTCGTAAAGCCAAGCTGCCTTGTACATCATCAAACGGGCCGATTCGATTTTCCACGCCATTTCTGCCAGTTTGAAACCGACCCCTTGGAAGTTGATGATTGTCTGCCCGAACTGTTTCCTTGTTTTTGCGTAGGCAAGGGCTCTGTCAAACGCGCCCTGAGCTATGCCTACTGCTTGTGCGGCCACGGTGACTCGAGTTCCGTCGAAAAGTCCAAGCGTATAGTAGAAGCCTTTACCAACTTCTCCGATGACGTTTGTCTCTGGAACTTTCAGGTCGGCCATTGAAACCGAGCCTGTTACACACGGTTTGATCCCCATTTTGCCGTGGAGCTTCGTCGTTTCAAGCCCACTCATTCCTTTTTCAGCTATGAAGAGACTTTGTCCCTTGTGTGACGGCTGCACGTTACAGTCTGATTGACAAAGCAGTATGAACGTGTCGGCCAGCGGCGCGTTCGTTATAAACTCTTTTGCACCGTTTATTACCCATTCATTTCCACATTTGACCGCTGTTGAATCCATTCGGGTAATGTCGCTGCCGTGTTCAGATTCAGTGAAAGCGGCTGCTGCCAGCTTGTCGCCCCTTGCCAAGGGTGGAATATACTTTTTCTTTTGTTCTTCGTTTCCATGTTTGAGCAAAACGTCGGGTATCATTAGGTTTCCAAGCGATATTGCGACTCCTACCCCGGGCTCTGCACGGCAAAGTTCCTCGACAACTAAGCAGTCTTCGAAGAGTCCGTATCCTTGTCCGTCGTATTCCTGGGGGATCCGCATGCTCGTGAAGCCAAGTTGCGCTGCCTTCTTGTAGAGAGTCAACGGAAACTCTTCTTTCTGGTCGAATTCCAAAGCAAGCTCCGGTGTGAATTCCTTCGTGCAAAATTCGCGGATTGCTTTCACAACTTCTTTTTGCTCATCGTTTAATTTAAAATCCATAATTCATCTCTCCTTTCGTCAAACCATCTTCTTTGCTTGGACTTCGGCCACTTTTGTTTTGAGAGCGGGAACGATTTTGAACATGTCTTCAACGACACCGTAGTCTGCGAAGCTGAATATCGGAGCCTTAGGATCTTTGTTTACGGCTATTATAAGGTCGGAGCCTTTCATCCCCAGTATGTGCTGGAAAGCCCCGCTTATGCCGAGGGCGAGATAGAGCTTCGGTTTCACTGTTTTTCCCGACGTGCCGACTTGGCGGTCAGTAGGCAACCAACCCTTATCCACAATCGGACGTGAGCACGAGACTACTGCACCCATTATTTTGGCGAGTTCCTCGACCATAGGAATGTTGGCCACGTCTTTGATTCCCCTTCCTACGCCTACGAGTTTGTCTGCGGCTGTGATGTCCACTCCGCCTGGCGGGGGCAAGACATATTGTATGAACCGTTTTTCCGGTATGTCTTCTGTTAGCGGCGATGGAACTTCCGTTATCTGGCCATTTTCTGGTGGTGTCGGTTTCTGAGGTGCGAAAGTCGCTTGCCGAACTGTCGCGATGTACGTTTCTGCTTTGCGGACGCTTGTTTTGACGTTCACTTTGCCGCCGTACATTTGCCTTGTAACCGCCAGCACTCCGTTTTCAAATGTCAGATCTATGCAGTCTGTAGCAAGCGGCAGGTTCATTGCCGTGGCAAGTCTCGGCGCCAAGTCAAGGCCGTACGACGTGTGTCCCATGAGCACAAGCACAGGCTTGTGTTCCGAAATAAGCTTTGAAAGAATCTTCCTGTAGGCTTCTGAATTGAAGTTCTCCAATCTAGTGTCTTCAACCAGCAACACGGTTCTCGCGTATTCTGCTAGGCTCTTGGCGTGCTCTCTCAGACCTTTTCCCAGCAGAACCGCGACAAGTTCTGCGCCCGTTTTTCCTGCGAGCTCTCGGCCTTTTATGAGCATTTCGAACGTTATGTCTCTCATTTGTCCTTGTCTGTGCTCAGCCAGTACGAGGATTTTTGCCATTTCAGATCAGCCCCTTTGACTTCAGTATTTCAGAAAGTCTCGCTGCGACTTCCTCTGGAGTGCCCTTGAGAAACTCTGCTTGTTTCTCGACGGGTGGAACGTACATTTTCTCGATGGTTGTCCATGAACCTGCCGGTCCGACTTCGTTTTCAGCCAGACCTGTGTCTGCGAGCGTCATTATTTTGATTTCTTTCTGCATTGCTTTTCGGATTCCCATGATGGAAACGTACCGTGGTTCGTTTATTCCTGTCTGCACGGAGAAGACTGCGGGCAACTGTACTTCAACTTGTTCTTCCAAGCCGCCTTCTAGCTCGCGGTTGACTTTTGCCGTTCCGGTGTCCAGGTCAATCTTTTTCACCATCGTTATGTGCGGGATTTTGAGCATTTCAGCAAGAATCGGTCCGACCATGCCGCTGCCGTCGTCGCCGGCCTGAGCGCCCGTGAAAATCATGTCGAAGTGTAGGTTCTTTATGGCGCTGTGCAAGATTTTTGCGATTGCATAGCCATCTGAGCCGTTGAATTTGGCGTCCGTCATTCTTATCGCTTTGTCAGCGCCGCGAGCCATGCACTTTCGAAGTGTGCTGTCAGAATCGTCGGCGCCCACGGTGATGGCTGTGACTGTTCCAGTTTGTTTTTCTTTTATTCGCACGGCTTCTTCGAGTGCGTAGTCGTCCCATTCGTTGATATCGTAAACTAGCCCAGTTTTGTCGATGTTCTTTCCAGTTGCGTCTATTTTCAGCTCCGCTTCAGCTGTTTCTGGGACATGTTTGGCACAGATGATTATGTCCAAGTCATCGTTACTCTCCTGAGATGTGGACTGTGTTTATCACTCGTTTTCATATAGCTTTTGCTTGGGAAAATCCGTTTTGTATGCTACGTGTTTGTCTATTGATGGCTTGAAGAATCAAATGAGAGAATATCGATTTTGCGGTGAGAATGATTGCCTACCAGTTTCTTTTGGCTCCGCAGTTGGGACACACGGTCTCGGTCTGTACCATCAACGTTCCGCAGTACTTGCACGGAATCATTACGACTTCTCGAACGATTTCTTTTTCCTTTATGACCGGAGACGCGCTTGGAGGTGCTACTTGTATTTCAACGGTCGTGCTCGTCACGTCAGGTTGCCTTCGATGGCGATCACGCCTTTCAATGACCATGCGACATTTTGGTCTATGCTGAGATAGGTCGGTCTTCCTCCTGCCGGGATGTTTATGTTCACTGGATAGTTTTGTGAAAAGCTACCCGTCAAGTGGAGGGGGCCACTTATTTGAGGCCTCGCCGACCGGAGAGTCGCAGAGTTCTGAACTTACTTTGGAATAGTGCGTTTGATTGCCGCGTCGTATTGCATTGAGGTCGTCTTCTTTGTTTCAACGCATTCGAATTCGTATCGTATCTCTTTGACGTCAAATTCTTCACTGGAAGCGACATTCAATGTTCCTTCAACATTTTCGCTAAGGCAAGACCGTTTTTGCTCAACTGCAGGGAGACTGTTGCGTTGGGTTTGGTGAATCTGTCTTTCATCTTCTTGAAAAAAGACATGCAACGACTCCTGTAAGGTCGTTATCTCTTTTACTCTTCAAGCATAAGAAATTCTGCGCGCACGGATTTAGTCTCAAAGGCTTATATGAAAGATACTAGAGATTCTTATAAGAGGATAAAGTATCATGAGCTTTTTCAAGAAGTTTAAGGATAGGCTAACGAAACCTAAAGCAACTGTGGCCTTGAAACTTGACAAGAATTCCTTCACCTGGGGAGATAAGCTGGAAGGCAAATTGGCTGTGAGTTCAGAGGAAGAGGTCGATGCCGAAGAAATTAGAGCTGAACTTCGATGCGAAGAGAAAAAGAAGGAGTGGGTACATACGACCGAGACTATAACCCATTCTGACGGAAGCCATGAAACTCGGCCGGTAACGAGAGAAGAGTGGAAAACAAGGACAATTTTCTCTGAGAACCCGCAGGGTTCGGGACCAATCCATCTTTCCCCAGGATATAGAGGCGAGTTTCCATTCAGCACAAATGTCGGAGGAGGAGAACCCAGCTATTCTGGTGGGGATAAAAGCGTCACATGGACAATCAAGGGTGTTATTGGGGTTAAGGGGCGACCTGACGTTACAAGTCCGATGTCTGGTATTCAGGTGGCTACGGCGCCTACAACCGTTACTACGGAGAAAATAGTGGAACGCGAAGTGGTTATGATACCATGTCAATACTGTGGTTCACTCTTTCCACAGACGGTGATGAATTGCCCAAAGTGTGGAGCTCAAAGAAAAGCCTAAAGAAACTTTTCATATTGACTTGTGTTTTCGTCGCGCGCGCTTTATGTTTTGTGGATGCAGAATCACTTGTACGTGGAGGGAGCGGGTCAGCTTTCGGTTTCTTCTTCTATAGTGTTGTCCACGACCTTGATCCATCTAGTCGAAAGAATCTGGTCAAAATCCTTGCTCTTCGGGTCTAAGTCTGTCCCCACTAAGTGCCAATGATCGTTGATCGTCGCAAATGTGGCATCCATTATTACGAATTTGGGGGTGTAGCTGAAGACTTTTCTGCCTATGTCCGAGAGCAAGTCTAGGGCGCGTTCCAGGGCCTTGTAGGGAATCGTGTGTTCGTGTCGCTTGTATACGACCATGATCCGTTCTTTGTGTCCTTTCAAATCTTTTGTTCTGAGAACGAGGAATGATCTGTCGTCGTAATAGATCTTCTCTTTTTTCAAGTCCAGCTTACACAGGGGACACTGAATAGTACTCAGACTGACAACTCCGTTACACAGTATTCTATGCTTTACGATATAAAAAAACTTTCAGCAAAATCACTTACGGCACGTGTGAGTTACCTGTCGAACAGGCAATGCAACAGCTCTAGGACGCCGACGAGTACTACGAATTCGTACAGAGTGAGTCCGACGAGGCCGTAAGACCCAAACACCATAAACCCGACTAGTCCAGCAAGAAAACAAATGACGCTCAAAGAGGACAGGAACACTATGTTGATACTGTCCATGACTCTGTGTTTTGGCATGTATTCAATGAACAACAAGAACCTCAGCGTGTCGTTTTCCAATAGTCGTTTCTTCGTGTTTTTGAAAAAAGAAATGGGCTTGCGGATCTGCATGCGCACACACCCGCTAGCATATTCCCGGTACTTCGCCCCAAACAGTCTTCAAAAAGAAGATGGTTGCAAAGAGAACGAAGGGCAAGGTTCTGACGGCTACTAGTTTCCAATTCATGCTGGGTCCCTCCATTTTTTAACGGCAAATAGGGCGCCCGCCTTTTTTCACCGCGAACCACAGGTATGGCAAAGAATCGGACATAACGATTTGTGCGTACACGTTGAGACAAACAGTCAACGATAGGTTGACGAATTAGCCTTTGCCATTTGCCTTCTGCAATGGTGCCGAACGTGGAACTGTAACCGTGATTCTAATTGAGTATTCATAAGAATGAAGTATATCCTGTGTTCAGTTGATCGTGAAGAAACGACTGAGTGACGATTCTTTGAAGCCTAACAATAGAAAATGTCCCTCTTTCATGAAGACGCATGATTCCAAAGCGTTCGCGCGCAGGTATGTGCGGACAGACAGACACTTGAGCGAGCACATGAACGTTCTAGAAAAGGCTCTCGCGCGCTACGGGTTGTCTGTGAATGAAGTCAAAACGTATCTATACCTCGCAGGAGTCAGCGAAAAGGGAGCTACTGAAATTTCCGAAACCGTGTCACTCCATCGCACTGAGACGTACAGGGTACTTCGCGACTTGGAAAAGAGGGGGCTTGTCCTCTCAGTCTTGGGGAAACCCATCAAATTCGCGGCAGTACCACCTTATAGAGCGGTTGATCAGCTGCTGGAAACGCAGAAAATGAGGATCAAGCTTCTTGAAAGAGAGAAGGCGGACTTTCTTGCGCTTTGGTCATCAATCCCGAAGGGAGGAATAGCTGGTCTTGGGAGCAAAGAAGTGATGCAGGCTCTTGAAGGCAGGCCGCAAATAATCTCAAAAGCGAAGGAGTTGCTCGAGAAGTCAAACCAAAAAATCCAGATTTTTGCTCCCGATCGTTATCTGACGCTCTTGTATCAAGGCGATTTCATCGACCGTCTAAAAACATGTTCTTACGATTTGGAAATCGACCTAGCCCTTGAGGACTCGTTGAAAAGCAGGATTTTCTGCGAACAGACTGGCTGGGCAAGTCAAAAATTCTGTGTCCGCGCCCCGAAGAAGCTTCCTTGTTTCATGATTTCAGACGCGAAAACACTGCTCATGATCTACCGCAAGGACGTTGAAGGTGAGAGGAACGGCAAGCACATGTCTCAAATTGCAGCTCTTTGGACAAATTGCTTCGCCCTCGTTGAATCGATGAGAGTCTTGTTTCTTGAGCTTACAGGCTGTAGGGAAAACCTTCGACGGAGTGACGGGACTATTTCCCCAGAGCTTAGTTTGGAGGATTTCGACAAAGAATAGCCTCAAGACTATATTCGCTCTAGAAGAAAATTCGGCGGCAGGTTCTTCCGTTTTCGATGTGAGACGGCTAAGCTGACAACTTTTGTTTGATGGCGTTGCGTTTGTCTTCAGCCAGAGGGCCAAACTTTTTGATTCTGTCTGTGAACATGGCGAAGAGTTCGGCTGCTTTCTTGTAGACTGGCAAGGGTACGTAGCTATAGCGTACTCGCATGTTTTCTATGCCGTACTTGGCGAGTTCTCGACCAAGGTCGATTAGCCGTTTCTTCGTGAACTTCTCATCGATTTCCTGTGTACCTTCGATTACCAAGACTCCGTCGGCGCCGTACGCAAAGGCGTAGAGCAGATGTTTCAGGCCGAGTATGGCGGTTGTTGGGACTGTTACGATGCGAATGTTCTCAGGGTAGTTGGCGCGGTCGAGTCCTAGAAAATCCATGCCTGTGTAGCCGACGTTCTTGTCAACGAACGCCAGGACTCTGACTTCGCCAGGCTGTTTTTCTGCTAACACTCCTCTTAGTGTGGCGATAACTTGTTTTGTGGTAGCATTCTTGAAATCTATTGCTTCTTGTGGACAGACGGGTATGCATGCGCCACAGCCTGTGCATTGGAATGGGTCGATCTTTGCCTTGCCGTCTTGCATTGTGATCGCTTTGGTTGGACAGATCGGTACGCACGCAGTGCAACCATTACAGAGATCTGCGATCACAAACGCCTTTTCAGGGGAGGTCGTTACATAATCGCTCTTGAGGAACAAGGCGGCTTTTGCCGAAGCGGCGAGGCCGTCTGAAACAGTGTCGCGCACGTCTTTGGGGCTTATGGCACAGCCGCAGGCGTAGATTCCAGCTGTAAGCGAGTCGACGGGGTCGAGTTTGGGATGTTTCTCAGTTATGAAGCCGTCTTCGCCGATTGAGACTTTCATCTTTTCGGCGAGTTCCTTCAATCCTTCCGGCGCAACCATGGGCGTTGCCAACGCGATCATGTCAAACTGGTCTTCAGTCAACTCGCTGGATATCGTGTCTTCTGCCACAGCGACCAGTTTGCCTGTCTTGCTGTCTTTGTAGACCTCGGCGATTTTTCCTCGAACGAAGGTTACTCCTGCTTCTTGGTCTCGCCAGTATAGGTCTTCGTAGCCTTTTCCCGTGGCTCTGATGTCTGTGTAGTAGATGGTCACGTCGATGCCGAGCATTTTTTTCAGGACAAAGGCTTGTTTCAACGCGTACATGCAGCAGATGCGGCTGCAGTATGGTACGTAATTCTTGTCTCTTGATCCTGCGCATAGGACGATCGCGGCTTTTTTGACGTCGGTGCCGTCTGCTCTTTTGATGTAGCCGCCTGTTGGACCCGTTGCTGAAACAAACCTTTCGAGGTCCATCATTGTGATGACATCTTTGTAGGTGCCGTACCCGAAGGTCTCAAGTTTCTTTGCGTCGTAGAGCTGGTAGCCTGTCGCCATTATTATGCCGCCGACGTGCAGGTCGATGGTGCTTCCCTGGTCTGCGAGCGTTATGGCTTTGGCGGGGCAAAGTTTTTCGCATTTTCCACATTTGGTGCAGGATTCAAAGTCGATAACGTAGGCTGAGGGGACAGCTTGCGGAAACTCGATGTACGCCGCTTTTCTTTGAGCTAGACCTTCGTTGAATTCGTCTGGAACCGAAACAGGACAGACCTTGGCGCAGACGCCGCAGTTCCTGCACTTCTGTAGGTCTACGCCGCGTGGTTTCATGGAAATCTTCACGTCGTAGTTGCCAGGTCGTCCGCTCAGTTCCTGCACTTCCCCGTATGTGTACAGGTTCACGTTGGGGTTTCTTCCTACCTCCGCCATTCTTGGCGTCAGAATGCATTGTGCGCAGTCCAGGGTTGGGAAGACTTTGGTGAGTTTTGCCATGTTGCCGCCGATGCTTGACTTTCTTTCGACGAGGTGAACTTTGTAACCCAAATAGCCAAGTTCGAGTGCGGCTGTGATTCCCGCTATTCCGCCGCCCACGATGAGAATCTCCCTTGAGCCCTTTTCGCTTATGAGCTGAAGAGGTTCAAGCTCACGGCTTCTTTCATAGCCGCCTTTGATGAGGCTTATGGCCTTTTTTGTCGCCTCAGATGAGGCATGGGGACCGTGAACCCATGAGTCTTGTTCTCTGATGTTGATGAATTCGAGCATGAACGGGTTTAAGCCGGATCTCTCCATGACGGCTTGAAAAGTGCCTAGATGCATCCTAGGTGTGCAGCTGGCTACCACGACTCTGTCCAGGTTGTCTTTTTTCACAGAGTCAAGTATCATTTCTTGAGCAGGTTTGGAGCATAAATACTTGTGGTACTTGGCGGCTGCCACGTCGGGCCAGTTCTTGACGGTTTCAACAACTGACTTCACATCCACGACGTCGCCTATGTTGCCGCCGCATTCACAGACGAAAATTCCGATCCTAGGCGATTTCTTCTCCATTGATGGAGATCTCCTTTGATTATGAACGGTTTTGAATGATTCACGGGAAAACGCTTTAATAACCTTATGCTCCGTTTCATTGAAAAGTGATGGACCCTCATGAATGCTCAAGAGTTGACGCAGAAACACAAACTTCTTGAATGTATCCAATGTGGAACGTGCACTGGAAGCTGTCCCGTTGCTCGAAAGGCCAATTTGAACATCAGGAAGTACATGCGTGAAGTCTCCACTATGGGAAAGCTGACTCAGCATTCGCAGAATGAAGTTTGGAGTTGCACAACTTGTAGCACGTGCGGTGTCCGTTGCCCCAAAGACCTTAACCCGTATGAATTTCTGATCGATATCCGAGGCATGGCCGTAGAAGAAGGTCAGATCGCGCCTACGATAAGGGATGCTTTGGAAAGCATTTTCAAGAACGGTAACCCCTGGGGGAGGATGCGTAATAAACGGTCTGAATGGATGCAGGGCTTGAACGTTAAACCCATGTCGCAGGGTGCAGATGTGCTCTTCTTTGTCGGGTGCACTTCTGCCTATGATCCAAGAGTCCAGAACGTCCCAAAAAGCTTGGTCAAATGCTTTGAGAAGGCAGGGTTGAACTTCGGTGTTCTCTGCGACGAAGAGAACTGCTGCGGAAGCGAAGTCTACGGAATGGGTGAGAAAGGTCTTTTCGACTTTCTAGTTGAAGAGAACATGAAGGTCTTCAACAAGTACAACGTGAAGCAGGCTGTCACGAGCTGCCCTCACGGGTATCATGCTTTCAAAACCAGATATAACCAGACAAGCTTTGAACCTCTTCACCACAGTCAGCTTCTCGCGAAACTGATTGACGAGAAAAAACTGACTCTGTGCAAAGAAGTCAACAAGAAAGTGATTTATCACGACCCGTGCTTTTTAGGGAAACAAAACGGCGTTTATAACGAGCCCCGAAAAGTCATTGAAAGCATTCCAGGCGTCAAGCTGCTGGAGTTTGACCGAAACAAGGCGCGTAGTGTTTGCTGCGAAGGTGGCGGTGGAAGAATGTGGGTGGACATTCCGGGTCCACGTCTTGCTGAGACACGAGTCAAGGATGCTGTTGAAGCTGGGGCAGATATCCTTGCAGTCGCCTGTCCGTACTGTTTGTTGACTTTTGAGGACGCAGTAAAGACGACGGGTGTTGAAGGCAAAATCCAGATCATGGACATTTCTGAACTGCTGACGCTTGCTTTTTAGGGATATTTGCTGCGTATTGACCGTTCAGCGCTGCATCAGCCAAAAAGAAATTGTTCCCGTCGCGTGGAAGGACCTTCAGAATCTCTCTTCAAGCCTTGCTTACGTTTATAAGTAGCCTGAACGTCTGCATGTGCCATGACGTTTAATTTCCAGTTCAGCCAAGGCTGGTACGTGCTCTTCTTTGCATTCCTTCTGGCTTGGATGGTGCTGTCGATAATGAGGAGAAGGAATTTGGGAAGAAAAGAAGTGAAGGAGCAACTCCTTCTTGGCCTACTAGGCTCTTGTGCCCTGATTTCCATGGAGATCTTTGCGACTTCGATGAACCTCTGGAATTACGTGCCTGGAAATTGGCCTGTGATGTTGTGGCCTACTTACTTTGTTGCTATACTGTTCGGTTACCAGTTGCTTCGGTTTGTAGAAGGTTCTTTTGCGTTGCAGCGGTTCTTTTCCTAAAACCCGAATTGGCAAGTTAAGCGTTCTTGTTCTGGGAAAAAGTGAGTTGCCTTCTCTGCAAGGTGTCCATATTGATTCTCCTTTGTAGGATTTTTCAGAAATTTACGATTTTTCAGAAAAGTTTAAATCTTTCATCGGTTATGCTATTTCAGTCGTGGAAGTTATGAATAACGACCGAGGCTGTTGCACTGTTGACGCTGTTGTCACATTAGACTCGAAAGGTCAGATCGTCCTTCCTAAGGATCTGCGGGAGAGAGCGAAGCTGAAACCAGACGACAAATTGGCGGTCATTGGGTGCGAACGCGAGGGCGAGATATGCTGCATAATGATGATCAAAGCAGAGGATCTTGGAAAAACAGTGAAAACCATGCTCGGCCCCACGTTGAAGGAGATTTTCAAGTAGGAGGTGAGCGAATGACAAATGATGAAGAATTAAGAAGAATAGTACGGAAAGGTTACGGTAAAGCCATAAAGACGGCAAGTTGCTGTGGTTCCACCGAGAACGCCCAGAGAATAGGTTACAATACTGAGGAACTGGAATCGGTTCCGGAAGGCGCGACCGTCAGTTTTGGATGCGGGAATCCGGTTGCCATGGCTTCGTTGAAAAAAGGAGAAACAGTTGTCGATTTGGGTTCAGGAGGAGGGCTGGACTGTTTCCTCGCTGCCGGCAAAGTTGGAGAAAACGGAAAGGTTATCGGCGTTGACATGACGCCTGAAATGCTGGATAAAGCCAGAGAAAACCTTGGAAAAAGCAAGCATAAGAATGTGGAATTTAGGCTCGGGGAAATTGAAAATCTGCCGGTCGCTGACAACACTGCGGATGTTATCATCTCGAACTGTGTGATCAATCTTTCGCCGAACAAAAAACGGGTGTTTGAAGATGCTTTCAGAGTGCTCAGACCTGGCGGCAGGTTGATGATCTCGGACATTGTCTTGCTGAGGGATCTTCCTGAAACGTTGAAAAAAAGCGCGAAAGCCTACATCAATTGCGTTTCTGGTGCGGTCATGAAGGACGAATACCTTAAACTCTTGAGGAACGCGGGCTTCAAAAACGTTGAAATCATCGAAGAAAATCAGTTCCCGGTGGAAGCGTTCATCAACGACGAAGATTCAAGAAAGCTGATGAAAGACCTAGACATTTCTTCAAGAAAGGCAAAGGAAATCGTTAACTCGATCGCAAGTGTCAAGGTCTGCGGTGTCAAGCCTAAGTGAGTCGCAGTAGGCGATAATTTCCTTTTCTTCCTCTATTTATCGGGAGGAAAATATCTGGGATTTCTGTTTTTGCGCCTGCGAAGTAATTCCAAAGCCTCTTCGGTCGAATGCTTCATAAATGACTAGTGACGAAACTAGTCTGTTTCAGGGTGCTCAGGGTATGGATGATTACGATCTGGTAGTAGTTGGTGCGGGGGCGGCTGGTCTGGCAGCAGGGATCTACGGGGTTAGAAGTGGACTCAAGACTGTTGTTCTCGAGGAGAAGCTGGCTGGTGGGACTACGGCGGTTGCTCCATGGGTTGAGAATTACCTTGGTTTTGAGAGAATAAACGGTGTTGAGCTGGCCGCCAAGATGGTTGCTCACGCCAGGAGCGCAGGTGTGAAGATCAACGAGTTTGAGAGGGTCCACAAGATGGAATTGAAGGGCGAAAGCAAAAGGGTTTACACCGAAAGAGCAGTCTACGAGGCTAGAGCGGTAATAATCGCTTCTGGGGCTGCTTATCGTCATCTTGGAGTTCCCGGCGAAAACGAATTTAGAGGCAGAGGTGTGAGCTACTGCGGACTATGCGATGGCCCGTTTTTCAAGAACAAGCGCATAGTCGTCGTGGGGGGAGGAAATACCGCTCTTATTACGGCGCTGTATCTGGCTCATCTTGGGTCAGACGTTAAAATTGTCCACCGCAGAGACATCTTCCGAGCAGAGGATGCTTTGATTCAAGACTTGAAGAGCATGAAGAACATCGAGGTCATGTGGAACACAGAGATTAAGGAAATCGTGGGCGATAAGAGCGTCAAAAAAGTTGTTCTCTTTAATAGGCGACGCGGCGAAACAAGCGAGATCCCTATGGACGGCGTTTTCGTTCAAATCGGTGAAGACCCGAATTCCCAGCAGGCCAAGGAAGCCGGCCTCGCAGTCGACCAAGATGGTTTCATAATCGTCGATGGTCTGCAGCACACTAACATCAATGGTGTCTATGCAGCGGGCGACGTGTCAACCCATCCGGTCAAACAGTTGGGGATAGCCGTTGGACAAGGAATAACGGCTGCCGTCGAAGCCTACGCGTTTGTGAGAAGGCCTTACTATAGAAAGTAGGAAAATGTCTCAAAAAAGATATATCGTTCTGAAACAGTCTTTTCAGATTCACGGAAGCCGACAACGCTTGAATGTTGATCGACAATGGCTGAGAAAAATGAGCACATGAGCGAAAAATGCGTCGCAGCGATAACAATCAACCAAGATCTCTGTAGCAGATGTTCCATTTGCCACTCGATATGTCCTTATGAAGCGATAAAAAGCGACCCTGAAACGGGCAAAGTGGAAATAGATCTACAGAAATGCCAGGTCTGCGGCATATGCTACAGCGCTTGCCCCATAATGGCCGTGGAAATTGCATATTATGATTATGAAAGTCTGCTGAAACACGTGAAGATGCTGCAGGAAAAATGCAGAAGCGATGTCCTGGTTCTAATGTGCAGGGGAAACTCGCCTTCGACAGGTGAAGTGGAAGAGATACTCAAAGAGAACGGCCTTAAAATCGCCAATTTTATACCACTGCGCGTGCCCTGTGCAGGACGAATCCCCGCTGAGTTCGTTTTCAAAGTCCTGAATCTTGGTATAAAGAGGATCGTGTCTATTCAATGCGAGGACGAATTCTGCCGTTTCAAGCAGGGCACTAGAATGAATACTAGGCGCCTAGTCTTGGGCGGAAAAGTGCTTCAACAACTCGGGCTGGACAAGGATGTTTTCACAGTCATAAAATACTCCAGAAAGGCGGTCTATGACACTTCAAAATGCGTTGGCTGCGACAAGTGTGTTTTCATTTGCCCCTACAAGGCGATAGAGGCACAGCCATTAGCCACGCCGAAAGTTGACGCCGACAAGTGCATGGGCTGTGGAGCCTGCGCTCTTGTGTGTCCGTACAACGCGATTGAGGTGAAAGGTTTCGAGTTTGAAAGCGTTCTGAAGCGTTACACCGAAGCTGCGGAGAAGCTGAAGAAACTAGGTGTTTCGCCGCTTGTTTTGGTTTTCGTCTGTCAATGGTCAGAGTTCACGGCATTGGACAAGATTGAAAACTTGCAGTCTACGAAGAGGGCTTTGATGATGGAGGTTCCGTGTTTCAAGGCCTTGGATCCTGTTCACGTCATAAACGCCTTGAAGAACGGGTTTGATGGAGTGATGGCAGCCGTATGTCCGTCGGAAGATTGCAAGCTTCAGGAAGGACGGGAGACTGCTGAAAGGAACGTCACGGTTCTGAAAAATGCCTTGAAAAAAATGGGCTTGCTTGAGCGTTTCGAGTTGTTCACTGTTCATCCGCGATGCGTTGGCGAAT
>Ga0315279_10003411_pt1 | contig 22199 bp, 19 predicted proteins | sample YL17G06_20_MG_FD_203694 | JGI IMG/M metagenome (GOLD analysis project Ga0315279, IMG submission 203694) | Sediment microbial communities from Yellowstone Lake, YNP, Wyoming, USA - YL17G06_20 | ecosystem: Environmental > Aquatic > Freshwater > Lake > Sediment | place: USA: Wyoming | collected... | reverse complement strand
CTCGGTGCTCGTGGTCGCCATCATCGTCTGGCGCTGCATCGCGAACCGAATCGCGCGGCTCCCTTGGGAGGCGTTCCTCCGGGAGGTCCGTGAGGAGATCGAGACCCACGGGTGGGAGGTGGCCCTGTCTGTGTGTCGCCGCACGCCGCAGCCGCTCGGCCGCGTCTTCAGTGCCGGCATTCTCCATCGCGAGCGGTCCTCGCAAGCTCTGAGCGAGACGCTGGAGGATGTCGCCCTCAGAGAGGGGCAGGGACTGACTTGGGGCCTGACGACCCTCGGGAGCATCGCGACCATCGCGCCCTTCATCGGGCTGCTGGGCACTGTCATCGGCGTGCTCAGAGCGTTCTGGGACATCGGCGAGCAGGGCAAGACGGGCTCGGCCGTCGTGGCGTCCGGGGTCGCCGAGGCACTGATCGCCACAGCCGCCGGGCTCCTCGTCGGCATCGTCGCCGTGCTCGGGTACAACATCCTCGTGGCGTGGCACGAGCGCTTCGTCCAGGACCTGCAGCTCGCGGGCGCTGAGATGGCCCGAACGGTCAGCTCGATCGCCCCGGGCCGCTCGAGGTCGGGCACGACGGGCGGGGTCACTCCATGAGTACCAGGCTCTACAGGCGGCCACGGGGAATACAGGCGGCCATCAACGTGACCTCGCTCACCGACATCGCGCTCGTGCTGCTGGTCATCTTCATGGTCACGGCCACGTTCCTGGGCATCGAGGAAGGCGTCGATGTCAAGCTCCCTGGGGCGGCATCGGCGTCCCCGCGGGAGGACGTAGGCGCGATCATGGTGCTGGTGGCGGCGGACGGCAGGGTCTTCATCGACCTGCAAGAGGTCTCACGCAATATGCTGGTGCCCGCGTTCAAGGAGAAAGCTCGCGTCGGCGGCAGGAAGCAGGTCGTCATTCGCGGCGACCGCGACGCCTCCTATGAAGGCGTCTTCGAGGTAATGGACGCCGCGCGCATGTCCGGCCTTCCCGACATCGCCCTGGCGACTCAGCCGGCCCCCACCCCGGCGGCATCCGGGGGCGGCTAGCGTGCCGATGCTCCGGTCGCTCGCCAGGCGGCGCCTTCGCACGTCGCTTACCCTACTCGGAGTGGCGATCGCCGTCTTCGGCCTCGTGGTGCTCGGCGCGCTGAGCGAGCGCATGAGGCTTCACATCGAGAACAGTGAGCGCTATTTCAGCGCATACGCCTGGGTCTTCGGCAAGGCCAGCTTCTTCGGCCTCGGTGGTCAGCTCGACGCGAGCCTGCGCCAGCGGATAGACGCCATCCCGGGCGTGGACCACGCGGCCTCAAGGGTCTTCCTGCCGATGAGCGCGGATGAGATGCTGTCCGCCAACTTCTGGGAGATGTCGGTGCTCGTGGGGATCGACCTCGAGGAGGGGCGCTGTATCCTGCGCGAGATGCGCCTCCTATCGGGCCGGCAGATGCCACCAGGCGCCCACGGGGAGGCCATCCTGGGCTATGCCGCCGCGCAACGCTATCACAAGAAGGTCGGCGACACGATCACCGCGCAGGGCCACCCGCTCGAGGTGGTCGGGATCCTGGACCTCATAGGCAGCGACCCCGACGACGCCGTCTTCACCTCAGTGGACGACGCCCGCGAGATAGCGCACCTGCCGCCCGATGAGGTTTCGCTCTACGCCGTGCGGATCAAGCCAGGGGCGGATGAAACAGCCGTCAAGCGCGCGGTCGAGGCCATCGAACCGGGGCGGCTGGCCGCGGTGATGCCCTCGCAAGTCCACCGGGCAGTGGCGTCGACGGCCGCACTGTTCAACGCGCTGTTCACGAGCTGCGGCGTTGTGGCCGTCGTCCTAGGCACGCTCGGAGTCGCCAACACGATGATGATGTCCGTGGCGGAGCGCGCAAGGGAGATCGCTACGAAGAAGGCGATCGGAGCCGCCACCAGCGACGTGTTCCGCGAGTTCCTCGCTGAGGCGCTCACGTTGTCCGCGATAGGAGCCGTACTCGGCGTTCTGCTGGGCTGTCTGGGGGTAGCTGTGCTGAACCGCGTGATCGAGAGTTACGGCCTACCGATCTTCGTCATCACGCCGCGGCTCGTGATCCTGGCCCTAGTGGTCACGGTGATAGTTGGGAGTCTCGCCGGGGTCTTCCCTGCGCTTCAGGCGGCCAAGACCGATCCCGTACGTATACTAAGGAACGTGTAGCATCCGCCCGCTCGGCGCGATCAGCACATGAGCCCGCGGATCCGATCGTCGAGAGCCGCCTGATCCGCGGTGAACGACTCAAGCGCGGCACGCGTCATCAGATCGTCCAGCGCGGTGCGGGGCAGCCACTTCTCCAGGATGGGGATCTTGCCGTCCGCCCTTATCTCCGCACGCTCGTCCGCCGTCCAGTCGCGGAACAGGTCGCCGACGTCGTGCGCGCGAGCGAGTTCTACCAGGTCGCCCGGGCCGCGGACCCGGGTCGCCGGCTCCGCTGCCGCGCGCGCGAGGACCTCCAGCTCCGGCGTCACGGACCACAGCACCGAGCAGTCCAAATCGGTGTCGACCTCCAGGTCGGTGCCCCCATACGGCCGGACGTCGGCTGGGTCCAGGTGTGAGTCGAGATACTGCAGGAACGCCTTCGGCGGCGCTGTGTGGACGTCCACGCCCGCAAGGGTGCCTACCTGTGCGCCGTCGCGGATGCTGGCCGCGATCTGCCTGGTCGGCGGGCCGCCGGGCTCCTGCCTCAGAGCCTTAATGGCCGCGTCGGACGCGAGGCACGCGCGCTCCCCGATGTTGGTGCCGGATCCGACCTGGTTATCCTTGATGACCGCGTTCAGTCGGCCCAGAAAGACGTTGACCCACAGGGGCCGCGCGAAGAGCGCCGCCAGGACGTTCTGGCGGGCGGAGAAGCCAAGCGTGAAGTTCACCGGCACGCCCTCCGCCGAGAGCTTCCTCACCGCGAGCAAGCCTGCCGGGGTCATCGGGACCTTCACGATGAAGTCCTCCGGGCAGACCGAGTAGTACCTCCGGCCCCACGCCACCGTCGCGCTAACGTCCTCGGCGATTGCCGGGTGCAGCTCCACGCTGACCTTCACGCCGAACGTCCGCACGAGGTCGAGCGCCACGCGGGCGTTCGCGACAAACCCTATCTCCCTAACGAGGACGCCGTCGTCGATGCCCGGCGCAGCCGCCCGAAGACGCTTGGACGCTCCGGCTATCACCTCGTCGAGGGCGCCGGACTGGATCACCTGGTTCACCAACGTGTTGTTGGTGGTGAGCGCCCTGACCTCGGGGTCCCAGGCGGAAGAGGCGGCGGCTCGGTCGCCCGTGTCGAGCCACGGCTCCGTGCCTGCCGCCGCAAGCGCGGAGGCCAGTGGGTGAGGTGTGACAGGAAGGTCGGCGAGGGGAGAGGTGCCCTCCAACGCCAGGTCCAGCGAGACCGACCTCGCCTGCTCCGGTACTCCGGTCATGCCAGCTCCTCCCTTCCGACCGCGGCCGCCGACGCGGGGGGCGTGAACTGTTCCGATGCCGCGGGCGAGGAACCTCCGGGCCGGCCGCGAAACAGCACGAGGCCGGCCCGGCTACTCGCACATGCCGGGACCCGGGAGGGATCGTTATCCAGCGGGAGGTGCGCACTATCAAGCGCTTCGGTCACCACTTCAATGCTCTCCTGGCAGCGGCTCTGCTGCTCGCCGTGTCCTTCCCGGCGCCGCTGAGGGCCGACCTGACCCAGAAGGACCTGATGCGCGACCTGGGCTACCTTGCGTCAGACAAGCTCGAGGGCCGCGCAACAGGCGAGCCCGGGCAGTGGCTCGCCGCTCAGTATATCGCCAACCGCTTTGCCGAAGCCGGCCTTCAGCCGATGACCGGCGACGGGTACTACCAGGATTTTGAGGTGCAGTCAGGACGGCAGCTCGGCCCCGGCAGCAAACTAGACCTCTGCGGGGGCACCTTCTCCGACGCCAAGCAGGCTGTGCCCGCGGCTTTCTCACCGGGCGGTCAGGTCTCAGGCCCTATCGTGTTCGCGGGATACGGGCTGATGCTCCCTGAGCGCGGGCGCAACGACTACGCCGGCCTCGACGTTGCCGGCAAGATCGTGCTGGTCCTCTCGGGCTATCCCGGGCCGGACAAAGCCGGGTCGGAGCTTGAGCGCTTCTCCGGCGCGCGCGACAAGGCGGTCTTCGCTACCAGGGCCGGTGCGGCGGGCATCGTGTACGTGAGGTGTCCCTCGGACTCGCCCGATGACGAACCCTACGGGTTCGATGAGACTTTCAACCGTTCCCCGGCCAAGACCCCGTTCTACGCGCTCTCACGCGCGGCGGCGCTGTCGGTGCTGCCGGACGGGTACAAGGCCGTCCTGGACGAGGAGCCCGGGGCGGCCGACGCGCACCTCGGCGAGACCCTCGGCAACGCGAGGCTCAGCGTTGACATTCGCGAGAAGGTCGGCAAGACCGCGAATGTCGTCGGTCTGCTCGTAGGCAGCGACCCCAAGCTCCGCTGGGAGTACGTCGTCGTCGGAGCCCACTACGATCACCTCGGCAAGGGCCGATTCGGGTCGATGGACCAGCAGCTCGCCGGGCAGGCGGTCCACAACGGAGCCGACGACAATGCATCGGGTACCGTGGGAGTGGTGGAGCTCGCCGACGCGCTGGCCGCGGTGAACCCGAGGCCCAAACGCTCCGTCCTCTTCATCTGCTTCAGCGGCGAGGAACTGGGCCTATTGGGGTCCTCGTACTACGTCAGCCACCCGCTGGTCCGACTCGACAACACCGTCGCGATGCTGAACATGGACATGATAGGCCGCTTGCGCAACGACTCGCTGATGGTGTTCGGCACCGAGAGCTCAGACGCGTTTGTCCCCCTGCTCAAGGAGTTCGGGCCGGAGCACGACCTGAACGTTCAGTTCTCGGGCAACGCCCCCGGCGGCAGCGACCACGCTCCGTTCCTGAGGGCGAAAGTCCCGGCCCTGTTCCTCTTCACGGGGCTGCACAGCGAGTACCACACCTCGCGCGACGACTGGCAGCTCATCAACTCCGGGGGCGAGCTCAAGGTGCTCGGCCTCGCGCTCGATGTCGTCAAGTCCCTCGCCGACTCGGCCGAGCGGCCGAAGTTCAACGCTCAGCAGGCGGCTCCGAGCGGCGGAGGCCAAGGCGGCACGTACGGCTCAAGCGTCTACGTCGGCACCGTGCCCGATTTCGGCAAGCAGGACGCCGACGGGTACGCGATCTCCGATGTCGTGGCCGGAGGGCCCGCCGCCACCGCCGGCCTGCAGGCGGGCGACATCATCGTCAAGATAGGCGATGACGAGATCCACAGCATCGACGACTTCATGACCGTCATCGCGACCAGGGAGCCCGGGCAGAAGGTCACGTTCGTCGTGCTTCGCGGTCAGGAGCGCACCAGCTTGGACGTCACCCTGGGCACGAGAAGGGCGGGACCTGAGTGATGCGCACTCTCCTGACGGCAACGTGCGCCGGTGTCTTGGCCCTCGCGCTCTCGGCCTTCGACGATGCAGAGCCGGTTGTGGGCGTCGCGGGTGAGACCCACCTCGCGAACGTCCGCCAGCTCACGTTCGGCGGAGAGAACGCGGAGGCGTACTTCAGCATGGATGGCACGAAGCTGACGTTCCAGTCCACGCGCCCGCCCTTCAGGGCCGATCAGATCTATACCATGAACGCGGACGGCAGCGACGTGACGCTCGTGAGCACCGGCAAGGGCCGCACGACCTGCTCCTACTGGTTCCCCGACGGCAAGGAGCTTGTCTACGCCTCGACCCACCTCGGAGGTGACGAGCCGCCCCCTCCGCCCGACCGCAGCCACGGCTACGTGTGGCCCATCTTCGGCACGTACGATGTGTTCCGATGCAACGCGGACGGAAGCAACTTGCGCCGGCTCACGACCGAGCCGGGCTACGACGCGGAGTGCGCCGTGTCACCCGATGGGAAGAAGATCGTCTACACCTCTGTGGCCAGCGGGGACCTGGAGGTCTGGACGATGGACGCCGACGGGTCCAACAAGAAGCAGATCACTCACACACCGGGGTACGACGGCGGGCCGTTCTTTAGTTGGGACGGCAAGTGGATCTGCTACCGCGGCGCGCGCCCGACGGGCGACGAGCTTGAGGAGTACCTGCGACTGCTGAAGCTGGAACTCATCAAGCCGTTCTCCCTCAACCTATACATCGTCTCGTCCGAGGGCGGCGAGCCGATACAGGTTACCAACCTGCCCGGAGCGCAGTTCTGCCCGTTCTTCCACCCCGATGACAAGCGCCTCATCTTCGCGTCCAACCACCACGCCGGCGTGATGGAGTTCGACCTGTTCCTGGTGAACATCGACGGGACAGGGCTCGAGCGGATAACCTACGCACCCGAGTTCGACGCCTTCCCGATGTTCAGCGCCGACGGGAAGAAGCTGGTCTGGGGTTCCAACCGCTACAATGGAGGAACGACCAGCACGAACGTCTTTACGGCCGACTGGGTTGATTGAGCCCGCCGGGTGCGAGGCGAACCGGGTCCGGGATCGGCAGGACCTGCCCGCCTGTCGCGTGAACCAGTGGCTAAGGGTCCGTTGCGGGGACCCGGACGTGGGAGCAGACGATGGACCTCGGCCTACCGCCTCCGCCTGACATAGCCGCCGGACGCAAGAAAGCCCGTCCGCGGAGCAACGCGGGCATCGCTGCACTGTCAATCGGCCTGGCGCTTGTCGTTCTGTGCACGTGCGCCGGCTTCGCGGGCTTCATGTCCTTCGCGTTCGGGCAGGCGGCCGAGCCGGCACGCCGCGAGGTTGACCCTTGGCTCCGGCTGCTGGTCGAGGAGCGGTACGACGAGGCCGCCAGGCAGTGCGGGACGGGCGTCACGGGCGATGACCTCCGTGCGGCGGTTGACCGCGGGGTGGGGGCTCCGCTGCGCAGCTACAAGCCGGAGGGTGATGTGCGGCTTACGCTGAACCTGGCTGCCGACACCGAGGGCTATAGCTTGACCTACCGCATGGAGGGCTCCCGGGGCAGCGCGACGACCACGATCAAGTGGTCGCGGAAGAACATGGAGGGCGCCCGCAAGATCGCGGTTCCGGACTGGGGCATAGACCCCGGCTTCGCTTCGACAAGGAGGGGCGCCTGGTCGGGACCGGGGGCGACGCCTGAGTCCACGACGCGCGAGCGCCCGCCCGAGGCCCCCAAACAGGTTCCGCGCGACCAAGGGGAACCGCGCGGCAAGGGCTTGCGCCTTCCTTCCGGAGAGCCGGCGGCCGAGGCCACCGAGTGACATGACCGACACGCCCGATGCCGCGCCGGGGTCGCAGTGGAGTGGGGAGTACCGACATGGACCGACGCTCGTTTATCAACACCGGTCTGACCGCCGCCGCGGCGGTCGCATTGGCCGGACGCTCAGTTGCCCAGGAGGCGAACAAGAAGGTGTGGCGCAAAGCGGTCTGCCTTGGCATGTTGCCCGACATGGAGTTCCGCCAGCGTATGGAACTCGCGCGGAAGTGCGGCTTTGACGGGGTGGAGGTGTACCCGACCGGCGACCTTGCCGCCGCCGCGGAGCAGCGCAAGATCGCCGAGGGCGCGGGCATCGCGCTGCACTCGGTCATGGCCGACGGGTGGAGCAATCCGCTGTCGAGCGCTGACCCGGAGGTCCGTAAGCGCGGCCAGGATGGTCTCCGAGGCGCGCTCCGGTCGGCCCAAGCCTATGGCGCGGATGCGGTCCTGATGGTCCCCGGCGTGGTCAACGCTGAGACGCGCTACGTGGACGCATATGACCGGTCCCAGGCCTCGATCCGCGAGGTCATCCCTCAGGCCGAAGAAGTCGGCGTGGTCATCGCCGTCGAGGACGTGTGGAACAACTTCCTCCTCAGCCCGCGCGAGTTCGCGCTCTACGTCTCCGAGTTCGAGAGCCCGTGGGTCGCGGCGTACTTTGACGTCGGGAACATCGTGAAGTTCGGCTGGTCGGAGGACTGGGTGCTGACCCTCGGCAAGCACATCCGCCGCATCCACCTCAAGGACTACAAGCGCGGCACCGGCTCGTTCGTGAACCTTCGCGACGGGGACGTGAATTGGCCGAAGGTGACCGCCGCACTGAAGGAAGTCGGCTATCCCGAAGACGGCTGGTTCACCTGCGAGCTCGACGGCGGCGACGAGGCCTACCTCACCGACGTAGCCGCCCGCGTCGACGCGATCTTCAGGGGAGAGTAGGGGAGGGTTGGTAAGTCTGTGTCTATCCGCAGGCTCGAAGTGAAGGGCTTCCGCTCGCTCCGGCACGTTGTGTGGGAGCCTGGGCCCCTTAACGTGCTGATCGGCCCCAACGCGGGTGGCAAGTCGAACCTGTTGCGGCTGGTTGAGCTCCTGAGCGTTGCGGCGACCGGAGGTCTCGGCGAGCATGTGCGCCGCATGGGAGGGATGGTCCCCCTGGTTTGGGACGGTACCGCTGAGGCGGTCGAGGTCATACTGGACTGCGACCCGTGTGAGACCCAGGATGACCCCAAGCAGCGCAGCCTGACCTATGAGCTCGAATTGCGGCGGCTTGGCGGGTCCAGCATGTACCGTTTGGAGAACGAGCTTCTGGCCAACTACTACCGTGTGCGCACTGGCGAGCACGAGTCGCCGCTGAAGTTCGTCGAGCGCTACCCGGGCCACGCCGTGGTGTTCGATCCGGAGCAGAAGGGGCTTGTCGCTCATGAGGGCGCCCTTCCTGACGAGGAGACACTGCTGGCGGCCGCGGGAGGTCCGTTCGCCGTGAACCGGATCGTCCACGATTTCGCTCAGCGGCTGTCAGCCTGGGCAGTCCACCGGGACATCCGTACGGACCGTGATGCGCCATTGAGGCAGTCTGCGGTGACTCGACGGGAGCCGGCCCTGGCAGCCGACGGCGGGAACCTGGTGCAGTGCCTGCACACGCTGTGCACCACTGATCGGTCCTTCAGGAGCAACCTGGGCGACGCCATGCACGCGGCCTTTGGGGCCCAGTTCGAGGACCTCCTGTTCCCTCCTGAGGCCGATCAGCGGGTGCAGATGCGCATGCAGTGGCGGCCCCTGTCCACGGCGCAGTCGGCGGCCGACCTGTCTGATGGCACTCTCAGGTTCATGCTGCTCATCGCTGTACTCGCCAGATCGGTCCTCCCGCCCCTTATCGCTATCGACGAACCAGAGCTAGGCCTACACCCCTCAATGCTACCGATCATTGCCGAGTTCGCCGCCGAGGCGTCGAGGCGAACGCAGGTTGTGCTGGCCACGCATTCCCCTGAGTTCCTCGATGCGTTCACCGAGCTGGAGGACAAGCTCACCGTCACGGTCGTCGAGGCCCCAGAAGGTGCAACAGTGCTGCGGAACGTTTCCGGCGAGTCCCTTGCCCATTGGCTGGAGGAGTACCGCCTCGGCGAGATGTTCAGATCGGGTACGCTGGAGGGCCTGCCGTGAGGTTCGTCGTGCTTGTCGAGGGGGACACGGAGCGACGGATGCTTGGTTGTTTGCTCGGCTGCTGGCTGAACAAGGAGGACCGCCTGGCCACGAGGATCGGAGTGCACACGGAGTCAGTCGACGGTTGCCCGGCGACGGCGCCGGAGACCGTGAGACGAGCCCGCAGGCATCTTGCTGCCGTCAAGGAGAGCGATGTCATTGCCGTTGCGGCGCTCAGCGACTGGTACACTCCGCAACAGGGCCTACTGCGCGACATGCCCAAGGGCACTACTGACCCCATCGCGTGGGCAGCTTCGGAGCTGGAACGCAGGGCAGACCTGGGGCCCCGGTTCAGGGCGTTCTTCGCCGTCCATGACATCGAGGCATGGCTCTGGAGCCAACCCGATGTCTTCCCGCGCGGCGTTGCCGCGGCGGTGGGTGCCGACAAGCGTGGACCTGAGGAGGTCGACGAGAACAGCCCTCCGAGCCAGCGCCTGAAGGCCCTGTACCGGGAGCGCTGCGACAAGGGCTACATGAAGACGGTCCACGGCCCAAGCCTGTTCCAGAAGCTCGACGCCGAGTTGGCCTACGCCAAGTGCCCTCACCTTGCGGAGATGCTCGACTGGATGCTGGAGAAGGCGAGGGCCGCAGGCCTGTCGCCGCCCCCTCACACCTCGTGATCCTCCCCATCGACGTCGAGATGCCCGAAGCAGCGGTCGCCGTTCAGGAACTCGATGCGCCCCGATTGGTAGCGGACGCGGACCTTGCCCTCGCCGTCGAGGACCACGCAGGCGCCCTCGTTCAGCCTGATGTCGTTGTCATGTGCGTCTATCCCGGCGGCGAACTTGCCTGCGAGGTCCAGTCCGACGCCCCCGCTGCCGTTGAGGCCCACCGCCTTCTCGAACCGGCCCTGCCCGTCGTGCACCTGAATGCCGTACTGCATCTCTCTGGGTCCGCCGACCGCCTGTATGTTGAGGCCAATGACTTGTGTCGGCTCGGGCCCGTCGTAGTCGCTGCTCATTTCTATGTTAACACCGAGCGCGACCGCGCGCGCATGATTGAACACCTCGGAGTGCAGACCTGTGGACCAACCCGGGCCGTGCTTGTGCAGACGCGAGCAGACTACGCACGCGTCGCCGACCTCGTGATGGCTCGCCAAGCTCGCGTACAGGGTCCACGGGTAGGAGTTGCGGCCCCTCTCCTCGTGGATCAGCGACAGCACCTCGTGTGTTATGGCGCGGCCGTTGTTGTCGTCGCCGCGCTCAAGCAGCACCATCGCGTCGAGCGGCTGGACAGGCGGGTCGCCCAGGCGAACGTGAGAGGTGAGGGCGTCGCCGGAGTAGGTTGGCGTCCGTGGAGCCGACTCCTGAGCCCGAGCGTGTCGTGACAGGATACCTGTCAGCGCAGCCAGCCAGGCAGAGATGAAGCGCCTGCGTCCCCTCGGTCCTATGCCCATGGCGTGAGTCCGTTCCGCCGCCCTGAGCGCAGTTCGCCTCGCACGGCAGGATTCCGGCCCCTCAGCTACGAACCCACATGCAAACATATGTGTAGGAGGGCAGGGCGATGGCATCCCGCAAGGGCCTCCGCAAGTTCATCGCGCGAGCGCGGGAGCTGGGGGCGGCCGACGCGAAGGTCGTCGATGCCGCGTCGGTGGTCACGGCCGCCTGGGTGCGGCAGAAGTGCCAGTACGGGTGCGGTGGCTACGGCTCGAACCTCTGCTGCCCGCCGTACACGCCGACGCCGGACGAGACGCGGCGGGTGCTGGACTGCTACGAGCGCGCTATCCTGGTGCACTGCGCGCCGCAGATGGAAGTCAAACCGCTGGTGGTGGCGCTCGAGCGCGAGCTGTTCCTGGCCGGCCACTACAAGGCGTTCGCGTACGGCGCCGGCCCGTGCTCGTTGTGCGACGGGTGCACGCTGGAACGCTGCACGCATCCGTCGGAAGCGCGTCCGGCTATGGAGGCGTGCGGGATAGATGTCTTCGCGACGGCACGGGCTGCCGGCTTGCCGATCGAGGTGGTCATCGACTACGACTGCCCGCAGAACTACTACGGGCTGGTAGTTGTTGACTAGTGCATATTAGGTGTGCGCATAATACCTGTTATGAGAACTAAGCCGGATTACGGGTGACTTCAGACGCCGCCGAGCCGTCCGCTCTCCTGACGTGCTTGACAGTGATCACCCCGTGCGGCCCAGCCGTGGCAGAGGCTGTGCCTGAGGCCGCGGTAGCACCAGTTTCCGAAGTCCGCGTGGATGTCCCGCTTGCCGGGCGGCACCAAGTCGTCGATGCCGGCCGAGCCCTCGACCCAGCTGAGGTCGAAGCCCTCCCAGAAGGTCGTCGCGCCGAGGTCGAGCATAGCTCCCCAGTACGTGCGTATAAGGTCCAGGCAGCCCTGGTAGTCACTGGCAAGTGCGCGCGCCTCGAGTACGTAGTACCCGTAGAAGGTCGACAGCCCACGGAACGGATCCATCGCCAGCACGGAGGCGTTGGTCTCCGCCGCGTGCCGCATTCCGGCCAGGACCGCCAGCGCGTGCGACTGCTTGGCTCCGGTGGGCGCTCTCGGTGCGGCCGCCGCGCGCTTGGCGCCTTCCCCCGCGCGTGCTGCCGCCTCCGGCTCGCCCACCAGCCGGCAGAGGTCAGCAGCCCGCGCTAGCGATAGCGACACCAGGGCCTGAAGCCCACAGTCGATCGCGGTCGGATCCTCGCTCGTGGGCCACTCCAGGAACCTGTGCCCATCGAGGCGCTCGACCCCGTCGGGGCCGACCTTCGACAAGATCATGTCCACTAGGCCAACGAGGTACTCACGTTGCGCGCGCAGGTACTCGAGGTTGCCGTGGTACCGGTACCAGTCGTGGTGGCACATGATCCACCACAGCGAGTACGATGAGATGCCGTTCATCCAGCCTGGTAGCGGGAACCGGTCGCGCGCATAGTCCAGGCTCGCGGGCACCACGTCCACTTCTCCGAAGACGGTGGCGACGACCATTGTCTCGGGGTGCAGGTCCCCGATCCACACCATGCGGTCGCGCTTGATGCCGTCCCAGACATAGTCCTGCATGCACAGGTGGACCGTGTACGCGCCCGTTTGCCAGATGCGGTTGAGCCGCTCGTCGCTGCAGCGGAACGACCCGAGATACGGCAGCGGCCTGCAGATGTGCACCGCCCGCACCCTCGAGATCTCCACCGGGTTTACGGTGCCGGCGAGGTCGATGCGCACGAAACGGAAGCCGGTGTTGCCGATCTCGGTGTGGCCGCACCAGGGCACCGGCACCGTGAAGTCGTGGATCGCGTGATCGTTGTCCGGCCACGACATCGCCTCGGACGCGGACTCTCCGAACCGGACGCGAAGCAGCGCGGGCCCGCGCTTGTCGGTCATGGGGCACTCCAGCCGCACGCCGCCGTGCAGCTCGCGCCCGAAGTCGAGCAGCAGGCCCGGCTGCACGTCGCCCTGAGAGGTCATCCGGCATCCGCCCTCATCCTCCGAGAGAAGCGACTCTGCGTTGGACACACCAGCCTCGGACGCCCAAAGCACGCGCACAGGCGCCACGAACCGGCGCTCCCGAGGATCCACGGTCCCGAAATCGATGCTCACGGCTGTCAGCTCCGGCGGCCGCCCTTCGCGTTGGTTCCGGTAGGAGGGTGAAACCCCTTCAGTCCGCAGGTCGCCCGTGCGCCCGCACTGAAGATGCCGCACCAGTCTAGCAACGCACGCCAGGAGGCCCGCAATGCCCGACGTCAGACCCACTACCGGCGACTCAAGCTGGTTCACACATGACAGATTCGGTCTGTTCATACACTGGGGGCTGTACGCGCTGCCCGCTCGCCACGAGTGGGTGAAGCATCGGGAGCAGATCCCGGATGAAGCCTATGACGTCTACTACCGGCACTTCGACCCCGATCTGTACGATCCCGTCGCCTGGGCCAAGGCGGCGGCCGGCGCGGGCATGCGGTACTTCGTCGTGACGACGAAGCACCACGACGGCTTCTGCCTGTGGGACTCGCACCTTACGGACTACAAGGTCACGAACACGCCGCACGCCCGCGACCTTATCCGACCGATGGTCGAAGCGTTCCGCAATCAGAACATGCGTGTGGGCCTTTACCACTCGCTGATCGACTGGCACCACCCGCAGTTCACCGTCGACGGTCTGCACTCGATGCGCGGCTGCCCGGACCGCGACAAGCTCAACGAGGGGCGCGACCAGGCGCAGTACGCCCAGTACCTGCACGGCCAGGTGTCTGAGATCCTCACGAGCTTCGGACGCGTGGACGTGCTCTTCCTCGACTTCAGCTACGGCGAGAAGGGGCGCAGGGAGTGGGCGAGCGAGGAGCTGCTTGCCAAGATCAGGCAGCTTCAGCCGCACGTCCTGCTCAACGACCGCCTCGACCTGCTCGACGTAGAGGGCGGGTGGGACATTCGGACGCCGGAGCAGTTCCTCCCGCGCGAGTGGGTCAAGGTCGGCGGGCAGCCGGTCGTGTGGGAGACCTGCCACACGTTCTCGGGGTCGTGGGGCTACTACCGCGATGAGTACACATGGAAGAGCCCCGAGATGCTCATCCAGATGCTCATCGACGTCGTGAGCAAGGGGGGCAATCTGCTCCTCAACGTAGGTCCGACCGGCCGCGGCGAGTTCGACGAGCGCGCGCTCAGCCGGCTGGCGGCGATGGGCCAGTGGATGAAGCGGCACAGCCGCTCCATCTACGGATGCACGCAGGCGCCGAAAGAGTTCCAGGCGCCCCAGGACTGCCGACTTACCTACAACCCGGAGAAGAAGCGGCTGTACGTGCACGTCTTCGCGTGGCCGTTCGGGCAGCTTCACCTCGAGGGCGGATTCGCGGGGAATGTGGAGTACGCAGAGCTCCTCAACGACGCGTCGGAGATCCGCATGTCGTCACCCGCGGGCCACCAGACGGAGATGGAGGGTGACAGGCCCCCTACCCTCACCCTGAGCCTGCCAGCGCGGAAGCCTGACGTCGCTGTTCCGGTGATCGAGCTGTTCCTGAAGTAGCGACGAGCGACGCCACCGGATCACCGGTGGCGTCGCTCGTTCTCCCAGGCAACCTATGGCTGCGGAACAGGCATCGCCTTGACCGGCAGGTCGGACAAGACAACCGGCTGGCCGTCCTCGCCACCCGGCACCGAGAGGCTGATCGTGTCGGGGCGGCTCGTGGACGCGGCACCTTCCCGCTTGAATGTGGCCGTGGCGAAGACCCGGCCTCCGTGCACGGTATCGGGCTCCCAGCCCATCATGGGCTGGCGCACGTACCTAGTGCCCCGGGCATCGCTCATGCTGAGGTCGGGCGGGGCGTCCGCACCGGCGATGGAGTACAACACCGTGATCGACCCGTCGGGGCTTGCCTCGACGCCATGCACGTCGACGGTTGACTCGCCCGCCTTCGCTGTCGCCAAAACTAGGTCCGACTTGCCCTTCCACGTGTCATAGACCTCGACGGCGGCCCCCGGCGGCACGCGGAACGTGAAGAGGGCTTCATCGAGTGCCTGGCCGTAGTCGAACTGGTCGAACGACACGTGCTGGACCCACCGATCGCCTTCCTTATGCTCCGCCACGATGGCCGTCAGGCGGGAAGCCCGTGGGTCGATCGTGACCTCGAACCGCTCGCCAGGGGCGCTCTCCAACACGTAGGTGTCGAGGCTTCGGCCGTCCGGCCCGCGGCTGTGCACCACCTCCAGCGGGAGCTTCTTCTCCTCCGCCTCCCGCGTTAGGTCGCCGATGGTGCGAGGCACGTCCATGGCCGCCTCGCCGAGATCCTGCAGATGCCTCGTGATCACCGGCTCGTAGAGGTCGACCTTGTTCACCGACGCGTGGTAACACCACTCGCGCTCGCCGTCGGCCACGGTAAGGTCGGTGTAGTCCTGGCCAGCGTGCTTGTAGTGAAACTCCTGACGGTAGCGCGCCGGCCCGGCGGCCCAGAGCTCTAGCGACTTGGGAGTATCCTGGCCGGGCGGAACTGGCCAGAGCCCCTCAAGCGGCATGACGACGTGCACTGTCTCGGCGAGCTCCAGGGAGCGCACCGCCTGAGCGAGAGCGGCGTAGGGGCCGTCCCTCCCGTTCATCCACACCGCGAGGCCGACCGCGATCGCCACCAGAGTGGCGGTAGCGGGCAGCCCGAAGCCGAGGAGAACGCGCCCACGGCGCCTCGCCGCCGGTGCCGCGCCGGTAACGGCGATCACCCGCCGGAGCATGTCCTCAGGAGGCTCCGAGCCGATGCGGGACAGGGCCTGACTGATCCCACGCGTAAGCCTGACCGTCCCCCTCTCAAGCGCGAAAGTGCGTCTCATGCGTTTCCCCCTCCATATCGTACAGGAACCGGCGAAGGTGCCGGAATGCGGCCGCCAGGCGGGACTTCACGGTGCCCAGAGGTACGTCTATCGCGCTCGCCACCTCTGAGAGCTTGAGCCCGTCCAGGCTGTGGAGGAGCACGACCTCGCGCAGGTGAGGCGCGAGCCGTTCGACGGCTCGGCGCACACGTTGGTCGAAGTCGTCTCTCTCGATGATGGCCGCCGGATCGGGACACACTCCGGCGGCCTCCGGCTCGTCGTTATCGAGTGGCACGGTGGGCGCCGACGAACGGCACGCCTGACGGAACTCGTTCGCGGCGATCCGGTACAGCCAGGCCCGTGCCGCGCGCTGCGAGCGAAGCTCCCCGAAGCCACGCCATGCCCGCTCGAACACCGCCTGTGTCAGGTCCGCCGCCTGCTCGGCGTCACCGCACATGCCAACTGCGTAGCTGTAGACGCCGCGGTAGTGGCGGCGAGCGACCACCTCGAACCGCGCTACCTGTCTGTCGCCGCCTGGCGCCACGCGCTCAGTGCTACTAGCGTCGACCATGCGACCTGTCCTCCGAATCCGCTGCAGCATACAGGAAGATGCGACCAGGCCGGCGATGGTTCGCGCCATTTGGCGTGCTGATTGCGACGCAACTTGCAGCCCACCTCGCCAACAAGCACTGGAAGGCGTATACTGCCATTACTGCGATTGGGCTCGCCTTGTCGCATGCACCCACATGAACCGGGCGCTGCAGCGCCCCCCTTGGAGCGGGTGTCACGTGCGACTGCTTCTTATCAGCCCATCGTGGACGAACGACGCCTGGAACGGCGGCAAAACCCTCATCCCCCCTCTCTCCCTCCCGATGCTCGCGGCGCTCACGCCGCCGGGGCATGACATTCGGCTCGTGGACGAGCATGTTGAGGCTGTCGACCCAAAGGCGCAGGCTGACCTTGTCGGCCTGAGCTTCATGACGGCCGCGGCGCCAAGGGCCTACGAGCTGGCGGATGGCTATCGGAGGCGCGGTGTTCCGGTGGTCATCGGCGGCATGCACGCCTCGGCTCTGCCCGCGGAAGCTGGCGCGCACGCCGACGCCGTGGTAGTCGGCGAGGCGGAGGGCCAGTGGCAGCAGCTCATCGCCGACTTCGAGCGCGGAAGCCTGCAATCGCTGTACCAGGCGCCGGCGCGTCCCGAACTCGACGGCCTGCCCGTACCCCGACGCGACCTCCTAAGACCTGGCGCCTACCTGACACCCAACATCGTGCAGACCGCCCGGGGCTGTCCGCATGCGTGCACCTTCTGCTCGGTAAGCCCGGTCTTCGGTCGCAAGTACCGCTTCCGGCCCGTGCCTGAGGTCGTTGACGAGCTCCGGTCTCTCAGCTCACGCTCGGTGGGCTTCGTAGACGACAACATCGTCGCAAGCCCCGGTAGAGCGCGGGAGTTGTTCGAGGCTATCACGCCGCTGGGTCTCCAGTGGGTGGGACAGGGCGACCTTTCGATGGCGGATGACCCGGAGCTTCTGGACCTGATGCGACGTAGCGGGTGCGCCGCGATGTTCGTGGGGATCGAGTCGGTGTCTCGGGAGAGCCTGGCTGTGTCGAAGAAGCGCCCCAATCTTGGCATCGACACCGCCGAGGCCGTCAGTAAGATCCACCGCGCGGGGATCGACATCGTTGGCTCGTTCGTGCTCGGACTCGACCCCGACACGCTGGCCTCGTGTCGCGAGACCGTGCGGTTTGCCGAGCGAGCGAAGCTGGGCGCGGCGCAGTTCGCCGTGTTGACCCCGTTCCCCGGGACTCCTGTCCACGACCAGCTCAAGGCCGAGGGACGCATCACGACCTTCGACTGGGCTCTGTACACGATGGGGAACGTGGTCTACAAGCCGGCCAACATGACTGCGGAGGAACTCGCCGCCGAGCGCGCCTACGCCTACAAGCGGTTCTACTCGGCAGGTTCCATCGCCAGACGCATGTTGGTCTGGCGTCGAGGCAAGCCGAAGATCGCGCTCCGCCTCGCGCTGAACCTCAGCTACCGGCGTCTCCACCGGGGTGGCACGATCATGAACCGCGTGCCCTACGACGGAGGCGTCCGGGAGCCACTCGCACGGCCGGTGGCGGGGGGGTAGGCGGGGCGACAGCGATGGGCCGCGGCCGGGCCGACGGTGCGGCCCGGCCGCGCGATTCGCTATCGGCGCTACTTGCTTCCGACCGTCACGCCCGGCCAGTCGTCGGTGCGGAACGGGGTGGCCGGAAGGCCGTCGCCGTTGCGGAGGTTGCAGACCGGGTTGTTGGCCCAGGCGTACCTGACCGCGACCGGCTTCCTCACGTTATGGCTCCAGAGCACAACCGAGCCGTTGATGATCCTCGCTTCGGCCCAGTGGAACTTCTGGTCCGCGCCGGCAACCGAGAACCCGGTCACGCGGCCGTTCTGGCCGACCAGACCACTTGCGTCATGCGTGAACCACAGTCGAACCTTGTTCCCGGTGACGTTCATGGTCTTCAGCACCGGGCCGGCGTACTCCACCTTCTTGCCGTGGGTCTTGGCCAGATCGATCAGCGCGAGTCGGCGCCCGACCTCCTGCTTGTTCTTCGGGTGAATGTCGTTGGCATCGCCGATGTCGATGATGACGGCCATCCCTGTGTTCGGCAGGTTGAAGGTCGTCATGAGCTGTGCCTCGCGAAGCTCGGCCCAGTCGCTCGGCCCGGGGTCAGGCACAACCGCGGTGAAGTTGGCAAGCTGCACCATGTAGAACGGGAAGTCGCCCTCGCCCCAGGCCTTCCGCCAGTCCGTGATGAGGGCCGGCATAAGCTTGCGGTACTGGAACGCACGGCTCGCGTTCGATTCGCCCTGGTACCAGATGGCGCCCCTGATGCCGAACGGAACGATCGGGGCGATCATTCCGTCGAACAGGCTGCCGGCGCGCCACGGGCTGGTCGCCGGGTCCTGGGGCGGGTTGGGCTTCGCCGGCGGCTCCTTGCCTGCCGCCTTCGCCTCGTCGGCCTGCTTCTGCCAGGCGGGCAGCACCTCCGCGTTGTACTTCCGCAGGTCGTCAGGGTAGTTCTTGCCCGCCTGGTCCCAGCGGTCGACGATCGGCTTGAACGTCTCATCCGCCTTCAGTGTTGGCACGCTCGTCCACGCCTCTGCGGGGGTCCCGCCCCACGCGCTCTCGATCAGGCCCACCGGCACACCGAGCTGGCTGTGTAGCTCGCGCCCGAAAAAGTAGCCGACGGCGCTGAAGCCCGGCACTGTCTGCGGTGAGCATTCGGCCCACTTGCCTTCGGTGTCGTCCAATGGCTTGGTGGCCGTGACCAGCTTCACCTGGAACAGGCGGATCTTCGGGTAAGTCGCATTGGCGATCTCCTGGGTCGCGTTCATGCTCCCGTTGACCGCCATCTGCATGTTCGACTGGCCGGAGCAGACCCACACCTCGCCGGCAAGGACGTTCTTGACGGTGAGAGTGTTGTTGCCCGCCACGCGAACGGTGTAGGATCCGCCGGCCTCAAGCGGGTCCATCCGGACCATCCATTTGCCCTCGGCGTCGCCGAACGCGGTGCGGGTCGAGACAGGCACCGCCTTCCCTTCCGGGAACACCGAGACGGTCACGCGTTCGCCCGGGTCCGCCCAGCCCCAGATTGGCACGCGAGCGCCGCACTGGAGCACCATGTTGTCGCCGATCACCGCCGGCAGACGGACCGCGGGCCATGCGCTGCCGCACGCTGTTACGAGGGTCAGCACAACTAGGAGAGTGCACATCGATCTCCTCAACTCTATCTCCTCCCAAAGCACGCGGACCCGGAGCGGGCGCGCGATCAGCAACCCGGTCAGTTGCGCGTGGTGTGGCTGATGCAGAAGCGCTTGTGGTTTCGCGCGGACCGCCGGCTCCTCCTTGCAGGTCGGGCGCCCTCAGTTGCCCTCGATCAACAGCACCCGCGGCTTGACCCAGTTCACCCAGCCTCTGGGTACGTCGTCGAGCGCGTCGACTCGGAGCGCTGGACTCACGGTCCGCCCGGCTCAGGGGGACAGCGCTACGTCGGCGGGCTCCGCCCCTTGCATGGTCCGCGTCCTGGTCCACGCCTCGGGCACCGTCGATGAGAACGGATGGCTTCGCGCCGTTCGCTGTGGGGCCGGTGAAGGCTGCTAGGAAGCGCAGCACGAGCCGCTTGCCCTCAGGCTCCGGCAGCAGCTCAGTCCGGAACGTGGCGTCCCCCATCCCTTCGGCCGGAGGGTTCGGAAACAGGCTAGGGAGTGTGCGCCCCTCGACCTCGACGGTATCCGTTCGCCAGGCGAGGCAGTCCGCGACCTTCGCCGACGAGCGGTTACGGTAGAGGTCGAGCACGACGTCGTCGAGCGGTGGCTGTTCGCGTCGATCACCGCGACCTGGCGGCCCGCGTTGTCGTACGCGAATGTCGTCCGGTTCGAGGTCGCGTCGAGCACCGACTCGAGCTCGTCCGCGGCATCGTACGCCGACGTGGTGCGGTTCCCCGCCGCGTCGACCACGCACGTCCGGTTGCCCACCGAATCGTAGACGAACGTGGTGCGCTTCCCGAGCGGGTTGACGATCGCCTCGGTGCGGTTCAGCGCGTCGTATGCGAACGTCGTCCGCTTCGAGAGCGCGTTGACGACGGCCGTCCGGTTGTTCACCGCGTCATACACGAACGTGGTCCTGTTCCCGAGCGGGTCCTGCTGCTCGGTCTGACGCGATGCCGCGTCATACGTGTAGGTCGTCACGTTCCCCAGCGGGTCCTGCACGGTCTGCAGTCGCCCCGCCGAGTCATAGCCGAAGGTCGTCCGGTTGCCGAGCGCGTCGACCCGCGCGGTGTTCCGGTTCGCGTTGTCGTACACGAACGTCGTCCGCTTGCCTAGCGCGTTCACGACCGCCGTGCGGTTGCCGACCGAATCGTACACGAACGTGGTCCGCTTGCCGAGGGCGTTCTGCTGCTCGGTCATGCGGTCGAGTCCGTCGTAGACGTACGTCGTGCGTTTCCCGAGCGGGTTGACCACGCCGGTCAGGTTGCCGTGGTCGTCATGGACGAATGTCGTCACATTGCCCAGCGGGTCGGTCGCGGCCGTGCGCCGGCCCACGTTGTCATAGGCGTAAGTCGTCACGTTGTTCTCGGCGTCCCGCACTGTCTCCACGTACCCGCAGAGGTACAGGTGTACGTGCTCTCTCGGCCGAGCCTAGCGGCCCCTCGCCCATCCCCTCAACGCTCGGCGAACGTCTCGGTGGAACGCCTTGGGCTCGATCCACTCAGGGCTAGCGCCCGTTCTGAGGATTGCTCGCAGCGTCTGTCGCCCCTCGTCCCGGCCGAGCTGGATGAGAGCCCGACCGGCCTCATACCGGACCGAAACGTCCTCATCAGAGGTTGCCCTGAGAAGGGCAGGGACCGAGCGCCAGTCGAGCAGGCGCCCAAGGGCCCATGCTGCCTCAGCCCTGACTACGGCGTCCGCATCTCGCAGTCTAGCTCTCACGGCCCTCGCGCCGCTCAGCCGCCGGCTATCCCCAATCGCGTGAGCCGCCGAGGACCGTACCACCGCCGACCGATCGGACAAAGCCGCGACGAGGGCCCTGGTTGGGAAGCCCACGCGCACCTGTCCAAGTGCCTGCGCGGCCATGGACCTCACGCCCTCGTCCGGATCCGATAGGCACTCGGCGAGGGCGGCGCCAGCCAGCGGAGGCGCGATCACCCCGAGAGACCAGCACGCCGCAGCTCGCACGCGCGCGCTTGCATCGCCGAGTGCCGCCGTTAGCGCGGCAGCCGCCCGCAGGTCAGCCGCATCGCACAGCCTCCAGGCGGCCTCCCGGCGCGTCTCAGGATCCTCGGCTGCGAGCCCTTGCATCGTCTGATCAACTGAGCCCGTCGACATGGACGTCCCGTCCTGGGCCGTTCCTGCTCTCCCGCGCCTGGCCGGAATCCGGCTCATAGTAGCCGCTGGCATCCAGGGATGGACACTCGAGTCCTAGCCCTACACGCTATGTGGTACGGCATCGGCTCGGCCGCGCAGGAGTTACAGCGCTCCCCCTATGATCTCGCAATCCCGGGCGGCCTGGCACAGGTGATCATGCACCGATAGGCACATCTTGAGGTACTGCTCGTTGCCGGGCCCCCCTTCCCGGCCGAGGTGCTTGCACCACCCCCAGAGGGCGCCGCACGTCGCTCCCCTGAGCTTCTCCGCGAACCTCACGCACCAGTCCCAGGACTTCGGCTTGTACTTCAGGCAGGCGTCACGAACCATCTCCTTCGTCACGCGCTTGTGAGGATTCGGACTAGCGCCGCGGAGTTTGACCGCACCCTCAGCGATAGGCCCGCAAGGCCCTGTGGGCGACGGGTTGGGCGCGGCGCCAGTCCCACCCCATCCTCCGGCGCCCCCGGGCGGTGGAGGGAAGGTGCCGTCGCCCGGCCCGTCCCCGTCCCGGCCCCCGTCTCCTCCGTCCCCTCCGTTCCCTACGTCCCCTCCTCCGTCACCAAAGCCCCCAATGATCCCGCCGATGATCGCCCCACCAAGGGCGCCGGCACCTGTTCCGACACCGGGAGCAACGGTGCCTCCGATGGCACCGATCTTAGCCCCCCTCTT
>Ga0315279_10003410_pt1 | contig 22204 bp, 17 predicted proteins | sample YL17G06_20_MG_FD_203694 | JGI IMG/M metagenome (GOLD analysis project Ga0315279, IMG submission 203694) | Sediment microbial communities from Yellowstone Lake, YNP, Wyoming, USA - YL17G06_20 | ecosystem: Environmental > Aquatic > Freshwater > Lake > Sediment | place: USA: Wyoming | collected... | reverse complement strand
GGCTGGCAGGTTGAGATGAAAAGGTTGCTGGATATCCTCATCTCCGGCATTGCCCTACTTGTCTTTCTGCCTTTCTTTCTCATCACTGCCATCGCAATCAAACTTACCTCTTCTGGTCCGGTTTTCTTCGTACAGGAACGCATAGGTCTCAACAAGAGACGTTTTCGGGTGAACAAATTCCGCACAATGGTTCCAGATGCTGAAAAAAAACAGGCTGAGCTGGAGTCTTTGAATGAAGTCAGCGGCCCCGTGTTTAAGATCAAGAAGGATCCTCGAATTACCCCTATCGGCAAAATTTTGAGAAAGCTGAGCATCGATGAAGTCCCCCAGCTTTTCAACGTGCTGAAAGGAGACATGAGCTTGGTAGGTCCGAGACCTCTGCCGGTCAGAGATTACAATGGCTTCAGTGAAGACTGGCACCGCCGCCGCTTCAGCGTCCGTCCCGGTATCACATGTCTCTGGCAAGTCAACGGCCGCAGCTCGCTCCCTTTCGACCGCTGGATGGAGTTGGATATGGAATATATCGATAGATGGTCGCTATGGCTTGACCTTAAGATCTTAGCAAAAACATTTCCTTCAGTATTGCGCGGGTCAGGTGCAGCATAAATTGATTAGCTAGGGAGAATTAGGAGCGGTCTCCTTCAACGCCTTCTTCCTCGGCCTCCGGTCCGGGGCCAAGATCTCCCGGGAGACCATCATGGAGTACGTTTCCTACCTCACCCAGAAGGATCTCATCAGCCTGGTCCCCCTGTTCTCCGAGTCGGAGAAGGCCCGCTAGGTCAATCCCCGCCGGGTCTTCTGCCTCGACAACGGCCTCCGTACCGCCGTCTCTTTCCAGGCCTCCGAGGACGAGGAGCGCCTGGCGAAGAACCTGGTCTTCCAGAAGCTCAGGAGGGCTGGGGACGAGATCTTCTACTGGAAGGACCGGGGCGAAGTAGACTTCGTCACCTGTGCCGCCCGCCGGCTCCGCGGCATCAACGTCTCCTACGGCCGGGAGCTGGACGCGTCGGTCTCGAAGCCGCTGTTGGAATTCCGGCGTGCGGCCGGCAGGCGGACTACGGAGCTGGCTGTTATCACGAAGGACACGGAGAAGACGGAGGCGGGGATCAATTATGTACCGCTATGGAAGTGGCTGCTGACGGAGCCACAAAACTCCCCATCTCATCAGAGATAATCTCTTGGCGAAATGCATAAGGCAGGTAAGATGATGTTTTCATCTCTCAAAGGGCTTGCTAGATCGGCGATCATAAAACTCCAGAGCGAACTTAAGCTCTATCCTCGAGGATTTTGCTTAATATCCGGAGCACCTCGTTCAGGCACCTCGGTTTTAGGTGAGTGGCTTCATCATCAACCAGGCGTTTCGGAATTTCATGAATCACGCATATTGGTTAGCATCCACAGGTTTATGGAGGAAATGCATAGATTTAAAAACCTAGATAAAGATAGCGTGGAGATTATCAAGCTGGCCCGCCGTCTCGTCCTTAATTACTATTCCAGTTCAAGAATTCTCATAAGAGAAAGATTGCTGATAGATAAGGAGCCCCTTGAGCCAATTGCTTTTCCATTAAAAGATTATAGCCAATTCATTATCAATGTGAGGAGGCTATTTCCGGAATCAAAGCTTCTTCTCATTATTCGCGATCCTATTGCTACGATTTGGTCTATGACAAGACGGACATGGGGAGAATCTCTGACGAATATGGAAACCAAGAGGTTTACGCTTGAAGAGCACATAGAAAACTGGTGTTCTTGTGTGGATCTTATATTGCGTTACCGTACGGATCCAAATACTTATATCTTACAATTTGAACGTTTAATTACTGATAAAGAAAATGAATCAAAAAAATTATTGAACTTTTTAAAGATTCAAAAAGGCGAAACATTCCAGCCTCGTCAAACGAAAGACATTGGCTTCAGTGATGAAGAAAAGAAAGAGATAATAAGAATGGCACAAACACAGCTCGAATTGTTAAATGCCCAAGGAATATCTTATTTAAAATAACAAGGTCGCCTTTAGATAAAAACCATTTCCAGCCGCTAGATTTACCCGAAATAGCAATGACATCGATAAGGCAAACCATAATTAGGGTGTTCATACCTAATAGTCTACAATTCCAGATATTAGCGGGATGTGGTCTCGGTTTGATTTTAGGTATTGCATGCCTAAAATTTTCTGTCTTACTCGTATTTGTAATACTGGCAGCCGCTCTTTTTATATATGCCACACGCAAGCGGCCTGAGATAGCTCTAGTTGGAATATTGATTGCAACATCAAGCATTGTGTTTGAAGAGCAACTGCCGCTAATTTCCATTGGCAGCATAAGTTTGCATGTACCAGATCTCCTCCTTATATTCTTGCTTGGCCTTATTGTCTTGCGCTGGTTGGCAGAGCCGGAGTTCAAAATCGTACGCACCCCGCTCGATTGGCCACTTCTGATTTTCTTTGGCGTGACGCTGTTATCTACCTTTATTGCGATTGCCCAATCGTCCGTGGATGTCGTAGATGCCAGAAGAGGGATTCGGATATTATCTTATTACCTGGTTTTTTTTATTGTCACCAATCTGGTGAGGGAACAGCGCCAACTCAATTTCTTGTTGAATAGCCTTTTTTTTCTAGCCACCGTTGTTGCAGGGGCGATGATAGCGCAATTCTTACTTGGTGACTCGGCGCGTATTTTGTCAGGCCGCGTTGAGAGCCTGGCGACTCAGGGCACTATCTATAAGGACGTTACTCGAATAGCCCCACCAGGCTTTTCAATTATATTGGTTTCATTTGTGGCAATCTTATGCATCTTAGTTCTAGAAAAAAGCAGGCGAGTAGGCAAGCTGAAATTCTTTCAATTTGGCTTATTGGGAATAGCGCTCTTATTCACCTTTCTGCGCAGTTATTGGGCGGCGCTAATAGTCGTGCCTTTATTCTTGGGGTATATTTTGAAGGGGTACGCAAGGCAAAGATTTATCAGATGGGGTTTCGTGGCCATGTTCTCGGCAGTGATGATTCTATTAGTTATTAATAGCGATCCTGGTTCACGGGCGGCGAGGTTGACTAGCGCATCCTTAGAGCGGTTGCGCACATTGGGAAGCGGTGGAACATTCCAGGGTGGAGATAGCTCCTTAAACTGGCGAAAGATTGAAAATCGATATGCTTTTTCGACAATTGCGTCACATCCGTTAATAGGGTTGGGAATGGGTGCCAGGTACAGGCCGCGGGATCTGAGAATTGATCAGCGAGATGCCGATGCTTCTGCTTACGATTTCAGGAGACATATTCATAACGGCCACTTGTGGATTCTATTGCAATCTGGCCTGCTTGGGTATCTGAGCCTGATGTGGCTTTCATCTGTTTTTCTTATGCGTGGGCTTAAATATTGGCGGCGCATCTCCAACGACCGGATGATGGGAGTTGCTTTGGGTTTTACCCTTGTTTATTTGGTAGTCATTATTGCTGCCGCTGCTAATTCAACATTTATGCAGTGGCGCTGGACGCCCGTCATCGGAATCATCATGGGCATCAATGAAGTTATTCTGATGAAATTTAGGCAAGAGAAGTCAGTGGAATAAATTCAGTGTTAAGAAAGTTCGTTAAAGATATGGCGATTTACTCGCCATCAAAAATTCTTCCCGCTCTTACTGCTTTCATCACGACTCCTATACTGACGAGGCTGTTCCTTCCGGCTGAATATGGCTATTGGGCACTGGCTTTAAGCGTGTCTACTTTTCTAGTTGCTCTGGCCGCTTCGGGTTTTGGCAGCGCCGCGATCCGCTTTTACCCGGCGTATAGGGCCGAGTCGAATCTGAATGTTTTCTTTGCAGCCTTAGGCGCCTCTTTGGGCACGGTCATCACCCTGGTTGCCGGGGTCAGTTTCCTGGCTCTATTTCTGCTCAAAGGATTTCTTCCATCCGCATTAGTTCAACTGTTGCCTCTTGTCATCCTGATTTTTATTGCCCAAAGCTTTTATACGGTTTTCATATCGGTGATGAGAGCTCAGGGACGAAGCGGTTCATTCACTTCCTTTGAGCTCATAACGAACTACTGTAGTCTTGGGATTGGCCTTCTATTAGTTGCCGTTTGGGGTTTCCGAGTCGAGGGCCTATTATGGGGTACCTTAATAACCCTTGTTCTAACGCTACCTTTCCTGATCTTCCTGGCCGCCAAGGGAGTGGGCATTCACCCACAGCACTTTCACCTTCCGGATGCCCTTAAAATATGGCATTATGCATGGCCAATGACTCTGGGAAGTGTGGCCATGTGGGGGTTGCGTGTATCTGATTTATTCATCATCGGATCATTCCGCCCGGAGCGAGACGTAGGGATATATGCGGTTTCCTATAACATCTCTGCTAAGAGCATCGAACTCTTGGTGGCGTTGTTTCTACTCAGCGTGAGCCCATTAATTTATAGCACTTGGGAGAGGCAGGGAAAGGATGCCACAGAAAAGACCCTGACAATGGTCACCCGGGTGTACTTGATTTTGTGCCTGCCGGCCGCTGTTGGCCTAAGCGTTCTCGCCTTTCCTTTTGTCGCCTTGCTAACGACCCCGGATTACTACGAAGGATCCAAAATCGTAGGATTTGTGGTGTTTTCAAGTTTTGCTTGGGGATTGGCGAATATCGCCATGATGGGCATCGCCATAAAGAAACAAGCACGTCGAATCGGAGCTAATCAGATTGTTGCTGCCTCTGCCCACATTGGCCTGCAACTTCTACTGGTCCCTCGTTTCGGATATGTAGCTGCAGCGATCTCTACCCTGATCGGCTACACCGTCTTGTTGGTCCTGCAGGCCTTGGCTTCCAGGCCGCATTTGACTTGGCGGTTTCCGTTCAGCACACTGCGCAATGTTATAGCTGCGTCAGCTGTAATGGGACTGGCTGCCTGGGGGATCTATAGACTGTCCGGAGCGGGGAACAAGGGTTCATCAATTTATCTTTTTCTGAGCATCGTTGTGGCAGTGCCTACTTACTTTGTGTGCCTTTGGTGTTTTGGTGAAGTGAAGAAAGAGGAGAAGCATAGGGTTATGCAACTATGGTTTAAACTAATCGGTAAAGGAGCTTAGTTAAAGTTTGGACGGGGGTATGTTCTAACCAGTTTTGTACCGACCTGCCGGCTTCGACGAAAATCCACCGAGATGAAAATAGAAAAGCATGTTTAAGCCCGTATCGCATTATGTTCATCGCTTCCGGGAATTGGGCCCTTTGGGCATACTGAAGCGCGCCTGGGCCCGGACCACGAATTGGCTCGTTTTACGGAGTCAGGCGTTATGGTGGGGCTGGAGGGCTCGTCGCGAGATGAGCGATGCTGCACTGCTGGCGCGCACAACAGGAGAATGGCGCTCTGTGAGTGCACTCCTCGACCACCTAGCCGGTCGTCCTGCCTCGTCCTTCTTTCTACCACATGAATCGCCGCAGGTAACCTCCCAACTCTTAAATAATTATTATCCGGAATATGTCTCGACCGTGCTCACCGCAGCCGACGCCGTCTGCCGGAATGAGCTTTCCCTGCTCGGGCAGGTTTTCCAGTTCCCAAATGGCATCGATTGGCACCGCGAGCCCGTCACGGGTTGGCGCTGGCCCCTTTGGCATAGGAGTCGCCTGGGCCCGTATCTGTATTCTCCTACGCGCTCAGCTGATCTCATTCTTTTCTGGGAGCTCAACCGGCACCAGCACTTTATAATTCTTGGGATCGCCTATTGGCTGACCGGCGACCAACGTTATGTGGATGCCTTCAGCTCGCAGGTCCAAAGTTGGATTGAAACCAACCCGCTCCAACACGGCCTCAACTGGTATTATCCGCTAGAGGTATCTATCCGCCTACTTGCCTGGACGGTGGCTTTTCAATTTTTTCGTAGGTCACCGGAATTCCGGGAAAAGACCGGCAAAGCCTTCCTTAAGAGCCTATGGCAGCAGGCCGATTTCCTGAGTAGCTACCTGCAGACCATCAGAACCAGGAATGACGTACCGAACAATCATATGATGGCGGAGCTCACAGGACTGGCCCTCGTCGGGGCAGCTTTTCCTGAGTTCCGTGCTGCCGCAGGGTGGCGTGAAACCGGTCTACACCTTCTCAATCAGCAGGCAACTGCACAAACGCATCTTGACGGTGTTAATAAGGAACAAGCGACAGGTTATCACCGTTTCGTAGCCGAGCTTCTACTCCTGGTGGTAGCACGTGGTCGCCAGGGTGCTTTGCCGCATCAGCCAATACTAGAGAATACACTGGAGCGAATGCTTGACTATATCCTCTTTACTTTAACTCCGGTTGGAACCGCTCCGATGTGGGGTGATTCTGATTACGGACGTGCCTTAGGCTTGGGACAAAACAAAGACTTTTGGGACTTCCGTCCAATTCTTTCAGGAGGAGCAGCATTATTTAGCCGGCCTGACTTGAAATTTGCGGCCGGCCACTTCGACGAGGAAGCATTTTGGATCTTAGGCTCTGACGGTCTGGATCTTTGGCAAAAGCTCGACGCTTGTCCGCCTGAGCAGATATCGCGAGCCTTTCCGCAGGCAGGCCTGTACATCATCCGTGATGCGTGGGCGGCAGATTCAGATGTCGCATTTTTGCGATGTGGTCCGTTCGGCCTGGGAGGCAAAGGGCACTGTGCCCACGCACATTGTGATCTTCTCAGCTTTGTTTTGTGGGTAGGTGGGCAACCGCTTTTGGTGGACTCGGGGACCTACACTTATCACGGTCCTTGGAGGGATCCCTTTCGTCTTACAGCAGCCCACAATACGGTTATGATCGATGGCCGCGAACAAGCAATCCCGATGCCCTATTTCAATTGGCAGCAGATCCCCGAGGCGAAATTTATCAATTGGACCGGAAAGCGTGTGACAGCCGCAATTGCTTATTCCGGCCAGGTTGAGCATTTCCGAGAGCTGACCCATCCGCGACCAGGTATCTGGGATTTGGTCGATAAATTTACTGGGCATGATGAACACAGTTTGGAATGGTTTTTTCATTTCGCTCCGGGTCTGGATTTGCAGCTAGATGAAGGAGAGCATACGCTTACAGTGCTCAAAGAGGGCCAGCCGTTCTTGATTGTACGAATGCCGGGAAATGGGATTCGTTCTTTATTGAGAAGTACTTGGTCTTCAAACCAATACGGCGTCAAACAATCCAATCGAGAATTGAATGTACGGTGGAAAGGGAAATTGGAAGGCGAGGGAGTTTCGTTCCACTGCCGGTTCCAACTCGTCAACGAATCGATTCAGCCAACAAAATGAAAAAGGTTCTTATTATTGCCCGTGCTTTTCCACCTTTCCGCTGCGCAGGGCACTCCATTCGGGCGGTTAAGTTTATCAAGTACCTTCCATTGCTAGGCTGGCTCCCATCAGTCCTGACGATAAAGGACCGAAGAGAATACGAGTTCGATCGGAAACAGGGCAGCGAGGCTTTGCTTTCGGATATACCTCAAGGAGTAGCAATCTATCGGACAGCTGCGGGTGAGCCGTCCTTTGAGTTCTTGGAGAGGGAGAAGAGGTATGGCCAGCGGAATTGGCCGTCAGCGGTGATTGTGAAGATTATAGGCGGAGCCCGTCGTTGGATATTCAGAAACTTCTTTTTGCCGGACCAGCACGTTGCCTGGTTGCCTTTCGCTCTGAGACGGGGACGACAGATTATCAGGAATGAAAGAATCGACGCCATCTTTGCCACATGCCCTCCTAACTCTGCAGCTTTGGTTGGCGCATGCTTGAGACGATTAACGGGCAAGCCGCTAATCTTGGATTTTCGCGATGATTGGATTGACACGCCCTGGTATCAATCCAGGTCCATGATTACTCGCCTGGTCGAGCGAAGGCTAGAACGTTGGGCAGTTAAGACAGCCGACAAGGTTATCCTGGTCACGGAATGGAGCAAAAAAGCGTTTCTGGTCCGCTATCCCAAAGATCCAATTGAAAAATTCATTTTAGTTTCCAACGGTTGTGATCTTGAGGATTTTGGTATGTTGAATTCGATGCTCGCAGCCCCCCGCAACTCCAAGTTCATGATTCTACATGCGGGATCCCTGAACGTTTCAAAGTCTTGGGGACGCAATCCGGCGGGCCTTTTCAAAGCCGTCCACAATATTTTGCAGCAACCAGAGATGACAGAAAAAATAGCCCTGGCATTTGCAGGCGATCTCCCGCAAGAATATCAACGGTTGGCTGAAGAAATGGGTCTGTCACGGGTGATAAAGGGGCTGGGATATCTGCCGCACGAAGAGGTTCTTCGTTTAACTAAATCGGCCGACCTGCTGCTGGCCATAAATTACGAGGGCTGGTCTACTCTGATCCCCGGCAAAATCTATGAATGTTGGGCAGTTGGTGGCCCGCCGATTTTGCTGCTCAGTTGTCCTGGTGCCGCAGCAAACTTTGTCGAACAGCACAGTCTCGGACTCACGGTCGATCCTTCCGATGTATCGGGGATACAACAAGCCATCCTGGCGATATATTACCAAAGTAAGACGGCCACGCCCCTGCGCGTGAGCAAAGCCGGTATCGAGGCTTACGATCGCCGGGCATTGACCAGCAAACTTGCCAAGGTTCTATCAACGGTATGTGACCGATGCGAATCCTGATTATCGCCGACTATCTGCCCTATCCACTGATTGGAGGAGATCGAATCCGTATCTACAACCTTCTGCGCCGGGTTGCCAGGCGACACGAAGTATCGCTAGCTGCATTATTAGAAAAACCTGAGGATGTGGACGGAGTACCTCACCTAAAGGATTTCTGCGCAAGGGTTGAGACAGCCAATTTACGGCGGCACAGCCCCTTGGCCCATTTGCCCGGGTTGCTTCGTTATGCCCTGGCGGGCAAACCGCCGGAACTCAAGTTCCTGCAATCTGATGAATTGATAAACAAGATCAAGGGGCTTGCGTCCACGATGGATTTTGACATTGTGCAGATTGAACACGCACACATGGGATTGTACCTGCAAATATTTCCCCAGAACAGACGCTGCAAAAGCATCCTGATGTTCCACAACTTCACCTCTCAGCAATATCGCCGGATCTTTCATTATGAGCGACGCTGGGAATGGAAGATACGAGCGCTACTAAATAGTGTTGCCATGGGTAATTGGGAGCCCCGTTTCGCGGAGCGATTTGATCTCTGCACGACTGTGTCCGAAGTAGACAGACGCTTGTTAAAGAAGGTAAACCCTCGTCTAAGAGTTGATGTGATCCCTAATGGGGTCGACATCGAAAAGTACCAGCCTCTGCCGGCAGAAAACGCTTCGCCCAGCCTTCTATTTATTGGTAACATGGGATACCCGCCGTGTGTTGATGCAGTACTTTACTTTTGCCGGGAGATCTTCCCTCTCATTCGGCACACGATTAGTGCGACGGAGTTGTGGATTGTTGGGAGGGATCCGCGCTCTGAAGTACTTCAGCTCGATGATGATGGCGTGCATGTCACGGGGCGAGTGGACGAAGTGATTCCTTACTACCAGAAAAGTTCCGTTTGTGTGGTACCCCTACGCGCTGGGGGAGGCACCAGGCTCAAGATCTTGGAGGCAATGGCGCTCGGCCGGCCAGTCGTTTCGACGACCATAGGATGTGAAGGGCTGGAGGTGGTTGATGGCGTACACCTCTTGATTGCCGATACTCCTGAGCAATTTGCCGAAAAAACTGTACGCCTTCTTAGCGACCGACAATTATATCAGGATATCTCAGCAAAAGCCAGGCAGTTAGTGGAAGCCCGTTATGGTTGGGATAAAATCGCCGGGCGGCTGATGGAAGTCTATGCAGAGATGCTAGAGAAGCGCAATTCTAAAGAAACGGTGGTAAATGGATAGGGCCAAGCCCTCATAATTCTTTTAAAAGGATCAGGGTCAGACTATGCAAGGTGAGACGATTTTGTGTGTTGCGACGGAAGATTGGCATTCCCTCTGGCGCCCCATCCAGCAGACCATGTCACGATTTGTGCCTAAAAACCGCGTAATCTACTTTAATCCTGGGCGCAATCCCGAGCGAACGGCAATGTCGGAGATGCTGGATAACCTACCGCACTACTGGAAACTGCGCCCGGAGGTTGTGTGTGAGAATCTGATTGTAATCCCGACCCCTTCCAGTTTACCTCACGCTCGCCAGTTCTTGCCTCGTTCTGTGCTCCAGATCACAATGCCGATGGTCATTAAGATCAACGCTCGGATTCTAATTCGGCATGTTCGCAGGACTATGGAGGCATTACGGATCCGATCTCCTATTCTATGGCTCTATGATCCCCGCCAGATTGATCTCATCGGCAAGTTTGGGGAGAAACTCACCTGTTATCACAACTACGATGAGTTTTCCAACTTCACCCAAAACAGCCGCATTCGGGAGTTGGTTCGAAACCTGGACGATGAACTATGTCGCAGGGTTGATGTAGTTTTCGCCACCTCGCGTTCCCAATGGGAACATCGGAAAGCCTTCAACCCCAATACCTACTGCATCCCCAACGGCGTTGACTTTGATCTTTTCAATAAGGCTCTTAATTCCGAAACCCCCATTCCCTCGGATATCGCTAGTCTAAAGAAACCCATTATTGGGTATGTAGGTTGGCTCGGTTATCAGATGGACCTTGATCTACTCCTGCGTATATCTGAGGCGTACCCCGACTGTTCCCTCGCGCTTGTCGGGCCCGATGTTATGCCGAACAATGCAAAACATCGCCGTCTTCAGGCAATGTCCAACGTTCACTTTATGGGACAGAAAGCGCTGGGAAGCTTACCTGAATATCTAAGGGCCATTGATGTTGCCCTGATTCCTTATCTTCTGGAAGGGTATGTCCTGACGGCCTATCCTCTCAAGTTACATGAGTATCTAGCTGCCGGACGCGCAATTGTGTCGACCGCATTGCCAGAGCTGCGCCCCTACAGCCATGTGGTTCGCATTGCGGAAACGCACGTTGAGTTCATTAGCCAGATTCGTGAATCTTTACACGATCACAATCCACAATCCATCGCAGCGCGGGTTGCGGTCGCTCGGGAAAATACTTGGGATAACCGGATTGCGGATATGCACAGTGTCCTGCAACCTCTCCTATCGGGTAGCGAGAAGCCGGAGCTATAATAATAACAATTGGCTAATAGCTATTTCAGCCACAGTCGCTCTGAGGCTTGCTAGCGCAAAAACGCAAGCCAAAAGGAATCATATTGAGCAAGCGAGTCTTTATTGTCTGGCAACGTTATCATCGACGTTCAGAACTATTAGCCCAGCATTTTGGGGCAACTATCCACTATATTTACTATGGTCGAATGGGGCAACTTTCACAGGCGCCCATTCGATATTTAAAGCAAGCTTGGCGGACTTGGAGCGTCTTGCGCCAGGAACGGCCTGAGATTATCTTCGTCCAGAATCCGCCGATTTTCGCCGTAATATTGGTCTCCCTTTATTCTCGATGTTCTGGAGCGCGGTATATCATCGACTCTCATACGGGCGCCTTCGTTTCACAGAAATGGCGCTGGTCGTTGGGACTGCATCACATGCTCTCGTGTGAAGCCCTGATGACAATTGTGCATAATGAGTCTCAAGGAAGATCCTTGCAGCGCTGGGGATGTCCTTATCAAGTATTGGCCTTCACTCCTGGCGATTATCCTGCCGGTGAACCCTATCCCCTAACCGAAAAATTTAATGTAGCGGTTATATGTAGTTTTGAAAAGGACGAGCCCCTTGAAATCATATTTGAAGCGGCAGGCTATCTTAAGGATGTGTGCTTCTATATGACAGGAGATGCTCAGCGCCTTGACCGACGTTTACTAGTTAAAAAGCCAGAAAATATCTGCTTGACGGGTTATCTGTCCTATGAATGCTATGTAGGGTTGCTACGAGGCGTGAGCGCGATCATTGACCTGGTCAACAATGAGCATACGCTGCTCATGGGCGGCTTTGAAGCTGTTTCTCTGGGAGTTCCGCTAATTATTTCAGATTGGCCGCTGCTGCGAAACTTCTTTTCTTTAGGGGCCATCTATATCCCCAACACGGTTGAAGGTGTTTTGAAGGGAGTGCGACAGATGCAAGCTGTACATGCCCAGAAGCGATGCGATATCTTAATCCTGCAAGAGCAACTTCAAGCTGAATGGGTAAAAAAGGCCGCGGAACTTCAGCAGTTGCTAAGCTAGAAATGGCAAGCGATAAATTGCAGATCGTAGCGCAAGAAGAAACGGATCGACTAACCGAAGATAAGGTGACTAGAATTTATAAAGTACTAATTGTATTTGGTACGCGCCCTGAAGCCATAAAAATTGCGCCTATTATTGAAGAGCTAAAAAAACATAAAAGAATAATCAACACAATTGTGGCAGTTACTGCGCAGCATCGACAAATGTTGGATCAAGTTATTGAATTGTTTAATATTTCTGTTAATTATGATCTTAACATAATGAAGCATAATCAAGATATTCTTTATGCTTTCAATGCTTCAATAATAGGGTTAACTAAAATATATGAAAAGGAAAGGCCCGACTTAATATTGGTTCAAGGTGATACAACGACCACATTTGCGGGGAGTCTGGCCGCCTTTTATTTAAAGATTCCAGTTGGTCATATAGAAGCTGGATTAAGGACGAAAAATATATATGACCCCTTTCCCGAAGAAGTCAATCGACGTCTTACCAGCGTGATTGCTGATATCCATTTTGCTCCCACAATAAAAGCTAAAAATAATTTACTCTCAGAGGGGATAAAATCAAACAAGATATATATAACAGGAAACACTGCAATAGATGCGTTACAAATCATGCTGAATTTGAAACCGTCTCGGCCAGATCAATTATTCAATAAGCTTGATAAGAATCTAAAAATAGTTTTAGTAACATTGCATAGGCGCGAAAATATGGGCTCCCGGTTAAACGCTATTTGCTCCATATTAAAAGCTCTAATCGTGCAGCATCCTGACATACAAATTATATTCCCTGTTCATTATAACCCAAATATCCGGAAGATAGTTTATTCTGCTTTATGTAATGTGGAAAGAATACACCTAATTGATCCGGTTGATTATCATGCGTTCGTACAAGTTATGGGGAAAGCGTACATAATATTAACTGACTCTGGAGGGATTCAAGAGGAAGCGCCAGCGTTGAATAAACCAATAATAGTATTGCGCAATTTCACGGAGAGACCAGAGGGGCTTGAAGCTGGCTGTGCAAAACTCGTTGGCACAGAAAAAAAGAATGTTCTGCGTGAGATTAAAAAAATTTTAACAAATAAAGATGAATATGAAAGAATGGCATCTGCTCAAAATCCTTATGGGGACGGGAAGGCATCAAAAAGAATAGTTGAGTTTATTATTAACAAGTATTTCAAAATCAAGATCGAATCCAATATTTAAATCACGAATCCGGATTAAGAGATGGAAAGAATCAAATTGTTGAATTGCTATTTTGACCCAATTGATTTTCTGGCTGTGGTTGGAAGGTGCGAAGATTATATTAAGCAAAAGAACGAACCTCATCACATAATAGTAATGAATGCTTGCCTATTGGTTCAATTTAGAAAGAATGAAGAACTAAGAAAAAGCGTTTCTCGAGCGTCCATTGTAGCCCCAGATGGCGTACCAGTTGTTTGGGCTTCTAAACTGTTAGGTGTACCACTTCCAGGCCGGGTAAATGGCACGGATCTAATGGACGAATTGATAAAACGCTCTTCCCATAGAGGTTATCGCGTGTACTTTTTAGGTGCAACTGAAGAAGTCTTAAAAACCGCACTGAGAATATGCAAAGAGAAATACCCTGCCCTAAATATTGCTGGCTGGCACAATGGATACTTCCTGAAAGAAGAAGAATCGAAAGTAATCGAAGATATTAGAAAATCTAATTCGGACATATTATTTATTGGAATGAATAGTCCCTATAAAGAAATATGGGTTTCTAAGAATTTGAATGACTTGAATGTCCCTGTCTGCCATGGAGTAGGAGGTAGCCTTGATGTGCTATCGGGAAAAATTAAAAGGGCTCCAAAATGGATGCAAAACAATGGGCTAGAATGGCTATTTAGGTTTATTCAAGAACCGGCGAGAACGTGGAAAAGGTATACTGTTGGTAATGTGAGATTTATTTGGCTAGTACTAAAAGAACTTATTAGCAAATAATCATTTCATTTAAGATCCTGCCTCTCCATTTATGGGGCAATGCCTGGGGTTCTAGGATTATTACTAGATTAATGAATTCTGTCGCTTTGTAGTGGAATAGTTAATCTCGGATCCGCAGATGTTCGGATTGTATTTAAAGGCGATTTGAAAAAGTAAGGTTGGGATTCTTTATTTCTTTTGGGGTTGCAAATGTTCAGAGAAAATGTCGTAGTTTTTAAACGGATGAGCGTCTTTTTGGACGCAGTCATCGTGGCGGCGTGCTTCCTTGCTGCTTTCTTTCTCAGGCAGTGGATAGGGAGTCACTACTCCTGGGATCTATTCCCGTTCTCGAAGGTCTTAACGGACGCGCCGGCGTCCCTCATGCAGCACGTGCCGATGCTCATCCTATCGGTTCTTCTATGGGTGGCCGGCCTCTATGTCAACGGGATGTATGGAGCGCTCCGTACCAGGTCTCTGCCGAGTATTGGCTGGATCGTCGTCCGGGCCGCGTTTTTCTTCCTCGTCGGATTGGGCGCCATGATTTTTCTCTTCGAGATGAAATACGTCGGAAGGCTCCTGAACATGATTTTCATGGTTCTGACCTTTTTGGCCCTCACCGCGGAAAAGATATTGGGGTTTCAAGATCCTTGGGGCGATAGAGGACGAAGCGGGCAGGGGCGTCGCCAGAGTCGAGGGCCTCGAGGGCATCCCATATTGAGGACTGAATGAAAGGACCGTTGAAAGCCGTTACGGCCGCGCTCCTGCTTTGCGTTGCGGTCGCGCCGAGTTTCCCTTGGGGCAAGACCTGGATGGGAACGGCCCTGGAATTGGCCGTGCGCCAGGCCGCCTGGAAGTTCGGCCCGTTCAGGATCCAACCGGCCATCAACCTGAGGGACGCCGGCTACGACTCGAATGTCTATTACGGATACGCGGGGGAGCCGGTCGTGGATTATTCGGTGACCGTCGGTCCCGAGTTCACCGTTTATCTTCCCATGAAAAGGAAGGTTGTCCTTTCGGTTTATGGTTCGCCGCAATATGTCTATTATCGGAAGACCAAGCAGGAGCGCTCCTGGAATTTCTACCTCGCCGGGAGGGCGAATATCGTCCTGAACAGGTTCTTCATCACGGTCGGCGGGGGAGGCTCGGACGCCCGCCAGCGTTGGAACACGGAAGTTGATATCCGCCCGCGGCGCAAGGCCTGGAACGCAGAGGCTTCCGTCCTCTGGCAGGCAACGAAGAAGACGTCGTTCTTTGCGAGGTTCTCCCGGCAGAACTATGATTTCGAGAACATGGCTTACGGATTATCGAATCTCAGGGACCGCTGGAACAGGACCGAGGACCGATTGAGCTTCACGGGGTTCTACCAGCTTTCCTATCGGGTGCGCAGTTTCGTCAACCTGGAATATGCCCGATTCAGCTTTCTCAGGTCCACATCGTTCAAGGACTCGCGGAGCTTGGGCCTTTTTGGAGGCTTCGAGTTTTCGCCGCTCGGCGTCGTCCGGGGCCGCGTCAACCTGGGATACAAGATATTCGACTCACTCACGGGGGGAAAGCGCCTGTTCAGCGGTCTCGTGGGGGACACCGGGGTCTCCATCCGGCTCCTGAGGTTCCTGAACGTCCGGGGATCCTACAAGCGGGACGTCGAGTTCTCCGTCTATTACAATAATGCGTTCTTCACGGAGAACATCTACGGCGGCGGCCTTTCTCTCTACCTCCACAGGAAGATACGGTTGGATTACGATTACCGGCTGGGTCGGAACCGGTATCCCGAGTCGGCCGCGGGTGCGCCGGGGAATATCAAAAGGAATGATGATTACCGTATCCATTCGATGGGACTCTATTTCAGGCTCAAGCAGAATATCGGCCTGGGCGTCGTTGCCAGCCTTTGGAACAGGGAGTCCAATCTCGCTTGGGAAACGGACGAGCGGAAATTCGTCGGGCTGAACCTGACCTACGATTTCTAGGCTCAATGGAGGAGATGCGAATGAAGAGAATCATACTGTTGCTCATTATGGCTGTCCTGGCCCTGGGCGTCTTCGCCCAGGAGGAGCAGGACGTCTTCGTCAAGGAGTACAAGATAGGTCCCAAGGACCTGCTCGAGATAACGGTCTTCGAGCTTCCGGAGCTTAACCAGACCGTCCGCGTCTCGGAGGACGGCTCGATATCGCTCCCGCTCCTGGGCCAGGTCGTCATCGAGGGAATGGCCAAGGACGCGGTTGAGAAGAAGCTGGCCTCGCTCCTCGAGGAGAAATACCTCAAGAAGGCCCGGGTCACGGTCTTCATCCGGGAATACCAGAGCCAGCGGGTAGCCGTCATCGGGGCGGTGGGCAAGCCCGGAATGTACGAGCTCATCGGAAGGACGACCGTCCTCCAGATCATCTCCAAGGCAGGCGGGCTGACCGACAGGGCCTCGAACGAGATGTTCGTCCTGCGGGAGGCGAAGAACGGCGTCCGGGCGCGCATTGCCATCGACCTCGACGACCTCATCAACAACGGCAACCAGAAGCTCGATATCCCCCTCCAGGCGAACGACACCGTCAACATCCCCATCGACCAGATGATCAACATCTTCGTCTTCGGCGAGGTCAGAAACCCCGGCGCCCTCCAGGTGAAGATGTCGAAGAAGACGACCCTCCTCCAGGCCATCGCCCAGGCGGGCGGGCCGACCGAGGGGGCGGCGCGGGGGAGCGTCACGATAAAGCGCAAGGACCGGAAGACGGGGAAAGAGATCAAGATGAAGGTGAACCTCAAGGACGTCATCAAAGGCAAGCGGCCGGACATCGAGCTCCGCGAGGGCGACGTCGTCTTCGTGCCGGAATCGATATTCTGAGGCGAAGGATGGACAGTATGGACCCTATTGACAAAAAAACAAGGCAGGAGCAGACGGAAAAAGGGTCGGCGATCGACTTTCGAGAGTACTGGCGGGTGGCCCTCAAGCGCCGGTGGACCGTCATTAGCTTCGCGGCCACCGTGCTGGCAGTGGTCGGGCTTTATTCGTTCCTCGCCCCGCCGACCTACACGGCCATGGGGACGCTCCTCATCGAGCGCGAGCCGAACATCCTGAGCTTCGAGGAAATATTCCAGATAGAGACGTTTAACGACGACTATTTCCAGACGCAGTACAAGCTCCTCCAGAGCCGGACGCTCGCCGAGGACACGATCGACAGGCTCAAGCTATACGAGAACGCGGCCTTCGCCGGTAAGGTGAAGACAGGGAAAGAGGGCGGTGGCTGGACCGATCCCGTCCTTAGGAGCAGGCTGGTAGAGGCCTTCCAGGGCCGGCTCGGCGTCAAGCCAATAAGCCAAACCCGGCTCGTCGAGGTCAGCTTCAAGGCCCGCGACCCGAAGTTCGCCGCCGAGGTCCTGAACGGGCTCTTCGACGCCTACATCGATATGAACGTCCAGAAGAAATTCCAGGCGACCGAGCAGGCGACCGAGTTCCTGACGAGCCAGATCACGAGCATCAGGGGCGAGATCGACCGGGACGAGAGGAAGCTCCAGGAATACGGGGCCGAGAAAAACATCATCGCCCTGAGCAATACGGAAACGACCGTCGTCGAAAAGCTAGGCGAGCTGAACAAGGCCTTGACCGCCGCACAGATCGACATGATCCAGAAAGAGACCTATTACAACGAGATCCGGATGGCCTCTCCAGACAAGATTCCGGAGGCGATAAAGAACCCCCTGATACTAAAGCTCAGGGAGGATTACGCCCGGATGAACCGAGAATACACGAAGAAGCAGGAGACCTTCCTGCCCGATTACCCGGAGATGAAAAGGCTCAAGACCGAGCTCGACGCGGCCAAAATCGCCCTTGAGACCGAAACCGGGGTACTTATCAAGGGTGCCTACAGCGATTACCAGGCGGCCCTCCAGCAGTACCGGTCCCTGGATGGGGTCTTCAACCGGCAGAAACAGGATGCTATCCAGATGAACAGCAACGCCATCCTCTACAACAGCCTCAAGATCGAGGTCGCGAACAGGAAGACCCTGCTCGAGAACCTGATGCGGCGGCAGAGCGAGACGGGAGTTTCGGCCCGGCTTAAGGGCTTGCGGACGTCGAATATCTGGATCGTGGACAGGGCCGAGGTCCCGATCGATCCGTCGAGTCCAAAAAAGAAACGCAACCTAGTTCTCGCCCTCATGCTGGGGCTCTTCGGGGGGCTGGGACTGGCTTTTCTATTCGAGCGCCTCGATAACTCCGTCAAGAGCTTCGAGGACGTCGAGAAGTACGCGGGGTTGGCGTCGCTGGGAATGGTGCCGGCGTTTAGGCCGAACGGGGAGGGCGGCGGCGGGGACGACATGCCCCACTCCATCGAGCTCGTGACCCATTTCGCGCCCAAATCCACGTACTCCGAGAACTACCGGTCCATCCGGACCACCCTGCTCCTATCCATGCCGGACTCGAAGCTGAAGACCATCGTCGTGACGAGCGCCCTGCCCCGCGAAGGCAAGACCGCCACGGTCTCGAACCTCGGCGTGGCCCTGGCCCAGGCGGGAAAGAACGTGGTCATCGTGGACGCCGACCTGAGGAAGCCCCGCCAGAACCGCATCTTCAAGCTCAAGGGGAGGAGCGGCCTCGTGAATTACCTGGCGGCCGGGGCGTCCCTCGGGGACGTGATCCAGGCGACGGCCATCCCGAAGCTTTACGTCGTCGCCGCCGGGCCCGTGCCGCCCAACCCCGTCGAGCTCCTGGGGTCGGAAAAGATGGCCGCCCTGCTCGATGAGCTGAGGAGAAACTTCGACTTCGTCCTCCTCGACACGCCGCCGACTCTCGCTGTGAGCGACGCGGTCGTCATGGGCCCCCACCTCGATGGCGCCATCCTGGTCGTCCGGGGCGGGCAGACCTCGCGGGACGCACTCCGGAGCGCCCGGGAGATGCTCGACAAGCACAAGATAAGGACGGTGGGCGTCATCATCAATGACGTCCGGGTCCGCGACTACAACTATTACTATATGGGCCGGTACTACAAGTACTACGGCCGGCCGGAAGCCTGAGGAGGTGTGCCGTGTACGACCTGCATACCCATTTGTTGCCCGACTGGGACGACGGCGTCCCCGACTGGGAGACGGCGTTCCGGCTGATCAACCGGGCTTGCGAGGACGGGATCGAGAAGATCTGCTTAACGCCGCACCTCTTCCGCCAGACCAAGCACGGGGACGACCCGGAGGATATGAAGAGGCGGACGGCGGCGTTCATCGAGCAGGCCCGGGGCCTGCCGATCGTGCTCTACGCCGGCGCGGAGGTCCATATCCACCCCGACATGGGCCGGACCGTCAAGGAGCACGGGCTGACCGTCAACGGTTCGCGCTATGTGTTCATCGAGTTTCCGGCCGAACAGGTCCCGGCGGGGGCGCGCGACCTCCTCTTTGAGATGACGCTCCTCGGGCTTGTCCCGATCGTCAGTCACCCGGAGCGGAACGCCGTCTTCGCCAACCGGCCCGGGGTGCTGTACGAGCTCGTAAGCATGGGGGCGCTGGGTCAGGTAACGGCCCAGAGCCTGACCGGGGACTTCGGCCGCAGGACCCGCGACGCCGCGGAGCGGCTGATGAGGCTCAACCTCGTCCACCTCATCGCGAGCGACGCCCACGACGAGGCGCGGCCGCCCGAGCTCGCCCGGGCCGTGAAGAAAGCTGCCAAGATCGTGGGGGAGGAGAAGGCGCGGGCCATGGTGACGGACGTCCCGGCCGCCATCGTCGAGGACCGGGAGGTCCCGGACCTCGGGGAGCCGATCGATCCGGGGCGAAAATAACCCTTGCATTTTTAGTTTTCGGGGGATAATATCTTGAGTGACGGTGGAGGGAACCCATGAAGAAAAGAATTTTCCTGAGCGCGGCGATACTTTTGGCGGCGGGCGTGTTCGCGGCGGCGGCCGCGCCGGCCGACGTCGGGGCTTTGTCCGGCAGTGTCGTGGGCGATGATATGACAACGCCTCTCGCCGGGGCCGTCGTCCGCGTCGTCAACACGGCCGACGGGCGGGAATACGTGAGCCTGCCGAGCGGGCCGAACGGGCTTTTCGAGCTCGCCGGGATCGCGGAAGGGCGGTACGCCGTGACCGTCATCTCGGGGGGGGCCTCGTTCACGCTCGAGGAGAGGCTCTACGTCAAGGGCCGCGAGACGGGGGACCTGCGCTTGGGGCTCGGCCGCGATAGAGACACGGGCGCCGGGACCTCCGAATCCATCATTGGCGAGCAGATGGGCAGCATCACCCTGACGTGCATCAACCCCCCGAAGCCCCCCAAGCCGCCCAAGTCGAAACACAAAGGCGACGGCCACGACGACGATTGAGCGCCTGGCCGCTTAATAACTCTTAATTCCCGTTCTTAATCTACGATGATCTCGACTGTCATATTTTGGGGCCTGTGCGCCGTTCTGGTCCTCATCCCCCTGCCGTTCGGCGGGGACGTGCCTTGGGCGAGGTTTGCCTTCGAGCTCGCAGTCTTCACGCTGGCGGGGCTCCATTTGGTGAGTCGGTACCTGGGGTCGAAGCGCGAGGAGGATGACGGGGGAGCGGAGGGTGACGACGCCGTCGACGCAAAAGCGCATTTCCCCTTCTTCTTGAAGCTCTTCCTTGGGGTATTCCTCGCCGTCTCGGCCCTCCAGCTCATCCCGCTCCCGCCGGCCGTCCTGAAGGCTCTTTCGCCGCGAACCGCCTCTCTTTACCGCGACATGGGAGCCGGGGGCTGGCGGCCCCTCTCCCTCGCCCCGGTCCTGTCGTTCTCGGAGCTTATCCATTTCCTGTTCTACGGGACCTTCGGCTTCCTCGTATATCGGCACGTCAGGACGCGACGGCGCCTCGAGACATTCGCCCTGACGCTCCTGGCCGTCGGCGTCTTCGAGTCGTTCTACGGGCTGGCGGAGCTGTTCGGGGGGAGCCAGAGGATATTCGGCTTCCAGCGCGACTACCACCTCGGCTCGGCCACCGGCACGTTCATCAACCGCGACCATTTCGCCGGTCTCCTCGAGATGCTTTTCGCCATGGCCTTGGGCTACCTGCTGGCCAAGGCGGACTTCTTCGGGATGCGGCGGGAGCTCGGCCTCCGGGAAAAAATCCTCTGGTTCGCCCAGGAAAAGCTCCAGCGGGCGCTCCTCTGCGGCATCGTGGCCGTCGTCATCGGGCTGGGCATCGTCTTCTCCAGGTCCCGGTCGGGCATCTTCATCTTCTTCGCGACCATCGTCCTCGCGGCGGCGGCCGTTTCGGCGGGCGGGCAGGCGAGGAGGCTGGCCCGGATCGTCCGGACGGTGGCCGTCATGGTCGTGTTCGCGGCCGTGGCGGTTGGCGTCAAGCCGGTCGTCGAGCGCTTCACGAAGGAGAACATGGCCCGGGACGCCCGGTTCGTCTACTACGGCAACACTCTGAAATACCTCCGCGCCTTTCCCGCCGGGACGGGCCTGCGGACGTTCGCCCAGGCCTATCCCATGTTCGAGACCCGGTATGAGCCGGGCCTGCTCGACCACGCCCACAACGATTACCTCGAGGTCCTGGCCGAGGGAGGCGTCGTCGGGGGCGGGGCGATCATCCTGTTCGCCGCGATGGGCGTCGTCTGGGTCTTTCTGCGGTGGCTGGGGCGGCGGGACCCGCTCGCCCGCGGCATCGCGCTCGGGGCGCTCCTCGGGGTCGTCGCGCTCCTCCTCCACAGTTTCACCGACTTCAACCTGAGGATCCCGGCCAACGCCGTCTACTTCGTGACGCTCTTCGTCCTCGCCGCCAAGGCAGTGGAGGTCCGGGAATGAACGCGGCGGCGAGGGGGGGGAAATGGAGGCGCGGGGCGGCGGCGGTCGCGGCCGGCGCAGGGCTCGTGGTCCTCATGGCCTTCGCGGCCCGGGATTACATCGGGGCGCGTTATTATGAGGATTATTACGCGGCGCGGGGGAACGTCCGGAGCATCCAGAGCGGGCTGTCCGAGCTCGAGGGGCTCCTGCGGCAGGCCGTCCGATTCGCGCCGCGGCGCGCCTATCTCGAGGCCCTGGGGAGCCTCTACCTCGACGCGGCCCTGGCCGAGAACCAGTATGGGAGCCCGGAGAAGCGCGACGCGCTCCTCGATGAGGCGCGGGACGTTCTGCTGAGGGAGATCCGGAAGTACCCGGCCGCGGCCTACGGTTACTACAACCTGGGCCGGGTCTATATGCTTTACAACCACCCTCTCCTGACCTATGCGGCCAGGGGCA